>ERZ1370068.4471-contig-3543_pt1 | contig 53562 bp, 85 predicted proteins | sample MGYA00561227_ERZ1370068 | MGnify/ENA primary metagenome ERZ1370068 (study PRJEB38410, sample SAMEA6850437) | metagenome | study: Metagenomic assessment of the ecological functions of the soil: analysis of the soil microbiota associated with the... | reverse complement strand
TTGTGCTGGTTACAGTTACGTATTGCTGACGGATTGGCGAAAGAAGACTGATGATCCGTTGCTCTGATCCAGCCACGCTCAAGGAATGGAGCCAGTCCCGTCGCACCTGGACCAGCAAGCGGAACCTACGTGGTTGATCCGCAGGTCAAAAACAAGAGCGGCAGTAAGACGACGCGAAATGAACCACAGAACTTACCGAGGCACAGAGCGAAAGCCGCAGCCGAAAGGGGAAGCTGGCAGGAAAATTTATGGCAGAAAGATTTTAACGCAGAGGCGCAAAGGCGCGCAGAGAGGCGTCCCCATTTTTTCTGTCTCCATGTCTTCGGTAATTCGTCGCTACGAAGCGGCAATGCAACGCCTGAACGAATGCCCGCAAAATTCGCGACATCTTTACGCATGGTCCGTGGACCCTAGGCTCCCAAGCGTTCTGAGGGTATCCAAAAGCGAGCTCCGAAGCTCGCCCGGTGCCTGGTGATAGAGCCAATGCCCAAGCCATGCTCAACCTCCGCAGGGCTAACCATCATGTTTCATACACTGGACTACCCAAAACTGACCGGCACTTCCGGTCACACCCCTTTCGGGGTCGGTGTTGTCACACCGAACTGCCCTTGTTATTGTCTCGCCGTGAGCCCAGAAATCGATTCTTCCATGAGCCGGCTTTTGACGAAGGGAAACGGCCCCCCTCTCCCCGACCGCAGTTGGGTTGTTTTTCACCGAGACTTCGTCCGCAGCTTCAAAGGGAGAGGAAGATGCGGCGTGACTGTGCACATCTGAACGGAAAAGCGATAACATCAGTTTAGAAGGTCAGCCAATGAAAACGACAGTTCGGTTCGTTGTCATTCTCGCGGTCGCGGTGGCGATCATGTTCGTCATGTACGCCTTCGGCCCAAAACGCGGCAGCGCCTGCGTCTGAACAGCAGGAAACAGCCGCTGCAGTGACAACGCCTCTCCGTCCGTGACCGCGCCAAAAACCGAACCACCCGTAGAAGCAAAGGATAATCTCCCCGAGCTGATCCCATTGCCTCTGGCGCCGATTGCGCTCGAAGCCGAAAACGGCATGTGGCAGATCGGCGGTGACTACAAGATCGTCCCGCACGGCACGCAATCGTTGGGCAGATTCCATTCATGCTGGATGGATCTACAGTTGCAAAGCACCAGCTCGGAAGCATTCCAACGGACTTATCGCACGAACATTGCGTTGGCCTTGGCTGACGCCGGCGCTGTGGGAGGCCGGTTTTAAGGAGCCTACATCTGATCTGCGGGACACGGTGGTGGGCCCGGCCGGAGGCCCTATTTGCTACTCTTGTTTTGGCATTACGCCGATGGTCAGGCCGCAGTGTCCCTATCAGTTCATATGCGACATGTTCGGGATTGGGTTCGGCCACCGTACGAAGAGCGCCCCATCTGCCTTATAAATTCAGCAAAGTGATTTGGCACAGCGACACCGTGGCTGAATCCGGCCGCTGGCAACGTCTATACCGGACATCGCTTCCCAACCCGGAGCCAAAGAGTGGTCACGGGTGTCTGGTGGCTCCGATTCGCGGGCGGAGGCGACATTGATCGTGCCTTAGCCACCACACTCGATCGGTTGCCACCGGGCGCGCGGCCTGACGACTCGCCGGATCTTGAACCCACGGACATCGCTCGGCGCAATACCTGCAAGTGCTCGTTGTGGATCAGCGGTCTCTCCCGATTCCGGGCGCTCAGTTGCGCGTGCAAAGCTATCCCAATTCCCGGCGTCCCCGGCTTCGACGCGATATCTCACCAGCGATCGCAGCGGCGCGATCACGGTGGCATTCCCGCCTCGAACCAGCGGCGGCTGGAACTGGCCGTCTCGCGGGGACTATGAGAGCCGAAAAATGGCCTGGGACCTCAAAGCGGTGACCAGGCGCCCGACCTACACGTTCAAACTGGGCGCAGCGCTGACCATCGGCGGAATCGTGGTGAACCGGAATTCGGAGCCGGTGATGGATGCAGCGCTCAACTTCTGGCGCTACTGGGCAGCGTTGAGCCCGATGACAAGGGGAACGCAGGCGGATTTCTCAACTCGCACTGTCAGCACCGATGCCGGCGGCATGTGGCAGTTAAGCGTTGCCGACGGAATTGCTCAGGAATGTGGCTTCGGGATTAAACATCCCGATTATGTGTCCACGAACATCACCTTTCGCGGGGATGAGGAGACGGAAAAAAACAACTGCGCGCCGGCACATTCAAGAATCGTCCTGAGCGCGGGCGTGGACATCGCCAGTCGTGTGCTCGACGGAGCCGAAATCCGGTTGCCAACGCCACGGTCCGGAATGTCCGGCGGTATTCAGGCAATCCGCAGAAAGCCACTACTGATACGGCCGGAAATTTGATTTTAAGGCGGTCGAAGAAGGCGACGTCTTGTTTGGCGCCTCGTGACGGCTTCACCACGCAGACTAAAACGGTAAACGTTCGCAGCGGCATGGCCGAAATTGTATTTCACCTCAAACCCGGTCACTCAATCCGTGGGATCGTCAAAACGAGAGCTATGAACCCAATTTCCGGCGCGCGCGTCCTGCTCGAAGACACCCGATTTGGCAACAATGACGGTCTGGAATTCTCAACCACCACCGGTGACGATGGATTTCGAATGGAAATCTGCTCGAGACGAAGCAAAAGCTTTATATCGGCAAACAGGTTACGAAAGCCTCCGCAACAAAATGCTCAACGTGGATGTTGAAAATGTTGTCACGCTGCGCAAGCCGCGCCAGGTGGAAGGCTATGTTTTAGACGCGGAGAGCGGGCAGCCGATCACTGAAATTCAAGGCCGCCTTCGGCCAGGCGTTTAACGGATCGGTTTTGCCGGCTCCAGCCGACAAACCAAAGTATTCGATCCCAACGGGCATTTACGCTCGAAATCGACGACCAGATTAATACGCGCGGCGTGCGCGTCGAGGCGAAGGATTACGCCGCGCAGGTCAGGATGTGAGCGGAATCAGGAGCAGCAAAGTGGAGTTTCGTTTGAAGCCGAGCGCCTCGATAGCGCCCGCTCTTCGCGTCGAGCAGCTCGAAGTAGCGCACCTCCGGATGCCGGGCGGGCGACCGGCTCGGCTTGAACTTCGAGCCTGCAGAGCCGCTTCGGCGACGCGCAGCGCGAGTACTCCGACCGCCTTGCCCGAGGGAGTACGCGCGCAGCTTCTCCTGGTTCGACGTCGGCGCGCGCGCGCCTCACGCGCTCCTGGTAGTAGCCCACGTCCCAGCGGTCGAGCCGCGCGGCCGCGGGATCGGTGCCAAGCTCGCGCGCCTTCTCGGCGCGCGAGCTCGCGTCGCGGCTCGCGCCGCGGATCGGCTCCGACGCAGCCGCCTTCACCTCGGCCAGGAAGCGGCTCACGGTCTCGCGGTTCGCAGCCACCATGCCGCGCAGGACGTCACGTCGGCGCAGGTCGGCAGCCCGCAGAGTGTGCGCGGCGCTTCCTCGCGGCGCAGCTCGAACAGCTGGTCTGCAGGAGCTCGAGATTCTGCTGCCCGCCCTGGCGGTTGCGGGCGCGGTAGTAGCACGCATCGCAGCGCCGCCACGCTCTTCGGCGTTCCGCCATGAGCGCCCGTACGGAGGGCTGCTCGAGCCGGCAGACGTAGGTCGCCGCCGGCGTCGCTTCGCGCCTTGAGGTAGGCCTCCGGCAGTCCGCCATCTCGGCAGACGTGAAGGTGACTCGGTGGATCGTCGCGCACGTTGCGCTCGAACGCCTGGCGCAGCTCCTCGATCTTGTCGAGCGAGCTCCTTGGCGCGCGCGCGCTTGTCTGGCGGGAAGCGCCACGCCGCTGTCCTCGAAGCCCTCCATCAGGTCCTTCTGCAGCTTGGCCTGCTCTGGGGTCCTCGGCTGCAACGGCCTTCACGCGCGCGCAGAGCTTCTCGTTCTGGATAGAGCTCGGTATTGAGCGCGGTGAACTTCTGCTCGCACTCCTCGGCGGCGCGCGCGCACCGCCTTGTCGGGTGGATGCGCCCAGGCATGGAGGCGGATTGCATGCACGCGTCCTCCTGCGATGAGAGAGGCGGTTCCATCCGCCGAAGATCGCGCCGAGCGCCCTTGCGCGCAACCATCGCGTCGATGGCCTCGCGCACGACACGCGAACCCGCCTCGCAGGCCTGAGTGAGCGCTGGCGGCGTCATACAGGGTGACCAGCGGCACATTCGAGGCTGACGCGGCGGGCGGCTATGGAAGAGCACGACCGCGCGGCCCAGCGGCGCGAGCTGAAGACGCCTGGGAGTCTCCGGATTGTGAGCATGCCGCGCCGGCGGCTTCGTCCGAGGCCCTTGGGAATGGAGGACAGCAGCTTGCGCGTGTACTCCTGCTGTGGGCGCGCGGTAGATCTCGTCGGAGTCGGCCATCTCGACGATGACGCCGTCGTTCATCACCATGACCTGGTCGGAGATGTACTTCACCACCGCGAGGTCGTGCGAGATGAAGATGTACGAGATGCCGGTACTCGTCCTGCAGGTCCTGCAGCAGGTTCAGCACCTGCGCCTGCACCGAGACGTCGAGCGCCGAGACCGACTCGTCGCAGATCAGCACGTCGGGCTTCATCGTGAGGCAGCGCGCGATGGCGATGCGCTGGCGCTGGCCGCCGGAGAACTCGTGCGGGATACTTGTAGAACGACTGCTCCGGCGAGGCCCACGCGCTTCGAGCAGCTGCGAAGGCCATGTCGACGCGCTCGCGCTCGTCCTTGCCGATGGAGTGGATCTTCATCGGCTCGACCAGGATCTGGCCCACGGTGAAGCGCGGGTTGAGCGACGCGTACGGGTTCTGGAAGATGATCTGGATGCGGCGCCGGTAGGTCATCATCTCGCGCTCGGTGAGCGTCGAGGAGGTCCGTGCCCTCGAACAGCACCTCGCCGCTGGTGGCGTCGTGCAGGCGCATGAGCGTGAGGCCCGACGGTCGTCTTGCCCGAGCCCGACTCGCCCACGAGGCCCAGCGTCTTGCCCTTGGGCAGCTGGAAGCTCACGTCCTTCACCGCCGGCACCGCGCGCTTGCCGAAGAGGCCCTCCTTGAGGAAGAACGTCTTGTTGAGCGCCCTTCACCTCGAGGATGATCGGGTCGTCCGGCGTCGTGCCGCGCGTGCGCTCCTCGAGGTGCGGGCGCGCCGTCGCCCTTCATGAAGTCGTCGATCACCGGCAGGCGCTCGGGCGGCGGTCCAGGCGCGGGCGGCAGGCGAGCAGCGCCTTGGTGTAGGGATGCTGCGGACGCTCGAAGATCTGGCTGCACCGGGCCCTGCTCCTGGATCTCGCCGTTCTGCATCACCACGACGTGGTCGGCGATGTCGCCCACGACGCCCAGGTCGTGCGTGATGAAGAGCACCGACATGTGGTGCTGCTCCTGCAGGCTCGCGATGAGGTCGAGGATCTGCTTCTGGATCGTGACGTCGAGCGCCGTGGTCGGCTCGTCGGCGATGAGGAGCTTGGGCTCGCAGGCGATCGCCATGGCGATCATCACGCGCTGCTGCTGGCCGCCGGACATCTCGTGCGGGTAGGAGTTCACGCGCAGCTGCGGGTTGGGGATGCCGACCTCGTTCAGCAGCTCGATCACGCGCGCCTGCGCCTGGCGTGCCGTCATGCTCATGTGCAGGCGCAGCGACCTCGCCGATCTGCTCGCCCACCGTGAACACGGGATTCAGCGACGTCATCGGCTCCTGGAAGATGACCGAGATCTCGCTCGCCGCGGATCGCCTGCATCTCGCGCGCATCGAGCCTTCAGCAGGTCGCTGCCCGCCGTAGCATGGATCGCGGCTCTGCGGGCGCGACGATCGCGTTCTCGGGAAGCAGCCCAGGATCGCCATCGCCGAAACGCGTCTTGCCGCTGCCGGACTCGCCCACGAGCGCCACGGTGGTGTTGGTCGGGATGTCGAAGGAGATTCCCTTCACCGCCTGGAACGGCTCGGACTTGCGGTCGATGCGGAAGCGGACGTCCAGGTCGCGGACCTGCAGGCAGCAGGTTCGTCGGCCACTGGCGCTCATTTCAGCTTCGGATCGAGCGCGTCGCGCAGCGAATCGGTGAGGAGCGAGAAGGCGGTCACGAGGATCGCCATGGAGGCGCCGGCGGCGAAGAGCTGCCACCACTTGCCGATCACGAGCTCGTTCTGCGCCTCGGCGAGCATCGTGCCCCAGGAGACCATGTCCACCGGGCACGCCGAAGCCGAGGAAGGACAGGATCACCTCGCGCCTTGATGAACTGCACCGTGTGCTGCGAGAGCTGCACCAGCGACACGTGGCTCACGTTCGGCAGGATGTGGCACGAACATGCGCGAGCATGTTGGAGGCGCCGATCGCCTGCGCGGCCTTCACGTACTCGCGGTTGCCGTGCTTGATGTACTCGGCGCGCATCAGGCGGTAGATGCCGGTCCAGCCGGTGAGCGCAGAGGATCAGGACGATCGGGAGAATCCCCTTGCCGAACTTGCCCGTGGCGGCGGCGACCGCGGCGAACGCGAGGATCAGGAGGATGTACGGGATCGAGGTGAAGATGTTGTAGAACCACTCGAGGAAGTCGTTCACCCTGCCGCCCCAGTAGCCCGCCATGGCGCCCAGGACATGTGCCGATGAACGTGGCGAGCAGCGCCGCGGCGAGGCCCACGAAGATCGAGACCTCGAGCCCTTCACCACCTTCTGCAGCACGTCGCGGCCCCACTTGTCGCCGCCGAAGGGCAGCGTCTCGGCGCGCTTCACCTCGGTCACGGCGATCTTCGCGGCGCGCTCCTCCCACTCCTTGTAGCGCGGGTGCGAGCGGATCGATGTCGGAGAGGTCCACGGGCGGCGCCTTGCGCGCTCGCTCCTTCGCGGCCATCGCCTTCGCCTCGAGGTTCTCCGCGCCGGCGAGGAACGACGGATTGGCGTACGAGACGCCCTTCTCCTTGCTCCAGTCGCTGCGCGATGAGGCCGGTGAACGGAGGCCGCCATCATGAGCGAGGAAGAAGACGACGACGACGAGCGAGACCATGCCGACGCGCGTCCTGCGCGCAGGCGCCGCCACGCGAGCGTCCAGAGGCCCGGCGATTCCTGCACGCGGCGGCGGCGGGGGATTGGCTGGAGGACGGCGCCCTCTATTTGAAGGAGACACTCGGGTCGACGAACTGTGTACATCACGTCGACCAGCAGGTTGATGATCATGGTGAGCACCGCGAGGTACACGGTCACCGCCTTGATCACCGGGAAGTCGCTGCGGTTCACCGCGGTGATGATCTCGCGGCCCAGGCCCGGGATCGAGAAGAACACCTCGAGCAGGAACGAGCCCACGAAGACGCCCGGCAGCGAGATGCCGATGTTGGTGAGGATCGGGATCATCGCGTTCCGCAGCACGTGCTTCAGCATCACCTTCTTCTCCGGCACGCCCTTGGCGCGCGCGGTGCGCACGTAGTCCTGGTTGATCTCGTCCGAGGAAGAACGAGCGGTACAGGCGCAGCTGCGGCGCGAGGCCCACGAACACCGCGAGCATGATCGGCAGCGGCGCGTAGGTGAAGAGGTTCTTCCAGAAGCTCTCGCTCCAGCCCTGCACCGGGAACCAGCCGAGGATGAAGCCGAAGAGCCACTGGAACACGATGATGTAGACGAGGAAGCTGATCGACATCGCCACCGTGCACACGATCATGATCGCGCGGTCGGTGAGCGTGCCGCGCACGTACGCGACCATGATCGCGAAGAGCACCGCGAGCAGCGGTCTCGATCACCAGCACCGGGCATCATGATCGGTGAGCGTGGGCCCGACGCGCGTGAGGAGGATGCGCGAGACCTCCTCGTTGGTGGACCAGCTGCGGCCGAAGTCGAACGTGAAGACCTGCTGCACGAACACCCAGCAGCTGGTACCAGTAGGGCTGGTCGACGCCCAGCTGCTTGCGGATGTTGGCGATCTGCTCGGGGTTCGAGATCTTGCCGGCCAGCACCTGCGCGGGATCGCCGCCCACCCAGTTGAACAGGAAGAAGATGAGCAGGATCACCCCGACGATCGTCGGGATCATCTGCCACAGCCGTCGGATCACATACGCGGTCATGCGCTGCCTCCTTCGCTCATGGCGCCTCGTTACCTCATGGCCGACCTGCTGGGCGCGCCACGTCGAGATCCGAGGTACTTGAAGTTGGTATACAGGATCGGGTGCTTCTTGTAGCCCTTCACCCAGGGGTACTGCAGGTGGTTGAAGATGCGGTGCACGCCCAGGCGCCACGGCGCGTAGGCGAGCAGCAGCGCGGTTCATCTCGCGGTAGAGCTGCGTTGCGCTCCGGGCCGTCGGGCAACGCGAGGCGACTTCTCGTAGAGCCGGTCGTACTCGGGCAGCTTGAAGCGCGACTCGTTGGACTGGCCCGGTGTTGGGCCCGTAGAGCAGCTGCAGGAAGTTCTGCGCGTCGGGATAGTCGGCGATCCAGGCCGAGCCCGCCATCTGGAGTTGCCGACGCTGCTTGTCGTTCAGCAGGTCGGCGAACTGCACCGCCGTGCGCCTCGCATGCGGATGCCCGACGTCCGCCATGCGACTTCACCACAGCTCGGCCGAGCTGGCGGTACTCCTGGCTGCCGGCGTTGTACTTGTAGCGGATCACGAGCGGCGTGCCGTCGGGCTGCTCGCGCCAGCCGTCGCCGTCGCGGTCGACGTAGCCGAACATGTCGAGCAGCGCCTTGGCCTTCGCGGGATCGTAGCTCCTGCGCGCCGGTGCGGAAATCCGGGTCGTAGCCCACGACGCCGGGCGGCACCGGCGTCTGCGCCGGCGATCGCCTGGCTCTTGCGGATGATGCTCGATCTCCGCGTCGCGGTCGTGCGCGAGCACCATCGCGCGGCGCAGCGCCACGCGCTCCGGGCGTGTAGCCGCCGACCGGATTGGGCGCCTCGTGGCCTTCGGCTCGACGTTGAACGCGTAGTAGGTGATCTCGGGCTGCAGCTCGCGGAAGCACGCTGACGCCCTGCTTCTGCGAGCGCGGGCGCGAGCTTGCCGTTGGGCAGCACCTGGTGGATGAACGCGAACGGCGTCTCGTCGAGGAGGTCGTGCTCGCTTGTTGAGGAACGCGAGGTAGCGCGGCTGCTCGTCCTCGATCGGGATAGATCTCGACGCGGTCCAGCGGCGGCAGGCGCTTGCCGCGCAGCGCCTCGATGGCGCTGCGGTCCCACTCGTCGTTCGGATCCGGCGTAGCGCGTGTCCAGCTCGTAGCCGCGGTGGTTGGGGTTCCTCTCGAGCACGATCTTCGAGCGGCGCACCCACTCCTTGCAGCATGAAGGGGCCCGGTGCCGACCGGGTGCGCGTGCGTGTCGTGCCGCGTAGCGCCTCGATCACCTCGCGCGCGACCGGGCACCACGTTGGGCATCGCGAGCACGTAGAGGAAGTTGAAGTCGGGCTCCTTCAGCTTGAAGCTGATGGTGTACTTGTCCGCGCACCTCGATGCCGGGAATCTTCGCGTCGTAGTCGAACTTGCCGGCCTTCTTCGCGCTCTCGGCGAGCTCGTCGAGGCCCACGAGCTTGTTCTCGAAGAGCCACTCGTACGGGCTGCGGTTCTTCGGGTCGCGGAAGCGCTTGATCGCGTACTCGATGTCGCTGCGCGACCAGCTCGCGCTTCTGGCCCTTGAACGCGGGATCGTCGGCGTAGTAGATGCCCGGGCCTGATGCGGAAGGTGTAGCGCGTGCCGCTTCTCCTCCGGCTTCGGGCACCGCCTCCGCCGTCGAGCGGCACGAGCCTTCACCGGGCGCGCGAGGTAGTCGTAGCGTGAGCAGCGGCTCGAAGATGTTCTCGCAGATGCCCGACCGAGTAGCGGTCGTCGATGCGCTGCGGATCGAAGCCGGTCTCCGCCGTGCGGAAGGCCATCCGCAGGACCTTCTTCTGCGCGCAGCATCCGGCGTGGCGAGGGCGAGCGCGAGGACCGCGACGGAGGCAGAGGAGGCGAAGGCGGGAACTTCAAAGGCCGTGGAAGTGTGCAAAACCACGGAATTATAGCGGTTTTATTGGCAGGCCCGAGCGCGCTGCTGCCAGGTCGATGTCCACGTAGCGATAGGCGTCGTGCAGGAACGTGGTTGCTTGCGCCAGCCGATGACCCAGGGCTGGACCAGCTGGTTGCGCTTGCGGTGCACCATCGGCAGCCACGGCGCGTATGCGGCCACGAGGCGGGCCATCTGCTGCGTAGATCGCGGTGCGCTCCGGGCCCGGGGGCAGGTTGAAGGCCTTGCTCGTAGAGCGCGTCGAACTCAGGCAGCTTGAAGCAGCGCGTCGTTGGACGAGCCGCAATTCGGCCCGTAGCAGGAGCTGGAAGAAATTGTCGCCGTCGGGATAGTCGGCGCCCCATGCAAGATGCCAGGCCTGCAGCTTGCCGAGCTTGGACTTCTTGCGGTTCTCCGACCACTTGCGCAACCGACGATCGTCATCCGCACGCCGATGGCATCCATGGTCTTCTTCCACAGCTGCGCGAACAGGCGCGAGGAGCGGGTCCGGCTCCGTCGTGTACTGGAATACGAGCGATGAGCCATCCGGGCGCTCGCGCCAGCCGTCGCCGTCGCGGTCCACGTAACCGAACATGTCGAGCAGCGCCTTGGCCTTCGCCGGATCGTAGCGCTTGCCGAGCGTGAAGTCTGGCGTCGTAGCCGAGCACGCCCGGCGGCAGGACGCCCTGCGCCGCGACCGCGGTGCCGTTGCGCACGCAGGTTCACGTCCTCGTCGATGTCGTACGCAAGCGAGAGCGCGCGCCGCAGCGCGACCTTCTCCGGCGTATAGCCTCCGAACACGGGATCGCTTCATGTCGAAGTAGAGATACGCGAGGTCCGGGTCGATGTTGGCGATGTACTTCACTCCGCGCTTGGCGAGCCATGGAGCGAGGCTTGTCCTTCGGGAAGCGCCATGTTCGCGAATTCGTAGCGGCACGTTGATCCAGTCGAGCTCCTTGTTGAGGAAGGCGAGCCAGCGCGGCTGCGACTCGATGAGGTCGTAGATCTCGACGCGGTCGAGCTGCGGGATGCGCTTGCCCTTCATCTCGGCGTAGAGCCGCTGCGCGATGGCGTCGTCCGCGGGCGGCTCGGCCTCGTAGTACTCCTCGCGGAAGTTGGGATTCTTCTCGAGCACGATCTTCGAGGCGCGGCTGCCACTCCGTCGAGGCGGAAAGGGCCCGTGCCGACGGGATGCGCGCCGATGTCCGCGCCGTACTTCTCGACCACCTCGCGCGCCTGCGCGCCGATGCGTGCGACACGGCGAGGATGTAGAGGAAGTTGTAGTCCGGTTTCTCGAGGCGCAGCCGCAGCGTGTAGCGATCGACCACCTCGATGCCGGGAATCCTCGCGGCATAGTCGAAATGGTTCTCCCTTCTTCGCCTTCGCGGCGGCCTCGGTCCACGCCCGCGACGCGCCCTCGATGAGCCAGAGGTTCGGCGACCTGATCGCCGGGTCGATGAGGCGCTTGAGCGCGAACTCGTAGTCCGCCGCGGTGAGCTCGCGTTTCCTGCGCTTCGAAGGCGGGATCGTCGGAGAAGTAGATGACCCTTCTTCAGGCGCACGGTGTAGGTCTTGCCGCCGTCGGTAACCTCGGGCATCGCCTCGGCGGTTGCCGGCTTCAGTTTCATCGGCCGCGCCAGGAAGTCGTACGTGAGCGGAGCCTCGATGATCTCGTCGATGACGGTGGCCGAGTTCAGGTCCGAAATGAAGGCAGGGTCGAAATTCGTCTCGGCGAAGATGAACGGCACGCGCAGCACCTTCTGCTCGGCGGCCACGGGAAGGGCGAGGCACGCCGCGGCGAGCGCCGCGAGGAGGAGATCGCTTCATTGCCGGTTTCGACGCCGCGAGCCGCGAGGTCGGATGCTATAGACTTCCAGCCCATTCTACGGCGAAGGAACGGGTGAAATGGGCTTCCTGCAGGGCCGGAGGATCCTCGTGACGGGGATGCTCTCGAACCGCTCCATCGCGTACGGAATCGCCAAGGCCTGCCACCGCGAAGGTGCGCGAGCTCGCGTTCACCTACCAGGGCGAAGGCGTGCGCGAGCGCGTGATCGATCTCGCGAGCGAATTCGGCGCCGACCGCGTGTTCCCCTGCGACGTCGCGAACGATGCCGCAGATCGACGCGCTCTTCGCGGAGCTCGGCGAAGCGCTGGGATGGCCTCGATGGCCTGGTGCATGCGATCGCGTTCGCGCCGCGCGAGGCCTTGAAGGGCAGCTTCCACGAGAGCGTCGACGCGCGAGGCGTTCCGTATCGCGCACGACGTCTCCAGCTACAGCCTCGCGGCGCTCGCCAAGGCGGCCGCCCCGATGATGAAGGGGCGCTCGGGTTCGGTCGTCACGCTTTCCTACCTCGGCGCTGTGCGCGCGATGCCGAACTACAACGTGATGGGGCTCGCGAAGGCGAGCCTCGAGGCCGCGCGTGCGCTATCTCGCCGCGAGCCTGGGGCCGAGGGCATTCGGGTGAACGCGATTTCCGCCGGGACCGATCAAGACCCTCGCCGCGGCCGGCATCGGCGGCTTCTCGAAGATCCTGCATTTCGTCGAGAAGAACTCGCCGCTGCGCCGCGGGGTGACGCACCGACGAGGTCGGAAATGCCGCCGCCTTCCTGCTATCGGACCTCGCCAAGCGGCATCACGGGCGAGATGATCTACGTCGACGCGGGATTCAGCACACGTGACGCCCGGAATGGACGAGGGCTAGAACTTTCCTCGCGGCTGCGGCGCGGGCGCCTGCTGCACCGGGACTTCGTCGCGGCGGACGTCGAGCGCGCCCTTCTTCACGGCGACGCCGACGCGGTCGCGCACGCTGGTGAGCGTGGACTCGAGCTCCTCGTCGGCCACCGCCTGGCGCAGCCTTGCCGGCGAGCGCCTGGCGCTGCGCATCCTCGACCTTCTCCAGCTCGATCACTTTGCGACACGCGCACGAGCGTGTAGCCCGCGGGCGTCTCGACGCCCGCGTACGCCGGCAGCTTCTTCGCGTCCGCGCGGAAGACCTTGTCCAGCACCTGCGGAAGGAGACCGCCCGGCTTCTGCCGGTTCACGCGCGAGCGGCGCGGGCCACTTGAGGTCCGTGTCCTTGCCTGCCTGCAGCTCGACTTCAGCTTCGCCTCGCCGTCCGCGCGCGCGAGCCGCATGGCCTCGTCGCGCTGCAGCTTGCGCTCGATCTCGCGCCCTCACCGGCATCGAGCGGGCGCAGCTCCGCGGCTTTGTGCTCGATCACGTGCGCCGCGACGAGCGTGTTCGGGGCGACCTCGATAGCGGCTGGTGTTGCGCTTGCCCTTGATCGACGTCGTCGGAGAAGATCTCCGCCTGCAGCTTCGGGATTGGCGAGCTGCGTGGTCGCGTTGCCCTTGCGTGATCCACGGCGATTGCTGGATGGGAAGGCTCAGCTTCTCCGCAGCGGGCTGGAGGCTCGACGACTGCTCGTAGACGATATTGTTCGAAGCTGCTCCGCTGCCTCGGCGAAATCCCGCCTGCGCCTTGGCCTTCTTCAGGTTCGCCTCGATCTCCGGCGTCGCTTCCGCGAGCGAGCGCACCTTCTCCGGCTTGATGTCGGTCACGAGGATCACGTGGTAGCCGAAGTCGGACGTCACCGGGCCCACGATCTCGCCCTTCTTCGCCGCGAAGCGCGGCCTCCTCGAAGGGCTTCACCATCGCGCCGCGCGCGAAGAAGCCCAGGTCGCCGCCCTGCGCGGCCGGAGCCCGGATCCTGCGATTCCTTCTTGGCGATCTCGGCGAATGATTTGCGGGTTCTTGCGCACCTGGTCGGCGATCATCCTTCGCCTTCGCTTCCGCGGCCTTCTTCGATCGTCCTTCGCGTCCGCGCGGCAGCGGCGACGAGGATGTGGCTCGCGCGACGCTCCTCGCGCGTGCCGTGCTTGCCCGCCTTCACTTCCTCGTCGTAGACCTTCTTCACGTCGTCGGGCGACACGGTGGCGCGCGCCGCGAGCGCGTCGAGCGACAGCTCGCACGTATTCGACGCGCACGCGCTCGGGCGTCGTGAACTCGGCCGGATGTCCGTCGTAGTACGCCTTCACCTGCTCCGGGGTGACCTTCACCTTCGCAGGCATACGCGTCCGGGGCGAGGTTCACCACGCTCACCTCGCGCGTCTGCTCGGAGAGCTGATGAAGCTGTCGAGCGTCGAGCGCGGCACGATCGTGGTGTCGGTGATGGACCCGCGGAACTGCTGCTCGCGATAGTCCTGCCGCAGGCGCTCGTCGAGCCCCACGGTGCGTCATGCCCTGCGACTTGGCGATCTGCTCGTAGCGGTCGCTGGTTGAAGCGGCCGTCGACCTGGAAGAACGGCTCGAATGAGATGCGCTCGGCGAGCTGCTTGTCGCCCATGCGAATGCCGGCGCGTTCGGCGCCGACGCGCCAGCAGCTTCTGCGACACGAGCCCGTCGAGCACCGCGCGGCGCACCTCCGGGTTGTCCATGATCGAAGGATCGAACTGGCCGCGCGAGCTGGCTGCCGGTAGTTCTCGGTCTGGTGGCGCAGTGCCTGGTCGAACTCCTGCTGGCCGATGCGCATGTGGCCCGACGTCGCGATGCGTGTCGCCGCCCACGGGCGATCGGAAGTAGAAGTCGATGCCGAAGAAGCCGAACGGGATGATGAGGAACAGGGCGAAGAGCCAGCCGGACGATCCTCTCTGTTCGCGAACTCGCGGAAGTGTTCAAGCATGGCGGCACTTCGATAAGGAAAGAGCCGAATCCGCTGCGGCTCTGTTCCCTGTATGAGCTGGCGGAGTGGACGGGACTCGAACCCGCGACCCCGGCGTGACAGGCCGGTATTCTAACCAACTGAACTACCACTCCCGAATATTCGACCGCTTTCGCGGCTGGTGGGTGCTGAGGGGATCGAACCCCCGACATTCGCCTTGTAAGGGCGACGCTCTACCAGCTGAGCTAAAGCACCCCGTCCTGGCTCGAACGCCCGGCCGGCACCTGGCCGCAAACGCCCGGAAAGTCGAATATTTTAGCCGATTTCCCGGGCGTTTCCTAGCCGCGAAAGCCGGTCAGGACCGGTCGTTCATCCATTTCGCCGCCTGGTCGAACAGGTTCTTCGTGACGTTCAGTATTGCCCCGGCGTGGTCTGGCACGCCGTGCAAGGCGTGAGCCCGTGCGCCGCGCCCTCGATTACCATGAAGTCCTTGTCCGTGCTCGCCGCCATATCGAAGTACTGTTCCGCGTCGCGGATGAGTAGTGCCCTACTCCATCGCGAAGACCATGACCGGGATCGCGTCATGTTCTGCGGGTTGCACGGCGTGGAGTTGTTGCTCGAGCACCAGTCGACCCCGTCGAACGAATCCGGTCGACTTGACCGCGCGCACGCTGAGGAACGACTTCACGGTGAGGAACATCCGAGGCCGAAGCCCGTCTCGTCACCGGGCGAGAGGCTCTGCACGCGCACGCTCGCCACGGGCTGGCTGGCGTCGATCGTGCCGTTGTTCTTCACGAGCTTGCGGGGCAGCAGCGTGCCGTGGTGGATCGTGAGGTCGATCTGCGACAGGCGCGCATTGTCGGCGAAGCGGCACGATGAAGGGCGCGTCGCTGTCGCCGGAGGCGTTGATTTCGTCCAGGCGCGCCAGTGCCTCGCCGATCAGGAAGTTCATCCGGTCGGATTGCGCCTTGAAGTACGCCTTCTTGAACGAGTCGGAATACACCGTGAGGCCGCCGTCGCGATAGCCGTTCCTCGCGTCGAACGCATCGAGGGTCGGGTTGGTGCTGGGCTTGCGGTTCTGGTTCAGCACCGCCGAATCGTTGGTGACGTTGGCACTCACGCTGCGCGAACCGCGTTGATCCCGTTGCCCGGGTGCGCGTCCATGAGGATCATGCCGTCCACAGCTCCGGCAACCGCAGCGAGGCGATTGCTGCACTCGGTGAGCTTGTCCGGCTGCTGGCAGAAGGCGACGCCCTGCTCGGCGACCGCCTCGTAGAACGTCATGGTGGGACCGCCGCCACTATGCCCGAGCAGCACGACCTTCGTGATGCCCGGCACCTGCGTGCGCATGTAGTTCACGCCCGATTTCACGTCGAGCGCGTTGTTCTCCCATAGCGCACCACCGCTTCCGTTGTTGTCGCTGGCGCGGGTTCATCCCGAGCACGACGAAGCCCCGCGCAGGCAGCTGCGCGGTGCTGATGGTTCAGGGTAGTTCGAGTTGCGGTGCATGACGATCACACCGACGTGCGGGCTCAGGGAAGAGCGCGGGATCGGGACGGTACAGCGCGCCTTTCGCCGCGCCGGAGAACTGCACGTAGATCGGTTGGGGTGCCGCGGCGAAGGCAGGAGCGACCAGCGCAAGTGCGCCTGCGAAGGCGAATGCCCTTGTGATTCTCGACATCGTTGTCTCCTCTTGGAGTTGAACGGAATGTGCGAAGTCAGGGCGTTCCTTGATGCGAAACGTCTTGTTATGTGCTGGAACCATGGTTCGCCGCGCGCGTCGCAAGCGCAAGGCAGATTTCCGCAGGAGGGAAACGAGCCAAGAAAAACCCCGCATCGCGGGGGAGCTTTCGTAACTAAGTTTGAGTTGCGGTTTAGTGCTTGACGACCTGCGGGCGCGACTTCCGGCGCCGGCGGCGGCGGTGCGGCCGGCGCAGTCGACGAGCGGCTCGGGCTTGCGCTCGAGCGCGCGCTCCAGCACTTCGTCGAACCACTGCACCGGCGTGATCTCGATGGCGCTCTTCACCTCGTCGGGGATCTCCTGCAGGTCCTTCACGTTCTCCTTCGGGATGAGCACGCTCTTGATGCCGCCGCGGTGCGCCGCGAGGAGCTTCTCCTTCAGGCCGCCGATCGGCAGCACCTCGCCGCGCAGCGTGATCTCGCCCGTCATCGCGACGTCGCAGCGCACCGGGATGCCGGTGAGCACCGGAGGTGATCGCGGTGGCGATGCGCGATGCCCGCGGACGGGCCGTCCTTCGGCGTGGCGCCCTCGGGCAGGTGGATGTGCAGGTCGAGGTTCTGGTAGAAGTCCTCGGCGATGCCCAGGCGCTTGGCGCGCGCGCGCACGACCGAGATCGCGGCCTTGATCGATTCCTGCATCACCTCGCCCAGCTTGCCGGTGGTGACGGTGTTGCCCTTGCCGGGCAGCTTCACCGCTTCGATCGGTGAGCAGCTCGCCGCCGACTTCCGGTCCACGCGAGGCCGGTGACCTGGCCGATCTGGTTCTCCTTCTCGCGCGATGCCGTAGGTGTACTTGCGCACGCCCAGGTACTTGTCGAGGTTCTTGCGAGTTGACGCGTGACGTGCGCGCCGTCCTTCTTCTGCGTGAGGATGGACTTGATCACCTTGCGCGAGATCTTGGCGAGCTCGCGGTCGAGGCCGCGCACGCCCGCTTCGCGCGTGTAGTAGCGCGTGATGTCGCGCAGCGCCGCAGTCGGTGACCGTGAGCTCGCCTTCCTTGATGCCGTTCGCCTTGAACTGCTTGGGCAGCAGGTACTGCTTGGCGATGTGCGACCTTCTCGTCCTCGGTGTAGCCCGACAGGCGGATCACTTCCATCCGGTCGAGGAGCGGCGCCGGGATGTTCGAGCGTGTTGGCGGTGGCCACGAACATCACGTCCGAGAGGTCGTACTCGACCTCGACGTAGTGGTCGACGAACGTGTGGTTCTGCTCGGGATCGAGCACTTCCAGCAGCGCCGAGGACGGATCGCCGCGGAAGTCCATGCCCATCTTGTCGACCTCGTCGAGGAGGAACAGCGGGTTGCGCACGCCGACCTTGGTCATGTTCTGCAGGATCTTGCCGGGCATCGAGCCGATGTAGGTGCGGCGGTGGCCGCGGATCTCGGCCTCGTCGCGCACGCCGCCCAGCGACATGCGCACGAACTTGCGGTTGGTGGCGCGCGCGATCGACTGGCCCAGCGAGGTCTTGCCCACGCCGGGCGCGCCGACCAGGCACAGGATCGGGCGCCTTCAGCTTGTCCACGCGCTGCTGCACCGCGAGGTACTCGACGATGCGCTCCTTGATCTTCTCCAGGCCGTAGTGGTCGGCGTCGAGGATCTTCTCGGAGTTCTTGAGGTCCGTGGAGACCTTGGACTTCTTCTTCCACGGCAGGCCCACGAGCGTGTCGATGTAGTTGCGCACGACGGTCGCTTCCGCGGACATCGGCGACATGAGCTTCAGCTTCTTCAGCTCCGCCTCGGCCTTGACGCGCGCCTCCTTGGGCATGTGCGCGGCCTTGATCTTCTTCTCGAGCTCGTCCAGGTCGGCGCCCTCTTCCGAGTCGCCGAGCTCCTTCTGGATCGCCTTCACCTGCTCGTTCAGGTAGTACTCGCGCTGGCTCTTCTCCATCTGGCGCTTCACGCGCCCGCGGATGCGCTTCTCGACCTGCATGATGTCGATCTCGGTCTCGAGGAGCTGCAGCAGCTGCTCGAGGCGCCGGCCGACGTCGAACATCTCGAGGATCTGCTGCTTCTGCTCGAGCTTGAGCGGCAGGTGCGCGGCGATGGTGTCCGACAGGCGCCCGGCGCCGTCGATGCCGGAGAGCGACGTGAGCACCTCGGGCGGGATCTTCTTGTTCAGCTTCACGTACTGGTCGAACTGCGCGAGCAGCGTGCGGCGCATCGCCTCGACCTCGGTGGAATCCGGCTCCTCGGTCGGCGATCAGCTCGATCTCGGCCTCGAAGTTCGCCTTCTCGGTGAGCACGCGCTCGATGCGCGCGCGCTGCACGCCTTCGACCAGCACCTTCACCGTGCCGTCGGGCAGCTTGCAGCATCTGCAGGATCGTCGAGACCGTGCCGACGTCGTAGAGATCCTCGGGATTGCGGCTCGTCCTTGGCGGCGGACTTCTGCGCCACGAGCACGACGTTCTTGCCCTCCTCCATGGCGGCCTCGAGCGCCTTGATCGACTTCGGGCGCCCGACGAACAGCGGGATCACCATGTGCGGGGAACACCACCACGTCGCGCAGCGGCAGCAGCGGCAGGACGCGGGAGTCGGCGGAGAGGGTGGCGGTCATGGGGTTTCCTGGGTTGGACTACGAGGATACGTGGGGGCCGGACGGCGCCGCCGATCAAGCCCCGCGAGGGGCGGCAGGAGCAGGGACGGCGGGCGGCTACTGCTGGCCACTCGCGACCTTTGGCTGGTCGGAGTAGATGAGCGAGCGGCTTGCCGTCGCCGTAGATGGCGCGCTTCGTCGACGACGACCTTCTGGACGTTGGAGAGCGACGGGCAGGTCGAACATGATGTCGAGCAGGGCGTGCTCGATGATCGAGCGCAGGCCGCGGGCGCCGGTGCGGCGCTCGAGGGCGCGCTTGGCGATGGCCTGGAGGGCGTGCTCCCGGAACTCGAGTTCGACGCCTTCCATCGCGAGGAGCTTCTGGTACTGCTTGACCAGCGCGTTCTTCGGCTCGGTGAGGATCTTCACCGAGCGCGCCGGCATCGAGCTCGTCGAGCACCGCCACCACCGGGCAGGCGCCCACGAATTCGGGGATGAGGCCGTACTTGATGAGGTCCTCGGGCTCGACGTCGTGCAGGAGCGCGTTCAGCTCCTGGCGGTTGTTCATCGAGCGCACGTGCGCGCCGAAGCCCATGCCGGAGCGGTCGGTGCGGTTCTGGATCACCTTCTCCAGGCCGCCGAAGGCGCCGCCGCAGATGAAGAGGATGTTGGTCGTGTCGACCTGCACGAATTCCTGGTTCGGGTGCTTGCGGCCGCCCTGCGGGCGGCACCGAGGCGATCGTGCCCTCGATCAGCTTCAGGAGCGCCTGCTGCACGCCCTCGCCCGAGACGTCGCGCGTGATCGACGGGTTGTCGCTCTTCGCGCGAGATCTTGTCGATCTCGTCGATGTAGACGATGCCGCGCTGCGCCTTCTCGACGTCGTAGTCGCACTTCTGCAGCAGCTTCTGGATGATGTTCTCGACGTCCTCGCCGACGTAGCCGGCTTCCGTGAGCGTGGTCGCGTCCGCGATCACGAACGGGACGTTCGAGCAGGCGCGCGAGCGTCTGCGCGAGGAGCGTCTTGCCCGAGCCCGTCGGGCCCGATCAGCAGGATGTTCGACTTCGCGAGCTCGACGTCGTCCTGCTTGCCGCCGGTCTTCAGGCGCTTGTAGTGGTTGTAGACCGCGACCGAGAGGATCTTCTTGGCCTGGACCTGGCCGATCACGTACTGGTCGAGGATCTCGCAGATCTCGTGCGGGCTGGGGAGGTCGCTCTTCGCGGCCTTCGTGCCGGTGTCGGTGGTCGCCTCTTCGCGGATGATGTCGTTGCAGAGGTCGATGCACTCGTCGCAGATGAACACCGACGGGCCGGCGATGAGCTTGCGCACCTCGTGCTGGCTCTTGCCGCAGAACGAGCAGTAGAGGAGCTTTTCTCCGCCGACCTTGTCCGTCATGTTCCTCGTGTTCCCTCAGGCGACTGACGCTTCGGTGCGGCTCGTGAGCACCCGGTCGATCAGTCCATACTTTACCGCGTCTTCGGCGCCCATGAAATTGTCGCGATCGGTGTCGCGCTCGATCGACCTCGATCGGCTGGCCGGTGTGCTGCGCCATCATCTCGTTCAGCTTGCGTCTTCAGGTACAGCACTTCCTTGGCATGGATCTCGATGTCCGAGGCCTGGCCGGAGAAGCCGCCCGAGGGCTGGTGGATCATCACGCGCGAGTTGGGCAGGCAGAAGCGCTTGCCCTTGGCGCCGGCGGCGAGCAGGAACGGCGCCCATGCTGGCCGCCAGGCCCGGTGCACAGCGTCGAGACGTCCGGCTTGATGAACTGCATCGTGTCGTAGATCGCCATGCCCGCCGAGACGCTGCCGCCGGGCGAGTTGATGTACAGGTGGATGTCCTTGTCGGGGTTCTCGCTCTCGAGGAACAGCAGCTGCGCCACGATCAGGTTCGCCATGCCGTCGTTGATCGGGCCGACGAGGAAGATCACGCGCTCCTTCAGCAGGCGCGAGTAGATGTCGTAGGCGCGCTCGCCGCGCCCCGACTGCTCGATCACCATCGGGATGAGCCCCAGGCCGTTCGGCTCTTCGCGTCTCCTCGTCCTGCTGCGTGCTTGATGAACATGCTCAGTTCGCCTTTCTTGGTTCCCATCAGTTCGTCGAAGTCGGTCGGCTCGTCGTCGACCTTCATCTTGCCCAGCGCCCATTCTACGACGTTGTCCTCCATCACGAGCGCCTCGACTTCGGCCAGCCGGGCCGGGTCGCCGTAGTACCAACGGACCAGCTGGTCGGGCTGCTCGAAGCTCTCGGCGTGCTCCTCGATCAGCTTGCGCACCTGCTCGGGCCTGGGCTGCAGGTCGTTGCGCTTCACCAGCTCGGTCACCAGGAGCCGACAGCTTGATGCGGCGCGCGGCGCGCTCGGCGAACAGGTCCGGCGGCAGCGTCAGGTTCTGCGGTGCGTCATGCCGCGCTGCTTGAGGTCCTCGACCGCGGCCTGCTGCATGCGCGGCGATCTCGGCGTCGAGGAGCGCGCGCGGGACGTCGAAGCGCGGCGGTCGGCGAGCAGCGCCTCCATCACCTGCTCCTTGACCGCGCGCCTTGACGCGCTTGGCGACTTCCTTCTCGATGTTCTCGCGCACCTCGCGCCGCAGGCTGCTCGACGTCGCCGTCGTCCACGCCCAGCGTGCGTGGCGAAGTCGGCGTCGAGCGGCGGCAGCTCGGGCTCGGCCACCTGGTTCACGGTCACGGTGAAGTCCGCGGTCTTGCCGCTGCACCGCCTCGGCGTAGTCCTGCGGGAAGGTGAGCGGGAAGGTCTTCGTCTCGCCTGCCTTCATGCCCGCGATCGCCGCCTCGAAGTCCGGGCAGCATGCGCTCCTCGCCCAGCACGACGGTGAAGTTCGCGGCCTTGTTGCCCTCGAACGGCTGGCCCGCGATCAGGCCCTCGAAATCGATGTTCACGAGGTCGCCTTCGCGCGCCGCGCGCTCGACGCGGTTGTACTTCGCGCGCTGCTTGCGCAGCGTCTCGATGCGTCGTGTCGACGTTCGCGTCGGTCACCTCGGTGACCGGGCGCGTCGACCTCGAGCTTCGCCGAGGTCGCCCAGCTACGACCTCGGGATAGACCTCGAAGGTCGCGGTGTATTCGACCGTTGGCCGCGCCCTCGCCCGCCTGCACCGGCTGGAAGCGCGGGTAGCCGGCGACGCGATAGTTCTGGTCCTTCACGGCGTCGGCGAAGCGACTGCTGCACCGAGTCGCGTCAGCACTTCCTGGCGCACCTGGAAGCCGTACTGGCGCTCGACCATCTTGAGCGGCACGTTGCCGGGCCGGAAGCCCTGCATCTTCACCGTGCGCGCGAGCTTCTTCAGCCGCGTGGCGATCTCCGGCCTCGATCTGCGCGATCGGAACCGAAACCGTGAGGTGGCGCTCGAGCGGGCTGGGCGTGTTCTGGACAGCCTGCTGCATCGAATTTTCCTTGTTGGAGATTACCCTCAAGCCTTCGCGAGCGGTGCGCCGGGTGCGGAACCGGGGTATGCGACCTGGTGCGAAGGGAGGGACTCGAACCCCCATGCCTTTCGGCGCTGGAACCTAAATCCAGTGCGTCTACCAATTCCGCCACTTTCGCGGTCGGCTGAATTATAACCGAAATCGCCCTCTCCCCGCGCCGGCGCCGGGCGCCCGCCGACCGATATAATCCAGAAAATTCAAGCGCTTCCATCCCCCTTGCCGGTCGACCATTACGAGAACTTTCCCGTCGCCTCGTGGCTGCTGCCGGCGCGGCTGCGCGCGCCCGATCGAGGCGATCTACGGCTTCGCGCGCGGCGCCGACGACATCGCCGACGAGGGCGATCTCGCCGATGCCGCAGCGCCTGCGAGGGCCTGCGCGCGCTACGCCGCGGCGCTCGACGCGATCGACGCGGGCGGGACGCCCGCCGAGGCGCCGTTCGCGCGCATCGCCGCGGCGATGCGCCGAGTACGCGCTGCCCGATCGCAGCTGCTGCGCGACCTCATCGACGCCTTCGCGCAGGACGTGGTGAAGAAGCGCTACGCGACCTACGCCGAGCTGCTCGGACTACTCCGCGCCGCTCCGCCAATCCCGTCGGGCCGCCTCGTGCTGCATCTGCTTCGAGAACGCGCGGCGACACGCGCCGAGCTCTCGCGCGAGCAGTCCGACGCGCATCTGCTCGGCGCTGCAGCTCATCAACTTCTGGCAGGACGTCGCGGTCGGACTGGCGCAAGGGCCGCGTCTACATCCCGCAGGAGGACCTCGCGCGCTTCGGCGTGCGCCGAGGACGCACATCGCGAGCGCGCCGCGCGGACGAGCGCTGGCGCGCGCCTCATGGCATTCGAGTGCGCGCGCTCGCGCGCGCTGCTCGTCTCGGGCTGGCCGCTCGGCGCGCGCTTCCGGGCCGCCTCGGCCTCGAGATCCGCGCCACCGTGCACGGCGGCGCGCGCGATCCTCGACAAGATCGACGCCGCGCGGCGGCGACGTCTTCCGCCATCGCCCGGTGCTCGCGCAAGCTGCGATTGGACTGCGGATCATCGCGATGACCGCGCTGGAGCGCGCCCGTGACGCCGGACGAGTACTGCCAGCAGAAGGCCGCGAAGAGCGGCTCGAGCTTCTACTACAGCTTCCTCTTCCTGCCCGCCGGAGCGGCGCCGCGCGATCACCGCGCTCTACGCCTTCTGCCGCGAGGTCGACGACATCGCCGACGAGGTGAGCGACGTCGGCGTGGCGCGCACCAAGCTCGCGTGGTGGCGCACGGAGGTCGCGAACCTCTTCGCGGGCCACCCGCAGCATCCGGTCACGCAGGCGCTCGCGCCCGTTCGTCGGCGCCACTACGGCCTCGATGCCGGCGCGCATGAACGAGATCATCGACGGCATGGAGATGGACCTCGTCCACCACCGCTACGCCGACTTCGACGCGCTCAAGCTCTACTGCCATCGCGTCGCCGGCGTCGTGGGCCAGCTCTCGGCCTCGATCTTCGGCTACACGCAATCCGCGTCGACGCTCGAGTACGCCGAGTCGCTCGGCATCGCGTTCCAGCTCACCAACATCATCCGCGACGTGGGCGAGGACGCGCGCCGCGACCGCGTGCTACCTGCCGGCCGACGAGCTCGCGCGCTTCGGCCTCACCGCCGAGGACATCCTCGCGCGCCGAGGCGGCGACGACTTCGAGCGCTGATGGAGTTCCAGGCCGACCGCGCGCAGTCGTACTACGCCGACGCATTCCGCGGCTCGCGCTCCGAGGACCGCGCGCAGCCAGCGCGCCGGGCTCATCATGGCGGCGATCTACCGCACGCTGCTCGACGAGATCCGCCGCGACGGCTTCCAGGTGCTGGAGCAGCGCGTGGCGCTCACGCCGCTGCGCAAGCTCTGGATCGCGTGGAAGACCGTGGGTCGCGGCGTGAACGGGAGCGGCCGATGAGCATGCGGCAGTGGCAGTCGTGGGCGCGGGCTACGCCGGCCTCGCCGCCGCGCGTCGAGCTGCTGCGCGCCGGGCTGCGCCGTCACGCTCTTCGAGGCCGAACCGCGTGGCCGGCGGCCGCGCGCGCCGCGTCGAGTATCGCGGCGCGCTGCTCGACAACGGCCAGCACCTGCTGCTCGGCGCCTATCGCGAGACGCTCGCGCTCATGCGCACGGTGGGCGTGGGCGAGCGCGCGCTGCACCGGTTCCCGCTCACCCTCTCGATTCCCGGACGCCTCGAGCTGCGCGCCGCGACTGCCCGCGCCGCTGCAACCTCGCGCGTGGCGCTCGTCGCCGCCAGCGGGCCTTCGCTGGAGCGACCGGCTCGCGGCGCTGCGCTGTCGCGCGCGGCGCTTCGCGGCGCAGCGCCGCGCAGCCAGACCGTCGACGGCGCTGCTCGCGCGCCACGGGCAGACGCCGGCCACTGCGCGACGCTGCTGTGGGGCCGCTTTGCGTCGCGGCGCTCAACACGCCCGTCGCGCAGGCCGACGCGCGCGTCTTCGCCAACGTGCTGCAGCGACGCGCTGCTTCGCGCGCGCGCGAGGATAGCGACCTGCTGGTGCCCGCCGTCGGACCTCTCGGCCCTGCTTCCCGACGCGGCGCTCACGTGGCTCGGCGAGCGCGGATGCGAGATCGCCGCTGGGCGCGCGCGTGACGCGCGATCGAGCCCGACGGCGACGCGCTGGCGCGTGCACGCCGCCGGCGATGCGGGCGCGCGCTTCGATGCGGTCGTCTGCGCCGTCGCGCCGTTCCAGGTCGGCGCGCTCACGCGCGACTGCGCGCGCGCTCGCGCGACTGCGCGCGCGGCTCGAGCGCCATCGCGCACGAGCCGATCGCCACCGTGTACCTGCAATACGACCGGCGCGTGCGCCTGCCCTTCCCGATGGTCGGGCTCGCCGGCGGGGCACGTGCAGTGGTTCTTCGACCGCGAGGCGCTTTCCGGGCATCGCGCGCGGCTCGTCGCCGCCGTGATCTCGGCCTGCGGCCCGCACCTCGAGCTCGACAACGACGTGCTCGGCACGCTCGCGCACCGCGAGACTCTGCGCACGCGCGTCGGGCCGCTGCCCGCGCCGGCGTGGACCAAGGCGATCACCGAGAAGCGCGCGACCTTCGCGTGCACGCCCGGACGCTTTCCGGCCCCCGAACGCGACCGCCGCGCCGCGGCTTCGTGCTCGCGGGCGACTACACCGCGAGCCGCTATCCCGCCACGCTCGAAGGCGCCGTGCGCAGCGGCGCGCAGCGCGCGCTGGCCGTCGATGCTCAGTCGCTCGCGACAGGCATGCCCGACACCGACGCCCGATGACGCGATGACTTCCCGCGCCGACTACTCAGCCCGCGCCGGACCTCCTCGCCGACCGCGTCGATCCTCGTCACCGGCGCAGGCCAGGGCCTCGGGCGCGCGGTGGCCCTCGCATGCGCGCGCGCACGGCGCGACGGTGGCGCTCCTCGGGCCGCCAGCCAGGAGAAGCTCGAGGCCGACCTACGACGCGATCGTGGCCGCGGCGGGAGCCCGAGCCCGCGCTGATCCCGCTCGACCTCGCGCCGCCGGGCAGCGCCGGAGTACGAACCGCTGGCCCAGCTCGCTGCGCACGGAGCTCGAAGCGCCTCGACGGCATCGCGCACTGCGCGAGCCACTTCGTGCCGCTCGGCCCGCTCGCCGACCAGACGCTCGGAGCAGTGGCTGCACGCTCCTGCGCGTGAACCTCGCCGCGCCCTTCGCGCTCACGCGGCGTGCCTGCCGCTGCTCGCGCGCCGCGCCGGATTCGTCGGTGGTCTTCACGGGCGAAACGCACGGCGCCGACGCCCGCTCGCCTACTGGGGCGGATTCGCCGTCGCCAAGTCCGCGCTGTCCGCGCTCGCTGCCGATCTGGGCGCGACGAGCTGCGAGCGCGCGGGACAGCCGCGCATGAACGTGCTCGATGCCCGGGCCCGATCGCCAGCGCCGCAGCGCGCGCAGAGCCATCCCGGCGAGGATCCGGCCGCGCTGCGCACCGCGGAATCCGCCGCCGCGCGCCTTCCTCTACCTGCTCGGCGCCGAAAGCGCGGGATCGAGCGGCAAAGACCGTCGCGTTGTGACGTGGATCTCACAGGCTTTGGCGGACGGCAATCGGTTAAACTAGGAATCGCCCGAAATTCGGCTTGTAAGTCCCTGCATTACCACAACTAATATCGAGGCCGGCTCCGCGCCGTCATAACCAGGTCGCACGATGCTCGATCACGGCAAACCGAACCTTCATCTGCAGCGTCGTGTTCATCGACCTGGTCGGCTATTCGAAGAAGCCGGTCACCGGAGCAGATTCGCCTCAAGACGAGCCTCACCAACAACCTGTCCGGAGGCGATCAAGGACATCCCGGTCAACGACCGCATCATCCTCGACACCGGGCGACGGCGCGGCGATCAGCTTCCTCGGCGATCCCGAGGACGCGCTCTTCGTGACGCCTGTCGCTGCGCGAGGCGATGGTGCGCGAGGGCATGAGCCGCCACGATGGTCGAGGCCTCGGGCGATGACTCGGTGCGCATGGGCATCAACCTCGGGCCCGGTGAAGCTCGTGAAGGACATCAACGGCCACCCGAACATCATCGGCGACGGCATCAACGTCGCGCAGCGCATCATGAGCTTCGCGCGCCCGGGCAGATCGTCGTTGTCGCGCTCGTACTACGACGTGGTGTCGAACCTCGCGAGCGAGTACGCGAAGCTCTTCACACTACGAAGGCTCGCGCACCGACAAGCACGTGCGCGAGCACGAGATCTACGTGGTCGGCCACCACGAGGGCGCGCTGCAGAAGGCCAAGGACGGCATGAAGGACCGCGCGTCGTCCACCACGCCGAACGTGCGCGCACAGGGCCATGCCGCCACCGCGACGGCATCTCGACCGTCACGCTCACGCATCCCCGTCGTTCGTGCAGGACAAGAAGAAGCTCACGATGATCGCGGGCGGCCTCGCCGCTGGTCGTCGCGGTGCTGGTGCGGCATCCTCGTTGCCAAGCCCGGCGCCGCCTGCCACGAGCCGCGCTCACCGCGCCCGCGACGACACGCCCGCCGAAGGTCGAGCCGAAGCGCCACGGCGCCGCAGCCCGCAAGCGCCGGCACCGCCGCCGAGCCGCGCTGCAAGACCAGACGCGCCGAAGGCCGAACCGGCGACGAAGCCCGACGCCAAGGTGCTGGCGCCGCGCCGTCGCCTTCGGCAGATGCCGCCGCCGCGCCCGCCAGCGCGATCCGCAAGGACGCTTCGAAGCACGCCGACGCGGTGAAGGCCGAAGCGGCGCGGCAAGGCCGTCCGATGCCGCAGGCCGCCGAAGGCGAGCGAAGCCCGTCGAGGCGTGCCAAGGCCGGCGCAGTCCGCCCGCCACGCTCTTCCTCGACATCGAGCCGTGGGGCGAGGTCTTCGTGAACGGCAAGTCGCAGGGCGTCTCGCCGCCGATGAAGTTCATCAAGCTGGACCCGGGCAAGTACAAGATCGAGGTCAGCAACACGACCTTCCCGGCGCACACGCGAGAACGTCGACGTCAAGGCGCGTGACGAAGATCACCGTGCAGGCACAGGTTCCAGTGATGCGCACGCCTCCCTTCGCGCGTTCACGGCCCTCGCCGCGTCGCTGCTCGCCGCGGCATGCGCGGACGATGCCCAGGGTCGGCGGCGCCGACAACGCCCGCAGCCCGCCGCCCCGCAGATCACCGAGGACATGCTGCGCGAGCGCGCGCAGCGAGGCAGCTCGCCGCACGGCGCTGCGAAGCAGTACGACGCCGGCGAGTACGACAACGCCGTGAAGAACCTCACCGGCGTCGCTCGACCACGGCCTGCTGTCCAAGGCCGGACGCAGTCGCGCGCGCGCAAGTACCTCGCGTTCATCGCACTGCGTGTCCGGCCGCGAGCGCGCTATGCCGCGACGAGTTCCGCAAGGCCTTCGAGATCTATCCCGATTTCGCGCTCACCGCCGCCGAGGACGGCCATCCCATCTGGGGCCGGTCTACCGCAACGTGCGCACGCAGCTCATCGCCGAGCGCGAGGCGGCGCGCGCGCAAGCGCCGACTTCACGCTCGCTCGGCAAGGCCGAGCAGATGCTGCCGGACGGCATGGTCGAAGTACGACGCCGGCGACTACGCCGCCGCGCACACGCCTGCTCGAGTCCGCGCTCAAGGAAGGGCCTGCAAGGACAAGACGGACCAGGTGCGCGCGATCGAAGCACATCGCCTTCACGCCTGTGCCTGCAGGAGAAGTTCCGCGCAGTGCCGCGCCGAGTTCGTGAAGATCTACGACGTCGATCCCGACTTCGACCTCACGCCCGCCGAGGCGGGGCATCCTTCGTGGACGCAAGCACCTTCGCCGCGCGCCAAGGCGCAGGCGCAGAAGCGACGCTGACAAGGACGCAGGACGCGAAGGAGGACCGCGAAAGGACGCAGCCGCCCGCCGGCGCGGTGCCGAAGCAGTAGAACGGATACGATGATCACGACGCTCGGGCGCTACAAGATCGTCTCGGAGATCGGCCAGGGCGCGATGGGCGTCGTCTACAAGGCGGTCGACCCGATCATCGACCGCACCGTCGCGATCAAGACGATCAACCTCAACCTCTCGACGCCAGGAGCTCGAGGAGTACGAGGCGCGCTTCCAGCAGGAGATCAAGGCGGCCGGGCGCCTGAACCATCCCGAACATCGTCACCATCTACGACGTCGGCAAGACCGACCAGGTCGCCTACATGGCGATGGAGTTCCTCGAGGGCAACGGAGCTGAAGGACATCATCGCCGCGGGGCAGCTCCCGCGCCGCGCGACCAGGTCGTGGACATCATCGCGCAGGTCGCCGACGGGCTCTGCGTTCGCGCACCAGCAGGACATCGTGCACCGCGACGTGAAGCCGTCGAACATCATGGTGATGAAGCGCGACGGCATCGCGAAGATCACCGACTTCGGCATCGCGCGCCTGCCCAACTCCGCGGTGAAGACGATGACGGGCCTGATCCTCGGCTCGCCGCGCTACATGTCGCCGGAGCAGGTGATCGGCAGGACGATCGACGCGAGCGAGCGACATCTTCTCGCTCGGCGTCGTGCTCTACGAGGCGCTCACCGGCGTGGCGCCCTTCGACGGCGACAACGTGAACGCGATCATGTACGCGACGGTGAACACCACGCCGCCGCCGCCTTCCGCGCACAACCGCGCCGTGCCCGCCGATGCTCGACCTCATCGTCGCCAAGGCGATGGCGAAGCTCCTCGAGGACCGCTACCAGACCGTGAAGGAATTCGCCGACGACCTGCGCGAGGTGCGCCGCCAGATGGACTCCTCGCGCCCGGCCGCGGCGCTGAAGGCGACGACGCGCCCGCCGCGCGGAGCCGGCCCCCACCGGAGGCGCTGGATGGACACGCGACCTTCCGATCGTCGCGACGCCGAAAGGCCGGTGAGGACGACGCGAAGCCGCTCGCCGCTGGCGAAGACGCTTCGACTCCTTCGACGCGACGCTGCGCCTCGCGGCACATGACCGACGAGACCGACGAGTTCAAGCGACTACATCACGCAGACGCAGAAGATGCGCGCCTATCGCGGCAAGATCGAGGCGACGAGCCCGCTCGCGAAAATGGCGGAGAAGGAAGCCGCACCCGCCGCACCCGCACCCGCTCCTGCTCCGCGCCGAAGCCGCAGCCTGCGCCCGAGCGCAAGATTGCGCCCGCGTGGTGGCACAGCCGGGCGCCGAGGGGGCGTCGGTGCCGGGCAACAACTCCAACCTCATCATGATCTCGCGCGATCCTGGTGCTGGTGCTGGCCGCCATCGGGCTCCTGGTCGCGCTGGTAATCCGCTAACCCTTCAAGTAGTCCACCGCTTCGACGAGCCGCTCGACCGCGACCACCTGCAGGCCCGGAATCGGCTGCTTCGGCTTGTTGGCCGCGGGAATGATCGCGTGCGTGAAGCCGAGCTTCGCGGCCTCGCGCAGCCGCTCCTGCCCGCGCTGCACGGGACGCACTTCGCCCGGCGAGACCCACCTCGCCGAACACGACGTGCTTTTCGGGCAACGGCGCGTCGCGCAGGCTCGAGACGATGGCAAGCGTGACGGCGAGGTCCGCCCCGGGCTCCGCGATGCGCACGCCGCCCACGGCATTCAGGAACACATCCTGGTCGTAGCAGGCGATGCCCGCGTGCCGGTGCAGCACCGCGAGCAGCATCGCGAGGCGGTTCTGCTCGAGGCCCACGGCGAGCCGCCGCGGCGCCATGCCGTGCGCCTCGTCCACCAGCGCCTGCAGCTCGACCAGCAGCGGGCGCGTGCCCTCCTGCGTCACCATCACGCACGAGCCGGCGCACGCCGCGTGTGATGCTGCGACAGGAAGAGCGCCGAGGGATTGGTCACCTCGCGAAGGCCCTTCTCCGTCATCGCGAAGACGCCGATCTCGTTCACCGCGCCGAAGCGGTTCTTGAACGCGCGGATGAGGCGAAAGCTCGTGTGCGTGTCGCCCTCGAAATAGAGCACGGTGTCGACCATGTGCTCGAGCACGCGCGGGCCGGCGAGCGCGCCCTCCTTGGTGACGTGGCCGACGAAGATGATGCGTCGTCCCGCTCTGCTTGGCGAGGCGCGTGAGATGCGCCGCGCATTCGCGCACCTGTGCCACCGAGCCCGGGCGCCGAGGTGAGCGCTCCGGAATAGAGCGTCTGGATGGAATCGATGACGGCCACGCGCGGCTTCGTGGCCGCGATCGTCGCCTGGATCTTCTCCAGCTCGATCTCGGCGAAGAGCCGCACCTTCGAGGCGTTCAGGCCGAGGCGCCGCGCGCGAAGCGCGACCTGCTGCGTCGACTCCTCGCCGCGTCACGTAGAGAATCGGCACCTGCTCGGCAAGGCGCGCCGCGGCCTGCAGGAGCAGCGTCGACTTTCCGATGCCGGGATCGCCTCCGATGAGCACCACGCCGCCCTCGACGAGTCCGCCGCCCAGCACGCGATCGAATTCACCGATGAGCGTCGGGATGCGCGGGAAATCCTGCGCGTCCACCTGCGCGAGCGCCACCACCTCCGACGACCCGCCAAGGCTCGCGAAGCGGTGGTGCCCTTCACCACGCTCATCTCGAGCGCCGACTCGACCAGCGTGTTCCACGCGTTGCAGTGCGGGCACTGGCCCTGCCACTTGGGCGACTGTCCGCCGCATTCGGTGCAGGTGTGGATCGTCTTGGTACGCGCCATCAGGCTTCCTTCACGGGAACGCGCGGCGCCACGGCGCACATGAGCTCGTAGCCCACCGTGCCCGCGCTGACGGCGACTTCATCGATGGCGAGCCCCTCGCCCCAGAGGACGACACGGGCGAGTTCCGACGCGCGCATCCGGAACCGGCGTGAGATCCACCATCATCATGTCCATGGAAACGCGGCCCGCCGTCGTGCGCGCGCACGCCGTTCACGAGCACCGGCGTTCCCGATGGGCGCGTGGCGCGGATAGCCGTCCGCGTACCCGCAGGCCACGATCGCCCACGCGCATCGGACCTTTCGGCGCGGAACGTGCCGCCATAGCCGATCGTTTCTCCTGCCGGCAGGTCCCGCACGGCGATGAGCTTCGATTCAAGCGTCATCGCGGGCTTGAGACCCAGGGACTGCGCCGTTCGATCCTCGAAGGGCGTGGCGCCGTAGAGGCCGATGCCAAGGCGCACCGATGTCGGCGTGCGATGCGGGTGCGCGAAGATCGCCGGCGGTGTTGGCGAGGCTGCGCGGCAGGTCTATGTCCTTTCGGTCGCCTCGCCGAAGCGACGCATCGCCTCCTCGATGCCTGCGCGGCCCGTCGGCCGTGGCGAAGTGGGTCATCGAGCGTGATCGACTTCGCGACACCGGTGTTGCGCAGGCGTTCGAGCATCGCTCGCGCCGCGGCGAACCGCGAATCCCAGGCGGTTCATGCCGGTGTTGATCTTGAAGTAGATGTCGAGCGGCCTGGCGGGCTTCGTACTTTCCAGCATCCGCAGCTGGTCTTGCGAATGCACGACGATGGCGAGGTCGTGGGCGGCGAGGACCGGGCAGCTCCGCCGGCTCGAAGAAGCCCTCGAGGAGGAGGATCGGGCTGCCTGGCACCCGCCTCGCGCAGCACCACGGCGCCTTCCAGCTCGACGATGCCGAAGCCATCGGCGTTCGCGAGCGCGCGCGCCCACGCGCCCGAGGCCGTGCCCGTACGCATTGGCCTTCACGACGGCGTACACCTTCGCGCCGCGCGCCGCGCGCTTGCGCCGCCCGTAGTTGGCGCGCAGCGCGCGCGGCCGAGATCGTGGCCTGGATCGGCACGCACTAGTACCCGGTCGCGCCCGAGTAGTTCTCGAAGCGGGTGTGCTTGCCGAGGAAGGTGAGCTTCACGGTGCCGATGGGGCCGTTGCGCTGCTTGCCGATGATGATCTCGGCGATGCCCTTGTCGGGCGAGTCCTCGTTGTAGACCTCGTCGCGGTAGATGAAGAAGATCACGTCGGCGTCCTGCTCGATGGCGCCCGATTCGCGCAGGTCCGACATCACCGGGCGCTTGTTGGGCGCTGCTCGAGCGAGCGGTTCAGCTGCGAGAGCGCGACGACCGGGCACCGAGAGCTCCTTGGCCATCGGCTTCAGGCCCGCGCGAGATCTCGCTGATCTCCGTGGCGCGGTTCTCGAGCCCGAATCCGACGCCCGCATGAGCTGGATGTAGTCGACGACGATGAGGCCCAGGCCGCCGTACTCGCGCCACTTGCGCCGCGCGCGCGCGCAGCTCCAGCGGGTTCAGCGCCGCGGTTTCGTCGATGAGGATCGGCGCTTCGTTCAGCTTGCCGAGTGCCGTACCGAGGCGATCCCAATCGGCCGGGTCGAGGCCGCCCGGTGCGCAGCTTCTGCGCGTCGACCCTGCCCACTGAAGCCCAGCAGGCGCGTGGCGAGCTGCGTGCCGCCCATCTCCATCGAGAACACGAGGACCGGAAGCCGGAGCTCGAGGCCGATGTGCTCGGCAATGTTCAGCGCGAGACTCGTCTTGCCCATGCTTGGTCTGCCGGCGATGATGATCAAGTCCCCGTCCTGAAGTCCCGGTCGTCATCTCGTCGAGATCCGTGTAGCCGGTGGCCTTGCCGGTGACGCTGTTGGGATTGCGATGCAGCTCGTCCAGGCGGCTCATCACCTCAGCCAGCACGGACGACATCTTGGCGAAGCTCTCCGACGAGCGGCCGCCCTTCTCGCCGATCTCGAGGATGCTTGCGTCTCGGCCTCGTCCAGGAGCTGGCTCGCCTCCCGGCCCTGCGGCGAATACGCCGAATCGGCGATGTTCGTGCCGACCTCGGCCAGCTTGCGCATGATGGCGCGCTCGCGAACGATCTCCGCGTAGCGGCGGATGTTGGCCGCGCTGGGCGTGCCGGAAGCGAGCTGGTGCAGGTACGGCGAGGCCGCCGACGTCGTTGGATCTCGCCCGAGATCTTGAGCGCCTCGGCGACCGTCAGCACGTCGGCGGGCTTGTTCTCCTCGACCAGGTGCGTGATGACGCGCCAGATGACGCGGTGGTCGGCGCGGTAGAAGTCCGACTCGGAGATGACGTCGCCGATGCGGTCCCACGCGGCGTTGCTGAGCAGCAACCCGCCCAGGACGGCCTGCTCCGCTTCCACGGAGTGCGGCGGCAGGCGCAGCGATTCGATCTGGGCGTCGCCCGGGACGCTGGGCGAGTGAAGCGTTCCGGAGCCGGCGGGTGCCGAGGGCATGATGGGTTTTTCTCCTCGAACTTCGACGATGCGGCGTTCCCTGACACCGCGAGGCGCGAGTGTATCACCCGAATTTCCCTCCCACAATACGAGTTCCTGTGAATAACCTGTGGGCAAGAGCATATTTTTTGCTAGCTCACCACATGAGCTGGCACGAAAAACTTGCTGCGGCGCGGCCGCTGATCGTGCCTGAGGTTTTGACGCCGTTGAGGTCCACCAGGCGGCCTTTTCGTAATAGCGGAAATAGTGTTCTTATTGCCCTGGAGCCATTCGGGGGTGTCCATGAGTTTGATGCAAGCGGGTCCCGCGATCGCCATCGTCATTCCCGTCTATAACGGCGCGGGCTACCTGGCGGAGGCGATCGAATCGGCGCTCGCGCAAACGCATCCGCCCTCCGAGATCATCATCCTCGACGACGCATCCACCGACGCAACCGACCGCGTCGTCGAGAGGTATCGGGCGCATCCGCTGATCAGGACCCATCGCCTCGCGGCGCGCGTGCCGGCCCCGCGGCGTGGAACCGCGCCATCCGCTGTCAGGGGCGAAATACTTCGCCGTCCTGGCTCACGACGACCGCCTGCATCCAGGGTTCCTCGCCGGCATTTCGAAGGTCACTGCAGGGGCGAGCCGGACGCGGGCTTGGTGATCACCGGCTACGACTTGATCGACACATCGGGCGCCTTCGTGAAGACCGTGCCGATTCGCGAGCCGCACCTGCTCGGAAAGACGCCTTTCGACGTGTTCTTCCACGAGTTGGTCGTGGTGCAAGGAATGTACTTCCAGCCCACCTGTTGCGTCGTCGCCCGCCAGGCTTTCGAGTCCGTCGGCGGATTCGATGAGCGGTTCTTCGCGGCCTACGACTGGGACTTCTACATCCGCGTGGCGGGAATCACGACGGTGTACGGGTTGGGCGAGAGGCTGGTCGACTACCGCAGGCATTCCGCGAACACGTCCGCCCAGGTTTTCTATCAGGACAAGGGCGACTGCGAGCTCGTCTTTCACGAAGCTCCCGACGTATGCCACGCTGGGCGAGCACCAAAGGCGGCAGCTCTCGCACGCAACGTCTCGCTCTTCCAGTTCAACTACGTGACGCGAGCGATCCGTTCGGAGCGCTTCACGTCCTCCGCGGTGCAGGCGAAGCGGCGCGAGATCATGGCCCGGTTGTCCCGATGGTCATTCGCCGGCGGCCCCTACTCCCCGTACGTTCGCACGCACCCGGCCCGCGTGCGCCAGCGGGTTGCTTGGAATCTCAGCGCAACGACGGCGGGCGTCTCTCTCGATGCGGACGGCGATGCGTGTGGCAGCAACAGCCGAGTCAGCCAGAAAAAAGGAGGAGCCATCGGCTCCTCGCTTCGTTCGTGCGATCGCGACGTCCCTGCGGACGAGGGCGCTTAGGGCTCCGGGACCACGTGCACGGTGATGTTCGCGAGCACGTCCGAGTGCAGCTGGATCGTGATCGGGAATTCGCCGATGTGCTTGAGCGGGCCCTGCGGCATGCGGATCTCCGCCTTCTTCACCGTCGACGCCCTGCTTGCCGCAGCGCTTCGGCGATGTCGGCGTTGGTGACGGAGCCGAAGCAGGCGCCCGTCGACGCCGGCCTTCTGCGCGATGTCGATCTTCATGCCCTCGAGCTTCGCGGCGCGCTCCTGCGCGGAGGCGAGCGTGCTCGTTGGCCTTCTTCTCGAGATCGGCGCGGCGGCTCCTCGAACTCCTTGAGGTTCTTCTGCCGTGGCGCGCTTGGCCTTGCCTTGCGGGATGAGGAAGTTGCGGGCGAAGCCGTCCTTCACCTTCACCACGTCGCCGAGGCCGCCGAGGTTCACCACCTTCTCCATCAGGATTATTTGCATGGTCGGCGTCCTCAGTGCAGGTCGGTGAAGTGGCAGCAGCGCGAGGAAGCGCGCGCGCTTGATCGCCACGCCCAGCTGGCGCTGGTAGCGGGCCTTGGTGCCGGTGATGCGCGCCGGGATGATCTTGCCGTTCTCGTTGATGAAGTCCTTCAGGACGACGATGTCCTTGTAGTCGACTTCGCTTGATCTTCTCGGCGGTGAAGCGGCAGAACTTGCGGCGGCGGAAGAGCCCGCGGTTCTGGTTTTTCCGTCCTTGCCTTTGGCGAACTTGCCGCCTTTGCCTTTGCCGCGACCCCGGAGGCAGGTCTGGGCATGTCTGTATCTCCTTCAAGTGGCGTGCCAGGCCGGCCGCGGGCTGGCGCGGGGGCGCTGCGCTGTCGCGATCGCGGCGGGTTTGTCGCCGGCGGGGCCGTCGGTCACGTTGCGCGACTTCTCCTCCTTCATCATCGGGGAGGGGCCGGTCTCGGCCTCGCGTCTTGCTCGACGGTGAGGTGGCGCAGCACCGCGTCGTTGAACTTGAACGCGTGCTCGAGCTCGGCGAGCGTCTCGTTGCGCGACCTCGATGTTCATCAGCACGTAGTGCGCCTTGAACACCTTCTGCGATCGGGTAGCGCCAGCTGGCGCCGGCCCCAGTCCTCGATGCGGTGCATCATGCCGTTGCCCGGCGGTGATCGTGTTGCGGTAGCGCTCGATCATCGCGGGCACCTGCTCGCTCTGATCGGGATGGACGATGAAAACGATCTCGTAATGGCGCAAGTTGAATTTCTCCTTATGGGTTAAGGCTTCCCTGACGGGCGGCTCTTGAGTGCGGTGGGAGCCAAAGGACAGTCGTCGAAAACCGACGATTATAGCATGAAAGTCGATGGCAAAAACAAAGGCGTTTCGCTTACCGCTCTCCCTACGCCGGTGATCGTCCGGTAGTACTCGCGATACCACTCGACGAAGCGCCGCACACCCTCCTCGACCGGCGTGGCCGGCCTGAAGCCCGTCGCCGCTCTCAAGGGCGGTAGTGTCCGCCTCGCGTCGCGATCACGTCGCCCGCCTGCATGGGCAGCAAGTCACAGCTTCGCCTTCCTGCCGAGCGCCGTTCTCGATGGCCCGGATATAGCGTCATCAGCTCCACGGGCTGGCTGTTGCCGATGTTGAAGATGCGCCACGGCGCGGCGCTGGTCGCGCGGGTCGGATCGTCGCCGCATCCACGCGGGTTCGGCGCGAGGCCGGATTGTCCACGATGCGCACGATCCCTTCGACGATGTCGTCCACGTAGGTGAAGTCGCGGACCATCTTCCCCTCGTTGAAGACCGGGATCGGCTCTCCGGCGAGGATGCCCTTGGTGAACTTGAAGAGCGCCATGTCGGGCCGACCCCAGGGCCCGTAGACGGTGAAGAAGCGCAACCCCGTGCGTGGGAATGCCGAAAAGATGCGCATACGAGTGCGCCATCGCCTCGTTCGCCTTCTTGGTCGCCGCGTAGAACGAGACCGGGTGGTCGGTGTTCTGGCCTTCGTCCGAGCGGCAGCGCGGTGTTCAGGCCGTAGATCGAGCTGGTCGATGCGTATGCGAGGTGGCCCGTGCCGTGACGGCGCGCGCCCTCGGGATGTTGAGGAAGCCTTCACGTTCGCATCGACGTATGCGCGCGGGTTTTCGAGCGAGTAGCGCACGCCCGCCTGTGCGGCGAGGTTCGGCTATCGCGTCGAACCTGCCCGGGGCGAAGGTCTTCTCGATCGCGCGGCATCGTCGGCGATGGTCTGCGAGCACGAACTCGAGTCGTTTCTGCGGCTTCAGCCGATCGAGGGCCGCGCCTGCCCGAGCCTCGTCGTGTATACGCGTTCAGGTCGTCAGGCCGACGACGGAGTCACCGCGCTCGAGCAGGCGGTTGGCGGAGGTCCGATGAAGCCGGCGGCGCCCTGTCACGAGAACCCTCACGGCTCCTCCGTGCGCGTGCGCCGCGAGCGCCCTCACGCCGGTCGAGGTAGAGCGAGATCCAGCCCAGCGCGCAGCAGCACCATGAAGAGTGCCGCGTTGGCCGGAATCTGCAGAGTTGAAGTCCACCCACGAGTGGATGAGGATCGCGGTCACGCCCATGATGCAGGCGAAGGACATGCCGCGCATGAGCGGATCGCGGCGCTGCCACTGCGCATGGAGCGCGGCTCCGAGGCCCAGGCCACGAATATTGCGAGGGTCACGAGGTCCCGGGAAGCCCGACTCGGCAGCGAACTGCGCATAGTCGTTGTGCGCCTGGTTGAAGAAGGCTCAATGTGCTCCGTGCGATAGGGAGGAAAGGCGAGATAGAAGCTCCCGGGGCCCGCGCCGAAAACCAGGAAGATCCTTCGCCAGTTCAGCGCGCGAGGCCGGCAGTTCACGCTCCTTCAGCGACTCCGTGCCCGGATCTGGAAGCGTTGCGTGAGCTTCTCCACGCCGAACCAGCTTCCCACGACGACCAGATCGATTACGACGAGGCTCGCAAGCAACAGCACCGTGTTGCGCGTCGCATACCGGGACAGCGCGATGCCGATCGCACCCGCAACGATGAGGCTCGAGAAGAATGCGGCGTTGCCCATGCGCGAATGGGTGGTCGTGAGTGCGATCACGAGCACGCACAGCGCCAGCCACTGAAACCATCTTCGGGCTGAGGATCCACTCGATGGCGTGAGCTTCACGAACTTCTTCCAGTGTCGGCGGACCGGTCCGACAGTCCGGCGATCAAGCGGCCCGATGCCGATCGCGAGCGACATCTCGAGGAAGCCCGCGAGGTGGTTGCGGTTCACGTAAGTGCCGCTCGCCATGTCGCCGTGGCGCAGCAATTCCCCCGAAGAACTCCTCCTGCCCCTTGCCCGGACGGGTGCAGCAGCACGGCGTACACGGATTGGACAAGCGCCGCGCTAAGCCAGCACCTCCGCCATTCGCAGCACGCACGCGTGATCGCTTGTTGGCGAGGGCGAGCGTCAGGAAGAAGATCCCGGCGTTGCGCGACGGATTTCAGCAATGAGACGCGCGAAGCCTGCGGATCGATGGAGAGCGTCGTCCATCCATCCTCCACGCCTGCATCACGCGCCAGCGCAGCGGATTGCGCCCGGCCGCGGGAGAGAGGAGATTCGACGAAGAGCCCGCAGGCGGCGCCGTGCAATGCCTGCAGCACGAGCCCACAGCGCCATCACGATCCACGCGGGCCACGCGCGGCGAACCGGTTCGGAAACCTTGACGGCATCCAGCGCCCACCCGATGAGGCCAAGCGCCGAGCAAAGAAGGCGAGGTCGCCGCGATTTCCATCAGCGCCGTCGACCACGGGCGATTGCTGCCCAGGGGTCGGCAGCCACTACGAGCAGCGCCAGGAACGCGGCGAACAACACGCGATCCTGTGGTGAGATGGCGCGTCCAGCCGCTCATTCAGGGGACTCAACAAATGGAAAGGGCCACTGCGGCATGGAGGCCGGGGTGGCCCGAACTCGGTGACTCTAACTACCGCTGGCGTTGCCGCCGCCGCCGCCGCTGTTGCCCTGGCCGTTTCTGGCCCTGGCCGTTTGGCCCTGGTTGTTCTGGTTGCCCTGGTCTCCTTGGGCCTGCTGGCCTGAGACTGGACGCCCGGGGACGCATTCAACGCCGCGATGAGGGCCGCCTGTTGCTGAATCGCCTGCTGGATGGCCAATGGCGCCTGCGCCAGCGCGGGCCGCCAGCGCTTGATGACCAGTTGTCCCGATTTCGCCAGTACCGCATCGCACCCGCGTTCAGCGTAGGAAGGTCTGGCCTTCCGAAGATGAAGGTGATCGAGCCTTTTCCGACACGCGGTCGCCACCACGTTGCCTTCGGCGGTGGCGATCGTGATATCCGTGCCTCGGATTCCGATCGTTGCCCGCGTTGCCGCGCGATAAACCGCTGGCTCGGCGCGCGCCGCCCGATGAGGCCGATGATCGCGCATGCCGCCGGATACCAACGGCAGAAACACGTTGCCGCTTTCGGTCTGCGGGTTGTACTGGTAGGCAGTCACCTGTCTGCGGGAGTTCGACGTGAGGGCCACGACCTGGCCGTCGTCGAACGAGGACCGCTGCGGAATTGGCCCGTAATGACGGTGTTGTCGCCCTGGGCCACCTGGTCACCCGTGCGCAGGAGCGGGCAGCCGCTTGTCCGGTCGCCACCGACGCACGGTACCCGTCGTGGACGTCACGACGGCGCCCGCGGTGACGCGAGAGTCCCGTGAAGAGCAGCGCCAACAGCGCCAGGAATACGGAGCTTCTTCATGATGTTGCCTCCGGCGCCCCAGCAGAGTTGCGTCCACGCTTCGATGCGGCAGGGCGCGGTTCGCCGTCAAAGTGACGACAAGCGGTGTCCAGCCTACCACGCCGCGATGCAATCTGCAGTATTTCCGCGGCGTTACGGCTTCATTCCTGCCGCCACCATGCTGGGCTCGACCGCCGCGCGTGTTTCGGGTACCACCTCGTCGAAGACCGCGGATCCCCAGGTCGAGAACGATCTGCTGCACTTCCGCCTCTGGCCACGGCCCGAGGCTGGACGCGTTGACGAGCGACTTCTCGAACGCGGAGTCCCGTGTCGCCGAGCCGGTACATCATCACCGCACCGCGCGGTTCGCCACGTGTAAGGGCGAACCGGTCTTGCTCGATCACGCAGCCACGCGAGATGGCGCTGCGCCTCCTCGAAATCGAAGGCTCGTTGCTGTTGCGTGATCACCAGCGCAAGCGTTTCCTCTCACGAACGGGTCGTCGGGCACATGTGCTGCGGCCCTTGCGGGGTCGTCGCGCCACCAGGGGGCACGACCCCCGCAGACCTTGCTCATCTTTTCCAACTCGGCGCGTCCCACATTCACCGATGCGGTACCGGGAGACGCCATATCTCACGGCCTCGTACCCCATCCACGCCAGCACTGCTACTGCTACCGCTACCACCAACAGGCGCGCAGCCCTCCATCTCAATCCGCGCCGTACGTCTTGCCGTAACGCCGCGGTAGCCATACGCGGTAGCCGCGGTAGCTCTTGTATCCGCTGTATTCGCCGTAGTACTTCTCGGCGCTATGAGGTCGAGGTTGGTTCAACACCACGCCCGAGATCAGGCGTTCATGACTGTTATTCAGCCCGTTCCCGGGCCTGGTACGGCATCATCCTGCTTCACCACGTGAATCACGGAGGACGCGAACTGCGAGAGGACCTGGGCGTCGCTCTGCCAGTTCCAGCGTGCGCTGTCGATGGCCCGCGATCGGCGTCTTCAAGCTCCACAGATAAAACTCATGAAGCGGCGTTCGGAACCCAGAGGCTCGGGTTACTCATGGAACTCAAAAACCACCAGCGACCATGAGTGGATACCGCGCGCTCAAATCAGAACGCATGAAACTCAGAACGTTCCCGCGGCAAGGTCGGCAAGGCCAGGCATCTTGCTTTGTCGCGGCCAGCCCAGCTTTGCGCCCCACCTTCGGACGCCGCAAGTCCCCGTCCCACGAGCAGCACCTTCTTCACCTGCCCCAGGGCGCGCGAGATTGAAGCGCGATAGTCTTTTTCCTCTTCTTCAGGCACGGAGGGAGGTGATCACGACGACCTTGTGGGGATCGTCGAGCGATGACGTAAGAGACGCTGGTGCGCACGGTGCGCACTGCCTCGGCGAATGCCGATTGCGTGTCGTTGAAGAAGGCGAGAGCTCGAGACGAAGCCCTTCTTCGTGAATCCTTGATCTTCTGCAGCACGCCGAGCGCAGGCACCGAGGCGGCCCTCGACGTCGGAGTCGAGTTGATGGCGTTGTGAGCCGGTCAAGAGCAGCGCCATGAGCGCGGCGATGACAGGCGTGGCGACGGCGGCGATGAGCACAATCTGCTTCTTGTCGGGGCGAACGCGCCGGTCGGAACGGTGGCCAGATTTCCCGCGCGCGATGGTCGTCTGCAGATCGCCCGCCGCGCTCGTCTCCTTCAGACGGTTCTGAACATGTCGTAGGGTTGCGGTTCTGCTGCACCTCGCGCTCCAGCACGCCCAGATTGGAACTCCTTGCGGTTCAGGCCCTGGATGTCCGACTTGCTTTGCGCAGAGCGCGGAGGCGACGGCGTTCTCGTTGGCGCGCGCCTGGTCGAGCTCTTTCGAAAGTCGGCCACAACCATCTCGGCCTGGCGGCGCGTGCATTCTGCCCTCGCGGCCCTCGAGCTCAGCCCCTCTACGCCTGGATCATCTTCGGATGCTCTGGCCCATAGCGCTTGGAAGCGTCGCTCAGGCGCTTTCGCCGCGGCGGCTGGCGGCGGGCTTCATCTGCTGCACCATCGGGCTGCGAGCACCGCGGGGACACGCTGTCGTAGCTCGCCTGCGGGGCGGCCGGCACGAATCTGTTGTACGAGTGCCAGCGCGGCCTCGGCCTCGGCGCGCTTCTGCCGCGGACTCGACGAGGCTTCCGGTCAGCGCCTCGAGCTGCTTGCGCCTGGCCCCCGAAAGCGCCCACGCCCTTCACGTCCACGATGCAGCTCGCGGTCGCGATAATCCTGCAGCGCCCTTTCCGAGGCATCCACCTTCCCGGGCGCAGCTCGCCCATGCGCTCGGCGCAGCCGCTTTCGGACCGCTTTCTGCGTCATGGCCATGCGTGATTCGAGGGTCGCTCTCGATGAAGGTCTCGTGCAAGCGTGTTCGGCACCCGGGCCGCAAGATCCTGGTCGAAGGACGAAGGAAGCTCACGACGACAAGCTGGCTGTTTGCGGACGAAGGCCCACCTGCAGGCCCGCGCTTGAAGCGGCCGATCGCGCGCCTGATGACCTCTTCCTCGGGAACCTGGCTGGGATCGGCGACTGCGGTGCCCATCACGCGATTGAGGAACGTGGGTGGCGTCTGGCGCACGTCGGGGAAATCGGGATGCGACTGGAGGAGTTCGGCTTCTTCCACGACCTTGCGTGCCAGCTCGTCAGCCCCTCGGGATCTCGACTTGTGTCTGGTAGTACTTACTCGCGCTGGATGACGCCCCTGGCTGTAGACCTCTTCGATCGAAACCACCTTCGACCTGCCCTGCTCGATCGGCAGCGTGACGGTCGAACGATAGATGGGCCGCATGTTGTTGGCGACGAGCAGCGCCAGGATCGGAGACGAGGATCGTGAGTCCGATGATGCTCCAGCGGCGCTTCGATGTCGCCAGCGCGCCAGTACTCGACGAGGTCGGAACCCGTTTCCTCGATCTTCCTCGGCGGCGCGAGATCCGGCTGCTGCAGGCGCTCCTGGAGCGTACGGGTCGTTCATCAGAAGAAGCTTTCCTCGATCGTCACGATGTCGCCGCAGGCAGGACGCTGTCGTATTCGGGTCCACCTTCCGGGGAGTCTGCTTGGGGTCGTCGTCCCGAATGATGTTGATCTTCTCTCACGCGAGGCGCGCTCCTTGAAGCCCCCGGCGAGGAAGTGATCGCCTTGCGCACTGTGAGCCGGGCGAGAAGGGATATCCGCCCGGTTTCTCCACCATCCGTTCACATAGAAATTGCGGTACTCGTGGTACGTCGCCGCTGACGGTCACCTGCCGGGTTGAGCAGGTAACCTGGCCCATGAAGACTCTTGCTGGTTGTCATGTAGTCCTCGAGCGCGCCGACGGTCATGCCGCGCGTTGATCTCGCCCAGCACGGGAAAAGACATGGTGCCCGCGTCGGACGGGCGCACTTTTTCCGCGCTTGAGTTCCTCTTCGCCAGAACGCGCACGGTGATCACGTCACCCGCCGCGAGAGTTGTGGGAGGAGAGCTCTGGGACGGACGGCTGCTGCGCAGAACGCGCGCGAGAAAAAAACGCCCGGCAGTATGAGGGCGAAGCCACGGGCAATTTTGCGCATATCTGACACCGGAGGAGACCCGCCCGCGCGGAGCAGGTGGATTGTGCGTCGTTCAAAGGCGCGATGGCGTCGCCGTCGAAGCAGATAGGAGTTCTTGTTTTGTGGTCGTTGTTGAGGTTGGAATCGCGGTTCGTGTGGGTGTACTCGGCGCCCAGCGCTGAGCCATGGGCGAAACCGGTATCCCACGCGCAGGCCCAGGCTTCGCGTATCGTCCGTGCGATCGAAGTTCTGGTATTCGTCGCGCTGCCAGCGTGCCGTGACACCGGTGGTCAGATAAGACGACCAGTTGTGGTTCCACGACACCTGATAGGCCTCCGTCAGGATGAAGCTGCCTTCTCCGCTCGCCTCGTTCGTCTGGCGCGAAGTCAGGAACTGGACCTGGGCAGGTCCTCGGCGCCCAGTTGATCATTCCTTCCCAGCTGGTATCGGTCTCGTCCGGTGTGAGCGAAGACGTGAAATCGCGCTTGACACGTCCGAACTTCAACGTACCGGTGGTGGCGGCCGTCGCTTCCCCAACTCACGCCACCGTAATGGCGCGTCTCGCGCGCGCTGTTCGGGGACGTGATCTTGTAGTCGACGTCCGTGCGGCGCACCTCGCCCAGCAGGTAGGTCTTGGGCGCGACCCTTACGTACAGGGCGGTGCCATATTCCTGCGTATCGCGGTCGCTGAACTGGGTGACGCCGCGGTTGTTCTCGTAGCGACGATCGGCGGTACACGTAATAGGCTTCGAGGCGGCCGGCGGCGCCGGGCGCGCCGAATGCGAACGTCGCGTTGGGTGCAGGACCTTGCTACACATCCGGTGTCTGCGAAATGCCGCCGGTCCGTCGAGCCCCTCGGATCGTGGCTCTTGATGTAGTCCAGCCCCACGCGACCGAAAGCGCGCTGCGAGAACGCCATGTCCGCCTGCGCATGCGTCGAATGATCGATGTAATCGTCGTTGTGGCTGCTCCAGTAACGGCCAAGCTGCCATTGCTGCGTGAGCTCGATCACCGAGTGGGGACTGCGCGCATCGATGCGCAGGCCCGGGTTGACCACGTAGAAGCCCGAGGTCCTCTCGTTGCGCTGGGTGAGGAGCACGTTGTCGTCGTACCCTACGCCCGTGCCCAGCCACCACGAGTAGTACGCCGGGGTATCGCCCATCTGGGTGCCGTACGCGGGCTTGGCCGGGTAACTATAGGCGGGCCTGATCTGCGCCCATGCGCCTGTCGCACCGCAGAGGAGAGCCGCGGAGGCGACGAAAATCTTGATCTTCTTATGCTTCATACACTCAGTGCTCCCAGTGTTCATTCGCTGGAAAAAAAGGGACAACTCCCTTCCACCGTCGCCCGAGTAACGGAAGTACGACCGTAATTCTAGGAAACTAGCCGAACAAGCACTCCTAAGTTCTTGTCTCCCCTAGAGAAATGTGCCGCCGACCAAGTGCGAATAGTACGGTTTCCGACCCAGCCCGTCAAATAGCCCAGTTGCATATCCACAACACCCGGGCATCTCCCTATCATCCCGGCACTTTGGGGAGCCGTGTTCTAGAATCCGCAATCCTCGACCGACCCCGGAACCAACGCCTTGACCTCCGCAACTATTCGACCCGTCGCCGCGTCCTCCGTCACCGGTGGCGCCGGCTTCATCGGCTCGCACCTGTGCGAGCGCCTGCTCGGCAGCTGGCAACGATGTGCTGTGCGTCGACAACTACTTCACCGGCACCAAGCAGCAACGTCGCCGACCTGCCTCGACAACCCGCGCTTCGAGCTGATGCGCCACGACGTGACGTTCCCGCTCTATGTCGAGGTCGACGAGATCTACAACCTCGCCTGCCCGGCCTCGCCGATCCACTACCAGCACGATCCGGTGCAGACGACCAAGACCAGCGTGCATGGCGCCATCAACATGCTGGGCCTGGCCAAGCGCGCGCAGCGCCGAAGATCTTCCAGGCCTCGACCAGCGAGGTCTACGGCGATCCGACGGTCCATCCGCAGGTCGAGGAGCTACTGGCGGCAACGTCAATCCGCATCGGCCCGCGCGCCTGCTACGACGAGGGCAAGCGCTGCGCCGAGACGCTGTTCTTCGACTACCACCGCCAGCACAAGCTGCGCATCAAGGTGGCGCGCATCTTCAACACCTACGGGCCGCGCATGCATCCCAACGACGGCCGCGTGGTGTCGAACTTCATCGTCCAGGCGCTGAAGGGCGAGGACATCACGATCTACGGCGACGGCAGCCAGACTCGCTCGTTCTGCTGCTGGACGATCTCGTGGAAGGTCTCATCCGCCTGATGGCAACGGACGACAAGGTCACCGGGCCCATGAACCTCGGCAACCCGCGCGAGTTCACGATCCTCCAGCTCGCCGAGGGAAGTGATTACGGCAGACGAAGTCGAAGTCGAAGATCGTCCGCAAGCTGCCGCCAGCGACGACCCGAAGCAACGGCGCCCCGACATTTCGCTCGCGAAGAAGGCGCTGCGGTGGAAGCCGTCCACGGAACCGAAGCGGGCCTGCAGAAGACGATCGAGTACTTCAAGCGCACCGTGCGTCGCTGAAGAAAGCCGTGCCAATCCGGCCGCTGATCCGCCTCTTCGCCACGGCTCTCGCCTGGGCAGTACCGGCGGCGGCGCAGGTGAACGCGACGGTCGGCGATTCCGGCTTGCAGTCGCTCGAATATCTCGATGCCAGATTGCTGGCGTCGCCGCAGGACGGCGTCGTGCGGGCGACGCCGGGGATGCCAAGCTGCGATTCGCGGACGGCACCACGCAGACTCCGGCCGACGCGCCGCGCGTCGTTCGCGATTCCGCGACCCAGGGTTTCCGGTATCACTACTCCTGGGGTGTCGTGAAGTGCGGCTACGAGAGGTCCCTTGACCGCCTCCAGGTCGCCCTCTTCAGGTTACGAATACATCCGACGCAGTCATCGACGCCCTCGGACTGCGCATCGTCAACCTCACCTTCGGCTCGGTTCCGAACGGCCCGGATCATGGATGCCGGCATGTTCGCGATGGGCGGGACCTGGCAGCCGCTGCATTCGCAGCCGCTGGTGGCCGACACGAAACAGATGCCGCCGGTCATCTTCGTGGAGTTCGAGCAGGGCCTCATGGCTTTCGGGATCGAAGGCGACGCCGCCGCTGCCGACGCGGCAACTCCGTCGATTCCCTTCACGAGCAATCCCACCACGAAGCGCAGCTACCCGCTGGTCGTATCGCTCGCGCCCATCGCGGCGCACAAGTCCGTGGCAACCACGCTCACGCTGCGATTCGGAACAAGGGATTCCGGGCTTCCATCGCCACCGACATCGTGCGCGCGTTCGCCGAAAGCTTCCCGTTCACGCTCGACTGGCGCGACCGGCGGCCGATCGGCGCTTTGTTCTGGCGACTTCGCAGGCCCATCCTGAGCGCAATCCGCGCGGCTGGTTCATCAACGCGAAGGACGTGGACCTCCACCACGCCAGAAGGACTCGCGAAATGGCGCACGCGCCTCATGAAGTACGCGGACGAAAGCATCGCGGTTCTCAGGGACATGGGCGCGCAGGGCATGATCACCTGGGATCCGGGGGCGAGGAATTCGCCAACGCTGCGTACTACGGCGATCCGAGGCTCGCGGGCACGATGGCTCCGGAGACGGAGCTTCCCCGGGTCCACGGGCATGGGCGCCCTCGATGAGTATTTCCAGAAGTCTCCGGCGAGGCCGGGTTTCGCGTAGGCGTAACGGTGCGTCCGCAGCGCATTACGCCTCGACAGGGCGCGCACCTTCCCGGGGGGATGGTGGCGGACCCGGACGATGGAGCTGCTCGAGAAGATCGAGTACGCCTACGAGCGTTGGGGATGCACGCTTTTCTGCGTGGACTCCGCATGCGACAAACAGGGCGCCCTGACCGCCGACGTGTTCAGGACGATCCATCAGCGCTACCCGGGCATCCTGCTGCTGCCTGAAAACGAGACGCTGCGCTACTACGCCTACGGCTCCCCTGAACTCGTTCCAACACCACAGCGTGACCCGGGCACTCCACCGTCCGTGCGCGAAGTCTATGGCGGAGTCCTTCAGCGCGCTCCTCGCCACGGCCACCGAGGAGAAGATGCGCGCCGGCCATGATGCCCTCGTCGAATCGGTGTGCGTCGCGGCGACATCCCTCGCTCGGCGACCCGGGTGGTACCGAGGCACGCACACCGAGTTCGTGAAGCTCGATCTACCGCGAGGCGGTACCGCGATCGATTGACCCCGCGGCCCCCGGTCCGCGTATGTTCACTCATTGAACGCACCCCCGGGACGACGCGTGGACGAGGCCCGCACAAGCTGCTGCCGCCTGATCGAGGCCCATCCCGGCATGAGCCAGCGAAAGCTCGCCCAGCGCATGGGGGTAAGCTTGGGCAAGGTGAACTACCGCATCAACGCCCCCATCGCCAAAGGGCTGGAGTCAAGGCGGCAAACTTCCGCAAGAGCGACAACAAACTCGCCCTATGCCTATCTCCTCACGCCGCGTGGCGTGCGGGCGGCAGGCGACCATTACGGTGCGCTTCCTCCAGCGCCGGGATGGGCGAGTACGAGATCGCTCCGGCGTGCGCGGGAATCGCCCAGGCTGGTGCCGCGAGGTCGCGACCGGCAAGGAGCGACATGGGGACGCTGAGCGCCACTGCGTACGAAACGCGCTCGTGATCGAGGCCGGACGGGCCGACCGGCCGTTACCTGGCGCGATTCCGTGGCGCTATCGCGGGCTCTTTTGCGCGCTCGCATGGCGCGACGTCGCCGGTTCGCTACAAGCAGACCGTCATCAGGCTCGCTTGGGCGCTGATCCGGCCGTTCCTCACAACGGTGGTGTTCACCGTCGTGATCGGCAGAGCTCGCCGGGCCTCCGAGCGATGGAACCACGCCGTATGCGCTAATGGTGTTCGCCAGAAGCCTTCTTCCCTGGCAGTTCTTCTCCGCGGCGCTGCCGGGAGGCGTCGGCGAGCCTGATCGGCAATTCCCACCTCATCAGCAAGGTGTACTTCCCGCGGCTCATCATCCCGACTGCGACCGTGGTGGTGGCGCTCGTGGATTTCATCGTGAGCCTGTCACTGCTCGTCGGCGTGATGGCGTGGTACCGGTTCATTCCGGGATGGCAGATCCTCACGCTGCCCTTGTTCGTGGTGCATGAGCTTCCCCGCGAGCCTGGGTCTGGGCCTGTGGATCACGTCGCTCCAGCGTGAAGTACCGCGATTTCCGCTATGTGATTCCGTTCCTCGATGCAGACGGGCCTCTTACGTCTCGCCCGTGGGATTCCGGCTCTTCCGTAGTGCCGGAGCAAAGGGGCGCCTTGCCTTCGCGTTGGGCTCCGATGGTGGGCGTGATCGACCCGGATTCCGATGGGCGATCCTCGGCAGTCCTGTATACCTGCCGGGATTCCCCTATCCTGGTCCGTGATCGTGTTGTTTCATGTGGGTCGGCATCAGCCATGCCACTTCAGGCGCATGGAAAAATCGTTCGCCCGGACCTGATTCGAGGCACGTCGCGTGAATCCATCCCTGAAGCGCTTCCCTCGCTCACGCCGCCGCTTTCTTCCTGCCGCTGTTCGCGGCCGCGTTCGTGGCTCGACTGGTGGATCTCCGCGGGACTTCGCGGAGTCGCTGGCGGGAGAGCTCGGGGCATGGGACGAGATCTGCGCGCAGGGCCGCATCAACTCCACGACACATCGTCGTATACGGCACGTCGCGGGCCGTGGGCCAGTTCGACCCGCACATCCTGCTCGGACACGCTCGGCATGACGGCATACAACCTCGGAACGCAGGGCAACAACTTCGCCATCCAGTACACTGAGGCACGAGGTGCTCCTCTGCAGGCACAACTCGCCGCCGAGACTCATCGTGCAATCGGTCGAGGCCGTTCACCTTCCTTCCTGAAGCAGCTGCAAGGGCCTGCTTACGACCCGGTGCAGTTCCTTCCTTACGTGCTCGACGCATCAAAAGCGCGCGCGGCCCAACCACTCCCCTTCGGCACGTTCGATTTCTGGGACCGGCACCTTCCGGCTGGTCCGCTACTACGGCGCCGCGCGGTGAACACGTGGCGTAGCGGCGCGCCTGCTCATGATGGGCCGCCCGACCGCGTCGCCGAGCGCGATCGCGGGTACAAGACGCTGTCCATGCCCTTGGGACGGCAACTCGGATCACGCGCGCGGCGCTACTGGCAATCCCAGGGTCTCGAGCCCGACCGGAGACGCGATCGCCGCTGTTCGAGCGTTACCTCGGCGAGTGTCGCGACGCGGGCATACAGATCGTGCTTGTGAGGCCCTCCTGGCAGATTTACGATGGATTCGGCGCGCATTCTCGTTCCCCATCGGGATGAGATCGCGCCCGGATGGTGCGGGCCATGCGCGAGCAAATACGGTGTGCCGCTGCTCGACTACTCGGAAAACTGGATGACAACGCAAGAAGCCGTCCCCTTTACTTCGGACGTGCTGCACCTGAACACGAGAGGGAGTCGCCATTCTACACCGCCGAGCTGGCCGCCGACCCTGAAAAGACTCGTCCCGAGAGGAAGCTCTGATGACCCTGCGAGGTCGCCATCGGTGTCGAGCGGCTCGGCTGGCGGTGTCTGCATGGTCGTGGACACGAGTCGCGGGCGCGCTACATGGCGCTGCGCGACGTCCGTGGCGTCGGGCGTTCGCACCCTCGCGCGCAAGACCGCCGACATGCTGCGCCTGGCACAAGCCACATCGTTCCCGGCGATGTCGTCGAGGAATTCTGGGCCCTCAAGCGACGTGAGCTTCGAAGTGGGCCGCGGCGAGGTCGTCGGCGTCTACCATCCGGGCTGCAACGGCGCGGGAATCCTGACGCTGCTCAAGATCTTGTCGCGGATCACTGAACCTCACTGGAAGCGTCGCATCCAGATCCACCGGTCGGGTGGCGAGGCAGCTGCTCGAGGAGTGGGGACCGGAGTTCCACCCCGAGCTCACTGGGCCGCGAGAACATCTGTATCTGAATGGCGCGATCTCCTGGGAATGTCGCGCGCGGAGATCCGTGCGGAAGTTCGACGAGATCGTTGCCTTCGCCGAAGATCCGAGCGCTTCCTCGACACCCCCGTCAAGCGATACTTCATCCGGAATGCCACCGTGCGGCTCTGCTTTCGCGGTCGCCGCGCACGCACGAGCCCGAGATCCTCGTGGTCGACGAGGTGCTCGCCGTGGGGGACGCGCGGAATTCCAGAGGAAGTGCCTGGGCAAGATGCGCTGACGTGGCGGGCCTGGGCCGCACGGCTGCTCTTCGTGAGCCACAACGCATGGCCGCGGTGCGGCGGTTCAGTGTAAACGCGCGCTCACCTCCTCGACGGGGCCGCCTGGTCCTCGCGGGCACGAGCGACGAGGTCATCGCCCGGTATGTCGACTCCTGCAGCACGCGGCCCAAGCGGACTTTTCCTGGCGAGCTGCTGCGCCATGGCAAGCCCCACGTCATCGCAGCGACGATCGCCGGCCTCGACGTGCCTGTGGCAACGGGGCAGCGCCTCATTCGCGCACGTGACCCTCCATTCGACGAGCGTAATGAGCGTCGAGCTGTTCGCGTGGATCAGCGACAACTTCCGCGCGCCCGTCGGCTACGCGCCCATCGGCTCGCTGAACGGCCAGACGCCGGGTCGACCTGCGGCCGGAACCAACGAGTTCGAGCTCACCATCGACATCTGAAAGCCTCGCGATCGGCGACTATGCCCTGAGCTCATGTCCAGGTCCCGTTCGCGGCCCAGACCGCCTCGACGACTGCCTTACGTTCGGAGCTGTCCGGAGAGCTTCGCGGACGTGATGAACCGTTCCGACAGGATTGGCAAGTCGGAAGCGTGCTGTTCAAGGCCCAGCTCGACGCGGCAACGGATCAATGCCCGGCAACCAGCCGTGGCGAAGTCGATCGCGCGTGGGCGGGCGATGAGCCACCTCGCGAAGAAGGTCAAGACGGCGATCAAGGCGAACCCGCGGCTGTACGCCTTGCTGCGTCCGTGCGTCGACGCCATCCGCACGCGCGAGCTGCGGCGAGTACGCGAAGAGCGTGGAGCGTCATCGGCGGGCGCCTGAGATCCTGAAATATGCCCGTGCGCCTTTCTCTTCGCGAAGGTCAGCGAACGACGGCGTCACGGGCGACCCGTTTTGACATCCTGCTCGCCGACGGCCGCTGGAAGGGCCCGCTGGTCGAGCCCGTTCCGTACCGCGCTACGCGCGGCTCCAGAGTAACTTCGCGGACCGCGCCCGGTTCACTCTCGACGGAGCGCGATCGCGATCGGCGCAGCCGAGGGCCGCGCTGCGTTCTACTACGTCGACGCGCGGGCGAAAACCCAGATGCCCGAGCTCCCGTTCTATTACGACCAGCTCGGCTCTGCGTTCAGCCGCGACCGGCTACCGTGGGAGGCACCTCGGGGCGGAGCCCATCGAGCCCTTCATCGTCCAGGGCGCGGTCGGGGGTGTGCCGCTTGTCCGGTGCTGGCTCGGCACGCGGTCGAGGAGCTTCATCTCCTCCACGTAGACGTCGAGGGTCTACGACCTGGAGCGTCCTGAAGACAGCTCGGCTTCGCGGCGCACGCGCCCTCATCGTGTACATCGAGCTACGGGCACCTCTCGGGAGGGGCTCGCGCCCGTGCCCGGGGCCTCGCTCGGCGCGAACGGCTGGGCGACCGTCCACGACTGCGGCAGCGATTTCTTCGCCGTGCACGATGCGAGGTATCGCGCCCTCTCTGCGGGAAGAACGCGTGAGGGCCCGGAACAACCGGTCATCCGAGGACCGTATCACCGCTGGCAACGATCTTTTTCGAAATGGCTCTACCACGCCGCCCCGGCTCCGAAGCCGCCATCTCCGAGCACCGACCGGCATCGGCTGAAGCTTCCCATCGTCAACCCGCGGCTTGCTGTTCTGACGGCTTCGATACCCAGCCGGTCGTCCCTTGAAGGAGCCGCCCTCGGGCCCGTGGTCCTCGCCAATCGCCGATAATGTGGTCACGCTCGCGAAGATCGCCCTGTCGCTCGCGCCCAATCGCGTGCTGGAGGTGGGAAGCTACTGGCGCGGCTTCCCCGACGAGAGCTCCTCGCCGAGCACGCCCGAATCGGCCCGCATCGCGTCGCGTTCGACCAGGACCCGCGGCGCGGCGAGTGGCGTAGCCCGGACGCGCCGCCTCGCATCGGAAGATCGAACGTCGCGTGGGCAGCGTGGAGCACGGAAGGCCTTCAGCTACCGATCCACGGGGGAACTACGATCTCATCTTCCTCGACGCGGACCATGCCTACGGCGCGGTGAAGCGCGACACTTCCGTGCTGCTGCCCTTTGTTTGTCGCCGACCGGGATCTTCGTCTGGCATGACTACGCGAAGACTGGGGGCCGCTTCAGTGGAAAGAACGGCGTCCCCGAAGCCCTCCAGGAATTGATCTGCGCGCGAATCCCCGTCGCCCTCCATCTCCGGGCTGGGTCATGGCTTACGCGGCACATTCCCGCGACGTCGGGCTTCCGGCGCGCCGGCAGCGCAGCGATTCTGCCGCCGCGCGGCGGCGGCGCGAGGCGGGCCAGCTCAGCCACGAAGATCCCTGGACTGCGAACCAGCCTCGCGGCTGATACCTGAAGTGCCCAACCGGCCGACCATCTCTCCCGTTCCTCGCCGACGTCACTGGGCCCGTACGGCGGGATCGAGAGCTATCTTTCGATGCGCTGGCGCGTAGGCTCCTACCGTGGCCAACACGATGCCCGCGTCGCGGTTTCGGAGCAATTCTGTCCGCGCCATTCCTCGCGGATCTCGAAGCATTGGGCATTCCGGTCTATCGGCAACGGTACGGTTCCGGGGACCGCTGGTACGTGCGCCAGCGCCTGCTCATCCGGCACGCCGCTTCGCGCGTCCGGCCGGGCGATTGGGTCTACTGCGTGCGCCAGCCCATGGAGTCGATCTACCTCACGCTCGTGCGGGCACGTTCACGCCAGGAAGGGACGAGTTGCGGCAAGCTGGGGCCCTCGCTCCCGAATTCCCGCCGCCCCGCCGGGTCGTGTCGGCAGAAAGCTACCGCACCGCCATCGGCGAAAACGGACGCGGTGATCTAGCAATACGTAACGGACCGAAGCACATC
>ERZ1370068.11100-contig-9745_pt1 | contig 53564 bp, 73 predicted proteins | sample MGYA00561227_ERZ1370068 | MGnify/ENA primary metagenome ERZ1370068 (study PRJEB38410, sample SAMEA6850437) | metagenome | study: Metagenomic assessment of the ecological functions of the soil: analysis of the soil microbiota associated with the... | reverse complement strand
ATACTTCGTTCGGGTTGCATGCATTAACTCCACCTGCGAAGGGGATAACTTCCCTTCGCGGCCGTAAATGAAACGGCAAAAGCAAGCAGAGGGGGGATACTGAGCCTCGTTTTCCCGTTTCCGTTCCACGTTTTGCGGCACTCAGGTACATGATCCGCCACGCCGATAATTCAACTGCTCCAGGCGGCGCCGGCTCCACGGCATGGGCGGACTGATCCAGTTCGCCCCGATGATCTTCATCTTCGTCATCTTCTATTTCCTGCTCGATCGCCCCGATGCGCAAGAAGCAGAAGAAGGCGCAGGAGATGCTGGCGAACAGCTGAAGGGGACGAGGTCGTAGACCAGCGGGGGCCTCTTCGGGCGCATCGCGGCCCTCGACGAGGAGCGCGGATTCCGTCGTCCTGGAAGTCTCCATCAACGTCAAGGTCAAGGTCCTCAGCGCGGCGCGATCGCCGGCCTCGCCGCGCGAACCGGAAAAAACCGCGCCTTAGGGCCAGTTCCGATTTCGTTATCAGTTCTCGGTAATTGCCGGGGGCCGATAGCTCGGCGCAGCACAGCTTCTCCGGTACTATCCACCGTTCTCTCAAGGAGGCTGTCTTGTCAAGCGGGTCCGTTGGCGGGTCTTGCTGATCGTCGCTGGTCGTCGCCGGCCTCGTGGCCGGCTACGTCGTGACCGGCTATTCGCATGCGAAGAAGAGAATGGGTGGGAACCGGTTCGCCGCCCCTGTCCGAGGCCCTGAAGAAGGGCATCAAGCTCGGGCTCGACCTGCGGGGCGGCATCCACCTCGTCCTCCAGGTCAACACGGCCGACGCCGTCAAGGCCGAGCGGGACGACGCCGTCGGGCTGGCTCCAGACGCAGGCCCGCGAGCAGGGAGCTCGATGCTCGGAGCCGGTCGAGACCCCCTCCGACGGCCTCCTTCACGGTCGCCGTCACGCCGCAAACGGACGACGAAAAAGCTCGATGAGATCGTCAGCGCTGGCTGGCCGACTTGGAACGTCGCGGTCGGCCGGGGGCAAGTGGAGCTTCAGCGCTGAAGGACCTGAGCGGCGCCGCGCAGACGGAAGACAACGCCGTCGCGCAGGCGGTCGAGACGATCCGCAACCGCGTGGACGAGTTCGGCGTGGCCGAGCCCCTGATCGCGCGCGAGGGGACGGACCGGATCCTCGTCCAGCTGCCCGGCATCGACGATCCCAAGCGCGTCAAGGACCTGATCAAGAGCACGGCGTTCCTGGAGCTGAAGCTGGTCGAGCAGGGCCCTCGACCGACAAGAACGCGCTCGGCTCCCAACGGCGCAGGTCCCGCCCAGACTCGAGCTCGTCGAAGAAGGCCGCAGACGGGGCGAGCGTCAGCCGAGCTGGTACCTCGTCAAAGCACGTCGCGGTGATCACCGGGCCGGGATCTGAAGAACGCGCGCCGCCTCGCGCGGCCAGTTCGGCTCGAGCTCGCGTGACGTTCTTCCTGACGGCCGCCGGCGCGGAGAAATTCGCCGCGTCGACCGGCGCCAACGTCGGCAAGTTCCTCGCGATCATCCTGGACAAGCGCGTGCAGTCCGCGCCGCGGATCCACGAGCGGATCACCGACACGGGGCAGATCATCCGGCAGCTTCACGGCCGGAGGAGGCCAACGACCTGGCCCTCGTCCTGCCGCGCGGGCGCGCTGCCGGCCGGCCTGACGTACCTCGAGGAGCGGACTGTCGGGCCGTCGCTCGGGCTCGACTCGATCCGCAAGGGGATCACGGCCTCGATCGCCGGGCGCTCTGCTCGTCTTCATCGCCGTCGTCGTCTACTACCGGCGGGCCGGGATGGAACGCCGTTCTGGCGCTGATCCTGAACGCGATCCTGCTGCTGGGCGCCATGTCGCTCTTCAACGCGACGCTGACGCTGCCCGGGCATCGCGGGCTTCATCCTGACGATCGGCATGGCGGTCGACTCGAACGTGCTGATCTTCGAGCGCATCCGCGAAGAGCTGCGCGGCGGGCCGCGCGCCGAAGACCGCGATCGAGAACGGCTTCTCGAAGGCCTTCGCGACGATCATCGACACGCACATCACCGTCATCATCTCGGCCGTCTTCCTGTTCCAGTTCGGGACCGGGCCGGTCAAGGGCTTCGCCGTCACGCTGATCATCGGTCTGCTGATCTCGGTCTTCACCGCCGTGTTCGTCTCGCACACGGTCTTCGAGCTCGAGTACGGCCGGCGTCAGCACATCGACGCGCTTTCGATCTGAGGCAGTATGGAACTCTTTCGCCAGACCAACATTGATTTCCTCCGCTGGAAGTGGTGGGCCATCGGCGCCTCCTGGGCGCTGATCCTCGTCGGGACTCCTCGCGATCTTCGTCCAGAAGGGGCTGAAGTTCGGCATCGACTTCGCCGGCGGCACGCAGATCGCCGCTGCGTTTCAGGTCGCGTCCCGACATCGACCACCTGCGCAAGCTCCTGGACGCCGGGAATCTCGGGGACACGGGGATCCAGCGCTACGAGGCGCCGGAGAAGAACGAGGTCCTGATCCGCGTGCAGCAGCAGAAGAAGAAGGGCGGGACATCACGGCCGAGGTCCTCAGCTCTCCTGCGCCAGGGCGCGGGTTCCGCCGGCGGACGCCTCGAAGATCGACCTGAACACGCAGGGGCGCGACAGCCTGGCCGCTCGGCTGACGGCCGCCGATCCCGACCACGTCGCCGGCAAGAGCGGGCAGACCCCGGCCGACCACTACGGGCGCATCGCCGAGCAGGTCATCGCCCAGCGGTCCCAGATGGGCGTCTTCCGCTCGCCCGCCGACGTCGGCACGGTGCCGGGCCTCTCCACGGACGGTCAAGACCTGGCTCCAGTCGAACACCGTCACGCGGGCCTTTCGTGCTGCTCTCGGCCGAGAACGTCGGGTCCCGCAGGTCGGCGCGGACCTGCGCCAGAAGGCGCTCTGGGCCGTCGCGGCCTCGATCGTCGGGATGCTCATCTACATCGCCTGGCGGTTTCCGCTCCCTTCCCTTTCGGCGTCGGCGCGGTGATTGCCTTGATCCACGACACGCTCATCACGGTGGGGCTGCTCGCTCTCTTCGGCCGCGAGTTCAACCTCGTCGTCGTGGCGGCGCTCCTGACGCTCGTCGGTTACTCGGTCAACGACACGGTCGTCGTGTTACGACCGGGTCCGGGAGAACCAGCGCACGCCCAAGAAGGAGCCGCTCGAGGCGGTCATCAACCGCTCGATCAACCAGACGCTCTCGCGGACGGTGCTGACGTCCGGGGCGACGATGCTCGTCGGTCGTGGCTCTCTTCGTCCTGGGCGGCCGGTCCTGAACACGTTCGCCCTGACGCTGATCATCGGCATCATCATCGGGACCTACTCCTCGATCTACGTCGCGTCGCCGATCGTCGTGATCTGGAAGGACATGTGGACCACGCGCAGCAAGCTCGTCCCGGTGCCCGCGCCGATGACCCAGCGACGCCGGCGCAGCCGCCGCTGCCCGCCAAGAAGAAGTCCGGCCGCCGCTGACAGGCGGACCGGAACTCGAGACTCGGAACTCGTCGAGCGTACAGACCAGTCCCGAGCTACCGACGTCCCGACCCGTCTGCTCTCGTGCGTTAATCTGTTGCCGTCGTGATGATCCGCTTCGAGGAAATCCTCGAAAAGGTCGAGGCCTACAACCCGCAGACCGACCAGGATCTGCTGCGGCGGGCCTACGTGTTCTCGGCCGCGCGAGCACCGGGGACAGGTGCGCCGCTCGGGCGAGGCCTACCTGATCCATCCCGCTGAACGTCGCGGCGATCCTGACCGACATGAAGGCCGACGACGTCTCGATCGTGGTCGGGCCTCCTCCACGACGTGCTCGAGGACACGCTGACGACGCAGGGAGGCGATCGCCGCAGCAGTTCGGCGCCGGAGTGTCGCGACCTCGTGGACGGCCTGACGAAGATCAGCCGATTCTCCTACGTCTCGCGCGAGGAGGAGCAGGCCGAGACCTTCCGCAAGATGATCCTGGCGATGGTGTCGGACGTCCGCGTGGTCGTGGTCAAGCTCGCCGACCGGCTCCACAACATGCGGACGCTCGAAGTTTCTGCCCGAGGCCGCGCCAGCTGGAGATCGCCCGCGAGACCATGGACATCTACGCCCCGATCGCCAACCGCCTCGGCATGGGCCTCGTCAAGGGAGAGCTCGAGGACCTGGCGTTCCTGTATCTCGAGCCGGAGGAGTACGCGCGGATCGCGCGCGAGGTCGAGCAAAGCCTGAAGGGCTCGGAGAAGATGATCGAGCAGATCCGCGTGGAGCTCGAGGCGAAGCTCGCGGAGGCCGGACATCACGGCGGAGGTCACGGGCCGGCAGCAAGCGCGTCTACTCGATCGCGTCGAAGATCCAGCGCCGCGGCGTGGACGTGGCGCAGCTCTACGACGTGCTGGCCTTCCGGATCGTCGACGCCCGAGACCCGCGACTGCTACGCGGCGCTGGGCCTCGTCCACCAGCGCTGGCGCCCGATGCCCGGCCGCATCAAGGACTACATCGCGATGCCGAAGCCGAACTTCTACCAGTCGCTCCACACGACGGTCATGAGCGAGCGCGGCGCAGCCGTTCGAGGTCCAGATCCGCACGCGCGGAGATGGACCTGATCGCCGAGCGCGGGATCGCGGCGCACTGGAAGTACAAGGAGGGCGGCTCCTGCCCCACGCCGACGACGCGCGGTTCCAGTGGCTGCGGCAGCTCGTGGACTGGCAGAGCGAGGTCTCCGACCCGCGGCAGTTCCTCTCGGCCCTGAAGGTGGATCTCTATCCCGACGAGGTCTACACCTTCACGCCCAAGGGCGAGGTCTTCGCCTTCCCGCGCGGCGCGACGCCGGTGGACTTCGCCTACCGCGTGCACACCGACGTCGGGCCACCGCTGCGTCGGCGCGCGGGTCAACGGCAAGCTCGTCCCGCTGCGCACGCCGCTCGCGAGCGGGCGACATCGTCGAGATCCTGACCGCTCCCAACCAGACGCCCTCGCGCGACTGGCTCTCGTTCGTCGCCACCAGCCGCGCCCGCCACAAGATCCGGCACTTCATCCACACCGAGGAGAAGCTGCAGGCGATGGAGCTCGGGCGGCGGCTGCTCGAGCGGGAGCTGAAGAAGTTCAAGAGGACCATCAAGAAGCTCGAGTCAGCAGGGAGGCTTCAGCAAGGAGCTCGGCACCTGGGGATTCTCGAGGCCGGAGGAGCTCTACGCGGCGATCGGCTACGGCAAGGTCGCCCGCGAGAACGCCCTCGAGCGGTTCGTGCCGGCCGAGGAGCTCGCGCAGGGCGGAAGAGCCGAAGAAGGAGACCGCGGTCTCCCGGGTCGTCCGCAAGATCCTCCCGTTCGGCGCTCCGGACATCGCCGTCGTCGGGCACAACGACCTGCTCGCCTCGCTCGCCAAGTGCTGCAGCCCGGTGCCCGGCGAGAAGATCCTGGGCTACATCACGCGCGGCCGCGGCGTCTCGGTCCATTCCGGAGAGCTGCCCCAACGTGCAGAACCTCCTCTACGACCCGGACCGCCAGATCGCCGTGGCCTGGGCGGGGCCAAGACGAAGACGTCTTACGCGATCGAGCTCGAGGTCGTCGTCGAGACGACCGGCCGGGCCTCCTCGCGGACCTGACCCAGGCGATCGCCGGCGAGGGCTCGAACATCCGCCGCATCGAGGCCCGCTCCGACGAGGACCGGAAGGGCTACGTGTCGGTCTCCCTCGAGACGTCGGACCTCAAGCACCTGGAGAAGATCCTCGACCAGCTTGAGAGCCGTCTGCCGGCGTCCGCGAGGTCGTGCGAAAGTACAGCGTGCCGAAGGCGGGCGAAGGTGAGGCGTGTCAGGTGACTGAGGTCTAAGGTCGATAGGTGTTGGAGCGAGGAGCCCAGTTCGGGTACCTACGACCTCGACCGACCTACCGACGCTGCGGCATAGCTCGGCGCGGCAGGCTTTGACGAGCTTGCCCGAGCGGATGCAGCGCGTGCAGGCGCGAGCGCGGCGTGATCGACGCCGCCGACCACGGCGCGGACTGTCTTCAGGTTCAGGTGCCACTTCGCGGTTGGTGACGTTGTGGGCGTGGCTGATCCGGTGACCCGGTCATCGGGATCTTTCCGCAGAACTGGCAGTGTTGAGCCATGGATTTCCCTCGGTTACGACCTGCGTGGTCGGAAAAAGCGCTGCATCGTACCTTCTGGTCGTCCGCAGCGCAACCGCCGGCTGAAGGCGGTAGGCGGAAGGTGGTAGCGTGGTACGAGGCAGCGAAGCCTGCCCTCCGCCTCCGACTACGGCTCTGAACTCACGTAAGTAGCGGCGGATGGAGTCTTTTCCGCTCGATTGTCTTGACTGCGGAATGATCTTCTGTTACCTTCGCGTCTCAGCCGAAATAACCATAGGTCAAAGCCCTCAACCGTTTTAATTCTTTCGGTGGGGTAAGCGTGCTGTTCAAGAAATCCAAGAACCTGGTAGGTCTCGACATCGGTTCCTCAGCCGTCAAGCTGGTCGAACTGAAGGACGCCAAGGGCGGCGGCTATCGGCTCGTCAAGACCGGGACTCGAGCCGCTTTCGCCCGAAGGCGATCGTGGACGGCGCCATCATGGACGCCTCCCTCGTCGTGGACACCGTCAACCGGCTCGTCTCGTCCCTGAACGTCCGCAACAACGACTTCGGCACCTCGCTGTCGGGCCACTCCGTCATCATCAAGAAGATCTCGCTTCCCGACGATGTCCGCGGAGGAGCTGGCCGAGTCGATCCGCTGGGAAGCCGAGCAGTACGTTCCCTTCGACATCAACGACGTGAACCTGGACTACGTCGTCCTGGAGCCCGGCGGCGGGCGAGACGATGGACGTCCTCCTGGTCGCCGTCAAGAAGGACAAGATCGGCGACTACACGAGCGTGATCACGCAGGCGGGCAAGACCCCGGTCCTCGTGGACGTGGACGCCTTCGCCGCTCCAGAACGCCTTACGAGATCGAATTACCCCGTCGAGCCCGGCCGCGTCGTCGGCGCTCGTCAACATCGGCGCCTCCGTGACCAACGTCAACGTCCTTTCGGGCGGCAACACGATCTTCTGGCGGGACATCTCCTTCGGCGGGAACCAGTACACCGACGCCATTCAGAAGCAGCTCTCGCTCGGCTTCGAACAGGCCGATGCCTTGAAGAAGGGCGAGGCCTCGGGCGAGCACTCGCTCCGACGAGATCCTCCCGATCCTCCGTTCGGTCTCCGACGACCTCGCGCAGGAGCTGCAGAAGACCTTCGACTTCTTCAGCGGCGACCACCTCCACGGAGAAGATCGACCAGCTCTTCATCGCCGGCGGCTGCTCGCGCGTCGTCAACCTCGACCGGCAGCTCAAGGAGCGCTTCGGGATGCCCGTCGAGATCATGAACCCCTTCCGGCAGATCGACGTCTCGGGCGGCGCGGTGTCGGCGGAGTGGCTGACTGAGAACGCCCCGAGCCTGGCAGTGGCGGTCGGGCTGGCGGTGCGGCACATCGGAGACGAAGCGGCTTGATCCGGATCAACCTTCTCACCGAGGCCAAGGCGGCCGCGGCCAGGAAGAAGGCGCCGCTGCTCCCGACCGGCGCGCGGCTCAACAACGTCCTCTTCTTCGGAGGCCTCGGTCTCGGGGTCCTCTACGTCGGCGATCATGGGCCTGACGCTCCTGTCACGCGCGCAGCCAGCTCGACGAAGAGATCGTCAAGGCGCGCCTCGAGGCGGACCGTCTGAAATCCATCATCGAAGAGGTGAAGGAGTACGAGGACGAAGAAAGCCAGCCTCGAGGTCGAAGATCCAGCTCATCAACTCTCTGAAGACGAACCAGAAGGGCCCCGTGCGCCTGATGGATGAGGTCTCCAAGGCCCTTCCGGATCTCGTCTGGCTGACGTCCCTCGACGTCGCGGGCAGCCAGATCTTGATGCGGGGAAAGACCCTCTCGCCCAACGCCGTGGCGACATACCTCGGAGAACCTGAAGAAGAGCCCGTTCTTCGCGGAGCCCGTCTTCAAGTACGCTCGGCCGCGACTCCGGGACGGCCGGGACCTACACCTGGGAAATGACGCTCGTGCTTCAATCCGGCGGCTGTCCTCGCGGCCAATCCCTCGGCGGCCGCAGCCGCAGCCGCTCCGGGGCCGTGCCGACGCCGGGCCCCGCGAAGAAGGGGAAGAAGGCTTAAGGCGGGCATGGCGATCGAGTTCAGGCTCGAAGAACGCAAGTGGGGCGTCGCGCTCGGCATCGGCCTCGCTCATCGGAATCGCGCTGGCCGGGGCCGTGCACTACGCGTGGCTGCGCGGGCTCAACGAGGAGATCCGCGTCAAGCGCACGGAGCTCGCGGGACTGCAACAGGAGATCCAGAAGGGACGCGCGGCCGAGCGCAAGCTCGCCCAGTTCCGGGAAGAGATCAAGAGGCTGGAGCTCGACCTGGCCAAGCTCCTCCAGATCCTCCCCTCCAAGCGCAACACCGAGGACCTGATCAAGCGCATCGAGACGCTGACGCGGCAGGGTGACTTCACGCTGAAGAAGTTCACCCCGGGCGAGTTCGCCAGCAAGGACTTCTATTCGGAGTGGCCGATCGACATCCAGCTCGAGGGCACCTACCATAATCTCGCGCTCTTCTTCGACCGCATGAGCCGTTTCTCCCGCATCATCAACGTCGAGGAGATGAGGATGTCCGCCATGAACGACGCCCTCGGTGGCAAGTCCATCGCGGCGAGCTTCACGGCGAAGACCTTCATCTACACCGCCGACGAGAAGAGCGATGCGCAGAAGAAGGCGGCCGCCGGCGAAGTCGGGCGGAGCTGCCGGAGCGGCGCGGACGCTGAAGTAAGAGTCGGAAGTCGGGGATAAACGAATGAAGCAGACGCTGGCGGCGCTCTTCGGGCTGGTCCTGGGAACCGCGGCGCTCGCGGCCCCGGCCCCGGCAGCAGAAGACTCCGCCCCCGGGCCGACGCCGTCTCCGTCGCCGGTGGCGTCCGAGAGTCTCCCGGCCAGGCCCTGATCGAGCAGGAGGAGTCGGCTCTTTCGGGGCGGACGTATTCCTACGACCCGGCGGGACGGCGCGATCCCTTCCGCTCGCTTCTCATGCGCCCCGAGAGGGGATGACGGGCCAGCGGCCCCCGGAGTTCCGGGGATCGCCATCGACGACGTCATCCTCAGGGGATCTGGAAGACCCACGCCGGGTACGTGGCGCAGATCCGCGGCACCGACAACAAGAGCTACCTGCTGCGGGCCGGAGATCAACTCTACGACGGTGAAGTCACTGCGGATTGCCCCCAACGAGGTGACGCTCCGGCAGAACTTGAACGACCCGCAGAGCGTGAAACCGTTCCGTGACATTACCAAGCAACTCAATGCGACCATCAAGCCCTGACTTGGAAGCGACAAAGGCGTCCGGCACGACGGGAGGAGCGATGCGAAAGGCAATCAGACGGCCCGCGATGGCGATCGTGGCCCTCATGCTGGCGGCGGCAATCGGCTGCGCCGCGAGAGGGTCCGGCTCGAGCCCCGGGCAGGCCGCTCGGGCGGCGAGCTCTCCCGCGGCCGGTTCCTCGGCGTCTCCGGCAGCCTCTGGATCAGGATACGGCTCGAGTCACACAGGCCGCCTTCAACGAGGACGCGGACGGAGCGCGCGTGGTCCTGTCGGCCGACGCGCCCCTGCTCTACACCGCCTACGAGCCCCGGCCGGACCTGCTCGTCGTGGATCTGCCCGGAGCGGACCTGTCCAGCGGCTTCGTGCCGCCGTCGGGCGCGGGCTCGCTCGTCACGTCGATCCGCTTCGAGCCGGTTCTCGAGATGGGCAAACAGTTGACGCGCGTCTCTCTTTCGCATCAGCCGGGGGTCTCCGCCGACGTGCGCAGCGTGGGTCTGGGCCTGGCCATTTCCTTCGAGCCGCCCGCCGAAACAGCGGCGCGAACCGAGATTCTTCCGGAGACTCTGGCCGCCCCGGCTCCGGCGCCCGCCGCCACGATCGTGACGGAGGAGGTCTCGCGGCCGGTCGTGCAGCCCGCGCAACCGCTCGAGGCCCGGGGCGAGCTCGCCCATCAGCTCGAGGATCTGCAGGTCAGCGTCGGCTCATCCCAGGAAGTGACCGTTGCCCTGCTGGGCGACGGCGTCTTCGCCCCGAAGGATTTCCTGCTCGAGAATCCGCCGCGGTTGGTCATCGATCTTCCCGGCGTCAAGAACCAGGTGCGGCACCGCGTCGTTGCCGGTCAAGAGCGCGCTCGTCACGCGCGTCCGGGTGTCCCAGTTCCAGTCTCTTCCGGACCCGGTGACCCGCGTGGTTCTCGACCTGGCTCGGCCGCTTCCGCACTCCTCGTCTCGGATGGCGAGCGCCTGGCGGTCTTCGTGCGCGCGGGCGATGCCGCGGAGGCCGTTTCCCCGCCCATCGCTAACCTCCTCCGCCCCGTCGCAAACGCGTATCGTCGAGCCTCCGGCCCCTGTTTCCGCCGCTGCGCCGCTGCCGGCGACGGGAAGAAGGTCGTCCGACAGAATGAGACTCCCGCCGTCGCCAAGCCGGAACCCGAGGCTAAGGCGGAGAACGTTGCGCGGACAGTAGTACCCGAGCCTCCGGCCTCCGCGGCGCCGCCGCCGGCGGCTAAGGCGACGGCTTCCGTGTCCCCCGCCCTCCTCGACCCCCGTGCTGCAGGAGGTTCGCCGCAGCCAGCGCCGGTTCCACGGGCCCCGGTTGCCGAGACCGCCGGGAAGCTTCCCAGGGCGTTCGGAAAGCGCAGAAGAGCGTGGCGCCGCCGGGCCAGGCCCACCCCTCCCGCGAACGGTCCTCCCCTCGCGAGGAAGCCGTCTTCGAGGCCGCCGCCGCGATGCTCGCCCAGGAGGAAGTCAGCGCGTCCCGAGCAGCCGGCCTCGACTTTTCAGCCCGCGGACGATCGCGGAAGTACCAATCGCAGTTCACCAGGCGAGCCGATCTCGCTCGACCTGAAGGACGCCGACATCAAGGACGTCTTCCGGACCATCTCCCAGCTGACCCAGCTGAACATCGTGGTGGACCCGGAGGTCCGCGGCACTGTGACGGTCCAGCTCGAGGACGTGCCGTGGGACCAGGCGCTCGACCTGATCCTGAAGCAGAACGGCCTCGGGTACGTGCTCGAGAACAACATCATGCGCATCGCCACGACGGCCAAGCTCGCGGCCGAACAGTCCGACCGCGCGCGGCTGTCGGAAGCGCGGCAGGCGGCCGAGCCCACCGCGCACGGTCATCAAGAAGCTCTCGTACGCGAAGGCGGCCGAGCTGACCCCGGTGATCAAGAGCGTGATGTCGCGCCGCGGCGACATCGTGGTGGACACGCGGACCAACACCCTGATCATCCGGGAGATCCCGACGTACCTGTCCGGCGGTGCTCCAGTTGATCGAGAACCTGGACACCGCGACGCCGCAGGTCATGATCGAGGCGCGGATCGTCGAGACGACCAAGTCTCTCGGACGCAGCCTCGGCATCGCCTGGGGCGTCGCGGGCGCCGCGGACGTCGCGCACGGCAACACGACGAACTCGAGCTTCCCCAACACGCATCGTTGGGACGTTCAACGTCCCTCTGAGCACTCCCAGACCATCGCGACCGTGCGGCTGGGCAACATCCTCGACTCCTTCAACCTCGACGTCGGCCCTGTCGGCCGCCGAGAACCAGGGCCTCCTCAAGATCATCTCCTCGCCCAAGGTCGCGGCGCTGACGAACACGTCGGCGCTCGATCCAGTCCGGGCGTGCAGATCCCGGTTCAGACCAACGTCAACAACACCACGACCGTCATCTACGTGGACGCGACGCTGAAGCTCACGGTGACGCCGCAGATCACCAACGAGGGGACGATCCTGCATGATCGTCAACGTGTCCAGAAGAGAGCCGGCGGTCGCGTTGAACCTGTCCGTCGGCCAGAACGTGCCCCTGACGGTCCGCGCAGTACCAGGGCGAGATCCTCGTCCGCGACGGCGGCACGAGCGTGATCGGCGGCATCTTCCAGATCAACGATCAGGATCAGAACAACATGATCCCGGGACTCTGGAAGATCCCGATCCTCGGCAATCTTTTCCGCAACAAGACGCGCACCGAGAAGCACGATGAGTTGTTGATCTTCATTACTCCCCGGATCCTCCGGCAGTGAAGAGGGTAAGAACCATGAAAAAAGCCGCCTTCATCTCGATTCTCCTCGCGGCCGCGGTGGCGCTCGCGGCCGGCTGCACGAACAAAGAGGGGAGACCGAATCGCCCGTCGTTCATCACGGTGGAGTCTGTCTCAGCAACCCGGGTTCGTGAGCGTCGGTGTCGTCGCGCCCGTGCAGATCGCCACGATCAGCTTGTCGAGCCATCTGAAGAACGCCACGCAATCGGATCCGCAGGGGTTTGCCACCGTCACGCTCGAAAGCTACACGGTCCACTACCGCCGCACGGACGGCGGCACGCGGGTCCCCCGGACCAGAACCTGCCGGCCGGCGTCATCGTCCCGTCCGGCGGCAGCGCGACGCTGACCAATTTTCCCATCCTGCCGGCCTCCCAGATCCAGTCCTCGCCCTTCGACCAGTTGCTCCCATTCAACGGCGGGTTCGACCGGGAGACGGGGAAAGACGAGATCGACATGGCATTCGACATCCAGTTCTTCGGCCATACGATCGCCGGCCAGCGTGTCGCGAGCGAGAAGGCCAGCGGACCTCTGAATCTTCAAGTTCTCGGCGGCGACCGTTGTTTCCGGGACGTCCATTCGATAAGGGGAGGCTCGTCATGCGCCGGATCGCCTACATCCTCGTTGGTTTAGCGCTCGTCGGGGCTACCAGCTGGTCCTGCTCCGCCGACGCGCCCGCGCCGACTCCGCCGGGCGGCGGAGGAGGCGGAACGACGGGCGCGAGCGCTCTTCAGGTCCGGCTCTTCACGAGCAATCCCAACCCGGTGGCGGGCTCCTGCACGGTGATCCAGGCGGTCGCGACATTGAGCGGCGTCAACGTGGCCGACGGCACGGGGATCACGCTCACGACCGATCTCCGCTTCCTCCTTTTTCCAGCAGAACCTCCTTCCCCGGATCTCCGTCGTCACGACGGGCGGGACGGCGACGACGGCCCTCTGTTCGACGGCTGCGGGTCTGGCGACCGTCCGGGCGACGGCGACCGTAGGAACGCAGACGGTTCCGCGACCATCAGCATCGCGTTCCAGCCCTCCCCGCAGGTCTCGCCGTTCCTGACCTTCTGCAGCCCCAGCTTCGGGCCTTCGACGGGAGGAACCTCCCTGACGATCAACGGCGGGCGCTTCTTCGGCGACGCCTCGACGACCCGGGCCACCTTCACGGCGGCCGGGATCACCCGCGAAGCGCCGGTCACCGACGGTCGACCACGACGTCGGTCACCGTCATCACGCCGGCTTTCCCGGAAGCGACATCCCCGTCCGTTCCGGTCAGCATCACGCTCACGTTCGGCACGAAGTCGGCGTCGCCGGTCACGCTGTCCGTGCCGAACTGCTTCGCCTTCGGCACCGCGACGCCGGGCACCCCGACGATCACGGCGGTGCTCCCGTCCTCCGGCTCGAACGAAGGCAACACGCAGGTGACGATCATCAGGTTCGGGCTTCGTCTCGCCTGTCCAGGTGTTCTTCGGCCTGGTCGAGGCCCAGGTCCTCTCCGTCGGATTCAACCAGATCATCGTGCTGACTCCGCCGGCCTCCGGGCGGGACTGCCGAACCTGAACCAGAACGTGACGGTTCGCGTCCACGAGATCACGTCCGGCCTCGACGCGATCAAGGACAACGCGTTCCGATTCGTCACAGCGATCCAGGTCACGGCGATCGACAACAGCCAGCAGCGAGTGGATCTGCCCTTCACCCCGGTGACGATCCACGGGCAGGGGTTCCTCTCGCCCGTCGCGGTCACCCTGGCCGGCATTGCCGCCCAGGTTATCTCCGTCTCGGCCACGGAACTGCTCGTGCTCCCCTCGGCGCCCTTCGTCTCCGGCTGCGCCGACATCGCCGGCCCGACCCAGGTGACGAACATCGATTCGGGCGCCTCGGCCTCCGGACCAAACTTCGTCTACCTGGTTGCGCAGACCAAGCCGATCATCTCCTCGGTCAGCCCGGCCTCCGGGGGCCGGGCACGGCCGTTCACATTTTCGGTGCGAACCTGGGCAACATCACCAGCGTGACCCTCGGCACCCGAACGGCGGCCATCACCTCCGTCTCGGCCACCGAAGTTGTCGTCTCGGCTCCCGACAGTGGCGCGTCCCCGCCGGACTGTCCGGCCGGGACGCCGGGAACGTTGGTCAACGTCGGCACCGCCGTGGACGTGACCGTGACCTCCGCCGTGACGGGATGCTCGACGACGGCGACGGGAGCCTTCCAGTACAGGCTCCCGTGCGTCGCTCCAACGCCGACAGCCGTCCGCCGACGGGCACCGCCACTCCGACGGCGACACCTGCCGACGGCGACGCCGACGCCGGGGCCGGTGGCCGACCTCTCGACGAAGACCGATTCACCCCGGATCCCGTCGCTCACCTGGGCCAGCTCGACGTACCGCTCACCATAAACAACGCCGGACCCCAGTACGGCCACCGGTGTCGTGGTGACCGATCCGCTGCTGCCGCCGGAACAACCTTCGTCTCCTGCGCCGCCTAGCGTGGGCAGGCTGCGTTAGTCCGACCGTGGGCACCAATGGAACGGTGACCGCCAACCTGCCTCAATATCCCGGCGCCGGGAATCGCGCAGGTCGTGATCGCTCGTCACGGTCACGGCGGGAGCACCCTCGCCTCTGGTCAACGCGGCCGTCGTGTCCGCTTCGACCACGGATCCGACCCCGCCAACAACTTCGGCCGCCAGCAGCACGACCGTCAGCCCGTGAGGCCGAACGTGATTCGATACCTTCCCGCCCCCCGGATCGGGGGGCGGTTTGCTCTCGGCCGTCGGTGACGGACTCCTCGGCGGAACTCCGCATCCGGCAGCTGCGGCGGAGGGTAGAGCAGGACTCGACGTCGCCTCTCTTCGTGGGTCTCGCGGAAGAGTATCGGAGCGCCGGGAACCTGCCCGCTGCCATCCGGGCCCTGGAGAAGGGCCTCCAGGTTCACCCCCAGTACGTCACGGCCCAGGTTGCGCTGGCGCGCGCGTACCTGGAATCGGGCCGCACCGACGACGCCGTCGCGATGTTCGCGAGGGCCTTCCTCCACCGACCGCGGCAACCTCGTGTCGGCCCGCTCCCTGGCGGACACCTACCTTTCGCGCGGGACCGGCTCGAGGCGCTCAAGAAATACAAGTTGTACCGGGCGCTTTCCACCGACCGGGACATGGACGAAGGTGATCGAGGGCATCGAGGAGGATCTCGGCATCGGCTCCGGGGCGGAGGTCCCGGAGGAGCCTTCCGGAAGGGTCCTCGCGGATCTCTATTTCTTCCAGGGACACTTCGGGGAAGCCTTCGCGCTCTACCGTGAGCTTGCCGCCTCGAACCTCGGCGATGGAGAGCTCGCGCGCCTGCGCGGGGAAGCCGCGGCGCGGCTGGCCGCGGAGGGCCCCGTCTCGCTTGCGAGCCCGGCGAGGGCTGCGCTGCGCGGGGCCAGGGGTCCAGGCTTTGAAACGCTGGTTGAGCGTGATACAAGGCCACTGACGCCGGTCAGCCCACGGCGGACGATGGAATGAACGTCTTTCGGGATACCCTGCGCGGGATTGCCGAGCGCGTCGCCGACACCCGGGCGGTCGCGATCGTGGGCGTGGACGGGATTCCGATCGAGACCTACAGCGTCAGGGAAGCCGTTTCCGATTGAGTCGGTTGCGGCCGAGCTCTGGCCCTCCTGAAGTCCGCCCAGAACCCGCGCGCGGAGCTGTCCTTCGGCGCGATCCGGGAGATTGCCTTAGTCGGCGAGGGCCAGAGGGCGGTCCCTGTCGCGGATCTCGCCGGAGTATTATCTGCTACTGCTTCTCGGAGGAGAGGGACCTCGGTCACGGGCAGTTCGAGCTCGCGCGGGCCGCCACGGGCCTGCGAAAGGAGCTGGCGTAAGAGATGCTCTCGTTCAAGGGAAATCAAGGATTCTGATCGACCTCGTCGCGGGAACGGGGACTCTCGGCTCTCGAGGTCGAGCAGACCGGGTTCTGGATTCGCATCGAAGGGGCCCGCGCCGCTCTCCGGAAACAGGACGGCGCCCGCGGCGGAGTCGCTCCCGTCGCCAGCGCCCCTGGCGGCCGGATCTTCCGGGCGCTGCCGGCGCGGCCCTCCCCTCGGCGCCGGAGCAGGAAGGGCTGCACGTCATTACCTCGCCGATCGTGGGCACGTTCTACCGCGCTCCCTCGCCCGAGGCCGGATCCCTTTGCGCGAGGTCGGGCAGAAGGTCTCCAAGGGAAGATCCTCTGCATCATCGAGTCCATGAAGCTCATGAACGAGATCGAGTCGGACGTCGAGGGGGAGATCGTCGAGGTCTTTCCGCGCAGCGGCCAGCCCGTGGAGTACGGGGAGAAGCTCTTCGCGATCCGGCTCGCAGCCTGATGCGGGACTCCGGGACTCGGGACGCGGAACTCGATCCAGGTCCCGGTCAGGCTTTCGAGTCCCGAGTGCCGAGTCCGAGTCGCGATGTTTAAGAAGATCCTGATCGCCAACCGCGGCGAGATCGCCCTGCGCATCATCTCGCGCCTGCCGGGAGCTCGGCATCCGCACGGTCGCCGTCTACAGCGAGGCCGACCGCGATGCCCTGCACGTGCGCTTCGCCGACGAGGACGTCTGCATCGGCCCTCGCCCGTCGGCCGCTTCGTACCTGAACATCTCGGCTATCGTCTCGGCCGCCGAGATCACCGAGCGCCGACGCGATCCATCCCGGCTACGGGTTCCTCTCCGAGAACGCCCACTTCGCCGAGATTCTGCAGGACTGCCACATCGCGTTCATCGGGCCCGTCCCCGGAAGCGATCCGGCAAGATGGGCGACAAGTCCATGGCGCGGCGGACGGTGGCCGCGGCCGGCGTGCCGACGGTTCCCGGCTCGCCCGGGCCCGTCGCAGAACGCTCGACGAGGCGCTGCTCCTCTGCGCAGAAGGTCGGCTATCCGGTCATCCTGAAGGCCTCGGCGGGCGGCGGCGGCCGCGGGATGCGGATCGCCCGCGACGAGCGAGGAGCTCGCCGAGCGCCTTCGAGACCGCGCGCGCGAGGCGGAGAAGGCGTTCGGCAACGGCGAGGTCTACCTCGAGAAGTACCTCGAGGAGCCGCGCCACATCGAGTTCCAGGTCTTCGGCGACCAGCACGGCAACATCCGCCACATGGGCGAGCGGGAGTGCTCGATCCAGCGCCGGCACCAGAAGCTCATCGAGGAGGCGCCGTCGACCGGCGCTCGACGCCGGCGCTGCGCGCGCAGATGGGCGACGGCGGCCGTCGCGCGCGGCCGACGCCGGTCGGCTACACGAACGCCGGGCACCGTCGAGTTCCTGCTCGACGCGCGACGGCCGCTTCTACTTCATGGAGATGAACACGCGCATCCAGGTCGAGCATCCCGTCACCGAGGATGGTCACCGGCGTCGACCTGGTCAAGGAACAGATCGCGCGTCGCCGCGGGCGCGCCGCCTCGTTCCCGGACGCCTCGCCCGCGCGGCCACGCGATCGAGTTCCGCATCAACGCGGAGGACCCGGTCACGTTCCGGCCCTCGCCCGGCAAGATCACGACGTTCCACATGCCCGGGAGGCCTCGGGAGTCCGGATCGACACGGCCGCCTACCAGGGGTACGTCATCCCCCCTTACTACGACTCGCTCATCGCCAAGCTCATCGTCTCCGGGCGCAACCGCCTGGAAGCGATCCCGCGGGGCCGGCGCGCTCTCGACCTCTTCGTCATCGAAGGGATCAAGACCACGATCCCGATGCACCGCGAGATCCTGGACGACCCGGACTTCGTGGACGGCAGGCTGTCCACGCGGTTCATGGACCGGTACGCGAGAGCGCTCCTGAGAAGGATTTGTGACTTGTGATTTGCGATTGGTGATCGACCGGAGCCCGGAGGCTGACTTTTTCGCCCTGATCACAAGTCACAAATCACAAATCACCAATTTCCGTTTGAAGCCCACACTGACAATTCCGCCGATCTACGCGATCACGGATACCGAGCTGTTTCAGGGATCGAGAGTCACGTCGAGATCGCGCGGCGCGCTCTTCGAGGTCGGGCATCCGCTTCCTCCAGGTCCGGGAGAAGGAAATGGCCGACGCGCGACCTGCTCGGGGCGGTCGAGGAGATGTCGCGGCTGGGCGCGCGACGGCGGCGCGTCGCCGTGCTCGTGAACGACCGCGTGGACGTGGCCCGGCTGGCGGGCGTCGGGGTCCACCTGGGCGAGGCCGACCTGCCCGGCGCCGGTTGCGCGGCGGCTCCTTCCGGAGGCGAACCCTGGTCGGAGTCTCGACCCACGATTTCGACGCGGCCCGGGCGGCCTTCGCAGGATCCGGACTGCGGACTACGTCGCCTTCGGCCCCGATTTTCGCGAGCGGCACGAAGACGGGCGGCGCGCCGCGCGGAACGGAAGAGCTGTCGCGCGTCGCGCGGCATCAAGTCGAAGCCGCTCGTCGCGATCGGAGGAATCACGCCGGAGACGCTCGACGCGCGTGCTCGATGCCGGCGCCGACTCGCGCCGCGATGATCGGCGGCCTGCTGGCGGCGGCGAGCTCGAGCGAAACGCCCGTCGGGCGCTCGACACCGCGCGCCGGCGCGAGCCTGACGGGCCGGATCTATCTCGTGGGCTTCATGGGAGCGGCAAGACGGCCGTCGGCCGCCGGCCTCGCCGAGAGACTCGGCGTCCCGTTCGTGGACCTCGATGCCGAGATCGAGAGGACCTCGGGCGTCACGGTCCGGGCGCTGTTCGAAGCCTCGGGCGAGGCGGCCTTCCGCGAGCGCGAATCGGTCTTCCTCGAGGGCCACGGAGTCGCTTCCGCGCGCGGTCGTGGCGACCGGGCGGCGGCTGCGTTCGTCCGCGAAGAGAACCGCCGGACGATCGCGCGGCTCGGCACTCCCGTGTTCCTCGACGTGCCGCTTCCGAGGCTCGCTCTCCCGCCTCGCCGGCAAGACCGACCGGCCGCTGTTCACCGGCCCTCGAGCAGGCCGCGGCGCTCTCCGCCGAGCGGGAGCCGTTCTATAGAATGGGAACGGTCCGCGTCGCCCTGGCAGGGAGAATCGGTCGAGGAAGCCGCGGACCGCGCGCTCGACGCGCTCTCGGCGCGGAGCCGCAGGAAGGCGCTCCTTTAACCGATGCGCGTTACCTGCTCCTGTCCGACCTCCACTCGAACGACGAAGGCGTCTCGCGGCCGTGCTCGCGCGGCGCAGCGGCGGGCAGTTCGACCGTGTCGTCATCGCTCGGGCGACTTCGTCGGCTACGGCGCGGAGCCCAACGCTGTCCTGGACCGCCTGCGCCGCGTCCGCGAAGCGCAAGGTCGCTGATCCGCGGGCAACCGACAAGGTCGTCGCGGGGGCTCGACGACCGGGGTCTTTTCAACCCCGCGGCGCTCGAGGCCGCGGGTGGACGGCCGCGGCACTCTGACCCGGAGAACCTCGAGTTCCTCGCGGCGCGCTGCCGGTCGGGCCGGTCGCGGTGGACGACCGCTTCGTCGGATCTGTCACGGCTCGCCGCCCGACGAGGACGCCTACATCTTCTCGACATCGACGCCGCCGTGGAACTTCGCGGTTTTCGCTCGGCTCTCCGACTTCTGCTTCTTCAGGCACGCAGCCACGTGCCCTCGGGTTCTTCACGCACTGGAACTGCCTGGCGATCCTCTGCGTCGACGATCGTCTCAGCGGCCCGCGCGTCTGCCTGGAAGCTCCGCTCCGGCGGGCCGCCGCTATCGGATCAACTTCCGGCTCCGTCGGCCAGCCGCGGGACCTGTCCCCGATTCCGCTACGCGATCTACGACGCCGGGAAGGAGCCGTACGTTTCAGGCGCGTGGCCTATGACGTCGAACGGACGCGACAAGTCCATCGGGCAGGCCTATTTGGGATGCTCCGGCGACCGCCATAACAATCCGGCGCCTGACGGGAAGATTCCACGTCACGGAGGCACCCTGGAATCTGGAACATGGAATCTGGAACCGGGAACCGTATAATCCGGGCGCTTTTGGAAGAGGGAGAAAGGAACCGGCTATGAGATTGATACGGTGTTGGAGGTTCGTCGCGGCGACCACGCTGGCTTTCCGCTTTTGAAGTGCGCCGGCGGCTACGCCTCCCGCTCCCGGCGGCCCGGCGGCTCCAGGGCCGCCTCCGGCCGCCTCCTCCAGTTCGCCTCGTTTGCGGAAGCGGAGACGGCGCTCGTCGAGATGGCCGCGCGGCCTCGCGGCCAGGCGCATCGGCGACGACCGGGGCGGCCCGCTCCTGCGCCGCCTCCTGTCGGACAAATCGGGACCGGTGCGAGCCATGGCGGCTTTCGGATGCCAGCTTCTCGGCGATCCCGGCGCGCGACGACGGACCTCTTTGCCGCTCCTTTCCGATGCCGACGTCGCGGTCGCCTCCTCAGCCGCGAGGGCCATCGGTTCCCTGGGACGCGGTGACGGCGAGGACGCTCTGATCGCGGCCATTCCCGGTGCGCCGGCTCCCGAGCCCCGCGCCTCGATGCTGCAATCGCTCTGGAGGTTCGCCGACACGACATGGCTCCAGGGCCGCGCTGAAGTATGCAGGCGACGCGGACACCCGCGTCCGCTCGCGGCACGCTCTACGCCCTGTCCCGAAAGCCGATCGAGCCGGCGGCGGCGGCGTTGACCGCCGCGCTCTCCGACAACGATCCGTACGCCGCGGCCATGGCCGCGCGCGGCGCAGGCGTGCGGAAGGACTCGGTTGCGCCGCTCGCCGGAGCGCTGGACGGCGACCGGGTCCCGCTGGTGACCAACGCCCTGGTCGCGCTCAAGCGATCCTCGAGAAAAACCCGGGCACCGCCGTGGCGGAAGACCGCAAGGCGCGCATCCTGGCCTGGCCGGGGACGCGAACCACAACCTGGCCATTTCCGCTCTCGTGCTCCTGCGCCAGTTCGAGGCGACGGACCGTCGATCCGGCAGCGCCTCTGGTCCATCGCGTTGACGGGCGAAGGGCGCGAAGCGCCGGAGTCGCAATCGTGTCAGTCGTCGCGGCGGCAAGAAAACGCGCGAAGGACGCGCTCGAAGCGGCGTAATATCCCCCGACCGCGAGCTTGCGGGCAACGGCGGCCCGGGAGGACGCTGGCCTTCCTGCCGGCGGCGCAGGCGAAGCTTTACCGTGAAAGGCTCATGACGGATAAGGAAGCGGCGGTGCGAAGGCTGGCGGTCGTCGCGAGCCTGAAAGACGCCGGAAGCGGTCGGGAGAGCCGCGCTCTCGTCGAATTCGGCCCTGACCGACGCCGACGCCGGGATTCAGCGCGGCCGCCGTGGATGCCTGGGCCTCTGGGCGACGCGTAGTCTTCCGCTCGTCGCGGACGCCCTGGCGCGTTCTCAGGCCGATACGTCGCCCGATGTCGCGATCTCGGCGATTGGCGTCTGTGAAAAGCACCGGACGGATCCCGCCGCGCGTCCGATTGTCGAGTCCGCCTTTCATCAAGAGCAAGACGCTCGTGGCGCGGCTGGCGCGCCGCTCCGCTGATCCAGGCGTTCCGGGCCGACCGGGCCGCGCTGCCGGCCCCGGAATACAAGACGGGGCGGACTGCGGCGGACTACGCGGCGCTCTGACCGGGAACTCATCGCCCCCTGCGCGCGCATCGAGGGCGGCGCGCGGGGAATTACGTCATCCGGCGGGCGGGACGGCGACGCCCGTTGACACGATCGCTTCAACTTCGTCAAGCTCGCCCGGCGCGCGCTACTTCGACGGCGTCCGGATCCACCGCGTCGTTCCCGGGCTTCGTTCGTGCAGGACGGCGATCCCACCGGCACCGGCAACGGCGGCCCCGGGTACGAGATCCGCGACGAGTTCAACCCGACTGGCCTACGATCGCGGCGACCGTCGGCATGGCGCTTGCGCGGCTCCGACACCGGCGGCAGCCAGTGGTTCGTGACGCCAGCGCTCCCCAGCCCCACCTGAACGGCGCTTTACACGGTCGTTCGGCCACGTGGTGCGCCGGGCAAGCGATCGTGCGAAGCGGATCGAGCAGGGAGACCGCATCAAGAAGGTGACCGTCTCCGGAAGCGCCATGAGCGGCGATTAGAACCGGGCCCATGCGCCAGCCTCGCGCGCTCGTGGCACTGCTCGCCGGCTCGTGATCGCTGGCCGGAGTGGATTTCTTCAGCGGCGTGTCGGCGAGAACGTCCGTCGCGAGCCGCGCTGCTCGCCGCCGGCGCGACGCGTCTTCTTCGCGGGCCGCGCGGCTCAGAAGACGCGCGTGACGTCGGCCGGGATTTTGCCCTCCACGGCGTCGAGCCACGCCGTGCACGCCGCGAATGGACTCGCCAGTGGATCGATCTTCCGGAACGATTTTCATGATTTCAAATACCGAGGAGGGGAACGGCTGCGAGCGGTGTTCGTGCTCGTCACCAGCGCATTGCCGGAGCCCTTCCTGGCGACGCTGCGCGCCGGACTTCAGTGCGGGTGCTCGCCTACCGGCCGAGTCCGAGTCGCAGCTCGCGGAGAAGTAGCCGGGCGCCGACGCGCTCGATCACGCCCGGTGACCGACCCGGTGACCGCAGCAAGTTCATCCAGCGCGGGCAAGACCAGCTGAAGGTCGTCGGCCGAGCTACGCCGTCGGCGTGAACCAGATCGACCGCGCGGCGGCCGCCGCCGCGGGATCGCCGTGACCCACACGCCCAACGTGCTGACGGACGCGACGGCCGACCTGACGATGGCGCTGCTCCTGCTCGCCTCGTCCGGCGCGTCATCGAGGAGCGACCGGCTGGTCGCGGACCGGAGCGCTTCGCGGGCTGGGCGCCACGATCTGCTCCTCGGTCGCGACCTGAAGGGCAAGGTCTTCGGGGTGCGTCGGCCCGGGGCGCATCGGGAAGGCCGTCGCGCGGCAGGGCCCGGGCGTTCGGCATGACCGTGCATCGCCGGCGGGCCGGTGCGCCGCGCGACGAGTCGGACCCCGACGACCCGCCGCGGGTCTCCTTCGACGAGCTGCTGCGGCGCGGCGGACGTCGTTTCGATCCACGTTCCTGCTGACCGATGAGACCCGCCATCTCTTCGACGACGGCGACCCTCGCGAAGATGAAGCCGGGGAGCTCGCTCCTGCTCAACACGGCCCGGGGCCGCGATCGTCGACGAGGTGCGCTGACGCGGGCGCTGGACGAGGGCCGCTGGCCGGGGCCGGGACTCGACGTGTACGAGAACGAGCCCGCGGTCACGCCCGCGCTTCTCGACGAGCGACCGCGTGGTGCTGATGCCTCACGCCGGGAGCGCGACGGTAGAGACACGCCGGGAAATGGCGCGTATGGTGGTCGAAGACGTTCGCCGGGTCCTCGGTCGGGGCGAGAGCCCCGTGCGCCCGGCGCCGCCGGAGTCGAGGCCGGTACGATTGAGAGCCGAGCCTGAAGGGCTCCAAAGCACTCCGTCGCTCACGCTGCTGACGCGGCGAGCGACGGCCTGCTGCGTCGCATGGCGCAGGGTGAGAACGCGCTCGCTCTGGATCCAGGCTCGCTGGGGCCGCATCGTCGGAGAGCCGCTCGTCGCGCAAGATCGAGCCCGCTGCGTCTCGCCGGCCGCCGCCTGACGGTGTCAGCTGCTCGATCCGGCCTGGAGGAAGCCGGTCGAGCGCCACGCTCGCCGAGCTCGAGAAGCAAGCTCGCGCTACGAGTTGCCGGAGATCCGCCCGAAGGTGACCCTGAAATAGCAGCCGAGGTCGAGCCGTCGAGGGTCGAGTGTCCGGAGCCCCGATTCTCGAACGCCTGTGATCGGACTCTCGACTCTCGGCGCTCCAGACGCAGGACGCCCGCGCACCATCGTGTCGTGCGCGACGCGGGAGATCCCCAGCATGTAGGCGGCGATGCGGAAGCTGACGCCGTACTTCTCCGCCATCGTCGGCGACGTCGCGGAAGGACTGGACCATGATGTCCTCGAGCCGCTCGTTGACCTCGCTCTCGCGCCAGAAGAAGCCGGCGCGGTCCTGCACCCACTCGAAGTAGGACACGGTCACGCCGCCGGCGTTGGCGAGGATGTCGGGCACGACCAGGACGCCCTTCTCGTTCGAGGATCTCGTCGGCGCGCTGCGTCGTGGGGCCGTTGGCGCCCTCGACGATGATCTTCGCCTTGATGCTGGCGGCGTTCTGCGCCGCGGATCTGGTTCTCGTTGGCGGCCGGGATCAGGATGTCGCAGTCGAGCTCGAGGAGCTGCGGCGTTCGACGATCTTCGTCGGCGCCGGCGAAGCCCGCGAGCGACGCGGCTCTTCTCGTAGTGCGCCAGCGACGCGCCGGCATGTCGATGCCGCCTTGGCGTTGTAGATGCCGCCCTGGATGTCGGAGACCGCGATCGATCTTCGCGCCCGGCCTCGTGGCACATGCCGCGCCGCGATCGAGCCGACGTTGCCGAAGCCCTGGACGACGACGCGGCTGCCTGCGAGCGTCGAAGCCCGTGCAGCGGCGCGGCCTCGCGGCAGATGCAGCATGAGGCCGCGGCCCGGTCGCCTCGACGCGGCCCGCGCGAGCCGCCGAGCGAGAGCGGCTTGCCCGTCACGACCGACGGTGACCGTGTGGCGCGCGTGCATCGAGTAGGTGTCCATGATCCAGGCCATCGTCTGCGGCGTTGGTGCCCATGTCGGGCGCCGGGACGTCCTTCTCGGGGCCGAACTGGTCCATCAGCTCGGCGGTGTAGCGCCGCGTGATCGCGCTCGAGCTCGCCGCGCGAGAGGCTGCCGGGTCGCAGATGACGCCGCCCTTGGCGCCGCCGAAGGGGATGTTGACGACGGCGCACTTCCAGGTCATCCAGGCCGCGAGGCGCGCGGACCTCGTCGAGCGTGACGTTCTTGTCGTAGCGGATGCCGCCCTTGCCGGGGCCCCGCGCGATGTTGTGCAGGACGCGGTAGCCGATGAAGACCTCGATGCGTCCGTCGTCCATGACGATGGGGATCGAGACCTTCGTCTCGCGGACGCGGCTCGCGGAGGACCTTGTAGAGGCCGGGGTCCAGGCCGAGCTTCTGCGCGGCCAGGTCGAACCGGGACATCATCTCTTCGAAGGGGCTCGCGGAATCCGATGCCCTGGGGCGGGCGGCCGATCGTCGCAAACTGCGGGTTCGGCGACTTTCGTCTCCACGGGACGATCCCTCCATGGCCGCCGCGGCGGCGGCTCCAGTAGAATGGCGGGCGATTGTAGCGCACGACCGTCGGAGCCGAAGCGTCTGGTCGCGGCGGCCCGAGGATGGAGAAGTCTGATGCGAGAACGCCGCATTGCGCGGCGGATTGCCGGTCGTGAACGGCGAGCGACGACGGGCTCGTCGCGCCGCATCCTCGCGGGCGAGGAGGACCTGTTCGAGGTCGCTCGTGCGCCGCTACCAGACCCGCGTCCTCGCCCACGTGGCCAGGATGATCGGGCAGCCGGGACGACGCTCTCGACCTGACTCAGGGGAGATCTTCACTGAAGGTCTTCCAGGCGCTCTCGACCGGTTACAACCCGGCCTACAAGTTCTCGACCTGGCTTTTCCGGATCGCCGGCAACGCGGCGATCGACCACCTGCAGCAAGCGCGGCTCCGGACCGTTGCCCCTGGAAGTCCCTGATGCCGACGGCAGGGGCAGAGTGTCCTCTCCAGAGTACAAGTAGCCACGATCTGGACCCGTACGGCAATGCTTCGCAATCTCGAGCGGGGCCAGCGCGATCGAGCGCGCCGATCTGCCTGCCGCTGCCGAATTCCGCGAACTCATTACCCTGCGGCACTTTGCAGGGCTTTCCTACGAGGAGATCGCCGAGCGTCAAGCAGATGCCTCTGGGTACGGTCAAGAACAAACTCTTTCGGGCCAGAGCCGTATTGAAAGGACAGGTTGTCGGGAGAATTATCGTGAAGCGTTGCACCCGCCCGTTGGATCCGCTCGACGCCGAGGCGATCGCCTCCGGGGCGGCGCCCGATCCTTGCCCTGGACGCCGGCGGAGCATGCGGGGCGATGCCCCTCCTGCGCGGAACCGTTTCGGATGCGGCCAGCCTGTCGCGGAAATCGACACCCTGGGGGCTCTCCGGACCGGCCGAGGCGACGGCGATGCCCGGCGGTCTGGCCGATCTGGCCGGCAGCGTCGCTGCGCCTGCGCCCGCTTTCCGCGGCGCGAGCGGCTGCAACTTCGCCTCTGGAGGGGCCCGTGCCTTTTCGCCGCGGCCCTGTTCTTTTCGGGCTTTCTGGTCCTGATCCTGCCCGGAATCTCGGCTCGCGAACAGGCGGGTCTGGCCGCGGCCGCTTCTCGCCCGTTCGGCTGGCCTTCCTGCGGGCCGGCGTCCCGGTCGGCTGACGAACTCGCGCGAGCCTGGCCGGCGGGGCTCGAGGCGCTCGGGCAGGCCATGCGCGGCGAGCAGACGCTCAGGCTCGGCTGCCTGCTCGCTGCTCGCGCCGGTCGCTCTTCGGATTCCGTCGGGCCCTCGCCCGGGAACGCCCAGCGGTGATCGCGGCGGGCCTGTTCCTCGCCTGGCCGCCGGCGAGCGCTCCCCGGGCGGACGGCTTTCGCGCCGCGAGCATCGAGATCCGGTACGCCCGTCGCAGGGCCGCGTCGTCGCGGTGTTCGTCGGACGTGCGCATCGCCTCGCGCGTGGCGGGGGACGTCGTCGTCTGGGGAGGCGGCGTCACGTTCCTGCCTTCCGGTTTCGTCGAAGGCAATCTCTCGGTCTTCGGCGGCGGCATCAACGCTCCGGCAGGAAGGCGCACTGCCCGTGCGTGGAGATCGGTCTCGACGCCGGGGACTTTCCTGCGTCTCTATCTGGACGAGATGACCGCGCGCCCTGGGAGAGAGTCACTGCTCTCGCGTCTCCCGCGGCCTTCGTCTCGTCGCGCTCTCCGTGTGGCTCGCGGTGAGCCTGGCTCTCCTCTTCTGCTTCGCCTCGCCGTTCGCGCGCGCGGCGGCGTCCGCCGACGACCGCACTGGCCGGGCGCGCTCCTCGCCGGAGCGCTCGGCGTGCTGACGCTCTGCTGGCGACCGTAGCCGCGCTGGCGCTCCTGCCGCCCGCCGCTGTCGGTCCCGATCGCGCATCTTCTTCGGGTCGGTCGCGGTGGCGGCGAAAGTCTTCGGGATGGGCGCGCTCTTTCTGCTGCTCGGCCAGAAGCTCGTCCAGAGCGTCGCGCCGCGCGAAGCGGCCGGCGGCCGTGGCGGCCGGACTCGCGCTTCTCGGGGCGGTGTCGCTCCGTTCCGTTCGTCGGCTCCGTCGTCTGGAGCGCCGCGCTCCGTGGTCGCCGTCGGCGTCGCCTTCCTGACGCGCTTCGGCACGCCGCGCTACCGCGTCGAGCTCGCGCTCTAGCAGATCCGGCCCGCCTCGTTCATTTGATTCTCGCGCCGCCCGGGGCAATAGAGTCCCGGCATGGAAGTCCGCACTCGTCGGCGTCGTCGGCGCCGGCCAGATGGGCAACGGCATCGCCCACGTGGCGGCGCCTCCGGCATGCAGGGTCGTGCTGACCGACCTGGAGGAGCCGTACCTCGAGAAGGCGCGCGCCTCGATCGAGCGCAACCTCGAGCGCGAGGTCGCCAAGGGCACAGCGCACGCCGCAGGAGAAGGCGGCGGCTCTGGAGCGGATCACGGCGACGACCGAGCTTTCGTGCCTTGCCGATGCGGACTTCGTGATCGAGGCCGTCGTCGAGAGACGAGGACGATCAAGAAAGACGCTCTTCGGCAAGCTCGATCGAGTCTGTTCGGCAGAGCGCCGTCTTCGCCTCGAACACGTCGTCGATCTCGATCACCGCGGCTCGCCGGCGGCGACCAGCGCGCCGGACCGCGTCATCGGCATGCACTTCATGAACCCGGTGCCGGTCATGGCGCTCGTCGAGGTCATCCGGCGGCATCGCGACCTCCGACGGGACGTCGCGACGCCGTCATGGCGCCTGGCGCAGGCGATGGGCAAGACGCCGATCGTCGTGCAACGACTACCCGGGCTTCGTCTCCAACCGCGTCCTGATGCCGATGATCAACGAGGCCGATCGACGCGCTGCTGGAAGGCGTCGCGACGCGCGAGGCGATCGACGGGATCATGAAGCTCGGAATGAACCACCCGATGGGGCCCCTCGCGCTCGCCGACTTCATCGGCCTGGACACCTGTCTGGCGATCCTGCGTGTCCTGCAGCAGGGCTTCGGCGATCCGCAGCTACCGCCCGAGCCCCTCCTGGTCAAAATGGTGGATGCCGGCTGGTTCGGCAAGAAGTCCGGCAGAGGCTTCTATGAGTACTAGGCCTCCATGCAGCTGCAGCCGAATCTCGACAGCTCGACTCTCGACACTCGACTGAATATGTACTGCCAGGTCTGTGGATTGAAGAACTCCGACGAGGAAGAGTTCTGCTCCCGCTGTCACTCGAGCTCCTCGTGCTCTCCGGAGTCGGCGTCGTCGAGGAGAGCGGCGAGGTCCCACGAGGAGATTCCGTTCGACGAGCACCTGCTCGAGCGGATCTCGACGCTCGAGGACGTCGTCAAGCGCACGGGCGACGCGGTCAAGACGCTCTTCGAGTCGCTCGGGAATCTCGAGGAAGAACCTCTTCGTGGCGCACACCGGGATCCTGGCCCTGCAGGAGACCCTCGAGCGCCAGGGCGCCATCCGGTCCCAGGAGGTCCTCGATCTCTGGGAGACCAAGATGGACGACCGGATGCAGGCGGTCGAGAAGAAGGACCGCTTCCTCGAGCGGCGCGACCGCATCATGGCGCGTTTTCGGCGGGACCAGCGCGAGGCTGTCTCTCCAGCGCCTGCGCGCAGCCGAGTTCGCGATCCTCGCGCTCGACGCCGACCGCGGGGTTCGCCTCCTCGAGGAGCTGTCCCGGCTGGACAACGGGAACGTCGAGCTCGGCTTCTACCTGGCCGAGACGTTCTTCTCCGCCGGGAGACCTCGAGACGCGCCTCCGTGTTCTTCAAGAAGGTCCTCGCGATCGAGCCGAATCACTTCGAGTCCCTGGTCTACTCCGGCATCGCGGCTTCCGAGCGCGGCGAGACGGGACGGCCGAGGGAACGTTCTTGAAGCGCGCGCTCGAGAAGAAATCCGACGCCTTCCTTCCCCATTTCGCCCTGGGCGCCCTCTACGCGAACGCGTCGCGCTGGGACGGAGGCGGAGCGGGAGCTCGGCGCGCTCTCGAAGCGGCCCGCGTTCCGGCGGCGCACGTCCTGCTCGGCACGGTCCTTCGCGAAAAAGGAGAGATCGTCGCGCGCCATCCGCAGCAGTTCGAGGAAGCGCGGCGGCTGCAGCCCGGACTCGGAGGACGCCGCGTTCCAGCTCGGACTCTGCTACCTCGAGAAGAACCGCGCCCAAGCGCGCGCTCGAGAGTGCTTTCAGCAGGCGCTGGAAAAGAACCCGAGGCGCCTCGAGTACCAGGAGGCGGTGCGGCTGCTCGACGCGCCGCCGGCGTTACGCCCTGCCGCGCGTGGACGGGCCGGGCGCCGAGGCGTACCGCGAAGCCGAGGAGAACGTCTCGCGCGGTTCGCTGCGGCGCGCTCACGACGCTCTACCGCAAGGCCCTCGGTCCGAGCCCCAGAACTCGACGATCCGGATCTCCTTCGCGCTCGTCTCCGCGTCGCTCGGCCTCTGGAAGGAGGCCATGGCGGCGTGCCGGCGGAGGTGCTGGCCGGAGACCCCGAGGACGTCGTCGCGGCGGCCGCGTGCTCGACGTTCGCGGAGGCCGCTGCGCGCGGAGGGAGGACGAGGGAGGCGGTGCGGCTTCGTCCGCGACTTCCTGGAGAAACACACCTCGAAGACCTCGCGCGCGATCGCGTATTACGAGCTCGCGACGAGCCTCGCCGGAGGCGGGAGAGGACCTCGACTCGGCGCTCGACTACGCGGGCGCGCGCTCTCCGCGGCGCCCGACGAGCTCAAGCCTATCCGCTGGCGGCTCTGGGATGGGTCCACTACAAGCGCCGGGAGTTCGACGCGCGCGATCGACTGCCTGCGCCGCTCCGAGCGAGCGCGCCGCGCAGCCGACGACGTTCCATCACCTCGGCATGGCCTATCTCGCGGCCGGCAAGCCCGAGGAGGCCAAGGCCGCCTTCACGCAGGCCAAGACGGTCGCGCGCGGCGGGCGCCCTGGAGGACCGGATGATGCAGCAGGTCCGCTCGAACCTCCGCCTGGTCGAGAAGTTCGCCGCGAAGAAGAGAGAAGCCGCGCCGACCGGACGCAAGTAACCCGTCATTCTGAGGAGCGAAGCGACGAAAGAATCTGTTCGTCCCGGGCTCGAGGGGCAGATCCTTCGCTTCGCTCAGGATGACAAGCGGGTTTGGCGGACTGATGTATCTTTCTCGGTCCAAAGATGCGCTGGTCGAAATACTTCCTGCAGACGGTCCGCGAGGTCCCCGGCGACGCCGAGGCGGTTTCCCATGTGCTGCTGACGCGGGCGCGGCATGATGCGCCGCGATCGCCGCCGGGCATGTACGCGCTGACCCCTCTGGGGTTGCGGGCCCACCGCAAGACCGAGGCGGATCGTGCGCGAGGAGATGGACCGCGCCGGGGCTCTCGAGCTGGAGGTCCCGATCCTGCAGCCGAGGAGCTCTGGGAGCAGAGCGGGCGCTGGGAGCGCTACGCGCTCGGAGGAGATCCTCTTTCACCTGAAGGACCGCAAGGACGGCGACTACTGCCTCGCCCCGACGGCGGAGGAGGCCGTGACCACGATGGTCGCGTCCGGCATCACCTCCTACCGCCAGCTGCCGGTGACGCTCTACCAGATCCGGACGAAGTTCCGCGACGAGATCCGTCCGCGCTTCGGCCTGATGCGCGGGCGCGAGTTCCTGATGTACGACGGCTATTCCTTCGACGCGGACGCCGAGGGCCTGGACCAGCTCCTACCGCGCGCAGGACGCCGCCTACCGGCGCATCTTCGAGCGCTGCGGGCTCGACTTCACCGTCGTCGAGGCGGACTCGGGCGCGATCGGCGGCAGCGACTCGCAGGAGTTCATGGTGCTGGCCGACACCGGCGAGGACGCGGTCGTCCGGTGCGCCGCGTGCGGATACGGCGCCAACCTCGAGCGGGCGCGGACGGCGCGGCGGCAGAGCGCCCTGGGAGGACGAGACGATGGTCGGGCTCCAGGACGTCGAGACGCCCGGGATGGGCGGCATCGACGACGTCGTCGACTTCCTGGGCATCACGGCGTCGCGGATGATCAAGTGTCTCGTCTACGAGACCGACAAGGGCTTCGTGGTGGCCTTGCTGCGCGGCGACCTCGACGTCAACGAGGTGGCCCTGAAGAACGCCCTCGGGGTCGAGCACCTCGCCCTGGCGTCCGAGGACAAGGTCGAGAGCGGCCACCGGCGCGCCGGTCGGCTTCGTCGGGGCCTCGCACGACACCTGCCTTCGATCGGCGTGCGCATCGTCGCCGACGAGTCGGTCCGCGGCGCCGTCAACGCCGTCACGGGCGCCGGCCGAACGCGACTGGCACGTGCGCGGGCTCGTCCGATCGACCGGGACGCGAGACGTCGGCGCCTGGGCCGACTTCGCGGAGGCGCGCGCGGACGATCCCTGCACGCGGTGCGGCAAGCCGCTCGATCTGGCCCGGGGCATCGAGGTCGGGCCACATCTTCAAGCTCGGCACGAAGTACTCGGCAGCCCTCGAAGTGCGGAGTTCACCGACGAGAAGGGCGAGAACCAGCCCGCCGTCATGGGCACCTACGGCATCGGCGTCGGGCGCACGATGGCGGCCGCCGTCGGAGCAGCATCACGACGCGGACGGGATCGTCTGGCCGCTCGCGCTGGCTCCGTTCGAGATCGAGCTCGTGTCGCTGAATCCCGCCGACGACTGCCGCCCGGCGAAGCGGCCGACGGCTCTTTACGAGCGACGCTCGCCGACAGGGCTGGACGTCTTCTACGACGACCGCGACGAGCGGCCGGGCGTCAAGTTCAAGGACGCCGACCTGCTCGGGTTCCCGATCCGCGTCAACGTGGGCGGACGCGCGTTGAAGGAAGGGCAAGGTCGAGATCGTGCTGCGGCGCGACAAGTCCGTTCGCGCCGTGCCCCGGGCCGAGGCCGCCGCGGCATCCGCGCGCTGCGCGGCGGATCTGCGCCGGGATGAGGGCGCGGCCGTGAGCGAAGCCCGTCATGCGGAAGATCACCGACGAAGACGCCCTCGAATACCACTCCCGCGGCCGGAAGGGGAAGATCGAGGTCGTTGCCGACCAAGCCCTGCCGCACGCAGGAAGACCTCTCGCTCGCCTACAGCCCCGGGGTCGCGGAGCCGTGCCTGGAGATCGCCGAAGGACCCGGACAAGGTCTACGAATACACGGCGAAGGGCAACCTCGTCGCCGTCGATCTCCAACGGCACGGCGGTCCTCGGGCTCGGCAACATCGGCGCCGCTCGCCGGCAAGCCCGTCATGGAGGGCAAGGGCGTCCTCTTCAAGCGCTTCGCCGACATCGACGTCTTCGACATCGAGGTCGGACGCGAAGGACCCGAGGCAAGTTCATCGAGACCGTGGCGGCGATCGCGCCGACGTTCGGCGGCATCAACCTCGAGGACATCAAGTCGCCCCGAGTGCTTCGAGATCGAGGAGCGAGCTCAAGAAGCGGCTGAGATCCCGGTCTTCCACGACGACCAGCACGGCACCGCGATCATCTCGGCGGCGGCGCTGCTGAACGCGCTCGGAGATCGTCGGCAAGAAGATCGACGACGTGAAGGTCGTGTTCGTCGGGCGCCGGCGCGTCGGCGATCGCCTGCGCGAAGCTCTACCTCTCCTACGGCGTGAAGAGGGAGAACCTGCGGATGGTGGACAAGACCGGCGTCATCTACGCGGGCGCGGACGGATTATGAACCCCTACAAGGCGCAGTTCGCCGTCGAGACGAAGGAGCGCACGCTGGACGGACGCGCTCGTCGGCGCGGACGTCTTCGTCGGGCTCTCGACGCAAGGGACCGTCACCGGCGAGATGTTGAAGCCCATGGCGCGCGACCCGATCGTCTTCGCGCTGGCGAACCCGGACCCGGAGATCACGCCCGAGGAGGCGAAGGCCGCGCGGCCCGACGTCATCATGGCGACCGGGCGCAGCGACTATCCCAACCAGGTCAACAACGTGCTCGGCTTTCCGTTCATCTTCCGCGGCGCGCTCGACGTGCGCGCGACGCGAGATCAACGAGGCGATGAAGATGGCGGCGTCCCAGGCGCTCGCGTCGCTCGCCAAGATGGACGTGCCCGACTCGGTCTCGAAGGCCTACGGCGGCCAGACGTTCCGCTTCGGGCGCGAGTACCTGATCCCGAAGCCCTTCGACTTCCGCGTGCTCCTCTGGGTCGCGCCGGCGGTGGCCGAGGCGGCGATGACGTCGGGCGTCGCGCGCCGGCCGATCACCGACATGAGCGCGTACCTGCGAGCAGGCTCGAGGCGATGCTGTCGCGCTCGCGCGAGGTCATGAGCGTCGTCATCGAGAAGGCGCGGCAGGACCCGAAGCGCATCGTCTTCCCGAGGGGAGCACCCCAAGATCCTCCGCGCGGCCAAGATCCTGGCCGAGGAGGGGATCTGCCGGCCGATTCTGCTCGCCCGCGAGAAGGAGATCGAGGCCCTGGCGCAGGAGCTGCAGCGTCCCGATGGACAAGGTCGAGTTCGTCCACAGCGAGACCTCGCCGAAGCTCGCCGGCTACGCGCAGGCGGCTCGAGGAGCTGCCGCCGCCGGGACGGGTCACGGCGGAGTCGGCCGCGCGGCTGGTGCGCATCCGCAACGTCTTCGCTCCGCTGATGCTCGACGCCGGCGACGCCGACGGCGTGATCTCGGGGCTGACCCAGTCCTATCCCGACACGATCCGCCCGGCGCTCCAGATCGTCGGCACGGCGCCGGGCGTCCAGCGCGTCTCGGGCCTCTACATCCTGATGCTCAAGGACCAGACCTTCTTCTTCGCCGACACCACGGTCAACATCGACCCGACGGCGGAGGAGCTGGCGGAGATCGCGCTCCTGACGGCCGACGCCGTGCGCCGCTTCGACATCGAGCCGCGCATCGCGCTGGTCTCCTTCTCCAACTTCGGCTCGAACACGCACGCGAGCGCGCTGAAGGTCGAAGCGCGCCGTCGAGCTGGTCCGCGCGGCCGCGGCCGGATCTTCCGGTGGACGGCGAGATGCAGGCGGATTTCGCGGTCGTGCCGGAGATGCTCGAGGAGAGCTACCCGTGGGCGACCGTCAAGAGCCCCAACATCCTGATCTTCCCGAACCTCGAGGCGGCCAACGCGGCCTACAAGCTCGTCTGGCGACTCGCCGGCGCCGAGGCGATCGGACCGATCCTGCTCGGAATGGCGCGGCCGGTCCACGTCCTCCAGCGCGGAGTGGATGTCGCCGACATCGTCAACATGGCCGCGATCGCCGTCGTGGACGCCCAGGAGAAGGAAGCCGTCCGCCTCAAGGGCAGACTCCTAAGCCGCGACATCACCGGGTCGGCCAGAGATGGCCTGTGGCTTGCTTGGGGATCGGCAGGTTCGCGGGAGGGACCATCATGAGAGGAAGACACGTTTTCTCGGGCTCGTGGTCGCCGTCATCGGGGCGGCGTACTACTACTGCAACCGGCAGGTCAATCCCGTCACGGGCGAGATGCAGCACGTCTCGCTGTCGCCGCAGCAGGAAATCGCGATGGGGCTCGCGGCCGCGCCGGAGATGGAGCAGCAGTTCGGCGGGGAGCTGGCCGACGCCTCCGTGGCCGAGGCGGTCTCACGGGTGGGGCAGAAGGTCGTCGCGGGGAGCGACGCCGCGCGCTCGGAGTATCGCTACGCGTTCCACGTTCTGCGCGATCCGGAGACCGTCAATGCGTTCGCCCTGCCGGGCGGGCAGGTCTTCGTGACGGCGGGCCTGTTGAAACACCTGAGGAACGAGGCGCAACTCGCCGGCGTCCTCGCGCACGAGGTCGGCCACGTCGTCGGACGCCATTCGGCCGAGCACCTCGCCAAGGCCCAGTTCACCCAGGTCCTGGTCGGGGCCGCGGGAGTGGCCGCGTCGGACGACCGCGAGGGACGGGCAGGCGCGCCGCGGCGGTCGCGGCGATGGTCGGGAGCCTCGTCAGCATGAGAGTTCTCCCGCAGGACGAGTCGGAGGCCGACGCCTTCGGAGTCAAGTACATGAGCCAGGCCGGCTACGACCCGAGGGCGATGATCGAGCTGATGCGGATCCTGAAGGAGGCGAGCGGCCCCTCGCGCCAGCCGGAGTTCCTGAACACGCACCCCGATCCCGGCAATCGCGAGCAGGCGATCGAGGCGGAGGTCGCCCGCCTCTATCCCGGCGGCGTCCCTCCCCAGCTCGTGAAGGGCGACGACGCCTCCTTCGCGCGGCTGCGCGAACGCCTCGGCGGCTGATCCGGGCTCTACGACGGCGACCGGGAGGGTCGGGGCGGCCCCCCTCCTGGTCGCGGACCAGGGGATCGTGCGCTCGGCGGTCCGGAAGGTTCCCGCGATGACGTCGCCCGTCAGAGCGCCTTCCAGGCGCCAGACCGCCGGTCGGCGTGACGAGGTCGAAGAAGATCCTGTTGCCCGCCGTGGTGAGGTTCGACAGCTCCGTGGTGTTCCCTCGGAGGCCCGCGTACGTCCCCGCCATCCCAGCTCCGGATGGGCGGAAGCTGCAGCGTGCCCGCGAGGACGCCCTTGCCGGTGTCGGCGCGGAAGTCCACTCGCCGATCAGGAAGCCGCCGGCGGTGGCGTCACTGGCGCCGGCGCCGATGCGGCAATCGGGGCGGGAGAGCTGGGTCGCGGACGGCGCGGGCGCGGGCGCCTGAGTCCTGGTTGGCGGCGGAATCGGAGTCGGGCTCGGGGTTGAAGTCGCGGCCGGCGACGGGCTCGGGCGCGCCGGCGCTCGAGTCGGGGTCGCCGAAGGAGACGGACGCGGAGGCGCGCGCCGGCGCGCCACCGGCGTGTTTCGCCGCGGCGACGGCGAGAGCGTCGGAGTCGGCGGAATCTCAGCGGCGACGACTCGCGGAGCCGGCGTCGCCGTCAGGCCTCGCCGTCGCCGTGGCGGTGGCTGTCGGACGCGGTGACGCCGGAATGGGGCTGGCCGGCGGCGAAGTGGGGATGGCCGGCTGTCGTCTTGCCGGCGGCGTCGGAGTCGGAGTGGCGGCCGCGAGCGGGACCTCCGCGGTCAGAGTGGCCAGGCGAGCGACGACGACCTTGGGGCCGCACGAGACGGAGAACGGGAGGAGCACCACCGCAGCAGAGCCCGGGACCACTGGGTGTCGGCGTCACCGGAGCCCTCCTTCGGCGTGCATCTTATCTGGCCGGCGCCTCCGCCTCCGCGAACCGAAGCCTCCCCGCCGGCACATTCTCGAGCACCGTTTTCTTTCGGAAGGCCAGAGGACCGTCACGCGTTCGGCGGCGTTCGCGTCGCCGAGACCGAAATAGAGTGACTGGGAGCCCGAGGACAGAAACGAGGAACCCGCCGAGACCACCTGGGCGCGCCGGACGCCGCCCGCCTCGACGGTTACGATGGCGCCGAAGCGCCTCGCGGGTCGAGCGATAGCGGCCGGGCGCGCCGGGATCACCCTGCAGTGCGACGACGAGGGATTTCGCTCGCGAGGGGTTGCGGTTCAACCAGAGGGAGGGGCGCTGGAGGAAGCCGGTGGCGAAGAGGTCCGGCAGCGCCGTCGCCGTTGGCGTCCGTGACGACGAGGCCGCGCTGGTTGGCGTCGGACTCGAGGCCCGTCACGGCGGCGAGCTCGGCGAAGTGCCTTCCGTCCAGGTTCTTGTAGAAGCGCTTGGGCGGGTGGCCCCAGAGGGAGTCTTCGCCGAAGTCGCCGGTCGGGATCCCTTTCTCGAACTTCTTGTACTCGGCGCTCATCAGGTTCCAGAAGTCGACCTCGTGCTCACGCGGGTTCTTGCCCGTGACCATGCCGTTCGACGACGAAGAGGTCCGGCCGGCCGTCCCAGGTCGGCGTCCACGAAGACGCAGCCCCACGACCAGGGAGGTGTCCCAGACGCCGGCCTCGTCCGACGTCCGCTCGAAGCGTCCGTCCTCCGCGCCGCGCGGAAGAGCGACGAGCCGCGCGAGAGGAGCCGTCAGGCGGCGCCAGACGAGCGGGCCGGCCAGAGGCTGTAGGGAAACTCCGGCATCGGGAAGCGCGGATCGCGCAGGAACCAGTTGTAGCGGGAAGGAATAGTTCGAGACGTAGAAGTCGAGCGCCCGTCGCCGTCGTAGTCGTCCACGGCGACGCCCATGCCGAAGCCGGGTCCAGGACACCCGCTCTTCTTCGCGATGTTCGTGAACGTGCCGTCGCCGTTGTTGCGGAGGTAGGTGTTGTTGCCGAAGTCGTTGGCGACGTAGATGTCCGGCCAGCCGTCGCCGTCGAAGTCGGCCGATTCGAGCGCGAGGCCCCAGCCGGTGTCGTCGGTGCGCGAGCGCCTTCGAGACGTCGGTGAACGTGCCGTCGCCGGTTGTTGTGGAAGAGGTGGCTGGGCGGCGCGTTGTCCGCCTGGATGTTGGGCCCGCGGTCGGGCGGGCCGTAGACCAGGACGTAGAGGTCGGGCCAGCCGTCGCGGTCGTAATCGAGCGCCGCGGCGGACGTGCAGTAGTCGTTCAGCGCGACGCCCGCCTTCTTCCGACCTCCTCGAAGGTCCCGTCCCCTCGGTTGCGGTAGAGGAGGTTGGGCCGGTCGAGGTACGTCACGTAGAGATCGGTCCATCCGTCGTTGTCGTAGTCGAAGGCGAGGGCGCCGACGCCTTCGCCCTCCTGTCCCGGCGACGCCGGCCTTCGCCGCGACGTCCTCGTAGCGTCCCGTCCCCGCGGTTGCGGTAGAGGCGGTTGCCGTCCCGCCGGCGACGAAGATGTCCTCCCGCCCGTCGCCGTCGAAGTCGAGGACCGCGGCGCCCGGAGGCATGTGCTCGCCGGGGATCGGGATGTTGCGCGCGGCGTTCGGGAAGGAACGCCCGGTGGACGCGCCGACAGGCCCGGCCTTCTCCGCCGACCTCCTCGAAGAGCGGCTCCGGGCGCGGAGGCCGCGAGCCACTCGAGGAGCGACGCCGACTCGATCCGCCAGCCGCGGGCGCCGGCGTCGAAGGCTTCAGACACGCGCTCGCAGCTTGCCGCCCTCCTGACGAAGCGCCGTCCCTTCAGGCCGCGTCCCGTGAGGAGCAGCCCGAGAGACGACCTCCCGGCGGTCGCCTTGCTGACGCCGAAGCCGAAGAGGACGTTGTTCCGTTGGCGGCCGAGCGAATGAGCGAAGCCGCGGTCGGATCTCGACCAGGCGGCCGGCGGAGGCGCTTCCGAGTCCGAGGGCCCAGGTTGGGTGAGGCCCGGGAGTCCACCTCGCCGCGTAGATCGCGACACGAAGCGGCGGCCGGGTCGGGACCTCGTGTCATCGCGTCGCCAGGCAGGGGGCCGTGCCAGGCGAAGGTCGGGAGTACAGGCCCGGGTCTTGGCACCCGCGCCTTCCAGTCCTCGAGGAAGCGCCTCCGGTGAAACTCGGAGACGCCGTCGGAGTAGTCCTCGAGGGTGCGGCAGCGGCGGTTCCCGGTGCGAAGCGCAGGAGACTGAAGAAACGAAGGATGGAGATCGGCGAGAGCCCTGAAGATGTCGGCGAAAAGTCACAGCCTTCGTCGCGGCCCTCGTGCCGAAGTGTAGAGAGAGTCTCGTGAGCCGTCTCCTTCGGAGACGCGACACAGTCTTTCGGCCGAGAAAATATAATCGAAGCTGCCTTGTCGCTTTCGGGCGCATCGCCGAACGGATCAGCCGCGAAGGGCCTGCTCTCGTTCCGCGACTTCATGGAGGCGGCCCTCTACGATTCTCGACGGGGGCTACTACACGGCGGAGCGCCGCATCGGCGAGCGCGGGCGACTTCGTGACGTTCGCCGCACGTGACGCCCGACTTCGCGGCTGCGCGATCGCCCGCCGGTTCCGAGCAGGGACGCGGAAGGCATGTCGAGGGCCCGGTGGACTTCGTCGAGGCCGGGGGCAGGAGGGGCGCTTCCTCGGAGAGCTTCGCCGCGGCGTCTCGCGCGCGGATCCGCGCTCGCCGGGCGAGTCCGGCTGACGGCGGTGGAGCAGGCGGCGCGGCCGGCGCCAGCTGGACAGGCTCGCGGCTGCCGTCGAGCTGCGGATCCTGCAATCGGCCGCAGAGTCTCGGCGAAGGCGATCCGTCTCCGGGTGGATCTTCTCCAACGAGCTCTACGACGCGCCCCGCCCGTCGTTCGGGTCGTGCGGCGCGCACGACGGTCTCGCAGGAGCTGCGCGTCAGCCGCCGGCTGCGGAGGCTTCGCCTGGGTGCGCGCGCTCGCGTCCCCGCGCGTATCAGCGAGCACTCTGGCGCCGATTCTCGGCGTGACGCTCGAGACCGGCCCAGGCCGGTCCGAGATCCCGTTTGCCGCCGCTCCTGGCACCACGCGCCTGGCGCGGGCCCTGGCGCGCGGATGCCTCGTGGCGTTCGACTACGGGCACCGGGCGCGCGGTCCTCTACCATCCGCTGGCGCGCCGCCAACGGAACTCTCGCCGTGCACTCCGCGGAGGCACGCCGCCCGGCGACCCGCTCGTCGCGCCCGGGCAAGGTGGACCTGACCGCTCACGTCAACTGGGATCTCTCGTCCGGGCGGGCGAGGAGGAAGGGCTCGGTCTCGCGAGCCGCGTTGATCTGGCAGGGCCGCTACCTCGCCGAAGCGGGCCTCTTCGAATTCGCCGAGAACGACGGCGGAGAAATGGCGCGCGTTCCGCCTCGTGGATCCGGAGGGGATGGGAGAAGATTTCCGGTCCTCATCCAGACGCTGCGGTCATCTAGGAAGCGCGGGATCTGCCGGTCGGCGCGATCGGGCGATCTGCAGGCCCGTCGGACCTCAACGGATGGCTCGATCGCCCGATCACCGACTCCTGAAACGCCCTGATAGAATGGCCAGTGGCCGAGTACCTCCCGATTCTTGTCGTGGTGTGCTCGCGGCGGCCCTCCCGCTCGGGGACGATCATCGTCGCGCGCGCCGATCCAGACCCGGCGCGCCCGAACGCGGCCAAGGCGCGAGCCCTACGAGTGCGGGGTCGAGTCCTCGACGACGGCCTTCGACACCCGGTTCTTCGGTCCGGTACTTCCTGATCGCCGTCCTCTTCGTCGTCTTCGACGTCGAGACGATCTTCCTCTTCCCTGGGCCGTCATGTTCAACCGGCTGGGCCTGTTCGGCCTGATCGAGATGCTCGTCTTCCTCGTCATCCTGGTCATCGGCTACTTCTACGTCTGGAAGCGCAAGGCGCCTGACTGGGCCTGACGTCGACAGCGGACTGGAGACCGATGGGACTCGTTGACAACCGCTTCGAAGACAACGTCCTGACGACGACGGTCGACTCGGTCATCAACTGGGCGCGGCGCCTCCTCGATCTGGCCGATGCAGTTCGGGCTGGCCTGCTGCGCGATCGAGATGATGGCGGTCATGGACGCCCGGCTACGACCTGGCGCGGTTCGGCGCGGAGGTCTTCCGGGGCACGCCGCGGCAGTCGGACCTGATGATCGTGGCCGGCACCGTCGTCGAGAAGATGGCCCCGATCGTCAAGCGCCTCTACGACCAGATGCCGGAGCCCAAGTGGGTCATCGCGATGGGCTCCTGCGCGACCTGCGGCGGCCCGTACCGGACGCTACGCCGTGACGCAGGGCGTCGACCGGATCGTGCCGGTGGACGTGTACGTGCCGGGCTGCCCGCCGCGGCCCGAGGCGCTGATCTACGGCATCATGGCGCTCCAGAAGAAGATCGACCGGATGAAGGTCATCCGGAAGGCGTCGTGATGGCGGAGACTAGCCGGATGAGCCACGCGCCGCCGCGCCGAAGCGCCGAAGAAGGAAGCGCCGCAGAAGCTCGAGGCGACCGACGCCTCGAGCCATCCCTGGGTCCGGTCGATTTCGCGCCGGCGCTGCCCGACTCCGTCGTCTCCGGCCAAGCGAGTTCGCCGGGCAGGTCACCGTCGTCGTCGCGCCGCGAGAAGATCGCCGAGCGTCGCCCGGCACCTGAAGGACGCGCGAGGACTTCAAGTACTGCGTGGACGTCACCGCGGTCGACTGGAAGACGCGCGAGCCCGCGCTTCGACGTCGTCTACCACTTCTACTCGTTCTCGAAGAACGACCGGATCCGCGTCAAGTGCGGCGTGGCGGACGGCGAGGACGTGCCTTCGATCGCCGACGGTCTTCCTCGCGGCCAACTGGTCGGAGACGCGAGACCTGGGACATGTTCGGGATCCGTTTCTCCGGGCACCCGGACCTGCGGCGGATCCTGACCTGGGAAGGATTCAACGGCTATCCGCTGCGCAAGGACTTCCCGCTCGAGGGCATCGACACGGGCGCGGCCATCTATCCCGAGGAGTGGCCGGAGGGCGGCGGACCCGGGCCCGAACGATCCCGAACCGCAAGGTGGTCTCGTGACGCGACGAGCGGACTCAGGCCGAAGGACGAGGCCGCGTACTTCGCCGCGCGCGCGGAGGCCGGCGTGCCGCGCGCAAGCCGCTCGGACGCATCCCGGACGGTGCCCGACGCTCTTCGACGTCCAGGAGATGGAGCTGAACTTCGGGCCGCAGCACCCTCGACGCACGGCGTCCTGCGGCTCGTCCTGAAGGTCGACGGCGAGAAGATCCTCGAGGCGAAGCCCGACGTCGGCTACCTCCACCGGGGCACCGAGAAGCTCTTCGAGACCGAGACCTACCCGATGGGGATCCCGCACACCGACCGCATGGACTACGTCGCGGCCGCGACCAACAACCACGCCTTCTGCCTGACGATCGAGAAGCTGCTCGAGCGTCGAGGTCCCGCGCCGGGCGCAGCTGATCCGCGTCATCCTCGACGAGCTGCAGCGGCTCTCCTCGCACCTGGTGTGGCTCGGCACGTCCGGGCATCGACCTGGGGGCCGTGACGCCCTTCTGGTACGCGCTTCCGCGAGCGCGAGCAGATCCTCGACTTCTTCGAGGAGTACTGCGGCGCGCGGCTGACCCTGAACTGCATGCGGATCGGCGGCCTCCCGTTCGACCTGACGCCGGGCTGGACCGAGCGCCTGTCGGAGTTCGTGGACGACCTGCCCGCGCGGATCGACGACTACGAGCAGCTCCTGACGGACAACCGGATCTGGAAGAAGCGCACCGTCGGCATCGGCGTCATCTCCGGCCGAGGAGTGCATCGAGTGGGGCCTGACCGGGCCGATCCTGCGCGGCTCGGGCGTCGAGTGGGACCTGCGCCGCGCGCAGCCCTACGAGTGCTACGACGAGCTCGACTTCGTCGATCCCGACGCGGCAGAACGGCGACACCTACGACCGCTACATCGTGCGGCGTCCAGGAGATGCGGCAGAGCGCGCGGATCCTGCGGCAGTGCCTCGAGCAGGCTCGAGCCGGGCGAGATCCGCGGCAAGGTCCCGCGCGTCATCAAGCCGCCGGCCGAGGAGGTCTACGCCTCGATCGAGTCGCCCAAGGGCGAGCTCGGCTTCTACTGCGTCTCCAACGGCACCAACCGGCCGTACCGGATGCACTGCCGGCCGCCGTCGTTCATCAACCTGCAGGCTCTCGCCGCGGCTGGCGAAGGGCCACCTGATCTCCGACCTCGTCGCCCTGATCGGCACGATCGACATCGTGCTCGGGGAGGTGGACCGGTGAAGGTCGAAGGTCCTGACGCCCGACGGTCCTGACCTACATCAAGGTCGTCCTGCTCGTGGCGCCGGTCCCGGCGATCGTCGGGTTCGTCATCGTGCTCGCGGAGCGGCGGTTCATGGGGTTCATGCAGGTCGCGGCTGGGCCCAACCGCGTCGGCCCGAAGGGGACGCTCCAGGGGCCTGGCCGACCTCCGTCAAGCTCGTGACCAAGGAAGACATCACGCCCGGCGCAGGCCGAGAAGGCCGTGCACTTCCTGCGCGCCGGTCCTCGCCGTCATCCCGGCGCTGACGGCCCTCGCGCGTGATCCCGTTCGGGCCCGTCGCTGCGCGACCTCGCGCAAGCGTCGAGACGCCTGCTCTGGCGTCGCCGACATCAACATCGGCCTGCTCTTCCTCCTCGCGATCACGTCGATCGGCGTGTACGGGATCATCCTCGGCGGCTGGGCCTCGAACAACAAGTACTCGCTGCTGGGCGGCCTGCGCTCGGCGCGCGCAGCTCGTGTCCTACGAAGTCCCGATGGGCCTCGCGCTCGTCGTCGGTGCTGCTGATGACGCGGTCGCTCTCGCTCGTCGAGATCGTGCAGCGGCAGGAGCGGATCCACCTCTGGTTCGTCTTCCCGGGCCTGCTCGCCTTCTTCCTCTACTTCGTCGCCGGCGTCGCCGAGACCAACCGCAACCCGTTCGACCTGCCGGAGGCCGAGTCGGAGCTCGTCTCCGGGTTCAACACCGAGTACTCCGGGCGTGAAGTTCGCCTTCTTCTTCCTCGGCGAGTACACGGCGATGATCATCATCTCCTGCGTCGCGGTCACGGTCTTCTTCGGCGGGTGGCTGCGCCCTTTCCCGAACGTGACGGCGCTCGCGTTCCTCGAAGATCGTCCCGCCGTTCGGTCTGGTTCCTGATCAAGGCGGGCGTCTTCATCTTCTGCTACATCTGGTTCCGCTCGACGTTCCCGCGGTACCGCTTCGACCAGCTGATGGCGCTCGGCTGGAAGTGGATGATCCCGGTCGGCGCTCGTCAACATCGTCGATCGTGGCCGTCGCGATCCTCGCGACGCCCGGGCGCACCACCGGCCTCGTCGTCGCTCGCCTGGATCTTCGGCGTGATCGTTCGTCGCTGATGTTCCTGCTCGCCCGGCTGCGGCAGGCGCTGGCGCGGCGCGACCGCCTGGCGGCCGAGCCGGACCGGCGCCGCGGATCAGCGTCCTGAGAGGAGCGAGCGCGATGGCGCTGAAGAAATGGCTCGACAAGCTGACGCTCCTCGATCTCTTCGACGGCCTCTCCGTCACGGGGCGCCACTTCTTCAAGAAGAAGGTGACGATCCAGTACCCGGAGCAGAAGAAGATCCCCTCGGACCGCTTCCGCGGGATGTTCCGCCTGGACGAGGAGCGCTGCATCAAGTGCACGCTCTGCGCGATCGAGTGCCCGATCAACATCATCTACATCGACTGGCACAACGAGAAGAACCAGGCGGGCAAGTCCGTCAAGGTGCTCGACCGCTTCGACGTGGACCTGAAGCGCTGCATGTTCTGCCAGCTCTGCGAGGAGGCCTGCCCGACGGTGCCCAAGTCGATCTGGCTGACGACGAAGACCTACGAGATGGCGGCCTACGACCGCAACGACTCGCTCTACCTCGACATCCGCAAGCTGACCGACTGGCGCGCGGCGCCGAACGTCAAGCCCTTCACGGTCGTCGAGCAGGGATGACGGCCGGTGACGGAGGCGTCGTTCCGGGCGTGCTCCTGACCGGCGGCGGCGGGCTGGGCCTGTTCGTCGATCTTCGCGGTCCTGGCGCTCGCGCACGGCGATCGCCGTCGTCGTGGCGAAGAACCCGGTCCACTCGGCGCTCTTCCTGCTCGTCGTCGTTCCTGCTCGTGGCCTGCATCTTCATCCTCGAGCAGGCGGAGTTCGTCGGGCGCGGTCCAGATCCTCGTCTACGCGCGGCGGCATCATGGTCCTCTTCCTCTTCGTCATCATGCTCGTCCACCAGCGGACGGTCGTCAGGACGCAAGGCGTTCCAGCACCAGTGGGACATCGCGCTCCTGCTTCGCTGCCCGTCTTCCTGGTGCCGTTCCTCTACATCCTCGGCACGGAGAAGTTCCCGACGTCCCGGTCAGACCCCGACGCGTTCCGGATGGTCGGCGCGAAGGTCGTCGGCAACACGCAGGCCGTGGCCTGGTCCTCTACCGCGACTACCTCGCTCCCCTTCGAGGTCGCGTCCGATCTTCCTCCTGGTCGCCATGATCGGCGCCGTCGTCCTGGGCAAGCGCTCGGTGGAGAAGGTGGACTGATGACCATCACGATCAACCACTTCCTGATCGTCTCGCTTCCTGCTCTTCTCGATCGGGTTCTTCGGGGTGCTCGTGCGCCGCAACTTCCTGACGGTCCTGATGTCGGTCGAGCTGATGCTGAACGCCGTCAACCTGAACCTCGATCGCGTTCTCCAGCGGCTGTCTCGACCTGACGGGACAGGTCTTCTCGGTCTTCGTCATCACGATCGCGGCCGGCGAGGCGGCGATCGGCCTGGCGCTGACGATCTCGCTCTTCCGCCAGCGCAAGACGCTGAACGTCGAAGAAGCGAACACGATGCAGGGATGAGCGGCGCGCCGTGAAAGACCTCATCTGGGCGATCCCGCTCTTCCCGCTGGCGGGCTTCCTCGTCAACGGGCTCGTCTACCTGCTCGAGCACCGGACGAAGGGCGAGCCGCGCACGGCCACGATCCGCACGGCGAGCAGCCCGGCTGCCGAGTCGCAGAAGGACCTGGGCCATCCGCACGCGCACACTGCACGAGGAGACGCACCCGCGCCTTCAAGGCGCTCCACACGGCCGTGGGCGCCGGGCTCGCGTCGCGCTCTCCTGCCTCTTCGCGTTCGGCGCGATCTTCGACGTCGGGCTGTCGCGCGCTGGCCGAGGGCGCGTCGCACGTCGTCACGCTCTACCGCTGGATCCCGCTCGGCGTCAACGAGGCCGTCGGGCCAGGTCCCGGGCAAGGCCGCGGAGTGGTTCGTGGACGCGGCCTTCCGGCTCGATTCGCTCTCGGCGCTGATGCTCGCCTTCGTCGACCTTCGTCGGGTTCCTGATCCACGTCTACTCGGTCGGCTACATGGGACACGACGAGGGCTACGGGCGCTACTTCGCGTACCTGAACCTCTTCATGTTCTCGATGCTCGTCCTGGTGCTGGCGCACGAACTTCCTGCTCCTCTTCGTCGGGTGGGAAGGGCGTCGGGCCTCTGCTCGTATCTGCTGATCGGCGTACGACTACGACAAGAAGTGCGCGGCCGACGCCGGCAAGAAGGCGTTCGTCGTCAACCGGATCGGCGACTTCGGCTTCATCCTCGGGATCTTCGGCGATCTTCGCGCTCTTCGGCTCGCTCGACTTCGGCCAGGTCTTCTCCGCCGCGGCCGCCGGCCCGGCCGCGCGTACGCGCCGTACATGACGCTCGTCTGCCTGCTGCCTCTTCGTCGGGCGCCTGCGGCAAGTCGGCGCAGTTCCCGCTCTACGTCTGGCTGCCGGACGCGATGGCCGGCCCGACGCCCGTCTCCGCGCTGATCCACGCCGCCACGATGGTCACGGCCGGCGTCTACATGGTCGCGCGCTGCAACGTCCTCTTCCGCCTGGCGCCCGACGCGATGCTCGTCGTCGCGGTCGTCGGCGGCTTCACGGCGCTCTTCGCGGCGACGATCGGCCTCGCGCAGAACGACATCAAGAAGGTCCTCGCCTACTCGACGGTCTCGCAGCTCGGCTACATGTTCCTCGCCTGCGGCGTCGGCGCGTTCGTCGGCCGGCATGTTCCACGTCATGACGCACGCCTTCTTCAAGGCCTGCCTCTTCCTCGGGTCGGGCTCGGTGATCCACGCGCTCGCCGGGAGCAGGACATCCGCCGGATGGGCGGCCTCGCGCTGAAGATCCAGACGACCTACCGGACGTTCCTCGATCGCGACGCTCGCGATCGCCGGGCGTGCCGCTGCTGGCCGGCTTCTTCTCCGAAGGACGCGATTCTCGCGGCCGTCTTCGAGGCGCACTTCCCGTCAGCGCCGGCCTGGCTGCCGCGCCTGCTCTGGATCGCGGCGACTCTTCACGGCGGGGCTGACGGCCTTCTACATGTTCCGCCTCGGTCTCGCTGACGTTCTGGGGACGTCTACCGCGGCGGACGCAGAGCAGGAGACGCACATCCACGAATCGCCGCGCTCCGATGACGGTGCCGCTCGATCGTCCTCGCCTTCCTTTCGGTCGTCGGCGGCTACGTCGGGATGCCGATCGTCCACGGCGGCGACAAGATCGGCGAGTTCCTCGTCGCCGATCCTCCTGCCGCTCGCCGGGCCACCGGCGAGACGCACCACGCGCCGTCTCGCTGGAGCTCGCTGCTCATGGCGCGCGTCGGTGGCCGTCGCGATCGGCGGCATCCTGCTCGCCTTCGTCCTGGTACGCGAAGGGCGACGGCGACGACGCCGGCGAAGCATCGCGGCAGGCTGGCCGGGCGTCTACCAGGCGGTCTCACAACAAGTACTACGTGGACGAGGCCTACGACGCGCGTCTTCGTGCGAGGGCTCGCGCAAGGGCGGCGGGCGCCTCTCTGGGACGTCGACGCGACGGTCGTGGACCGGCGTCCCGTCAACGGCGCGCGCGCATCGTCGACGGTCGCTTCTCCTGGATCTCGTCGCTCTTCGACCAGTACGTCGTGGACGGCCTCGTCAACGGCCTCGCCGAACACGCTCCAGGCCGGCTTCCGCGTCTTCCGGCCGCGCGCAGACCGGCCGCGTGCAGAACTACGCGCTGGTCATGGGCGGCGGCCTCTTCTGCCATCGTCGCGGTCTATCTGGTGTTTCGATGAGAGGATCATAAGGAAGGCGCATGAATCTTGCAGCCACATCCCGATCCTCTCGATCGTCACGTACATCCCGCTCGTCGGGCGCGCTCGCGATCGTCTTCCTCTTCCCGAAGGAGAAGGCCGGGGCCGATCAAGGCCTTCGCGACGCTCGTCGCGGCGCTCGACTTCGCTGGTCTCGCTGCCGCTCTGGTTTGCTCTTCGACCGCGGCAAGGCCGGCTACCAGTTCGTCGAGCAGCGCGTCCTGGATCCCGTCGCTCGGCGTCGACTACCACTTCGGGATCGACGGGATCTCGCTCCTCCTGATCCTGCCTGACGACCTTCATCGGCTTCATCGCGGTCTACTGCTCGTACACGGCCATCCACGAGCGGCAGAAGGAGTACTACGTCCTCCTGCTGCTGCTCCAGACCTTCATGATCGGCACCTTCTGCTGCCTCGACTTCTTCCTCTTCTACGTCTTCTGGGAAGTCATGCTCGTGCCGATGTACTTCCTGATCGGCGTCTGGGGAGGCCAGCGGCGGCTCTACGCGGCGATCAAGTTCTTCCTGTACACGCTGGCCGGGCTCGGTGCCTGATGCTGCTCGGCATCATCGCGCTCTACTTCTACAACACGACCGGCTTCCTGGGTTACAAGGGGCTCGGCCACGCGCCGACGTTCTCGGTCGAGACGCTGACGGCCGTGGCCGCGGGGATGCCGGCGGAGCTGCAGGTCTGGCTCTTCTTCGCCTTCTTCTTCGGCTTCGCGATCAAGGTGCCGATGTTCCCGTTCCACACCTGGCTGCCGGACGCCCACACCGAGGCGCCCACGGCGGGCTCGGTCATCCTGGCGGCCGTCCTGCTGAAGATGGGGACGCTACGGCTTCGTGCGCTTCTCGCTGCCGATGTTCCCCGAGGCCGTGCGCGACCGAGTGGGTCGTCGGGGCTCATGGTCACGCTGGCGATCATCGGGATCGTCTACGGCGCGATGGTCACGCTCGTCCAGAAGGACATGAAGAAGCTGATCGCGTACTCCTCGGTGTCGCACCTGGGCTTCGTCGATGCTCGGGCGTCTTCGCGCTCAACATGGCCGGGCGTCCAGGGCGGGATCCTCCAGATGATCAACCACGGCATCTCGACCGGGCGCGCTCTTCCTCCTCGTCGGCATCGTCTACGAGCGCCGCCACACGCGGATGATCGCGGAGTACGGCGGCCTCGCGCGCCAGATGCCGCGTCTACGCGACGTACTTCCTGATCATGGCGCTCTCCTCGATGGGCCTGCCGCTCTTGAACGGCTTCATCGGCGAGTTCACGATTCTCCAGGGCGCCTTCGCGCGCGAGCTTCTGGTGGGCGTTCTTCGCCTGCGACGGGCATCGTGCTCGGCGCGGCGTACCTGCTCTGGCTCTACCAGCGGGTCTTCTTCGGCGAGCTCACGAACCCGGCCAACGCGAAGCTTGCGGACCTGTCGCTCCGACGAGCAGCTCGACGCTCGCGCCGCTCGTCGTCGCTGGCTCTCTGGATCGGCCTCTATCCGCAAGCCGATCTTCGACGTCCTGCGGCGCCCTCCGGAGAACATCGTCGCGGGCGCTCGGCGGCGCAAGACGATGCGCCGCCTGCCCAGCAGCGTCGCGCAGCTGAAGCGGCGCCGGCGGCCCGGCGTCCGGCGAGCGCGGAGCGCAGGGCAGCCGCGGTGACGTTCACACGGGCATCCGACTGGTTCCTGCTCTCGCCGGAGCTGTTCCTGACGGCGGCCGGGCTGCTGATCGCTCGCGATCTCGCGGTCTTCGTCGAGCAAGGCGCACGAAGAGTTCCTCGGGTTTCTCTCGCTGCCTCTCCGTCGGCGTGACGGCGCGTCCTGCTCGCGATCGTCGCGCGCGCATCCGGCGCGGAAGGCGGCCGATCCTCGCCGGGCATGTTCGTGGTGGACAACTTCGCGATCTTCTTCAAGGTCGCGTGCTCCTGATCGATCGCTGCTGACGATCCTCGCCTCGATCGCGCTTCGTCGGGCCGGCCCCGTACCCGGCGGGCGAGTACTGCGCGCTGCTCCTCTTCTCCGGGCGTCGGGATGCTCTTCATGGTCTCGGGAGCGAACCTGATCTCGATCTACGTCGCGCTGGAGCTGATGGCGCTCGTCCTCCTACATCCTCGCCGGCTACTTCAAGGGGCAGATCAAGTCCACCGAGGCGGCCGCTGAAGTACTTCATCCTCGGGGCGTTCTCCTCGGCGGTCCTCCTCTACGGCCTGTCGCTCGTCTACGGCGTCGGCGGGAAGCTGGGCCTGACCGGAGCTCGCGGCGATGCTACGCCGCGCACCGAGCGGACGTCGAACCTGGTCGTGCTCGGCATCCTGCTCGTTCCTGGCGGGGCTGCTCTTCAAGATCGCCGCCGTCCCCTTCCACGTCTGGACGCCCGACGTCTACGAGGGCTCGCCCACTCCCGTGACCGCGTTCTTCTCGGTCGGCCCAAGCTCGCCGGCCTACGCGATCCTGGCGCGCATCTTCTACGTCGGCGTTTCCCGAAGTTCCACGCCGACTGGGGCCTGATCGTGGCGCTCGTCGCGGCGGCGACGATGATCTGGGGCAACCTCGCGGCGCTCCTGCAGACCAACGTCAAGCGGATGCTCGCGTACTCCTCGATCGCGCACGCCGGGTACGCGCTGCTCGGCGTCCTGGGCTTCCGGACGGCGTTCGGGCTGTGGGGCATCCTCGTGTACCTGCTGGCGTACACGTTCATGAACTTCGGCGCGTTCGCGCTCGTGATCTTCCTCGAGACGCGGGGCTACGCCGCGCGAGACGGTGCTCGGACTTCAACGGGCTCGCCCAGCGCAACATGCCGGCGGCGATCGTGATGCTCCTCTTCCTGCTGTCGCTGGCCGGGATTCCGCCGACCGCCGGCTTCATCGGGAAGTACTACCTCTTCACCGCGGCGATGAAGGCCGGGTACGCCGTGGCTCGCGGTCCTCGCGGTCGCTCGCCTCGGCGGTCTCGCTCTTCTACTACTTCCGGATCGCCGCCGCGATGTTCTTCTCGGAGGCGGAGGGAGCGAAGATGCGAGCGCTCCGTTCGCGCTGACGGCCGCCGTCGTCGTCTGCGCTGCGCGGACCCGGATCGCTCGGCATCGCCCCCGAGCAGGTCCTTCAGTCCTCCGCGTCTGCGTGCCCGGAGCTTACTGACCGTTACCGCTCCCTTGTCATCCTGAGTGCAGCGAAGGATCTTCTCCGGCCCGTGACCATTCAGAGAGATTCTACGTCGCGTCGTCCTCAGAATGCCAACGTGGCCGGAATCCACGAAACGGATCGACCGCAGCTCGGAGGTCCTGCCGCCGCGGATCCGCTGCCGTTCTTCTTCCCGGTCGCGATCGTGGCGGGCTATCTGGCGGGGAAGTGGGTCGGCAGGATGGCTCCATGCCGGGGAGTGCGGCGGCCCTGCCGGCGCCGGACTGGGAGTCGTCGCTGCCTTTGTCAACCTCTGGAGATACTCTGAAGAGGCTGGACCCGAAGTGACGGCGGAGGAGGCGGTCTGTCCGGCGGATCCGGGTGCGGTCGGCCTGATCGGAGGCGTGCTTGCGGCGGGCGCGTTTCTCGTCGGATGGCGGCGGGGCGTGTCCTTGACAATCTGCGCCGCGCGTCGTTATTTTCAGCTTTCTCGTTTTCGAGAAATTGACCGGCCGGCTGGTCGCGCCTCGGGAAAGTGGAAGGTCCGCGGCGCTGCTTCCTCTCCTGCTCGTCACGGCTGTCCTCGGTCGGGCTTCTCTGGTCGCTCTCCACTGGAAGGGATTCGATCCGATCGCGGGCTTCGTGGGGCTCTCGGCCGTCGTCCTCGCGATTATCGGCGGAAATCTTCAAGTGAACGTCGGCGAAGGGTAGGGAAGCGCTGGAGCACCATTCGATCCTGTACGGGCCGGTCAACCGGCTCTTGATCCGGCTGCTCGGCGAGCCGCCGGTGGAGAGGATGTCGCCGGCGCGGCCGCCTTCTGGTTTCCGGACGGCAAGGAGGCGTGGATCCCGGACGCCGCGATCATGACGCTGCTCCTGCTCCTGCTCTTCCTGCGTGTTCTTCCCGATGGCGGCCCGCAAGCGACCGGCGAGGAGAGCCCGGCGGCGTCCAGAACTTCCTGGAGATGATCGTGGACGCGATCCGGAGCCTGATCGACGACGTCATCGGCCACGGCGCGGAGAAGAAGTACCTGAACATCATCGGCGCGTTCGCGTCTTCATCTTCGGCGCCGAACCTGTTCGGCCTCTTCTTCTTCCTCCAGCCGCCCGACCGGCGTCGCTCTCGACGACGGTCGCCCTCGCCGCTGATCTCCTTCGTCTACTTCAACTGGCAGGGCATCCGGGAGCACGGGTTCTCGGGTACCTCAAGCACTTCATGGGGCCGGTGCTGTGGCTGGCGCCGCTCTTCTTCGTCATCGAGATGATCGGCAACTTCGCCCGGATCCTCTCGCTGTCCCTGCGGTCTGTTCATGAACATCTACGGCGAGCACACGGCGACAGGCATCTTCGCCGGCCTCGCCCCGATCGTCGTGCCCTGGCCGCCTGATGGCGCTGGGGCTCTTCACCGCGCTCCTGCAGTCCTTCATCTTCGTCACCCTGACCTCGGTCTACATCAGCCTCGGCAACCGCCCACGAGGAGCACTGAGAAGAAGATTGCACGATTGAGCGATCGGCCGATCATAGTGCATCGAGCACAGATCGCAGCAACGATGACGAATGAAGAAAGTCTCGATCCTGGTAGCAATCACTGCGCCGTCTGCCTGGCGCTGCCGGCTCTGGCGCAGGAGCCGGCTGGAGGGCGGCGCCGCGCCCTCGGGCGTCCGGTGGGGCGCGATCGGCGCCGCCTTCCTGCTCGGCATCGTCTGCCGCCGCAGGGCCGTTCGGACAGGGCCGGGCCACGTCGGCCGCCGCGGACGGGCATTTCGCGCAATCCCGGGGCGGCCGGAGCGATCCGGACGATGACCATCATCGGCCTGGCGCTCATCGAGTCACTGGTCCTCTACGCGCTTCTGATCGCCGTCCTGATCCGCAGGCTCTGAAGCCGGTCCCCGAGGCGGCTCGGGAAGGCCGCGGGAGATCCTCGCGGCCGTCCTCGTTCGAGGACAGACTGACCTCTTTCCGAAACCAGAACGTAGGGTTTCGTACGTAGTTTCTGTATGGAAGCGGGACGGACGATTCGGGTCCTAATCCGTAGTAAACGTCGAAGGTTGGGACTCGCAGCCCTGTAGTTCGAGCGGCCTCACGTGGCTGGTCCACTGGGCAAGGATTCTTGAAATCAATGGAGAGACATGGAAAAGGCAAGCGTGCAGCCCAGTACGGAACTCATCCGGCGTGACGTCCTGGGACTTCGATTCCCGGTCATGCCGTATCTCGACTCTCTCTACAACACGGCCTACCGGATGACCCGGAGCGCCGAGGACGCCGGAGGACCTGGTCCAGGAGACCTATTTCAAGGCCTACAAGTACTACGACAAGTTCGAGGAAGGCACGAACCTGAAGGCGTGGCTCTTCAAGATCCTGAAGAACACGTTCATCAACAACTACCGCGAAGAAGAAGCTCGAGCCGCGCAGCGTCGATTTCGCCGAGATCGAGGATTCCTTCGAGCGGATCGTGCGCCGGGACAACAGCGACCAGCCCGGCCGACCCGGAGGCCGAGTTCTTCACCGGGGTCCTGGACGACGACGTGCCGCAAGGCGCCTCGAATCGCTCCCGTACGACTACCGGATGGTGGTGATCCTGGCCGACCTCGAGGACTTCTCCTACAAGGAGATCGCGGACATCCTGGACTGCCCGGTCGGGACGGTCATGTCCCGCCTCGTACCGGGGGCGCAAGCTCCTGGAAAAGGCCCTGCTTCAAGTTCGCCCGGCTAACAGACGGAACATCGGGGCTTGACTCCACCAAGATACGCGGACCCGGCCCATGGGTACGAGGACCGCCTAGAAGCCGGTTTCTGGACCCCCGGGGGCGGGACGAATTGGCGGAATTTTCGAGGGGACGGGGAGGGGTTTTCCCCCCTCCGGCACCGATGTGAACTTCGTACCCAGGCCCGCTTCCTCCCCACACCCATCTCGATCGCGACATTTCGCGTACGGAAAACAGGAAGCCCTTTCCCGGCGCATGGGCCCGAGTGCTCCGCCCTGCGGAAGCGAGGTCCCGCTCGGCCTGCGGAACGGCGACGCTCCTGCGCTCCCGGCTCGACGCGAGCGTTCCTGGAGCTGCAGATCGCCGTCGATGAGCGGCGCAGCCGATCCTCGTGCACGCGATGTTCCAACAGGCGGCGCTCCTTTGTCGATTCAGCAACAGAATTGAAATGAAGTATA
>ERZ1370068.8003-contig-6887_pt1 | contig 53568 bp, 82 predicted proteins | sample MGYA00561227_ERZ1370068 | MGnify/ENA primary metagenome ERZ1370068 (study PRJEB38410, sample SAMEA6850437) | metagenome | study: Metagenomic assessment of the ecological functions of the soil: analysis of the soil microbiota associated with the... | reverse complement strand
TGTACTTCGTTCAGTTACGTATTGCTAGTTTTGGTCCGTCTTCGAGGAGTGAAGCTCACCTTTACTTGGCAGACGGACTGAAAGGCGCGAGACAGTGTAGCGTTGCGACAAGCTTTAGAACTCTCGGAAACGAGCAGATGTTCATGCGTTTCGATCACGTTGCCCGCTTCATCGTAAACGCGAATCACAGCATCATGTGACCGGCTGTAAACACGGCCAACATTTGGTCGCGCCACGAAATGAAATTGGGAACGTAGTGAAAGGAATGGAAATTAGTAATGCTGTTTCGCCGCTTTGTTCTGTTTGTGCGGATTTCGGGTGGTAAATTTGGCAAAGTTGTCAAAGAGAAGTTAGTGATGCTGTTTCGCCGCTTTCGTTCTGTTTGCGCGGAATGTGGGCCGCAATCGTGGAAACGACAACGAGGAGCTCACCCCAAACTTGCATGGCCACACGTAATGAATTCCTCTGTCGCAATGCGCGGGCCACTCGTTTCGGGAACCTGGATTTGGCACCATCAGCATGCACGCTGGCATCACCGCTATTACCGAACTCGCCGTTAAAAGCGGCCTGACAAATCGGTTGCCTCCGGACAACGCGAAACAATCCTTTTTCCTAGCGCTATCCCCGCTTCCCAAACGCCGACAGTTCGGCTTCCCTCGGGCGCGCAAACCCAGGAATCACGGCGGATCGTGCGATCGGCTGAAAAACTTTCGCGTAGCCGACTGCGTTCGCTGATCGCGTCCGGCTCGCCATACCACAAGCCGACCGAATGGCAGCGCATCGGAAATTAGATCGAACGCCGCGCTTGTCGCTGCGCGGCCGAATGTCGTAAGCGTGTCGTGAGCTGGTCATCGCGCCCGGCCGGCGGTCGGCTGGGCGGTTGTGGTTGATCTGTCGGGAGGATTTATCAATCGACGACTTTGTCGAAGTGTCTGTGGCGAATCTCTTGAATGATTTGCTCGAGTTCGCTACTGACATCCGATGCCATCTGCGAACCATGGTGTCGCTCCGAGAACGAAGCTGACGCTGTCTCCGGCACCGCGATGTAGCTCGACGAAGTAATGCGGTCCGAAAACCAGCCGCACGCGAGTGTAGTTTCCGCTGCTGTCCGCCACTTTGGTTTCGACTTGTTCTGATACCTTTGAGCATGGGATATAGTTGAGTTTGTGTGCTGTAATTTTCGTTTAGCTAAAAATTGCGACGTGATGCGAGGCAAAACTTAAGCGACTGTGTCTAATTACGGTCTGGAATCTGATGATAACCTGAACACAGTTGCCGCAATAGCTAGCTTATAATGAAACAATATAGTTTCAGCGATCTTGGATTTCCGTCGCAGGATCTGGAAGCTCTCGAAGAACTTCAGAAGATCAACCGTTCCTCGAAGAACACCTATCGATCGTCTTGGAGCTCCCGGAGATGGGGTTTGCGCTCGACTTGGGATCGCGCTCACTGAGCAATTGCGTCAATTTAGCACATCCATCAAATGTGCACGATGCATGCCACCCATTTTGAATGACCAATAAAATCAAGGCCACTTACATGATAGATGCCTACCTATGGTCCGCCGCACAGCTCAACCCGGACGCATCGGCCAATGCAAGGGACGTCCGCATTTCCCTGAGGGTTCCTGCCATTGCGAGAGGAAAGCGATTTTCCGCCACAGTCTGGATTTTCTGTTTCGTCCGCAGGCCGCACAGTCTAAGTGCGATGACATGCTGGTCTCGACCCATTGGCTTTTAAGGCCGAATCCTACGCGACTTATTGCCGACAATCTCAGCAAAGCCGGTTGGAGTTGGGGCTGCGTCTCAGCCGTGGATTCTGGCGGGCGAACGATCTCGATTGCAGACGCGCATCGCGACGACGGAAAGCGTTTCGTTGTGCGTGCGGATGAAAAGCTGACTGCGTTTTGGAACTTGAATCGGCGATTCGCGCCGTCACTTCATAAAATCAAATCTGGTCATCTTGTCGACCAGCGGTTGGCTGAGTGATTGGTTGGATCGTTCATGGAGATGTGATGTGAAACTTCGACACGGCGTGACCGGATGAATCGAAACCGGCGTCGGTTCGTCGGTGATCGAGAATGGATGTAGGGAACTGCTTCACGCACTAGCCTCACCCCATCGCCTGGTTAGATGTTTTGTGCGCCGTGAAATCAAGGCCTAACATCTTGCGACCTCTGGAGCGCTTCTCTCTCTTCCGCGATGTATTGCCGGAGCGTGTTGAGGCAAATTGGGCGGGACGGGTTGTGCCTGGATTCGGCGGCGAGTCCATCGAGAAAGGACCTGTATTCATCACCGATCCCGCCCCGCGCGAACCTCCAGACCGCGCGATAGGCGGGCTGCCGAGCAAGCGCCTCAAGACGGGCACCGTCGGACGCCCAGCTCTTGGGATCCAGCATGCCCAAATGAAACTGAAAGAAGCAGTCTTCGTAGCTCCAGAACACCGAGGTCATGTAACTGTACAAGACGAAGCAATCCTGATCGGTCAGAGTTTCGCCGTTGGCGGCGCGCGATATGACGTCGCTAACCCTGGGATCGCTCAGGCGAGAGGGAGTTCGACGTTGCGCGCGCTTCGTCCCTGTTGCATTAACGATCTTTGGTTGCGATTGGATTGCCGTATCTGCAGGCCAAGAAAGAGAAGCGAAACCACAACGGCGACGCTGCTGGCAAGTGATGCGAGATCGGCAAGACTCATGGATGATATGACGATCTTAGCACTTGCCCCCAGAACTGCGATTCGTAACCGAACCGCTCGATCATTTCGCTCAGCATCTAACGGGGAAGTCGGCCCAATTTTTGGGTCTTTTTCAGGAGAATGCCCAATTTCTGGGTCTAATCCGGTCGCTTCCCTCGCAATCGCCCGATAAAAGCGGAGTCATGGGAGAATTGTGCCGAATCGTTCGGCATTGGGAAGCGCGGAATCGCAAACGCGAATCACAGCCTGATGTGAGCGGCTGTAAAAACTTTGCGTATCCGGGCTTGAAGCCGCTATTTACGAGAAAATAAACGTCCGGCTTGTCGCTTACTCCGGCCTTCTGCATGGTCTGGCGCACATCGTCCGACGCGGCGAATGCTTTCGCCTTCTCAAGATCTTCCGCCGAAAAGAGCAGGATCACTTCATTCGGGTCGTCGACGTTGCGGAAAAGATGTTCCTCTTTTACCCCTGCGTTCTGCCGCGCCGAACCGTGCGCGTCATAGACCGGTTTCCATTTAGCGAAATCAGCGACTTTGTGACGAATTAACATATGCATTATGATTGATCTCCTTCTGTTACTTGTTCTATTCGGCCCAGCAGCCAAAAGAGTCAACGCCGTTTGAAATCGCCCGCGTGCTCGTGCGTTTCGACCACGTTGCCCGCTTCCGATCCCGGAGGGCCGCGCTTTTCTTTCTGGGCGCGGCCTTCCCTTTTCAGGCCACGATTTTTCAAAAACTACGTGCGAAGAGGCGCGAGTATGATTGCGCCGTCATTGCCAATCGCTTCGACCGGGCAACCCTCCATCGCTTCTTTGCAGAGCGCTTCCTCCTCAGGGGTCTCTGGTTGCTTGTAAACGTAGGTATGACCCCGTCGTCGTTGCGTTTGAAAACTGGCGGGTGCCGTTTCGCGGCACAAATCGCAGTCGATGCATTGATCATCGACGTAGAATGTCCCCGCTACGTTTTCGGCGTATTTGTTTGCGACGTCGGCCATAGTTTTTACGGTAAAAGTGAAGTTCAACATTAGCCAGAAACGCTCTCGGCGCAATTGAATCGACGACGCGAACAGAATCGCAGACGAAGCCCGCGAATTGATTAGGCAGCAACCGGATTCAGGCCCCCGCGCGTGCCGCTTCCCCAGCCGCGTCACGAAATCCCCTTTTAAGCCGCCCGCGTGCTCGTGCGTTTCGATCACGTTGCCAGCTTCATCGTAAACGCGAATCACAGCGTCTCTTGGAAACGACCGAGAACCTTTTGACCGGCAAAACCTATGCGCAATCGGAGCCCGACATCATCTCGGTTGTCGCAGCCGGCGCGACGACTCGGGGCATCGCCGCTAATAGACTAACCCAAAGCATTCCTTCGCTTCGGTGCCCCGGCCTCCCTTATTTACCTACGGGGCTCGAAACCGCTCGGCGCCTCGGCTTGTTCGACACGACGATGATCGTGATGGGCGGGATCATCGGCTCGGGAATACTTCGCAATCCCGGTGAAGTGGCCGGGCGTTTGCCTTCCACCGGACCTGTTCCTTCAACGTGCACAAGATTAGGGTCGACTCTGACAATAAGCGGTGAGCGCGATGCACCAAGATGGCTTTAACTCAATCCAGAAAGGTAAATATAATATGAATACATTAATAACATGGAATCAGCTTAGAGACATGGAAGCGCAAAATCGCTTCCATCCGTTCTTGGGCGGATTTCCGAATATTCCGAATAGAATGGGCAGTGGCGAGATCGACAGCCTGGCGGTCGCAGATTGGTCACCAGAGGTTGATATCAGTGAGGATGATCACGGGTATCTCCTCAAAGCTGACCTGCCTGAAATGAAGAAGGAAGACGTTAGGGTAACAGTCGAAGATGGCATCCTTAGCGTTTCCGGAGAACGCAAAAGTGAGAAGGAAGATCAGAAAAGAAAATTCCATCGCATCGAGCGATCCTTTGGCAATTTCCGACGCAGCTTCACGCTGCCTGAAGACGCCAATGGCTCGAAAGTGACGGCGGACTTCCGCGACGGAGTGCTGAAAGTGCACCTCCCGATAATGCCGATAGCAAAATCAAAAGCTATCGAAGTTAAAGTGGCGTAATGCTCTAACACTGACGGCGAGCGTGCGCAGGGTCCGTGCGTTAGCCCCAGTGTGGCATCACAAATCCCAATCTGTGGCGTTCACTTCTTCTCGTTCCACTTTAGAACGACGCCGTGCATCACACCGCCGATCTCCAATAGCTTTTCCTTGTGATGCACCATATCAGCGCGCGTGAATCCGGTGATGGCGTAATCCTTGCGCAGAAAAATCGCCTGCTCCGGACAGACCTCCTCGCACATCCGCAGAAAATGCAGCGAATCATGTCGATATCGAATTCCTCTGGATATTTTTCGACTCTGGCGAACCGGTCTGTCGAAGGAATCTCGCCTGGAATAATTTTGATCGCGCGCGGCGGACAGATGAATTCGCATAGCTGACAGGCAACGCAGCGCACGCCCGTCCGAATCCCGCACAAGCGCGGGCGCGCCCCGATAATGGTCCGGCAGGCTGCTGTCCCATTTTTCCTCGGGATATTGCATCGTGATCTTGGTGCGCCCGAGCAGCATATTTGTGAAATGCTTCAGGGTGATGGCGAGGCCGCCGACGATTGCCGGCAAATACATCCGCTCCCGCCAGTTGAGCTTCGGACGACGTCCTTGGCTGCATCAAGGGGTTCGACCTGTTCGTTATGAGCTCGGTGACCGAGGGGCTCGGGACATCGCTCCTCGACGCGATGGCGGTGCGGGCGGCCGATCGTCGCGACCCGCGCCGGCGGCATTCCGGAAATCGTCGAGGACGGCGTGAACGGCACGCTGGTGCCGCCGCGAGATCACCGCGGTCGCTCGCCGCCGCAATCGTGCGGGCCCTGAAGGACGACGGATGGCGCCGGCGGATGGGCGAAGCCGGCTTAGCGCGCGTCCGCGAGCGCTTCACCGTCGACCGACAGTGGTCGCGCAGACAGCGGCCGTGTATAAACGCCTGCGCCGCTGACAGTCTCAACTCTCAAGTCTCAACTCTCAGCGCCGGCGTTTCTCGGAGACCTGCCCCTGTGCGCTGAGACTCGACCCTTGGAAACTTCGAGACTTCCGCGCGCTCAGACGCGGGTGACAAAGCCCGCGCGAGCGCGCACTGAGAGTCCGGCCTGCGCGCGGCTGAAGCCGCATGCGTTCATCATTCCGACGTGGCAGAGCGCGAAGTCGTAGCTGACCGGGTCGTCCGGATCGAGCACGCGCAGCGACGCGGTGATGTCGCGCGCCATCCGCCAGCCCGGGCTCGTGTAGGTGCGTCAGCTGCAGGCAGCGGCCGACCCGGATGACGTGGGTGTCGAGCGGCACGACCAGGCGGGCCGGCGCGAGACACGCGGCCACACGCCGAGATCGATGCGCGTCCCGACGCACCATCCAGCGCAGGAACAGATTCAGCCGCTTGCACGCCGATCCCGCCGACGGCCGCGGAAAGAAGTAGCAGACGCCGGGACGCGCGCGGCACCCGCCCGTAGGCCGCCCGGAGATCGAGCGACAGCGCCCGCGTCGAGAAGCTGTCGAGCGCGCCGTCGATACGTCCGCGGACGCGCCGTCGTCGCCCCGAGCGAAGAACGCCTCGATTGACCCGGCGCTGCGCGATCATCTGCTGCATGACCCAGACCAGCGCGACGATGTCGCGCTCGCGCGTCCAGCGGTGGACGATGCCGGTCGAACGCGGCGGCATCGCGGCTAGGCTCGAACTGCTGGACGTACGCCGCCGGCCGATTGCCCATCACGGCCAGCACCGCGCTCGATCGACTGCAAGCACGCTCGTCACCCGCCCGAAGGCGAGCGCGGCCGCCACGAACCCGACGACTTCACGGTCGTCCGGGACGCGTGTAGCCGCCGGACGATCTGGATGGGATCGGTCGCCGAATCGGGATAGTTGAAGTCGGCGTACAGCCGCTCCAGGACGGATCTCAGTTCAAGTTTCAAGTCTCAAGGCTCAAGTTTCAGGGCTCAAAGGCTCTCAACTTTCACAGCGCTTCGAGCCTTGCGTTGAGAGTTGAGACTTGAACCTTGAGAGTTGATTATGATGCACGCATGCGTCGATTCGTGTTGAGGGCGCTTGCCGTGGTCGCGGGGCTGTTGACCGTCGCGGTCATCGGCACCTATCATGTCGGTGCGCAGGTCGCTGCCGACGATCAACGGGACGACCACGGTGCCCGGCATCTCGGCGCCGATCGATATCATCCGCGACGCCGACGCCATTCCGCACATCTTTGCGACGACGAAGGCCGACGCGCTGTTCGGACTCGGCTACGCGCACGCGCAGGATCGCCTGTGGCAGATGGAGTTCCAGCGCCGCATCGGCTACGGCCGATTGTGCGAAATCTTCGGAGCGGCGCGCACTGCCGCAGGACCGGTTTCCTGCGGACGGTGGGTTTCGGCCGGGCGGCAAAGGCGGCGTGGGACAGAACACCCGGATGGGCGAAGCAGCAGGTGAATGCCTACGTGTCGGGCGTGAACGCGTTCCTCGCCACACACCACGGCACCGCGCTGCCGCTCGAGTTCTCGCTGTTGCGGTTCGAGCCGGAAGCGTGGTCCGGACCCGACGTCATCGTCTGGGTCAAGATGATGGCCTGGGATCTGAGCGCCAACTACGCGCTCGAGCTCCTGCGCTACGACCTCGTTCGCACGGTCGGCCAGGAACGGATGGCGCAGTTGATGCCCCCGTATGCGACGGCAGGGCTTTCGATCATGTCGCCGGCCGCGGCGAGTGAGGCGGACGGGTCGCACACGTCTGGTGGACTGGCCGCCAACTCGACCCACCCGACCAACTGGACGCTCCCCGAACGACCAGGCCCACTCGACGTCCGCCGCGTGGGCATCGGCGTTGACGGGCGGCGTTCCGGAGGCCGCCGATTTTCTGCTCGGCGGCGGAGCCACCGAGTCACTGGGGTCGAACAACTGGGTGGTCGACGGCACGCGCACGGCCTCGGGAAAGCCGCTGCTCGCCAACGATCCACATCTCGGCACGCGCGTGCCCTCGACCTGGTACTCGCGCACCTGTCGGCGCCGGATTTCGACGTCATCGGCGCCACGCTGCCCGGTGCCCCGGCGGTCGCGCTCGGCCGCAATCGCTTCATCGCCTGGGGAGCCACCAACGTCGCCGCGGACGTCGAGGATTTGTACCTCGAGCACCTCGACGCGGACGGCACGCGCCACGGAGTTTCAAGGCGCGATGACGCCGGTGACGACCGTGCCGGAAACGATCAGCATTCGCGGTGCGGCCCCAGTGCAGCTGTCCGTCCGGGTCACACGCCACGGTCCGCTGGTGTCAGGATGCGATCAACGCCAACAGCCAGAGCGCCGCGGCGCGGCCCGGCCTGCCGAAGGCCGCCGCCGGTCGAGCCGCTCGCGTTCTCGATGGACGGCGCTCGACGCTGACGATTCGACGCTCGTCGCGTTCCTGAAGCTGAACGAGGCGCACGACTGGACTGAATTCACGGACGCGCTCCGTTCCTTTGTCGTCCCGTCGCAGAACTTCGTCTACGCCGACGTCGACGGTCACATCGGCTATTACGCGCCGGGGCGTATTCCGGTCCGCGCGAGCGGCGACGGTTCGCGTCCCGCGGAAGGGTGGACCGGCAAGGCGGAGTGGACGGGCTGGGTGCCATTCGACGAGCTGCCGCATCTGTTCGATCCACCGTCGCACGAGATCGTCACCGCCAACCATCGGCCGGCGCCCGCGGACTATCCGCATCACCTCGGTCTCGAGTGGCCGGAGCCGTATCGCGCGCAGCGCATCACGGACCTTGCTGCAAGACGCGACGAAGCTGACGCCCGACGACTTTGCCCGCATCCAGGCCGACACCGTGTCGCTGCACGCGAAAACGCTGCTGCCGCTGCTCCTCGCGCACGCGCGCCCGCACGACAAACCGCAGCGCGACGCCGTGGAGCTGCTCCGGCGCTGGAACGCGGTGGCCTCCGCCGACAGCGCGCGCACAGGCGCTTTTCGAGCAGTGGTTCTACGATGCTCGTGCCGACCATCGTCGGCGACGATCTCGGCCCGCTCGTGACCAAGGACTACCGGAGCCGTTTCTCGTTCGCGACGCGGTTTCTCGTCCGCACGCTGACCGATCCACAGGCGGCCGCGTGGTGCGACGACCGTCAAATCGCCGGCGGTCGAGACATGCGACGACGCGGTGACGACGGCGCTTCGGTCGCGCCGTCGCGGAACTGACGCGGCGGCTCGGCGGCGACATGCGGACGCTGGCGCTGGGACGCGGTGCACCCGCGGTCTTTCCACACGCCGGACTCGATTCGCTCGCGACGCTGCGGCCGCTCCTGAGCCGCTCGGTCCCCAATGGCGGCGACTGGAGCACGGTGAACGTCGGCCCCGTCGACGTCGATCGCCCTTCGAGCAGCATTCCGGTCCCGGGCTATCGGGAAATCATCGACCTCTCGCCCGCCAACGACAGCCGCTTTCTGACCGACGTCGGCCAGTCAGGGCCATCCGCTGTCCAGACACTACGACGATTTCCTGCCGGACTGGCGGGCCGTGAAGCACACGAAAGATGCGGATGGAACGACGCCGATATCGAGCGAGGAGCGCGCTCGGAACGCTCAGACTCGCGCCGCGGAACTGACGAAGTTTCAAGTCTCAAGGCTCTCAGAAGCGCGTGATGGGTGACCCCGCCTTGCACATCGGACAATCGCCGGCCTTGTAGTTCTCCGGCGCGCGATACTCCGCGAGGGCGATGTTCTGGACGCCGAGCTCGACGTTCGGTTCGCAGCGATCGTAGATCTCCGACCGTGGCGACGACCGTCGCCGCCGGCATCCTTGACGAGCGCCGCGCAGCGCGCGAAGGTCTCGCCGGTGTTGCGCATGTCGTCCGCGAGCAGCACGCGCTTGCCGCGCAGCTCGTCGCGATAGAACGGGCGGAGCGCGAAGCCGCCTGACGGGTCGTAGTTGAACGGCGCGAAGCTGCAGGGCGGATGCGTCAGGCTGCGGCGGCTGTCGAGCAGGCCGGCGATCGTGTGCGCGAGCAGCGCGCCGCCGGTGACCGGGCCGGCCACCACTTCCGTCTGCCTGACGAGCTCGGCCGGCAGCAGATCGATCAGATCCTGGGCGAATCGCCAGATCGTCGACGGGTGGCGGAACAGCTGGTGCGGATTGAGGTAGACGCGGCCGTGATAGCCGTTGCCGTAGTCGAAGTGCCCGTCCAGCATCAGCACACCTCGACTGCTGCAGGTCCTTCAGCGCCTTGTCGCGAAGCTCCGCGCGTTTGTCCACTCGCACCACTGTCGCGATCCTTCGGCGTCTGTCCGTTCATGATAGACCGGTCCGGCCGCCGACGATGGTCGCGGCGACGCCGCCGCGCAGGTGCCAGCCGTCGAACGGCGTGTTCTTCGACTTCGAGCGCATCGCGCTCCGCCGAGACGGTGACCGCCAGGTCCGGCGCCAGCATCGTGATGTCGGCCGGCGCGCCCTCGACAAGCGAACCGCCCGGCACGCGCGAGGATCCGCGCCGGGTTGACCGACAGCAGCTCCACGAGCCGCGCGATCGGGATCGACGCCGGCGTGCACCAGGCGATCGAAGCACAGCGACACCGCCGTTTCGAGGCCGGTGATGCCGAACGGCGCGCGGTCGAACTCGACGCGCTTCTCGTCGTAGTGATGCGGCGCGTGATCGGTCGCGATGACGTCGACGCTGCCGTCGGCGATGCCCGGCCAGCATCGCGTCGCGGTCGGCGGCCTCGCGCAGCGGCGGGTTCATCTTGACGTTGGTGTCGTAGGCCACCGGCGCCGCCAGCATCTCGTCGGTGAGGACGAAATGATGCGGCGTCACTTCGCAGGTGACGCGCGCGCCGCGCGACTTTGCCGCAGCGCACCGCGTCGAGCGTCTGGCGGGCGCTCATGTGCGCGATGTGGACGCACGCCGCCGGTCAGCTCGGCGAGCGCGATGTCGCGCAGCGCCATGATCGATTCGGCCTCGCCCGGAATGCCGCGCAGGCCGAGCGCCGACGCGTGGAAGCCTTCGTGCGCGACGCCGTCGGCCTTGCAGCGTCTGCTCCTCGCAGTGCTCGATGACCGGCATGTCGAACATGCCCGCGTATTCGAGCGCGCGGCGCATCAGCATCGCCGTCGCCACCGGATGCCCGTCGTCGGTCAGCGCGACGCAGCCGGCCTGCTTCAGCTCGGCGATGTCCGCGAGCTGCTCGCCCTTCTGACCGCGCGACACCGCGCCGATCGGATAGACGCGCGCGAGGTTGGCCTCGGCCGCCTTCTTCGAGGATGTATTCGGTGACGCCGGCGTTGTCGTTGACCGGGCTGGTGTTCGGCATGCACGCGACCGCCGTGAAGCCGCCGGCCACCGCCGCCGCCGTGCCGGTCGCGACCGTTTCCCTTGTGCTCCTGCCCGGCTCGCGCAGGTGCACGTGCATGTCGATGAGACCGGGACACACGACGAAGCCGCTCGGCACCTCGACCACGTCGACGTCGCGATCGACCGGCAAGATCGCGCCCGACGCGCGCGATCGCGTCGCCGTCGATCGAGCACGTCGAACGCGCCGTCGCGCCCGTTCGCCGGATCGACGACGCGCGCTCGCGCCTTCGACAGCTACACCGACATCATCGACACTGGTCACACGCCTTACGTACTTCAAACCGTCGAGAATCCGTGGCGTTCCGTGCCGTCGGCTTCGATCGACTTCAGTCGACCGCGCCGCCGGCGAGCAGATACAGCACGGCCATGCGGACCGCGACGCCGTTGGCGACCTGCTCGAGGATGACCGGAGTACGGCCCGTCGGCGACGTCCGACGCGATCTCGACGCCGCGGTTCATCGGGCCCGGGTGCATGATGATGACGTCCGGCTTGCGCGCGCGCGACGCGCTCGCGCGTCATCCCGAACGTGTTGAAGTACTCGCGCAGTCGACGGGAAGAACGCGCCGTGCATCCGCTCCTGCTGGATGCGCAGCATCATGATGACGTCGGCGTCGGCGACCGCTTCGTCGACGGCGGTCGACGCGTGCACGCCGAGCCGCTCGATGCCGGGCGGGATGAGTGTCGGCGGTCCGCAGACCCAGACCTCGGCGCCGAGCATGGTGAGCAGCAGCACGTTCGACCGCAGCACGCGGCTGTGCAGCAGGTCGCCGACGATCGTCACCTTCAGGCCCTCGAGGCGCTTCTTGTGCTCGCGGATCGTGAAGGCGTCGAGCAGCGCCTGCGTGGGATGCTCGTGCATGCCGTCGCCGGCGTTGATGATGCGCGACCGGCAGATGCCGCGACAGCAGGTGGCCGGCGCCCGACGAGGCGTGGCGGAGGACGATCATGTCGGGCGCCATCGCCTCGATGTTCAGCGCGGTGTCGGCGAGCGTCTCGCCCTTCTGCACGCTCGACGTCGCGACGGCGATGTTGAGCGTATCGGCGCTCAGCCGCTTCTCCGCGATCTCGAACGAGGTGCGCGTGCGCGTGCTCGGCTCGTAGAACAGGTTGACGATGGTCTTGCCGCGCAGCGTCGGCACCTTCTTGATCGGCCGCTGGCCGATCTCGCGCATCGCCTCGGTGGTGTCGAGAATCAGGTAGATCTCGTCGGCGGTGAGATCGCCGATGCCCAGGAGATCCTTTCTTCATCCGATGATCTCCACTTCGTCGCGGCCGTCGACTTCCATCAGATGGACTTGCACGCTCTGCGACAGCGAGGTCGGCAGGTTCTTGCCGACGTAGTCGGCCTTGATCGGCAGCTCGCGGTGTCCGCGGTCGACGAGCACGACCAGCTGAATCGACTCGCGGCCGGCCGAACTCGATCAGCGCATCGAGCGCCGCGCGAATCGTCCGCCCGGTGTAGAGCACGTCGTCGACGAGCAGAATCCGCTTGTCGTCGATCGAGAACGGAATCTCGGTGCTTCGGATGACCGGCTGCGCGCCAACCGCGGTGCGCATCAGGTCGTCGCGGTAGAGCGTGATGTCGAGCGCGCCGGTCGGCACGTCGTGATGGTTGATCTCGCGAATCGCCTGCGCGAGCCGCCGGGCCAGCGGCACGCCGCGCGTGCGGATCCCGACCAGCGCGAGCTCGTCGATGCCGCGATGCGCGGCGCATTGCGTTCGAAGGATTTCGTGGGCGATGCGGGTAAGGCTGCGACCCCGATACGGTCTGGCGTCGAGAGGACAATCGGCATGCGCTGCCTCTTTGCAGCCTCAGGGCCGCGTTAAGAGAACGATCAGAGTATAACTCAGAACGGAGAATGCCGACAGCGCAGGAGCTGAAAGCGAACTCAGAGTGGCGTATCGCGCGGTGGCATCGGCTTGTGGTCGGTCCGGCTGCGATGCCGTCGAAATACAGCAGTTTCCCGTCCGCGCGCGCGTTTGACTTCGCCGAGCCGTGGCGCAGCGCATCGCTCTGGCACGACGGCGGCACGGACTAATGCGCGATCGCCGCGATCAAGCCAGCGCACAGCAGGAGCCAGGCAATACAGCGTGATCAGACGAATCCGTCTGAGGATCTGCTGCCGTCCACCGGCACGATGATAGCGCGTCGACTCGCGGTCGGGCATTCGCAGCTCAGGACAGACCAACTGGCCGACGCGGCCGTCCTAATCCGCGAGTATCAGGAGGTGTGGAATGGTTCGTCGGTTCACGGTCATCGTGTTGTGGGTGGCGTCGCTGGTGCTGACTGGCATTCTTGTTTCTGCGCAGACGCGCCGCGACCCGACGGCGATCGTCTCCGGCAATGACATCGGGTTCCGGCCCGAAGGGTGGAACGGAAAAGCAGGACCGGTGCTGGGTGGTCCGCGTCAACGGCGACTGGGTCGAAGCGCGGGGCGCGATCGAGGCCGTGCCGGCGACGACGCGGTGAGACGCCGTTCAGCTTCGTGGCGCCTCAGAACTGAGATTGCGTAGGCTCCACACCGTGAACGCGATCTGCCGGCCGTCAGGCGACCAGGCCAGCTGCGTCTTATGCGACGGATCTGGGTCACCGCCGCCGGCGTGCCGCCAGCGATCGGCATCCTGAACACCTGAAAAAACCCATCCGGCGCGGGCGCGATGAATGCCACATCGCGGCCGTCGGGCGACACCGCCAGACCCGGCGCATCGTGCTCGATTCAGAGCGACGCACGACGTGCGCCTGGCCGCCGCCGCGGACGGCGGTGTAGATGACGTGACGCCCCGGCCCTTCCTTGGCGAGCACCGCCGATGTGGTCGCTGTCGGGCAAGCCATTCCGCGTGGCTCACCTCGGCGACTGACGCCGGTCACCGCGATCGCGGCCGCCGGGCTCGTCCAACTCCCGTTTCCTGATCCAGCGCCGATCACCCAGCTGACGGATGTCTTACGATCGATCGGTTGTCGCCGTCGAAGAGAATCCATCGGCCATCGGGCGACCACCGCGGCCAGCCGGCCTCCGTGCCGCGGCCGAGGAAGCTGATGCGCTGCGGCACGGCCTCACCTTCCGCCGCCCGCAGCCAGATGTCGTCGGACTGATCCTTGTGCGAGTGAAACGCAATCCAGCGGCCGTTCGGCGACCAGCACGAGCGCCTGATCTTCGGAGACGGACGCGTGCGACGACGCGACGCCTTCGCCGGCTGGATACGCGGGCCCGATGATCGCCCGCATCCTGCGCGATGTCCGGAGTAATGCGCATCGTCGATCAGACGGCGCCGGGTGCCGTAGGTGATGCCGATTCGCTGTCCATCCGGCGCCACGACGGCGTTTCGCTCTGGAATGTCGCGAGCGGTCGCGTGGCGGCCGCCATCGCGCCGGCGGCAGCGGCAACGATCGTCGATAGCTGCACTCTGAACAGGACCGTACCGTCGGCGGCGACGGACGGCGCGTAAGTGTCCCGCGCGAACGACGTCAGGCGCCAGGCCCGGCCGCGCCGCTCGCGGTGCCGCCCACGATCGACGAGCCCGAGCCGTTGGCAAACGGGGCGTATCGTCCGGCCATCCGGCGCGAAGGCGATCGGGACGCGTAGACGTCGAGATCGCGGATCGGTGCGGACGGCCGCGCCGCCGCCGCAGATCGTCACGCACGATCGCCCGTCGATGGTTGCGACACAGGCGACTTCGCCCGCACGCGTCCAGGCCGGAAATGCGATCCGATGCCGATCTTCTGCGTGCGCACGAGCGCTCCCGCCGGCGACACGATTCGCAGTTCGTCGCCGTTCACGACCGCGGCGATCGACTGGCCGTCGGGGGACCAGGCCAGCTGTCGAAGATCGGGCGATTCGATCCGGGCTGTCCCACAGCACGCGCCTCGATCCAGAGAGGCGATCATGCGCCGCCCAACCTGTTTGCGTCTGTGTGTCCGTCGGCGAGAATCGTGCGGTTGTCCGGACTCCACACGATGTTTCGGATCTGTGCTTCGCCCGGCAGGAAAATCGACCGCCGGTCCGCCGTCGACGGAGCGGACACGGAGAAAGCGTCCTTCTGGTAGGCAATCAGTGCCCGTCGGATGACAACGCTCCAGCGGGATCGCGGTACTCGACGGGGCCAAACTGGTGAGCCGTCGCGACCCACGAGACCGGCTCGGTGTCGGCCTCACGATTCCGGCTTGCCCAGAATGCGGTCAGGCCGGCCGCGGCCATCAGCCAGCGGTCAGCGCAGCGTAGACCGGCGCGGCCGTCAGGTCGCCACCAGGCGGCCGCCGACAGCTGCTGGAATCTCACCTGTGGCGTACGTCATCGGCATCGTGCCGGGCTCTTGCTATCGTTCGTAGGTGGGGATGAAGGTCATCGGCCGCTCGTCTGTGAACGACCGCTGAAACAGAGCGATCCGTCTGGGCGAAGCCGTCCATGTCGCGGCCGATCGGCAGCCGAGGAAATACAGGACCGTCGGCGTCACGTCCAGAATCGAGGCGCGCGCCTGCACCCGGCGTCCTTTCGCGACCATCGGGCCATACGCCATGAGGAACCCGTCCGGCGCCGCGTCGTGCGTGCCGCTGAGGTCTGGATCGCCGATCGCCCGCTCGGATCAGGCGCTTCGCGAAGCCGAGCGGCTCCATGCCGTAGCCGGACACGATCAGCAGCAGATCGTCGGGGCCGATCGCCGCCATCGCCCGGCCGACCGCTCGTCGATGATCGCGTAGTGATGCTCCAGCACCGATCCGAGATCGCCGCCGCTCGTCGTCGGTGACGTCGCCGAATTCCGACGGCATGGCATAGCGCAGAAAGTAGTGCCCGATCGCATCGAGGCTCTGATAACGCGTCAAAGGTGACCTGCGCCGGACGCGTCCGCGCCAGCATCTGCGCGATGCGATCGTAGATGCGATCCGGTCCGTTCCGGCGTGGCCTGCCGTCCCTCGTCGACGAGCGACGCATTCACGACCGGCGGCACCTCTGACACCGCCGCCTCCATGGTGGCGAGGCGCGTCGGCCTGGAGCTCCGGCGGGTGACGCTCGATGGATCGTCGATGCCGGACGGTGTCAACGCGAGGCGATGATAGGTGTCACTGACCAGATAGCCGCGGACGAGCGGCAGCCGGCTTCGTGAGCGGCCATCCGACGACGCCGACCGAGAACCGTCGACGCTGAGGATGCTCCAGAGGGTTCGCGTCCTGAAGCGTCGCCGACGTGTACACGGCTGCTCCGCGAGAAAGCCGAAGCGCGCCAGGCCGTGCGCGAAGCAGTAGTTCGGCAGCAGTTGCACCGTCGTGCCGCCGGAGAGCTCGTACCAGCCGCTCGAGCGGACACCGTTTTCTGCGGCAGCTTCCCGGTGGCGACCGCCGCCCATACCGCCTCGGCCGAGCGTGGGATGCAGCGTCGCCAGATGGCGAACGGCACCGGTGTCGAGGATGCGGCCGAGGTTCGGCAACCGGCCTTCCGCAGCCGCCGCCGGTAATCAGATCGAGCGATGCCGCGTCGAGCGCGATGACCGTGACCACGCGCGATCCGCTCGACGGTCGTCGATTCGAGCGGCGCCTCGATCGGACGGGCCTCGAGAACCGGCGGCCGACCCGGCCCGCGGAAGGCGAGCGGCGCCGCGACGGACGCGCCGACGATCAGGACGAGCAGGAACGCCCACACCCAGCGGGCGTCGCGTTCGCGGCTGCGAAGCCGCGCCAGCACCAGACTACAGGGTCGCGGTGAGCGCCAGGACAATCGTGCTGCGCTCCAGCGCCGCGCGTCGATTCGTCGAGCACGAGCGAAAACGTGACGAGGTTTCTCCACATCAGCGCGGCGCCCGCCATCGACATACGCCGCGCTCAAGCCATACCAGTACGCCGACACTGATCAGGCGGGCGAGAACACTTCGTGCGCGAGCAGCTGCCGCAGGACGAGGAAGATGTAACAAATCGCGGTGAGGTGCACCACGTAGTACAGCCCGACGGTCTTGACGAGAGAGACGAGATGCGAAGGATCGAGCGGGAGCGCCGGGTTCAGATTCAGGAACAGGACGATCACATACGACGTCCCCACGCACGCGGCCGCCACCGAATTGGAGAGCATCCGCAAATGGCGCATTTCGCACGGAGTATACTGCCGCGATGCCGATCGACGTCTCTGCGGAAGTGATGTCGAATCACGCGCTGTCGGCCGACTACAACGTGCTCGCGCTCGCGGCGCCCGCGATCGCCGAGGCGGCGGCGCCGGGCCAGTTCGTCATGATCAAGGCCGGCGCCGGCGTCGATCCGCTGCTCCGCCGGCCGTTCTCCGTGTTCAGGTGCTGCGCGACGCGCGCGGGCGGGCGACCGGCCTCACGATTTTCAGCAAGCGGATCGGTCCATCGACCGCGCAGATCTACGACGCACGCGCGGGCCAGCGGATGGCCTGCCTCGGCCCGCTCGGCCGTTCGTTCACCATCGTCGAACCACCGGCCGAAGCCTGGATGATCGCGGGCGGCGTCGGCCTCGCGCCGTTTGCGACGCTGGCCGAATCGCTGCGCGCGCAGAGGTGAAGACCGTGCTGTTCTACGGGGCGCGCCGTGCCGCCGAGCTCTTCTATCTGGATTTCTTCCGCGACCGCGACGTCGAGCTGGTCCTGACGACGGAAGACGGCAGCCTCGGAGAATCCGGGCGCGTGACAGCGCCGCTGGAACGGCGTCTGACGTCGCTGGCAGCTTCAGCGCCCGTGATGATGTACGCCTGCGGCCCGGAGGGAATGCTGGCCGCGACCGCGCGCATCGCCATGAAATACGGCCGGCCCTGTCAGGTCTCCGTGGAGCGCAGTGATGGGGTGCGGGCTCGGCGGCTGCTACAGCTGTGTCGTTCCCATGCGCGGCGAAGACGGGCAGTTCCATCGTGCGATCGTGCCTGGCCGGACCGGTGCTGCCCGCCGAGCAGACTCCGGTGGGATTGGCAGCGTCGATGAATGGATCTCTATCGGTTCCGGATTGGCGCGCTCACGCTGAAGAACCCGGTGATCGCCGCGAGCGGCTGCTTCGGCTACGGCGTCGAGTACGCCGACATCGTGGACCTGTCGTCGCTCGGCGGCATCGTGGTCAGGGGCTGTTTCTCAACGAGCGCGAGGGGCATCCCGCGCCGCGCATCGTCGAGACGCCGGCCGGCATGCTGAACGCGATTGGGTTGCAGGGCATCGGCGTCCGCCGCTTCGTCGAGGAAAAGCTGCCCGAGCTTCGTGCCCGGCGCGCGACCGTGCTCGTCAACGTCTGCGGGACGACGCTCGACGAGTATGTCGAGGTGTCACGGATTCTGTCGGACACGAGGGCGTCGCCGCCATCGAGCTGAACATCTCGTGCCCGAACATCAAGGAAGGCGGCATTCAGTTCGGCTGCAGCCTGAACGGCACCTACGATGTCGTCAACGCCGGTCAGGAAGGTCACGACGCCTGCCGGTCATTCCCAAGCTGACGCCGAACGTCACGGACGTCGCGTCGTTCGCGCGCGCGCGCCGAGGATGCCGGCGCCGACGCGGTATCGCTGGTCAACACGTTTCTGGCCATGGTCATCGACGTCGAGACGAGGCGGCCGAAGATTTCGAACATCGTCGGCGGGTTGAGCGGTCCGGCGATCCGGCCGATTGCCGTGCGGATGGTCTACGAATGCCGTCAGGCGGTGAAGATTCCCGTCATCGGGATGGGCGGCATCGCCGACGCGAGAGACGCCCTCGAGTTCATCATCGCCGGCGCCGGCGCCGTGCAGGTCGGCACCGCGAATTTCGCCGATCCGTGCCTGTGGCCGCGCCTGCTCGACGGCATCAGCGACTACCTGCGCCGCCACGATATCCGCGCCGTATCCGATCTGGTCGGATCGATCGACACGCGCGCGAAAGACAAGGCCTGGATCAGCACGTAAGCGCTTGGTCGCGCCGATGATCGCGCTCACCCTCTACTCGCGCCCCGGCTGTCACCTCTGCGACGACATGAAAGCGGTCGTCGAGCGCGTCGCACGAACGTCGACACCTGTACCCACAATCGAGGTCATCGACATCTCCTCCGACCCGGAGCTGGAGGCGCTCTACGGTCTCGAGATTCCGGTGCTGCTGGTCAATGGGAAAGAAAGCGGCGAAGTACCGGGTGACGGAGGAAGAGCCTGCGGCGGATCAGCTGAGCAGAGTCAGGGCGGGTAGGCGGGATGGGCAGGATCGGGTCTTTTCCTGCCCTTCCTGCCCTTCCACCTGACCTTCCGTACTACTTCGCCGTCACCACAAAATGTCCGCGGCGATTCTGCTGCCAGCAGGATTCGCCGTCTTCGCTGCAGACGGGCTGTTCCTTGCCCTTGCTCGACGACGGTCAGCCGGCCGGCAGGCACGCCGAGGTTCGCCAGGATACTCCTTGACGGCGTTGGCCCGGCGTGAACCGAGGGCGAGGTTGTACTCGGCGCTGCCGCGCGAGTCGCAGTGTCCTTCGACGCTGACCTGCGTGCTCGTCCACTTCTTCATCCAGTCGGCGTTCTTCTGCAGGTGGCGTCTTCGCGTCCTCGCGAATCTCCGACTTGTCGAGATCGAAGTAGACGTCGTCGAGCGCGCTTACGTCGGCGTCAGCTCAGCGACTTGCGCGCTGAAAGATCTCCTCCTCGGTGAGCGGCGCGCGGCGGCGGCGCTGGCGCCGGGGCCGGCGGCGGCGGCGGTGGCGGCGGCGTCACCGGAGCCGCGGGCGGCGGTGGCGGCGGTGGCGCGCGGCGCCGGCGGAGGAACTTTCTTGTGGCAGCCGGCTGCCGCCACTGCGAGGACCAGGCTCAGCCCCAGTACGGACGCAAGTCGACGAAGAGTCATAGCACTCCTGACGTTTGTCGAAAAGTTTGTTGCAGCTTACAAACTTGATTTGGTGGTGTCAATTAATCGCATGGGCGCTGTGGCGCAAACGATACAATGCCGCGCGTGGAGCATCTGCTGCGCGCCACCGCGCGCGCCGAGGCGCGTCACTTCTGGTTCCGCGGCCTGCGAGCCTTCGTAACCCCCTTCTGCAGCGTGCGATCGGCGAGCGGCGCGACGCACGCCTCGTCGATTGCGGTTGCGGCACCGGCGCCAACGTCGATCTGCTCTCCCGATTCGGCCGCGCCTACGGCTTCGACCTGTCGGCCGTCGGTCTGCGCCTCGGCCGCGAGGCCGGGCGCACGCGGCTGCGCGCGCGACGGTCACCGCGGCGCCCTTCCCGAGCGCGGCGTTCGACCTGGTCTCGTCGTTTGACGTCCTCTATTCCCTCGAGGACGGGGACGAACGAGCAGCCATCTCAGAAATGTATCGGCTGCTCCGGCCCGGCGGATACGCCCTGGTCAATGTCGCGGCGATGGAGGTCCTGCGGGGCGACCACTCGGTGCTGAGCCGGGAACGGCGCCGCTACAGCCGTGCCGATCTGCGAAGGCGCCTCGAGGCCGCCGGGTTCGTCGTCGAACGGATCACCTACACCAACGCCACGTTGTTCCTGCCGATGGCTGCTGGGCCGGGCCCTCGCAGCGCCGGCGCGGGCTGAAGGCGGAGGGCGAAACGGAGCAGGAAATCACGTGCCGCCCGCTCCGCTCAACGCACTGCTGACCGCCGCCCTCAGGGCCGAGAGCCTCTGGCTGCGATGGTTCGACGAGCCGTTCGGCAGCTCGCTGCTGTGTCTCGAGCGCGCAAACCCCTAAGAACGCTAAGCAGGGGACGGAGGTCGATCCCTTGAAGATGCGCAGGCCCAGATGCCGCTGGTCGGCCAGACGCCGCCCCAGCGAACGATGCTCGGCAGGGACGTAGACCTGATCCGTCTCGAGCACGATGGGACCGGCCCAGGACGGCAGCTGCACCGTCACCGAGAAATCTGACGACAGCACCGTCGTCGAAGTACACCTGATCGCCCGATCGAATCTTCAACCGCGATCCGCGGGAGAAGTACTTCAGCGGCGACTCGCCCTCGAGGTGCAGCCTCAGGGATCAGGTCGGTCGCGAACCCAGGCGGATCTCGCCGCGCTCGCTGAGCCATCGCCATCGCGCATCCGGTTCGCGGATTCAGCTCCTGCTCGTGCCATCCGTCGCCGAAGCCGAAGAGTGACGCGGCCAGGCCGAGGCATCGAACTGTTCGATCGCTACGGCATCGCCCTCGGTCGCGCTCACGCTGACCTTGGCGTACTCGCGCGTATCAGCGACGGCGGTGCGCGGCCGGAATCGGGGCAAAACGAAGGAAGGCGCCAGGTTGGAGGACCTCGCTGACAAGGCGACGCTGATCCGGGAACCCTGTCGTCGAATCGTCACGGTCAGCTTCGGGCGCCGCGACGGATCCAGAGTGCGTCCGCCGATCATCAGCACGCCGCCCGGCGCGCTCCGGCGGACCCAGCCTTCGATCTGGCGCGCTGGCAAGCCCGCGATGGTCCGCGGCCGCCACTCCCGCCGCTTCGGGCGTCAGCGCCCAGCCTTCTCCGACGTACCACTCAGGTCGATCCACGGCGTACCAGTTGACGTCGTTCGGCCTGACGCCGCTGATGAGGACGGGGTACGGCAGCGGCCATCGGTATTCGAACGGCGAGGCGTGCTGCACGAGGTCGATGGCGGTGCGTCTGGGATCGACGAGAAACCACACCGGCTCCCGGCCACCCGCGTTCCAGTAACGGACGGCTTCGAGCCATTCGTGCTGCGGAGGCGCGGGCAGCTGGCGCGCGATCGGCGGCATGGCGCCTCCCATCCAGAGCAGCGGCCGCCGCATGTCGAAGCTTTCGCGCCGGTCGGGCGCGAGTACTGGCCGGACGCCTGTCGCCTCTGCGGCGCGTTTCATGTCGTCGAGCAGTCGAAACGCCGGCGCCTTCTGCTGCGCGTATGCCGCGATCGACCGGCCGCCGATGTGCGCGCCGCACATCGCGATGGGCAGGGCGAGCAGCCAGACGGCCTCGGCCGGCGCCCAGCGGAGCCCGCAGGCTGCGAGAGTACGCCAGTGGCACGACCAGGGGCAGCGCGTAGCGGCTCGTGAACGTCTCCTGGAAGAGCACGTCGAAGACGAGGTAAGGACCGAAGGCGACGGCCAGGACCGCGAGGGCACGCCGTTCGTGCCGCCACAGCCACACGATCCCGAGCCCGGCGCACACCAGAACGACTGCCGCGAACGGCCATGCGGCCCATGGCGCGACGAACGCGTAGTAGCAGAGCGTCCGGCGATATCGCGGACGCCATGGCGCGTCCAGAGCATCTGGATGTTGCCCAGATCCTCGGCGCCCTGGTCGAAGAGCGCATGCCAGTAACCGCCGGGCCGCCGGTCAGCATCACGAGCGGGATCGCCCACACGAGCACGCCGGCGACAAAGGCCGCCGTCGGGGCTAGGTGGCTGTTGGGCGCTAGCTGCTAGCGGACGTCGGGGCTTGGGGCTCGGGGCTAGCCGCCGGTACTCCCGTGGCAGCTAGCCCCAGCCCCTAGCCCCCAGCCCCTTCAGCGATCAGCAATGGCACCGTGAGCCACGCCACCTGCGAGCGAATCCCCGTGGCAAGCCCAGCGGAGAAAGCCGCCACGCACAATCCGCGCGTCGTGATGGCGCCGAGCGTCAGCGCCTGAACCGCCAGCGCCGCGGCCAGCCCCGGCATGTCGCCCAGCGGCCGCGCCGCGGTGAACCAGTAGAGCGGCGACGTCAGCCCCAGCGCGACCGGCACCCACGTCGACCGGCCGACGCTCGTCAAGCGGCCGAACAACGCCGCCATGGCCACCACGCCCAGTGCCGCCGGCGACGACGCTGAGGAGAGCGAGCGCGCGCGTTTCGTCGGGGACCGCAGCGTGCACAACCTTGGCGAGCGCGATATAGACCGGATAGCCGGGCGGATGTGGCTGGTGGTGCGCGACGTCGAACTGACGGACGCCGAGGGCGAAGTTGATCGAGTCGAGATCTTCGAGCGACGTCGGGAAGTACGGCAGGTGCAGCGCGAGAAAGGCGAGCGCGCGATAACGAACGATCGCAGAGCGCGCGGAGCCCGCGGAGAAGATATTTTCTCCGCGCGCACCGCGGATCGCTGCGTGTCCACGTCCGTGCTCAGGCCGGTCGCAGGAACAGTCCCTCGTTGAGGCTGCCGGTGCGGTAGCCCTGGAGATCGAGGCTGACGTAGCGATAGCCCGCCTCTTTGAGCGCGCGCACGATTGCCGCGGACACGTCGGGGTCGAGCGCGCGCGGCATCTCGTCGCGCGCGATTTCGATGCGCGCGAGATCGTCGTGATGCCGGACGCGGAACACGCGGAAGCCGAGCGCGCGCAGCGCCTGCTCGGCGCGCTCGATGGTGCGCAGCTTCTCGTCGGTCACCTCGGTGTGATACGGAATGCGCGACGACAGGCACGCCGACGCCGGCTCGTCCCACGTCGGCAGACCCGCCTGGCGCGACAGCTCGCGGATTTCGTCCTTTGCTCAGATCCACTTCGTCGAGCGGGCTGCGGACGCCGAACTCGCGCGCCGCCTGGCGCCCGGGCCGATAGTCGCCGCGGTCGTCGGCGTTGTTGCCGTCGACGATGACGGCGCCGCGACCGGCGGCGATGCGCGACAGGTGCGTGTAGAGCTCGTGCTTGCAGTAGTAGCAGCGGTTCGACGGGTTCGCGCGGCACTCCGGGCGCTCGAGCTCGCTGGTCTGGATGATCTCGTGCCGCAGACCGAAATCGCGGGCGATGCTGGATGGCGAGTTGACGATGACGTTCCGGATAGCTGGGGCTGTCGGCGGTAACGGCGACGGCGCGGTCGCCGAGCGTCCGCGTGGGCGATGAACGCGAGGTAGGCGCTGTCGGCGCCGCCGCTATAGCGCGACGACGACGGAGCCGAGCGACGGCGAGCGTGTCGCCCAGCGCGCGCTCCTTGTCGATCATTCGTCCGACACCCCCGTCCTCGTCGTCTTCGTCCTCGTCGTCGTCGTCGTCGTCGTCGTCGTCGCCGTCGACGATCGTCGTCTTCCAGCGTCGTCGTCGTCGTCGTCACTCGTCGTCGTCGTCCTCGGGCGCGAGGTCGAGCTCGATGGGAGACAGGCCGACTACCTCGAGGTTGAGCCGCAGTCAGGGCAACTGAGCTGGTCGCCCTTGTCGACATCGAACTCGTCGACTTCGATCTCGGCGTCGCATTCGGGGCAGGTGGCCATACGGTCTCCGATCACTTAGAATCCTGCTCGGCAGGACGATCGCGAGTATAGCGAACACCTGCTCGCAGAACTGCAATGCAGGCTACAGGATGACGGGCAGCACGGTCACCGCGAAGACCGTCGTCGATCGCGGACGACACCGCGTTCGTTCGCGATCGTTTCCGGACGGCGCGTCGAGAACGCCGGTCACAAGGCGATCGCGGTCGAAGAGCGCCGCCGAGCTGCTGGCGCGCGTCCGCGCCGATCTGGACCAGCATCGATCTCATCGTGCTCGATCTGCGGCTGCCGCACGCGCCCGGCGTGGAGCTGGTGCGGTCGATCCGCAAGCTCGACGACGGCGGCTGCCGATTCTGATCTTCAGCGGCACGATCGCGAGCGCGGAGGAAGTGCGCGAGCTGGCGGCGCTCGGCGTCGCGGGTTACGTCAACGAATACAGCGCCGTGCAGCACATCCTGCCGTCGCTCGCGCCGCACCTGTTTCCCGGACAACTTCAACCGCCGCAGCAGCCCGCGCGTCGTGCTCGGCATTCCGATCCAGTATCGCTTCGGCAACACCATCGCCGCCGCGCTGACGCTCAACCTCAGCCGCGGCGGCATCGCGATCCGCACGACCAGCCCGCTCGAGAGGCGGCGCGAAGATCAAGGTGCGGTTCCGCATGCCGGGATCGAAGCGCGACATCGACGCCGAAGGGCCGCGTCGCGTGGAGCGACCGCCGCGTCGGCATGGGCATCCAGTTCGAGAAGGTCGATCCCGCCAACCAGACGATCATCGACCACTTCGTCGACGCGCACTTCTTCAGCAACCGGAAAGCGTAGCATCTCACCATGGAGTATTCGCTCGCGGCCATCGCTGTGGCGGCTGGCGGCGCTGCTGGCGCTGGTGCTTCGCCAACGGCTTTTTCGTCGCGGCGGAGTTCTCGATCGTCACCGTGCGCAAGACGCGGATCGATCAGCTGATCGCCGAAGGCCATCGCGGCGCGCGCGCGGTGCGGCGCGCGGTCAGCGATCCCGACGCGCTACATCGCCGCGACGCAGCTCGGCATCACGATGGCGAGCCTGGGCCTCGGGTGGATCGGCGAGCCGGCGCTGGCGGCGCTCGATTCAGCCGGCGTTCGCGTTTCTGCCCGGTGCACGATCGCCGAAGCCGACCGCGCACAGCATCGCCGTCGCGATCGCGTTCGCGATCGTCACCGCCCTCCACATCGTGCTCGGCGAGCTGGCGCCGAAGACGATCGCGCTCGAGCGGTCGGAGGCGACGGCGCTGCTGGTCGTTAAGCCGACCGAGATCTTCATGCGAGTCGTTCTGGCCGTTCATCACGGCTGCTGAACGGCACCGGCCGAGGCGGTCGTGAACATGCTCGGCATGCGACGGCCGCGGCAGGCACGCGATGGTGCACTCGGAAGAAGAGCTGAAGATGCTCGTCACGGCGAGCCAGGAAGCCGGCGTGCTCGAGGAGCAGGAAGAACAGATGCTCCACCGCGTGTTCGGCTTCGCGGATCTGACCGCGGGCCAGGTGATGATGCCGCGCACCGAAGCTCGTCGCCGTCGCCGCCGAGACGCCGCGCGACGAGCTCGTCGCGCAGATCGGCGCGCGGCGGCCACACGCGCCTGCCGGTCTACCGCGACGACCTCGACGACGTCGTCGGCATGCTGCACGTCGACCGACCTGCTGCAGGCGCTCGACGGCGGGCGACGCGGCGGTCAACGCCGGCGCGCTCGCGCGCGAGGTGCTGACGGTGCCCGAAACGCTGGGCGCCGACGATCTGCTGGCCGAGATGCGGCGGCGGCGGCGTGCGCGAGGCGCTGGTCATCGACGAATACGGCGGCACGGCGGGCCTCGTGACGTTCGAATCGCTGATGGAGCGGATCGTCGGCGACATCGGCCCGGCAGTCGGCGGCGCGAGGCGCGCGATCATCGCGTGGCCCGACGGCGTCGGCCGACATCGACGGCCTCGGCGCTCGTCACCGACGTCAACGCGCAGTTCGGCCTGCACATCGACGAGGGCACCTACACCGACCGTCGGCGGATACGTGCTGGGACGGCTCGGACGCCGCGCCGCGCGTCGGCGACACGATCGACGTCGATGGCCGCAGGATGCGCGTCGACGCCGTCGATGGGATGCGGGTGGCGAAGGTGTGGCTGTCAAAGCCCGCGCCGCAAACCGCACGCACCAGCGGAAGAACACAGCGACCAAGGATCACCGGCGAGTCGCACGGAGGCACGAATCGCATCGATACCATGTCGGATCGAGCGTCGAGTGCCCGACGAGCAATCAGTCCGCCCGCAGCGAGCCTGCAGCGCGTTCGCGATGACGATGACCGACGCGCCGGTGTCGGCGACGATCGCCATCCACGAGCGTCGCGACGCCGGCCACCGCCGGCGACGACGAACGCGGCCTTCATCACCACGGAGATCGCCAGGTTCACCCGGATGTTCCGCACCGTCGCGCGGCTCAGACGGAACGCGTACGGAATCTTCAGCAGCTCGTCGGCCATCAGCGCGACATCGGCGGTTTCGAGCGCGGCGTCGCTGCCGGCAGCGCCCATCGCGATCCCGACGTCGGCCGATCGCGAGCGCCGGCGCGTCGTTGACGCCGTCGCCGACCATCGCCACCGATCCGTAGCGGCGCTGCAGCTCTTCGACCGCCGCCACCTTGTCCTCCGGCAGCAGCTCCGCGCGGAACTCGTCGATGCCGAGGCTCGGACGCGATCGCGGTCGCGGTCGGCGCGGCTGTCGCCCGTGAGCATGACGACCGCTGCGCACGCCCTGACGCGCGGAGCAGCTCGACGCGCGTCGCGTCGCGGACTCGCGCGGGCGATCGGCGAGCGCGATGATGCCAATCGGCTGTCCGTCGCGCGCGACCAGCACGGCGGTGTGTCCGCTGACGCTCAGCTCGTCGAGCTCGCTGGTGAATCGCCGGCGAGACAAACCCGCGCTCCTCGAACAGCGCGATGGTTGCCGAGCAGGACGCGCGCGCCGCCGACGCGGCCCTCGGCGCCGCGGTCCGGCCAGCGACGACACGCCTTCGGCTGGCGCGGCGGCGATGCCGAGCGGCCGACGCGTGCCGCGACGATCGCGAGCGCGATCGGATGATTCGAGCGCTGCTCGACAGACGACGGCCAGCGCCGACGACCGAATCGGACGCTGTCGCCGTTGAACGGCACCACGCTCGACGACCTCGAGCACGCCGCGCGTCAGCGTGCCGGTCTTGTCGAACGCGACGCAGCGGACGCCGCTCGTGCGCTCGAGGTAGCATGCCGCCCTTGATCAGCACGCCCTTGCGCGCGGCGCCCGCCAGCGCGGCGACGATCGACACCGGCGTCGAGATGACCAGCGCGCACGGGCACGACACCGACGAGCAGCACGAGTGCCGCGGTAGATCCACGTCGTGCCAGCTGCCGCCGAACACGAGCGGCGGCACGATCGCGACGACCGCGCGCGAGCGCGATGACCGCCGGGCGTACGCACGCGCGCAAAGCGCTCGACGAGCGCCTGCGCGGGGCGCGCGCTGCGCCTGCGCGCGCTCGACGAGGTGGAATGATGCGCGCCAGCGTCGTGTCGCGGCGGAAGCGCGTCACGCGCACGTCGAGCGCGCCGCGCCCGTTGATCGTGCCGGCGAACACCTCGTCGCCCGGCCGCTTGTCGACCGGCAGCGATTCGCCGGTCACCGGCGCCTGGTTGACGGCGCTCTTGCCGGCCACGACTTCGCCGTCGAGCGGGATCTTCTCGCCGGGCCGAACGACGATCGATCGTGCCGGGCAGCGATGCGCTCGACGTCGACGCGGCGCTCGCCGGCCGCGTCGCGCACCAGCGCCTCGGACGGGCGTCAGGTCCATCAGCGCGCGAATCGCGCTGCGCGCGCGATCCAGCGTCCGCGCCTCGAGCGCCTGCGCCACGCGCGAAGAGAACGACGACCGTGGCGGCCTCGGACCACTGGCCGAGCAGGACCGCGCCGCGCAGCCGCGACGAGCATCAGGACGTTGATGTCGAGCGACCCGACGCGCAAGGCGGACCACGCCTTCCGCGCCGTCACGGACACGCCGGCCGCTAGCGACAGGACGAAGGCGGCGATGGCCCACCGGCCACACCGTTCGGCACGTAGCGTCCGGCTTCAGCCGGACCGGCAGCGTGACCGCGCCGAACATGGAGCCGAGGCGGCTCCGAACAGTCCAACGCGAAGCCGACCGCGAGCATGACGCCGGACGTCAGCATCAGCGCCTGCCGGATTCGGACCTGACGATCGCTGGCGACGACCGGCTCTTCGTGCTCGAGCCACGCCCGCATGCCGGTGTCGGCAACGGCGTCGGCGATGGCGGCGGCCGTGAGCTTCGCGGCGTCGTACTGCACGTGCAGCCGCTGGCCCATCAGGTCGGCCGAAAACCGCTCGAGCCCCGCGAGGTTCTTGAACCGGCGCTCGAGCACCGCCACTTCCTCGCGGCAGTCCATCCCCTCGATCTTGAAGGTCGACTCCGGCGTGCAGCTCGCAGACGGTGCACGTCGTGTTCACGGTCACCGCGGACCTCCCGCCTTCGCTCCGCTGCCAGTTGCTCCGACGCTGCACGGCCCTTCGCTGCTCAGGGCCGTCCCGAGCCGTCGAGGGACGGCGCGGCAGGCTGTCCCTGCCCTCGCGCTCCTCCACGTGCTCGAGCCCCTGCTCGAAGAGGCCGACGATGTGCTGGTCGTCGAGCGCGTAGAAGACCAGGCGGCCGTCGCGGCGCGTGCGCACCAGGCGCATGTTCCGCAGCAGACGCAGCTGGTGGGACACCGCCGATTCGGTGAGGTCGAGGCGAGCCGGCCAGATCGCTGGACGCACAGCTCGAGCGCGCCGAGCGCGTCGAGCATGCGCACGCGCGTCAGGTCGCCGAGCGGCCCGGAAGGTCTCGGCCAGCGTCGGCCGCCGACGCGTCGCTCGAGCGGCTGCGCCTCATCTGAGGGAACCTGTGAACATATGAGCATTTGCTCATATGTCTGCATGTATAGGGCTGGGGAGATCGGGGCTGGCGACGGTCCCCAGTCCCCAGGATCTAGCCCCAGCTGCCCTGGCCCTCTAGCCCCTACAGGTTCCTTGCAGGCCCCGAACACCTTGTCGTAATCCGGCTCGTTCCGGGCATCGTCCAGCACCTCCCGGTGCCGCACCACGCCGTCCTTGTCGATCACGAACACGGCGCGCTTGGCGATCCCCTTCAGGCCGATCATGTCCTCGTTGAAGACGCCGTAGTCGCGAATGACCTGCTTGTTGAAGTCGCTCAAGCAGCGGAAACGACAGCTTCTCGTGGTCGTGAAACGCCTTCAGCGCGAAGAACGTGTCGACGCTGATGCCGTATACCTGCGCGTTGGCCTGTGCCAGCTTCGCGATCGAATCGCGGAACGTGCACAGCTCCTTCGGTGCAGACCGAGCTGAACGCCGCGGGAAAAACGCCAGCACGCACCGGCTTGCCGCGCTGGGCGCTCAAGCGTCACCGGCTGACGGTCCTGGTTCGTCAGCGTGAAGTCCGGGGCGGTCGATCCGACGTCTACAGACATGAAGCCTCCGTACGATTCTAAGTTGCATCGGCGACCTAAAGACGGCTGGGCCGTCCGCCTACCACAAAACCAGCGGTTCGGCTAGGATTTTGTTTGGCTACTCGCAGAAACAGGAGTTCCTTGTGATCGAGGTTCAACACCTCACGAAACGCTACGGCCGTGTCACGGCCGTCGACGACGTCAGTTTCCGGGTCGAGCGCGGCGAGATTCTCGGCTTCCTCGGACCGAACGGCGCCGGCAAGACGACGACGATGCGGATTCTGACCGGCTACATGCCTGCCACCGACGGCAAGGCGATTGTCGCCGGGTTCGACGTCTTCGACCAGCCGATCGAGGCCAAGCGCCGCACCGGCTACCTGCCCGGAGACGCCGCCGCTCTACCCCGACATGAGCGTCAGCGAGTACCTCGACTTCGTCGCCAAGATCAAGGGCGTGCCCGTCGAGCGAGCGGGCGTCCGCGGATCCAGCAGGTGATGGAGCGCACGCGCATCGACGACATGGCGGACCGTCAATGCGCCAAGCTGTCGAAGGGCTACCGCCAGCGCGTCGGCCTCGCGCAGGCGCATCGCTGCACAATCCCGACGTCCTGATCCTCGACGAGCCGACGGCCGGTCTCGATCCCAAGCAGATCATCGAAACGCGCGAGCTCATCAAGGAGCTCGCCGGCGACCACACCATCATCCTGAGCACGCACATCCTGCCCGAGGTCGCGCAGACGTGCCAGCGCGTCGTCATCATCAACAAGGGACGCGTGGTCGCCGTCGACACGCCCGACAACCTGACGGCGCGGCTGCGCGGTTCGGAAACGCTGTATCGTGCAGGTCGACGCCAGCCGGCGCCGACGCCGGCCGCGTCGCTCGGACAGCGTCCCCGGCGTGACGCGCGTCGCCGAGTCGGAGCGTCGTGACGGGGTGGTCGGGTTCGAAGTCGACAGCGAAGCCGGCCGCGACGTGCGCCGCGATCTGGCGCGCGCCGTCGTCTCCAGCGGCCTGGGACTGCTGGAGCTGCGCCCGATCCGCATGAGCCTCGAAGAAATCTTTCCTGTCGCTGACGACGGACGAGAGCGCCGCCGCCGCGGCCGACGCGGAGACCGCAGTGCTGGAAGGAGAGCCGCCCATGCGTAACATCCTCGCGATTGCGTCAAAGAGCTGAAGTCGTAGCTCTCGTCGCCGATCGCCTGCATTCGTCATCGGCTTCTGGGCGCTGTTGTACGGCTACTTCTTCGTCGCGATCCTGAACTTCTTCGTGCGCCAGAGCATGCAGATGAGCCAGTTCGGGCAGGCTGGCCCGCAGGCGATGAACGTCAACCAGCAGCTGATTCGCCCGCTGCTGCGCAGAACGTCACCGATCCTGATCCTGTTCCTGCTGCCGATGGTGACGATGCGGACCTATTCGGAGGAGAAGCGGTCCGGCACGATCGAGCTGCTGCTGACCTCGCCGCTCACCGATTTCCAGATCATCATGGGCAAGTTCCTCGGCGCGATGGCGCTGTATGGCGTGATGCTCGCGCGTCACGCTGATCCACGTCGGCGCTGCTGTTCATCTACGGGCGGCCGGAGTGGAAGCCGATCGTCACGGCCTATCTCGGGCTGCTGCTGCTCGGCGGCTGCTTCATCTCGGTCGGCCTGTTCATCTCGAGCCTGACGAAGAATCAGATCGTCGCCGGCATGGTCGACCTTCGCGGTGTTCCTGATGCTGTGGGTCATCACCTGGATCGGCAGCTTCTCGGGCCCGACGGTCGATCGCGCTGACGCAGTATCTGTCGATCATCGACCACTTCGACGACTTCGGCAAAGGCGTGCATCGACACGACGCACCTGATCTACTACGTGAGCTTCATCACGTTCGGGCTGTTCCTGACCGCCAAGTCGGTCGATAGCGAACGGTGGCGCGGCTGACATGGTCAACCGAATTCTCAGCATCGTCGGCTGGCTCGGCACGGCGCTGGTGTTCGTCGCCGTCGCGCATCGCTTCGGCTGCCCGGCGAAGGAACAATGCGCGTACTACCTGGCCTGGGCCGGCCTGGTCTGCGTGCTGGCCTACATCGCTCGGCCAGTGGCGCGAGATCGCGCAGGTGTTCTCGCGGCGCCAGGCGCGCTACGGCACGCTGGCGGCGACGAGCGTGCTCGTCGTCCTCGGCATCCTCGATCGCGATCAACTACATCGGCGCGCGGCAGAACAAGCGCTGGGACCTGACGGCGAACAAGCAGTTCAGCCTGTCGGATCAGAGCACGCAACGTGCTGCCGAAGCTCGACGCGCCGCTGCAGGTGATGGTGTTCGCGCAGGAGCCCGAGTTCCAGCGCTATCAGGACAAGCTGAAGGAATACGAGTACGCGTCGAAGAAGGTGACGACCGAGTACATCGATCCCGACAAGAAGCCGACCGTCGCGCAAGCAGAACCAGATTCAGCAGTGCGGCACGATCGTCTTCAACTACAAGGGCCGCACCGAGCGCGTGACGTCCGACAACGAGCAGGACATCACCACCGGCATCATCAAGGTCGTCAGCGGCCAGCAGAAGAAGGTCTACTTCACGCAGGGTCACGGCGAGAAGGACACGACCTCGGCGGAACGCGACGGCTACAACGACGATCGCCGGCGCGCTCGGCCGCGAGAACTACACGGTCGACAAGCTGGTCATCGCGCAGCAGGGCGCGGTGCCCGACGATGCGGCGCGTGGTCATCGTGGCCGGACCGCGGACCGACTTCTTCCCGCCGGAAATCGAGGCGCTGAAGAAGTATCTCGGACAAGTCGGGCAAGCTGCTGCTCGAGCTCGACCCGCCGGACAAGCCCGACAGCCCGCCGCTCACGCAACCTGATCGCGCTCGCGCACGACTGGGGCATCGACGTCGGCAACGACGTCGTCGTCGACGTGCAGCGGCATGGGCCGGCTGATCGGCACCGACGCGTCGGTGCCGGTCGCGGCGAACTATCCGTCGCATCGCGATCACGCAGCGGTTCAACTTCATCACGGCGTATCCCGCTGGCGCGATCGGTCACGCCGGTCAGCGGCGGCGTCAACGGACACACGCGCGCAGACGTTCGTCGAGACGAGCCCGCGCAGCTGGGCGGAAACCGGACATCAAGAGCCTGCTGACGCAGCGGCCAGGTGGCGCTCGACGAGGCGAAGGGCGACAAGAAGGGCCCGATCGTCGATCGCCGCGGCGGTGTCGGCGCCGTGCGTCGACCGCGACGCCGAAGCCCGGCGAGCGCCGACGCGCCGAAACCGGAAACGCGCGTCGTCGTGATCGGCGATTCGGATTTCGCCGCCAACGGCGGCGCTCGGCATCCAGGGCAACCGCGACCTGTTCATGAACATCGTCGGCTGGCTGTCGCAGCAGGAGAACCTGATCTCGATCCGGCCGAAGGAACGCCGACGATCGGCCGCATCACGCTGACCGCGACGCAGCAGAGCGAACATCATCGTGGCTGTCGCTGCTGATCATCCCGGCCTGCGATCTTCGGCACGGGCGTCTACACCTGGTGGCGGAGGCGGTAGATGCAGCGGTCTGCGATCGACGCATTGCGCTCGTCGTCGTGCTCGCCGGTCTCGGCGCCTACATCTACTTCGTCACCTGGAAGACAGCCGGAGGGCGGCGACGCGGCGGCGAAGAAGCAGGAAAAGGTCTTCGCCGGCGCTGCGAGGCCGACAAGATCGAGGAGATCACGGATCACGTCGGCGAGCGGCGACGCGACGACGCTCAAGAAAGACAGACGGCGGCGTGGCAGACTGACCAGCCGATCGCGGCGAAGGCCGACGACTCGGAGGTGTCCGGGCATCACCTCGGCGCTGGCGCCAGATCGAAATCGTCGCGCGTCGTCGACGAGAACCCGGCGAACCTGAACGACTACGGCCTGTCGAACCCGCGCATCGAAGTCGACTTCAAGGCGGCCGGCGACAAGGATTACCGCAAGCTGCTCATCGGCGAGAAGTCGCCGACCGGCGGCGACCTGTTCGCCGAAGCGCAACGACGAGAAGACGCGTCTTCCTGATTCCGGCGTTCCAGGAGACGACGTTCAACAAGGACGACGTTCGACCTGCGCGACAAGACGTGCTGAAGTTCGACCGCGAGCAAGGTCGACGGCGTCGACGTCGACCGCCGCCGGCAAGACCGCCGATCGCGAAGGACGGCGCGCGACTGGAAGATCACCGAAGCCGCTGCAGACGCGCGCCGACTTCGGATCCGTCGAAGGGCTGATCGGCCGCGCTGCAGACGCGCGCAGATGAAGTCGATCGTCGGCCGAGCAACGCGACGCCCGCGGACCTGAAGAAATACGGCCTCGACAAGCCGGAAGCGACGGTCAACGTCGAACGCCGGCAGCGCGACGCGCGACGCTGCTCATCGGCGGCAAGGCCGACAGACAACACGGTCTACGCGCGCGACGCGTCGAAGCCGGCGGTCGTCACGGTCGAAAGCGCGCTGCGTCGACGACTTGAAGAAGGGCGCCGACGACTACCGCCGCAAGGACCTCTTCGAGTTCCGGGCCGTACAACGCCAACCGCGTCGAGCTGATCCGCGGCAACGGCCAGACGTCGTGCTTCGAGCGCGTGAAGGGCCAGGGCGAGAACGCGCAGGACAAGTGGCGGCGCGTCAGCCCGAACGCGGCCGACGCCGACCGCGACAAGGTCGACGGCCATGCTGGCCAAGCTCGTCGAACATGCGCGCGACGTCGTTCGTCGGAGTCGACGGCCAAGACCGGCCTCGACAAGCCGGCGCTGACGGTCGTCGGTCGAAGTTCGACGACGGGAAGAAGGAAGAGCGCGTCGACGTTCGGGACAGGACGGAGCGACGACGTCTCGCGTCGCGTCACGGCGAGCCCGGCGCGGTCAAAGGTCGACACGCCGGATTTCAACGAAGCGATCAAGTCGCTGGACGAGCTGTCAAGTAGCGCTGCGTCGCGCAGCGCCTGGCGGCGCTGGCGCTGCCGATCGCTGCAGCTGTCTTCGCGCTATCGATCGCGCGGCGTCGCGTCGCACGGCGTGCCATGCACCGCTGCCCCAACCTTCGCCCTACCTGCCCGTCACCTGCCCGATCCCGCCCCTCCTGCCGTTCCGCCTCCGCTCGCGACGTCGACGCGATCCTCGGCGCAGCGCCGCTGCTCGGCACGGCTACTGGGGCGTGCTCGTCAAGTCGCTGAAAACCGACGAGACGCTCTACGCGCTCAACGCGCGCAAGCTGCTGATGCCCGCGTCGAACATGAAGATCGTGACGCTGGCGGCCGCCGCCGGAGCGCCTGGGCTGGGACTACACGTACGAGACGCAACGTGCTCGCGGCCGGACGCATCGGCGCAGGCGTCCTCGACGGCGACCTGATCGTCGTCGGCTCCGGCGATCCGAGCATCGTCGCGGATGACGGCCGCGACGATCGCTGTTCGGCGAGCTGGGCCGAGCGGCTCGCGGCTGCGCGGCGTCCGCACGATCGCCGGCCGCATCGTCGGCGACGACAACGCGTTCGACGACGAGGCGCTGGGATTCGGGTGGTCGTGGGACGACCTGCCCGACGACTACGCCGCGGGCGTCAGCGCGCTGCAGTTCAACGAGAACGCCGTGCGTCTCGCCGTTGCGCCCGGCGCGTCGGGGTCGGCGATTTCGCGGCCGATCGCCGTTGGCGCCGACCGGGCGGCGGCCTGGTCGTCGACAGCGACGGTCGACACCGCGGCCGACCGGCACGCACGGCGCGCATCGCGGCGCAGCGGCTTCCCGGCAAGCGATCGCCTCGTCCTGCGCGGTCGATTCCGCATCGAGCGGCACGCCGATCGACGCGGCTGGTGTCGGTGGACAACCCGACGTGTGTTTTTGCGTCAACCTCGCTGCGCAGCGCGCTGATCGCGCGCGGCATCGACGTGCGCGGACCGGCGGTCGACATCGACGAGATTCCGGACGCGCCGGCCAGGACGCGAGCGAGAACAATCGCGAGCCAGCGCTCAGCGCCGCTCACGCAGCTCGCCGTGCGCCTGATGAAGACTCAGCCAGAACCTCTGCGCGAAACGTTCCTGAAGTCGCTCGGCGCGCGCCGCGGGGACGCCGACGTTTGTCGCCGGGGCGGACCGCGGTGCAGACCACGCTGCAGGCGTGGGGAGTCGGGGCCGACGACCTGATCGATCGCGACGGATCGGAAGCATGTCGCGGTATCGACTACGTATCGCCCGCCGCGCTGGTGACGATCCTCACGCACATCCACCGCGACGATCGACTACGCGATTCTTTTGTAGCGACGCTGCCGATTGCCGGACCGCGACGGTTCGCTGACCAACCGATGCAAATCCACGCCCGCCGACAGCAATGCCCGGGCGAAGACCGGATCGATGACGAGATGTGCGCACGCTGTCGGGTTATGTGACGAGCGCCAGGGCGAACCGCTGGTGTTCTCGATCGCTGGCCAGCAACTTCGAAACACCGCCCGGCACGATCAACAAAGCTACGCGATGCGATCGTCGTCAAGTTGGCGGAGTTCAGGCGCGCGCGGACACCGCGGTGATGGCGTCCGCGCGGCGGTGAGCACCGCGTCGGGATCGGCACATCCAGCCCGCCAGCCTGGCGAGCTCGGGCCTTCCGCCGCCACGCCCGCCGAATTGCCCGGTCAGCCGGCTCACGATCTCTGCTGCGCGGACGCTGGCGGTCACGTCCGTGGAACGCGCCGCGACGATGAGGACCGGACGCGATGCCGACACCAGCACGACGATGGAGCCGGGCTTGGCGGCAACGGCGGTTGCCAGCGCCTTGAGTCCGTTCGCGTCGGCATCGATTGAGCGCAGGACACGACGCGACCGGCTCGCGATCGGTTCGCCCGACGCTGCAAGTTCCTCGGCACTGAAATCGCGCCAGTTCTTCCTGGGCGCCCGCGAACGCGCGCTTCTGATCCTTGGCCTCGGCCTGCATGCCGCTGGATGGCGGCCGGCAATCTCGTCAGGCAGCACGGACAACAGCCGGACGCTCGATGTGACGGCATCGCGAGTCGTCGAAACCGCTGCAGCGCGCGGCCGCCGCACACGAACTCGATCCGTTGGCCGCCCTTGAACCGCTCCCAGCTCGCAACCGCGATGATCCCGATGCCGCCGGTGCGCGACGTGCGTGCCGCCGCACGCCGACAGGTCGAACGTCCTCGACGTCGATCAGCCGCAGCGTGCCGCCGCGAAGCGACTCTTTCCGCAGCGGACAGCGCCGCCGCCTCATCGCGTCGGCGAACCGGATCGTCACCGGCCGATCTTCCCAGACGACGCGGTTCGCCTCGCTTTCCGCGGCCGCAATCTCGGCACGGCGAACAGCTCGCGCGCCAGGTCGATCGTCGACACGTCGGCGCCGAGATGGAAGCTCGCCGTGCGCACGCCAAGCATGCTTGTCGATCGCCGCCGACAGCACGTGCTGGCCGGTGTGCTGCTGCATGTGATCGAACCGCCGCGGCCAGTCGATTGAGCCCGGATCGCCGTCCCTGGTCAACGTCGTTCGTTCGTCATCGTCTTTGGTCCTTCGTCCGTCGCTTCGTCCTGGTCCACACATGCGCGATCGTTCCGTCTTCCTCGTCGATCGACATCGACGACGCGAAAGTCGCCCAGCGTGCCCGGTGTCGAACGGCTGGCCGCCGGACGTGGGATAGAAGGCGGTGCGGTCGAGGATCACTGAGACGCTCCGCCGTGCGGTCCACCGCGACGCCACGATGGCGTCGAACGCCTGGAGTACGGATCGGTGTAGTAGAGGCGCGTGGTCATCTGGCGCGTCGACTGGCCGGTCGCTACCGCGCACCTGATCGCTGCGCGCATCGTCGTCGGCAACCGGCAGCTCGAAGAAAGAACGTCAGCGCCGCCCAGTTGTTCCCCAGGTAGCCGATCGATCCTGCCATGCGACTCGATGATGCCGTAGCTCACCGACAAGCCCGAGACCGGTGCCCTTCCCGACCGGCTTGGTCGTGAAGAACGGCTGGAACAGCTTTCGGCTCGTCTTCCGGCAGACGCCGGGCCCGTCGTCGCTGGACTTCGAGCGCGGACCTTCGCGCCGGCGTCGAGCAACGCGGATCAGGATGCGGCCGCGCGAGCGGCCGTCGTGTTCGATCGACTGCCTGGGCGTTGATGACGAAATTGAGGATCGACCTGTTCGAGCTCGGTGAAGTTCGCGTGCACCTCTGCGGCTGGTCGACGCCTGGACCTCGAGCGTGACCGACGACGACTTCCAGGTCGCGGTGACGCAGCTGGACCACCTCGGCGATCACGTCGCGCATGATCGACCAGTGCGGGCGGACCCGCCTGCTGGCTGCTGAAGCGCGACAAGTTGCGGATGATCTCGCGTGCGCGGCCGCTCTGCGTCTTGATGAACGCGATTTCCTCGAGCGCCTCGGGCGACACCCGCGGGTCGTGTTCGAGCAATTCGGCCGTGCCGAGAATCGCCTGCAGCGGGTTGTTCAGCTCGTGCGCGACGCCCGACACCAGGATGCCGACCGCCGCCAGGCGTTCCTGCCGGACGACCTGCCGCTGCGGCGACTGCGGCGCCTCGTGCATGCTCCGCTCCTGTTCGATCCGCCGGTCGAGCGTCGCATGCGTGTCGCGCAGGCTGCGCCGCCATGGTCGTAAACGCGTTTTGCAGCCGGGCGAGTTCGAGGTTGGGCGCCGGCCCGGCTGCAGGGGGCGAGAGATCGCCGTCGGCGATCGCGCTGGGCGTTCTCGCGCACGCGATTGACGCCGTCGCTCATCAGCGTCGACAGCCAGAGCGCCAGGAGCAGCGCCACGCAAATCGCGACGTCGGCGAATGCGAAGCTGCGCCGCCACTGAGGCTCGGACGCGCTCGATCGCGACGCTCGTCGGGATGCCGACGCTGAGCAGCCACGGTCCGCGCGCGACCACGGCGTTGCCGTAGTAGCGCCGAACGCCGTCAGGCCCGCGCGGGTTTAGCTCCGGCGCGACGTCGCGCGGCTGCGCCCCGGCCTCCTCGATGACCTTGCCGATGAACTGTTCGGCATCGAGACTGCGGGCGAGGACGCGGCTCTTGGCGTCCGTCAGCGTAACGACCGATCCGTCCGGCAGCGGAATCGCCGTGAAGAGGGTCTGCAACTGGGTGAGGTTGATGCCGGGACCGAGGACGCCGCCGACGGTTCCGGCGGCGTCCTTGACGGGATATGCGAGGGCAATTGTCGGCTTCCCCGACACCTCGTCCGTTCATCAGCTGGCTGATCGTCGGCGTGCCGTGCTCGAATCACTTCGGTCGGGAACGGCATCGTCAGCATGCGATCCGTGGTCGGCAGTCCGCTACCCTTCTCAATCCGCCTTGGCGGTCGACGAGCGCGATGTTCAGAAGTAGCGGATGATGGCTGGAGCACTTCGGCGAAGAGCACGTCGGACGGCGCGCGATCGAGATCCATGACCGCCGGGTGCTGAAGTAGCGCCGACGCCATCGAGTCAAGGCCGTTCAGGTATTGGTTCAGGTACGACGCCGCGGTGGTGGCGACCGACGCGGCCTGCGCCTGCACCTCTTCCGCGCGCTCGAGCCTGGTCCTGCTCTCGGACCACAGTTCGATCGCGGCAAAGGGAATCAGCAGCGCGCAGGTGGCTCCGATGACTTGTCGCCGAAGCGGCTGACCGGCGAGTAGGCGCAAGGGATTTTTCGGCATCTTAGCGCAGCAGAACCGGATCGGCGATCCCGGCCTCGTGGAAGCCCTTCGCGCGCAGCCGACAACTGTCGCAGTGGCCGCACGGCCGTCCCTCGGGCGACGGATCGTAGCAACTCGTGGTGATCCCGTAATCGAGACCAAGCGCCGCGCCGCGGCGGATGATGGCGGCCTTGTCGAGGGCGATGAGCGGCGTGTGGACGCGAAACGCCGCGCCTTCCACACCGGCGCGCGTCGCCAGCGCCGCCAGCTGCTTCGAACGCTGCGATGAACTCCGGCCGGCAATCCGGATAGCCGGAATAGTCCAGCGCGTTCACGCCGATGACGATGTCGGCTGCGCCGACGACTTCGGCCCAGCCGAGCGCAAGCGAGAGCATGATCGTGTTCCGCGCCGGCACGTAGGTGGACGGAATCCCGGTCGCAGCGAGATCGCGATCGCGCGGGACAGCGTCGTCCGTCGTCAGCGCCGAGCCGCCGATTGCCCGTAAGTCCACGCTGAGCTCGAGGTGTCGTGCGACGTCGAGCGCGCGTGGCTACCAATCTGGCCGATTCGATTTCACGCACGTGGCGCTGCCCATAATCGAGCGTCAGCGCGTACAGCGAGAAGCCGTCGGACTTTCGCGATCGCCCCGGCCGTGTACGAATCCAGTCCGCCGCTCAGCAGGACAACCGCCGGCCTCACACGCCGCGAGTCTCCGGCGGCCAAATGACTTATGAATCTGCAGCTGCAGCCGCGCCGGGCAGATGGTCCGCGAGCATCCACTCGGACAACGCTTTCGGATCGAGGACGCCGTGCACGGGCGACACGAGCACCGCGGCCGCGCGCGACGGCAAATCGCGCCGCGCGATGACGTCACGCGCGAACTCGTAGTCGGCGCGATCCTTGACGACGAACTTCACCTCGTCGTGCGGACCGAGACGCGCCAGGTTGTCCCAGTCGTTCTTGTCGGCTTCGCCGCTGCCGGGACACTTGACGTCGACAATCTTGATGCACCGCGGCCGGCACGCGCGCAATCGGGCGATGGCCGCCGGTCTCGAGCATCACCGTGCCGGCCGTGGCCAGCAGGCGATCCATCAGCGGATACACGTCTTCCTGCAGCAACGGTTCACCGCCGGTAATCTCGACGAGCGGACAGTCGTGCCGGTCGACCTCGGCCACGACCTCGTCCACCGACATCTTGCGACCCTCGTGGAACGCGTACTGCGTGTCGCACCACGAACAGCGGAGATCGCACGCCGTCAGCCGCACGAACACGCACGGACGCCCGGCGCGCGTCGACTCGCCCTGAATCGAGTAGAAGATCTCGTTGACCGTCAGCAATTTGCAAATTCCATTATCCTACGGTGATGGCGAAGACCGACGTTTTACACGAAACCCACCTGAACTACATGCCAGAACGCCAGAAGTTTTCTGGATACGCATGGCATCGACGTGCACGAGATCGACATCAACAAGCAGCCGCCGACGCGCGAGTTCCTCGAGAAGCATATCGATCGCGAATCGCTTTCTCGATTTCGTGAGCACGCGCAGCCCGGTGTGGAAAGAGCGTCCGCTGCCGAAGTCGAAAAAGGAAGCGATCGACCTGATGATGCAGAATCCGAATCTCATCCGCCGACCGATCCTCATCACGGGATCGAAGGTGACGTTCGGCTTCGACAAGGATCAATACGACAAGCTCTAATCTCCGTATCGGCACGTCGGGCTGGAACTATCCGTCGGGACGCGGGCACGTGGAACGGCGTCTTCTACCCGAAGAGGCCGCGCCCGTCCGAAGGGTTTCGACGAGCTCGCGTTTTACGCGGAACACTTCGACACCGTCGAAGTGAACTCGACGTTCTACGGCCAGCCGCGGGCCGAGGTCTGCCGCGCGCTGGGCCGACCGCACGCCGCCCGGCTTCGAGTTCTCGGTGAAGCTGTATCAGAAGTTCACGCATCCGCGCATGTTCGAGGAGCGCGTCGCCCGTGCGCTGCCCGAGGATGCGCGCGGCGATCGCGACGCCATCCGGACGCTGGCCAATCCGAACGACAGCGGACCTCGACGAGTTCCGGCGCGGCATCGAGCCGCTGGCGACGCGAGGAAAGCTGGGCGCCGTGCTCGCGCAGTTTCCACCGAGCTTCACGAACACGCCCGCATCTCGCGGCTACGTGACCGGACTGCTGCGCACGCTTCGCGAGCTATCCCGATCGCCGTCGAACTGCGGCATTCGAGCTGGAGCGATCGCCTCGGCGAGACGCTCGCGCTGCTGAACGAATTCAGGCGGCGTGGGTGCAGATCGACGAGCCGAAGTTCCGCTTCTCTATTCGTCAGAATCATTTGCCCAACGTGCGCGGCTTCTACTACATGCGCCTCCACGGGCGGAACACCGCGGCGTGGTGGAAGCACGACAAGTCGGAGGATCGCTACAACTACCTCTACTCCGCCGACGAGCTGCAGCGAGTTCTCGGAAACCGCCGATGCGGCGAAGCAGCTCGTCAAGAAGCTGTATCTCTACACGAACAACCACTTCTCGGCGAAGTCGGTCGCCAATGCCGCGATGATCAAAGACGCAGCTCGGGGAGCCGCTCGACGGCGAGTATCCGCCCGACTTTCTCGAGCGCTACCCGGAGTTGCGCGGGGTTGTAAAAGAACAGACGTCATGGCTGACGGCAGATGGCTAAGGGCTAACCGTCGGGTTGACCCCAATGTTTGCCATCAGCCATTCGCCATTCAGCCATGTCGGGAACGCCGATGCGTGCACAGTGTGCTCGAATGAGGCACGCATCGCAGCGCGGATAGACCGGCCGGCAGACGTTCTGCCCCACGTCACGAGATACAGGTTGATGAACGGCCACCAACGGCGATGGGTAGCGCGGTAGAGCGCCTGCTCCGTTTCTTCCGGGGTTCGGGTCCGAACCCACCCAGCCGGTTGGAGATTCGGTGCACGTGGGTGTCGACGCAGATGCTCGTCCGGCTCTTGAAGGACAGGATCAACACCAAATTAGCGGTTTTCCGCCCGACGCCCGGCAGCGCCAGTAGCTCTACCATAGTGCCGGGAACCCGCCGCTTGGTGTCGCTCGACGAGAATCTGGCAGGTCTCCTTGACGTGCCGTGCCTTGTGGCGGTAAAAGCTCACCGGGTAGATCAGCCGTTCAATCCGTTTGACCGGGATCCGGGCCATGGTGTGCGGGGTCCGGGCGACCCGGAACGAACCGGGCAGATGCGGCGGCGGTCACCGGATCGCGCGTCTGCGCGGAGAGCATCGTCGAAATCAGCACCTCGAAGGGGTCTTCCTGGCTCTCTTCGGCGATCTTCTCGACGGCGGGCAGCTCCAGGTGGTCGATGGCGCGGGCCAGCGCGCGCATGACGGCTCGCACAGCACTTGTGCTGGCTGGTCCATGACGCGGCTATACTAATCGACGGTCGCGATGCCGCAGACCCGCGGATCGCGGTCGTCACTTAGCAAGGAGGGGCGGGATGAAGCGCTTGTTTGTGGTGGCTCTTACAGTGTTGGGATTGTGCGTCGCAGCGCAGTCGGTGCCGCTGCAGGCACAGGCGAAGCCGAAGTCGATGTCCGCCACGGGCGTGGTGAAATCGGTGAGCGCCACGTCGTTGGCGATCACGGCCTCCGGCAACAAGGAAATGACGTTCACGGTGGACGGCACCACCAAGTTCGTCGGCAAAGGTCTCAGCACCAAGAGCCGCGAAAAGGGTGGCAAGATCACGGCGATGGACGCGGTGGGCGGTGGTGACGCGGTCAGCGTCACCTATCACGACATGGGCGGCACGATGCACGCCGCACAGGTGCGCGTCAACAACAAGGCAATGGCCACGAAGAAGTGACAGCGGTGGTCGGCGATCGAGCGATCGGCGGTCGAGTGATCGATCGCCGATCGCCGGTCTACCGATCGCCGATAGCAGACCCCACCCGCGGCGGCACGCTCAGCACCTCTCGCCGATCCACGTAAATCGCCGCCACCTCGTCGCCTCGAATCTCCAGCGCTGACGCCTTGCCGTCAGACACGTATGCGGGATTCATCCCGGTGTCGATCTGAATCACCCGCCCGCCGAATCGCGTCATCACTTTGCCCGGCGTCGTCACCGTATGAGCGATGACGATGGCGCGCGCGTGCAGCTTGGACAGAATATCGTCGACTTGCGGCGCGAAGGCGTCCGGCTCCTGCGCGAGGCCGCGGTACCACAGCGGGCCGTCGGCGCGGCCGGCCAGGGTGGCCAGCGGTGCCGCGCGGGTCTTGTCCAGATCGTTGGTCAGGTCCTTGCGCAGCCGATCGTTGATCGCCTCGCAGCCGAAGGTCGCGAACGCCTGGCTGATGCCGCCGTGCACGAACACGAAGCCGTTGATGGTGACCGTCGCCGGATTCTGGCGGAGCCAGCGGCCGTACTCGCCGTCGCGGCCGAAGGCGACGCGCATCTCGAGAAAGCCGAGCGGCAGTTTCTCCACCTGCTCGCGATCGGCGGCGGAGCCCGGCGAATTCATGTAGCGCACGCGGGCCGATTCGGAGTCGGCGCGCTCGAACGCCGCGTATTCGCCCGGCGAGACGAATCGGAAGTCGCCGATCATCCGCATCGCTTCGTGGTTGCCGACGAGCGCGTGGACACGGCCGCCCGCCGATTGCGCCTCGCGCTGCGAGTTGCCGGAGCAGGTCGAGCGCTTTCCGCGAATCGCCGCCGCGATCGAGAACGTCGCCGGCCTGAACGAGATGCGCGGTGCCTCCGCTCCAGTGCAACTCGCCATCGATCAGCCCCGCGGCCTTCAGGATCTCGACGAACCGATCGTAGGCGCCATGCACGTCGCCGATGGCGACGACGCGGTCGACCCTCTCCCACTCGCACGTGCTTTTCTCCGCGGCGGCAAGCGGCCGCGCCACCAGCAGCGCGACGCACACCAAAGTGGCGCAGGCCTTAAGGCCTGCGTGGTTCGACTGAGGCTCACCACGCCCTGAGCTTGTCGAAGGGCGGACGCAGCACTAAAGCGCCGCGCCACACTCTGCAAATTGCGTTTCATCACACCCTCAACGCACGACGGGCACCGGCGTCACTGGCGGCCGTCCCTGCAGCACGGCGAGGACGTTGTCGGCCGCGAGCTCGGCCATCGCGGTGCGCGTTTCCGTGGTGCCGCTGGCCAGGTGCGGCACGAGGAGCACGTTTTCGAGCGTCAGCGAGATCCGGATGCACCGCCGGCTCGTTTTCGAAGACATCGAGCGCGGCGCCCGCGATCAGATGCTGCTGGAGGGCCCACGCCAGCGCCTCTTCGTCGACGACCGGTCCGCGGGCCGTGTTGATCAGAAACGCCGACCGCTTCATGCGCGCGAGCGTGCGCCTGTCGATGAGATGACGCGTCTCGGGCGTGAGCGGCACGTGCAGCGAAACGACATCCGACGTGGTCAGCAGTCGATCGAACGACATCGCCTCGGCGCCGTCCACGGTCGTCTCGAAACTTCGGTGAACGCCACGCGCATGCCGAACGCCGACGCGCGCGCGGCGACCGCGCGCCCGATGCGCCCCACGCCCACGAGCCCGAGTTGTTTGCCGCGGAGCTCGGTGCCGAGCATGAAATCGAGCGCCCAGCCCTTCCAGGCGCCGCGGCGCACCACCCGCTCGCCCTCCGCGAGCCGGCGGGTGATCGCGAGAATCAACGCCCACGTGAAGTCGGCGACCGACTCGGTCAGCACGTCGGGCGTGTGGGTGACGACGACGCCGCGTGACAGCGCGTAGGGAATGTCGATGTTGTTGAAGCCGACGGCGACGTTCGCGATCACCTTGAGGTTGGGCGCCGCGTCGACGACCGAGCGATCCACGGCGTCGGTCAACAGGCTGATGAGCGCGTCCTTGTCCGCGATCCGCGCGCGCAGTTCCTCGGCCGGGATCGCCCCGTCGCCCGTGTACAGATCGATCTCGGCGGCCGCTTCGAGCTTCGACAGGACCGCGTGAAGGAAGTCGGCGCGTGATCAGGATTTTCGGCATAGGCTCGAGTGAGACGCGCTGGCGATCGGTCAATGTCCCAGCGATACGCAATAGCCGCAGTGATTGCAGCGCACCGACGGCTCGATGAAACAGACGCCCTCGTCCTCGTCGCTGCCCCGCACGAGCGGCAGCAACGCGTGGCTGGCGTGCGTCCGGAACGGCCGCGCCTGAGTCGTGGACTCCGCAGCCGGCCTGCCGGCGCCGACCTGACGCGCGATCGATTCGCGAATCATCTCGCTCAGCTCGCGGTCATCCATCGATGGTCACCGTATCGATGATCCCGACGATCGCGGCGTCGACCGGCGCGGCTTTCTTCCCCAGCGCCTCGCCCGCCGCGCGACCCTCCAGCACAACCAGCACTTTCTCGTTCACGCCGGCGCCGACGCCGTCGACGGCGAGCAGCGCCGACCCGCGCGGCGCGTCGTCGGGACCGAGCGGCTGGACGATCAGCAGCTTCGCCCCCTCGAACTTGCGGTGCTTTTGGGTCGAGACGAGCGTGCCGATGACGCGCAATCTGCACGATATCCGTAAGCATGCTATGCCTTCAGCAAGTCCCAGTGATCGACGATGCCGACGATGCCGGCGTCGACCGGCGCCTCGACCGGATAGAACGGGAAGCTGGCTTCCTTGCCGCGCACGAAAACACCTCTTCGCCGACGCCGGCGCCGACGGCGTCGACCGCGACGAGCGGCCGGCCGGTCGGCTGATGATCGGGTGTCAGCGGCTGCACGACGAGCAGCGTGATCCCGATCGAGGTTCTCGTCCTTGCGGGTCGCGACCACGTCGCCGATGACACGAGCGAGCTGCATTACTCATTCGACCTCGATCGCGTCGATGATCCCGACAATCGCGGCGTCGACGGGGCAATCCTTCAATCCCGACGCCATCCGCGCTGAGCTGCCGCTGACGATCGAGCACGGTTTCGCCGACGCCGGCGTCGACCGTGTCCACGGCGACGAGATAGTTGCCCTCGACTTTGCCGCGGGGATCGACGCCGCGCACGACCATCAGCTTGTTGCTGACGAGGCGCGGATCTTTCGTGTGGCGACAACCGTGCCGACGACCTTCGCGAGGAGCACGACTCTACGCCTTCGCGGCGGTAGCCTTGCCGATCGGCAGCGCGTCCTCGAGGTTCGCGTGCGGGCGCGGGATGACGTGGACCGACACGAGCTCGCCGACCCGGCGCGCCGCCGCGGCCCCGGCGTCGGTGGCGGCTTTGACCGCCGCGACGTCGCCGCGCACGATCGCCGTGACGTAGCCGGCGCCGATCTTCTCCCAGCCGACCAGCGTCACCTTCGCGGCCTTGACCATCGCATCGGCGGCCTCGATCATCGCGACCAGCCCCTTGGTTTCGATCATCCCTAGCGCCTCGCCCATTTCAGCTCCCGTCATGGCTGATGGCTGATGGCTGATGGCAGTGCCGGGTTAAACCCGAGCATCCAGCCATTAGCCATCAGCCGTTAGCCATGCTATCGTAAGCTCCGATGGCGTCTTCAATCAACTCGGAAAGTTCGCGGTATGTTAACCGAATTTCGCCGTCGCCGCTTGCCGCGGCGCGTCGCGCCGTAGCGCCGCCGGTTCGTGGCGAGCAAGCGACTCGATCGCGATGATCCGCAACGAGGCGCGCATCCGCCGCCGGTCCGGCGCCTGCACGCACCTGGCACGACGCGGATCCTGGCCGCGCGCGGTCGTGTCGTCGGCGCAAATCGGCGCCGGCGCCTTGATGCCGTAAGTGTCCCCGCAGCTCCTGCAGCCGCAGGACCTCCTCGCGCGGCGATCAGGTTCTCGCGCCCGAGCATCCGCGCGACCAGGCTGATCTTCGCGAAGTGCTCGATCGGTCTCCATCTTGTAGTACGCACGAGAACAGATCGCGCGCCGACCGTCAGCGCGCCGTGGTTGGCGAGCAGCATGCCGTCGTGCGCCTTGATGTATTTCGCGCACGGCGTCGGGCAGTTCCTGCGGTCGACGGCGTCGCGTACTCCGCGATCGGAATGCTGCCGAGCGTGCGTCAGCACCTCGGCGAGCACCGCGCGATCGAGCGGAATGCCGGCGACCGCGAAGCCCGTCGCGGTCGGCGGATGCGCGTGCACGACCGCCTGCACGTCCGGCCGCTGCCGGTAGACCTCGAGGTGCATCAGCATCTCCGACGAGGGATCGCGATCGCCCTGCAGCTTGCGGCCGTCCAGATCGGTGATGCACATCATGTCCGGCGTCATGAAGCCCTTGCAGACGCTCTTGGGCGTCATCAGCAAGCCGGTCGGATCGCCGAGACGCACGCTGATGTTGCCGTCGTTCGAGGCGGTGTAGCCGCGCGCGTACATGCGGCGGCCGACTTCGACGATGTCGGCGCGGAGCTGAGATTCGGTGCTCATGCGCGTGCGGCGCCCGGTACTTGTCGCGGCAGGCGTCGGAGCAGAAGATACACGCGGGCGCGGCCGTCGTAAAGCGACGACGGCGCGATCGGGCACGCACGAACGTGCCGCAGACCGGATCGCGAACCATCTGCACGCCGCGCTGCGGCGGACTCGCGGCGGACGGCGCTGAACGCCGGTCAAGCCTTCCATGAAGCTGTGCAGCGATCCGCCAGAACATCCGCGACAGAGATGATCGACAGCACGAGGAACAGCAGCACGCGCCATGAGCGTCACGTCCTGCCTCGGCTTCTGCGCCGCCGCCCAGCGCCGGATGCGCCGACTGCAGGCTGTCGAGTGCGCGCTTCGCGGCCTGGCCCTCCGGGCTGTCGGGCGCGAGCGCGATCACCTGCTGCCACGCCTTCGAGTCGCGCCGTCGAGATCCTGCTTGCCGAACGCGCGTGACGATGCCGACGTTCAGCAGCGTCTTCGGCGTGCTTGGGATCGAGCTTGCAGCGACTGCTCGAATTGGGCCAGCGCTTTGTCGGGCTGGTTGGTGTAGTAGTAGCAGACGCCGCAGATCGGTGCTCACGTTCGACGTCGTTCGAGCGCAGCTTCAGCGCCTCCGGCACTCACGATGATCGCATCGTCGTAGCGCTCGGCGTCGAAGTAGAGATTGCCGAGCTGCGTGCGAGCCTGTGCGTTCGACGGCTCGCGCTCCGGCGACCGATTTCAGCGCGCTTGACCTGCGTGTCGTCGAGCACGGCGCGCGCGTCGGCGGCGCCGCGGTGCTCGTCTGGCGCCGGTGCGACGCCTCGTGCCGGCGCGGCCGCGCCGCCCGGAGCGAGCGCGTCGCCTGCCGCGACCCGATGATCCAGCCCGGCGATCAGGCCGAAGAACACGCCGGCGATGCCGAACGCTAGCGGCGTCCGATTTCATACCGGGAAGACTCGATCATACCGCGCGAGCGACCGCGAGTACGTCACGAACGACCGTCGCAAGCCCGACGAACACGGCGCGGGACATGATCGCGTGGCCGATCGAGACCTCGTCGAGAAACGGCAGGTCGCGGAACATGGCGAGATTGGCCAGATCGAGGTCGTGGCCCGCGTTGATGCCGAGGCCGAGCGAGTGGGCGAGACTCAGCGGCTGCGCATGAACGTCGCAAACGAGCTGGCGCCCGCCCTCGGCGCCGCGCTCGAACGCGCGCGCGAACGGCTTCGGTACAACTCGATGCGATCGGCGCCGCATCGACGCGGCCCAGCGAATCGCGTCCGGCTGGGCGTCGACGAACAGGCTGACGCGCGTGTTGTGCGCATGCAGGCGCTTGACGACGTCGGGAATCCGCGTCGAAGTGTCGGGCTGCCGCCGCAGCCTTGGCGGAGGCGGGCTGCCAGCCGGCCTGACTCGTGATCTCTCCGGGCACGACCGGCACGAGCGTGCACTGAGTCGGCCGGACCTCGGCCACGAGCTCGAGCAGAGTCCGGACGAGGATCGCCCTCGATGTTGAACTCGACGCCCGGCGCGCGACTCGCGCAGCGTCCTGGCGACGGCCCGGACGTCGTCCGGCGTGATGTGCCGCCGATCGGCGCGCGCGGATGAACCGTGATGCCGGCGCGCCGGCCGCGACGCACACGCTGACCGCGTCGATCACGCTCGGCACTGCGCCGCCGCGCGAATTGCGGAGCGTCGCGACTTTGTTGACGTTGCACCGAGGAGCAGACGGCATCAGGCGCTCGTGCGCCCAGCGTGCCTCTTGACGACGTCCGACGATCTCCTGCGCCCAGGCGCGGATCTCGTCTGGATCCTGTCCTTCGAGCATCACGCGCAGCAGCGGCTCGGTGCCCGAATAGCGCACCAGCAGCCGCCCCTGCCCGTCGAGCCGCGACTCGACGCGCGCGATCGCGGCCGCGACCGGCGGCACGGTCGGCGAGATCGACCTTCTCGCGGACGCGGACGTTCAGCAGCACCTGCGGATAGTCCGAGTCGTCGCCAGGTCGGCCAGCGGATCGCAGCCACGTCCGGCGCGCGATCGTGCGCAGCACGTTCAGCGCCGTGCACAGGCCGTCGCCGGTGAAGAGGTAGTCCGAGAAGATGATGTGGCCCGACTGCTCGCCGCCGAGCGACAGGTCGCGCTTGAGCATCTCCTCCATCACGTAGCTTGTCGCCGACGCTGCAGCGCACGAGGTCGATGCCGAGCGCGCTGCAGCGCGAGCTCCGAGCCCGATGTTGCTCATCGACGGTGGCGACGATGCGCGTTGCCCTTCAGCCGGCCCTCGCGCTGCAGCTGGCGGCCGCACATCAGCAGCACGCGCGTCGCCGTCGACGATGCGGCCCTGGTGATCGACGAAAATCGCGCGGTCGCCGTCGCCGTCGAACGCGACGCCCATGTCGCAGCCGCCGGTCGACGACCGTCTGCGCCAGCCGCTCGGGATGCGTCGATCCGCAGTTGAGGTTGATGTTGCGGCCGTCCGGCGCGATCGCCGATGATAGCGACGCGTCGAGGCCCGAGCTGCTCGAACAGCCCGGCGCGCCACGGTCGTCGTCGCGCCGTTGGCGCAGTCGATCGGCGAGCCGGACATCCGTCGAGCGCGGCGCCTGCGTCCGGAAACACGGCGCGCAGATGATCGAGATACGTGCTCGACAGGTCGCGCGTCGCCACCGGCTCGGCGTCGCCGCCGTCGCGGCGTCCAGGTCGTGTCGGCGACGATCGCTTCGACCTCGCGCTCGACGCGTCTCGGTGAACTTTCTCGCCCTTGCCTGAGAACACCTTGATGCCGTTGTCCTCGATACGGATTGTGCGACGCGGAGATCACGACGCCGGCGTCGTAGACTGCCGGTCCGCGTCAGATAGGCGACGGCCGGCGTGGGCACGACGCCGGCGCTCGTCACGCGCGGCGCCTTCGCCGGACGCGCCGTGCGCGAGCTCGGCCTCGATCCACGTCACCCGATTCGCGCGTGTCGCGCCCGACGAAAGCGAGCGGTTCGCCGGACTCGATCCCGTCCGGCCGCGCGCGATGCACGCACCGGAGCGGCGCCCGAGCCGGCGAACCGGTCGGCCGATCCGAGCGGGTAGTCCGGCGTGCCGCGGACGCCGTCGGTGCCGAACAGCGCGGATCTACTGTTTGCCACTGGATATCCGCACCTGAACGGTGGCGGTTCGATGCGGGTGACACCCGACGTCGCGGCGGCGAGTCCGCGTGAACGGTCAGCGAGTAGTTGTCCGGCGCCGAGGCCGGCGAGGTCGACGTAGCGCGACCACGTCGTCGGCTTCGAGGCGTGCTGAGCGACTTCACGGCTGGCGCGCGACGCCGACGTCGGTCGACGGCTTGAGCCGTGGCTAGCCTCGAGCGTCAAGCCCGCGAGAGGTGAATCGGCCGGCTGCGCGAGCTATGCGCTCGAGCGGCGCCGGCACGATCTGCAACGGTCACCGCCGCCGATCGCGCGTTCTTCAACCGCAGCGACGGATCGAGCACGCCGAGATCGCCACGCTCTGCGGACGCGGTCGCGCGCGCCCGCGACACCGACACCGGCTCGGTCAGCACTTCGGTCACGCGCTTCACCGCGCTCTCCGGCCCGACGACCTCGACGCTCGCCGGATCCGCGGTCATCGGGCCCGACGATGAAGCCGGGCGCCGGCCGGCCGTCGACCGCCGGCACGACCGGCACCTGCCGCGATGGCGGACGCGCTCGAACGCCATCGCGATCGCCGGCGGCGTGACCTGCGACGACCTCGACGCCAAACGGCACGCGCACCTGCTCCGGCGTCGAGCGGAAACAGCCGGCGGCCTCGGTCGCGCGCGCGCAAATCGAGCACGGCCACGACGTCGCCGGCGACGACGCGGCTCGAGCGTGCCCGGATGCCCGCGCACGCGCGACGTCGACGGTCGTCGGCACGTCGCCGGTGCAGCTCGAGGCCGGCCGGCACCTGCTGCAGCTCCAGCGGCACGCGCAGGCCGCGCTCGACGGTCTCCTCGCCCGGACACCACCATCCACAGCAGCAGCGCGCCAGCGCCAGGCGACAGCAGCTTCAGACCGAAGTGGCGGAACGGCCAGGTGCGCCGCATCACGTGTACTGCACCTCGCGCCGGCCGCGGCGGCGTTTCCCGGCGCTGGAGCACGAGCGACCGCAGCCGCGCGCGCAGCTCGTCCGCGTCGAGGCCGCGCTCGATCTGTCCGTCGGCGACGATCGAGATGCTGCCGGTCTCTTCGGACACGACGATCGCCACGGAGTCGTTCTCCTCGGTCAAGCCGATCGCGGCGCGGTGGCGCGAGCCGAGCTCCTTGCTCAGCTTCGGGTTGACCGTCAGCGGCAGAAAGCAGGCGGCGGCGGCGACGCGATCGTCCTGCACGATGACCGCGCCGTCGTGCAGCGGCGACGTCGGCTGAAAGATGCTCGAGCAGCAGGTCGTAGGTCAGCGACGGCGTCGAGCGGAATGCCGCCCTCGACGTAGTTGCGCAGCCCGATCTGCGCGCTCGATCGCGATGATCGCGCCGATGCGCTGCGACGACAGCATGCCTGCGCGCCGCGACGATCTCCTCGATCGATCTCCGCCGCCGACTCCGCCTTCGCGAAGTAGCGGAAGAACGGCGCGCGCCCGAAGATGCGCGAGCGCGCGGCGGATGTCCGACTGGAACAGCACGATCACCGCGAAGACGATGTAGCCGAGCAGGTTGCGGATCAGCCAGTTGACGGTCTCGAGATGGCGCCCATCGCGAACCGTAGAACAGCGCGCACGAGCACGCCGCCGCCGAGCGCCATCTGCACCGCGCGCGTGCCGCGAATCAGCTTCAGCACCTCGTAGATGAGGATCGACACCACGAGGATGTCGACGAGGTCCCACCAGCCGATCGGGGGACGGCGCAGAAGCGATGTAAGCCAGGTCATGGCTGATGGCTAATGGCTGATGGCTATGGGCTAGGGCAGTCCGCAACGCAGTTAGCCATTAGCCATCAGCTCATTCAGCCATATTTCCGATCTCCTCGGCCACCCTGACCGACCTGCACCATCTCGCGCGACGCGCATGCACGCGCACGATGTGCGCGCCCGCGAGGACGGCGGCGGTGACCGCCGCGGCGGTTCCCCCAGTCGCGCTCGAGCGCCGGGCGGCCGCCCGACGCCTCGCGCATGGAACGACTTCCGCGACGGCCCCGACGAGAATCGGGCGGTCGAGCGCCGCCGCCAGCTCCGGCAGCCGCGCCAGCACACCATAACTGTGGGCCGGCCGTTTGGCAAACCCGATACCCGGGTCGACGATGACCCGCTCGATCGCGCATGCCGGCGGCCCGTGGCGCACCTGCAGGCTCGCTCAGCTCGCGGGCAACGTCCGCGACGACGTCGCCGAGCACCGCCTGGGCGTTGTCGCCTTAGCGGCCGCGCACGTGCATCAGCACGGCGCGGCGCCGCTCCGACGGCACGACCGCGGGCGACTCCGGATCGTAGCGGAGGCCGCTGACGTCGTTGACGATGGCCGCGCGCCGGCCGCCACCGGCCGTCGGTGACCACTTGCGCGCCTTGGTGGTGTCCACCGCGATCGCAATAGCGCAGACGCCCCGCGAGCGCCCCGCGAACCACCGGCAGGACGCGCGCGAAGTTCTCCTCGCTCCGCGGACACCGGGTGATCGGCGCCACGCGCCGTGTCGACTCGCCGCCGATGTCGATGAGGTCGGCGCCGTCGGCTTCCATCCGGAGCGCGGCGTCGATGGCTGACGCCGAGGTCGACGGTGTTGGACGGCGCTTCGGCGAACCGGGAATCAGGCGTGACGTTGGGGATTCCCATGACGGGACAGCGCTCTCCAAGCTGGAGAGTGCGTCCGTCAGGGGAGCAAGGATGGTGTAGAGGGAGCGCGAGGCGCGAGCACTGTAGTCGACAGTCTACAGTCGAGAGTCGACCGATCAGAGCCCAGGAAGTCGACTGCTGACTCCTTCTGTTGAGCCGTCGAGCTTCAACTGGAGCTATCTGTTTCTCTCGACTTCTCCTAGCAATACGTAACT
>ERZ1370068.3992-contig-3089_pt1 | contig 53569 bp, 60 predicted proteins | sample MGYA00561227_ERZ1370068 | MGnify/ENA primary metagenome ERZ1370068 (study PRJEB38410, sample SAMEA6850437) | metagenome | study: Metagenomic assessment of the ecological functions of the soil: analysis of the soil microbiota associated with the... | reverse complement strand
GGTGCCCGAGGTGCAGGACGTCGCCGACTACGTCGGCGACTCGCTCGGCCTCTCGCGCCAGGCGGCCGCGACCGACGCCGACGACGATCGTCTTCTGCGGCGTCCACTTCATGGCCGAGACGGCGGCGATCCTCTCGCCCGAGAAGACCGTGCTGATCCCCGACCTCGACGCCGGCTGCTCGCTCGCCGCCTCGATCACCGCCGAGCAGCTGCGCGAGTGGAAGGCCGAGCACCCCGGCGCGGTCGTCGTCTCGTACGTGAACACGACCGCCGAGGTGAAGGCCGAGACCGACTACTGCTGCACGTCGGGCAACGCGAAGGCCGTGATCGAGGCGATCCCGCGCGACCGGGAGATCCTGTTCCTGCCGGACATGTACCTCGGGCTCTGGCTCGAGCGGGTGACCGGGCCGCAAGCTGAACATCTGGCTGGGCGAGTGCCACGTCCACGCCGGCATCCGGCCCGGAGGACATCGAGCGCTGGCAGGCCGAGGCGCCCGACGCCGAGCTGCTCGTCCACCCCGAGTGCGGCTGCGCGAGCCAGGCGATGGCGTTCGCGCAACGACGCGCACGCACATCCTCTCGACCGAGGGCATGATCAACTTCGCGAAGCAGTCGCCGAAGAGCCGCGTTCCTCGTCGCGACCGAGACCGGGATCATCCACCGGCTCGAACAAGGAGGCGCCCGGCAAGCGCTTCGAGGCCGTGTCCGAACGCGACGCGATCTGCAAGTACATGAAGATGATCACGCTCGAGAAGCTGCGCGACTCGCTGCGCGACTGGAAGTACGAGGTCGACGGTCGAGCCCGAGATCGCCGAGCGCGCGCGCGGCGCGATCGAGCGGATGGTCGCGATCGGCTAGCACGCCGCTGTCGGGTAGGACCAGAGTTCTTTGACGCGTGCCTAGGCGATCGAGGAAGGAGACCGCGCATGGCGAAGCTGATCGACGACAAGGCACGCAACTCCTCCGAGCAGCCGTTCGTGGGCGCGGTCACGACGCTGCGGGCCGGACGGCTCGCCGCACACGACGGTCGGTCTGGGTCGACGTCGACACGGACGACGTCGATCTTCAACACGGCCGATCGGGCGCGCGAAAGGAGCGCGCACCTGCGCGCGTGACCCGCGCGTCTCGCTGCTCGTGGTCGATCCTGAGGACACGTACCGCTGGGTCGTCGGTCAGCGGCACCGCCGAGCTGACGACCGACGGCGCCGACGCACCAGATCGACAAGCTCGCGAAGAAGTACCTCGGCCAGGACGAGTACCCGTGGCGCAAGCCCGAGGAGCAGCGCATCAACGTCCGCATCCAGCCCGAGCACGTCGACGGCTACGGGCCTCGACGAGTGCGCGTCACGCCTCGTGCGACGTCGGCCCGCGCGACGGCCTGCAGAACGAGGCCGAGGTGCTCGACGCCGGCCGTGCGGGCCGAGCTCGTCAACCGGCTCGCCGCCGCGCGGCCTGCCGCGGATCGAGGCGGTCAGCTTCGTCCGCGACGACCGCGTGCCGCAGATGGCCGGCGCCGAGGAGGTCGTCGCCGGGATCGAGCGGCGCGACGGCACCGAGTACTCGCGGCCTCGTGCCTGAACGAGCAGGGGCTACGAGCGGCTTCGCGCGTCGGGGCTCGACCGCGTCAACGTGCACGCTCGCCGCGACCGAGACGTTCAACCAGCGCAACGGCAACGCGTCGCTCGACGAGGCGATCGCGCGGGTCGAGCGCGATCCTCGCGCGCGGCGCGAGCGTGCCCGCGACGGTCGACGATCAGCGTCGCCTTCGGCTGCCCGTTCGAGGGCCGCGGTCGATCCCGGGCGCGTCGCCGAGCTCGCGCGCGCAGCTTCGACGGCGCGACGAGGTCGTCCTCGCGGACACGATCGGCGTCGCGGCGCCCGCGCGAGGTCGCGCGCTGCGTCGAGCGCGTCACGACGGCGCGCGACGCGGCTTCCACGGCCACAACACGCGCAACACCGGCTACGCGAACGCGCCTCGCCGCGCTCGAGGCGGGCGCGACGGTGCTCGACGCGTCGGTCGGCGGGCTCGGCGGCTGCCCGTACGCGCCGCGCGCGACGCGGCAACGTCGCCACCGAGGACCTCGTCTACCTGCTCGAGCGCGAGGGCGATCGAGACCGGCGTCGACCTCGACGCGCTGATCGCGATCTCGACCTGGCTGGAAGGCGTCTTCGGCCGCACGCCTCGAGGGCCAGGTCTACCGGGCGCGGCGACCTTCGCCGCCGCGTAGTCGGCGAACGCGCTCGACGGCGAGGTCGATCTCCTGCGTCGCCGGTCTGCCAGTTCGAGACCGAGACGCGGATCGCCTTGCGGCCGTCCCAGGTCGTGCCGCTCAGCCAGACGCGGCCGCTCTCCTGCACGCGCGGCGAGCACCTCGTCGGTGCGCTCGTCGCGACTCGAAGCGGAAGAGCACCTGGTTGAGCACGACCTCGTTCAGCACCTCGACGCCGGCGCAGCTCGGCGATGCGCCTCGGCGAAGCGTCGCGCCCGTGCGCAGCAGCGCTCGACGAGCTCGGCGACGCCGCTGCGGCCGAGCGAGCGCAGCGCCGCGTAGACGGCGAAGCCGCGGGCGCGGCGCGAGAACTCGGGCACCCAGTCGACCTGGTCGCGCACGCGCTGCGCGCCGTCGTCCTGGATCAGGTACGCGGCGCTGATCGTCATCGCCGCGCGGTGCGGACTCCGGGTGCGCGCAGAGCACGATGCCGGAGTCGTACGGGACGTTCAGCCACTTGTGCGCGTCGGTCGTCCACGAGTCGGCGCGCTCGAGCGCCGGCGACGAGGTGCGCGCAGCGCGGGCGAGACGGCCGCCCAGAGCCCGAAGGCGCCGTCGACGTGGAGCCAGGCGCCGGCGGCCGCGCGCGGCGTCGGCGATCTCCGTCGAGCGGGTCGAACGCGCCGGTGTTCACCTCGCCGGCCTGCGCGCAGACGATCGTCGGCGCCGCCGCGCGGCGAGCGCGTCGCGCAGCGCGTCGGCGACGCATCCGGCCCTGCGTCGTCGGCGCGACCGACGACCGTCGGCGCGCCGAGGCCGAGCAGCCGCAGCGCGCGGTCGACGGTCACGTGCCGCTTCGCGCCGACGAGCGACGCGGATCGCGCGGCGCGCCCGGCAGGCCGTCGCGCTCGACGTCCCAGCCCGACCGCGTCGAGCACGTGGTACGCGCGCGGCCGCGAGCGCGGTCACGTGCGCCATCTGGCGTGCCGGTGACGAAGCCGATCGACGACGTCGCGCCGGCAGGCCGAGCAGCTCGACGAGCCAGTCGCCGCGCGACCTGCTCGACGACCGAGCGCCGACGGCGCCGCCGACGTAGAGGCCGGCGTTCTGGTCCCAGGTCGAGGTGAGCCAGTCGGCGGCGAGCGCCGCCGGCAGCGCGCCGCCGATCACGAAGCCGAAGTAGCGCCCGCTGCCCAGTCGCGACCACGCCGGGCTCGGCGCGCTGCCGCGAGCTCGTCGACCACCTGCGCGCGGGCTCGACCGGGTCGTCGGGCAGCGGCCCGCCGAGCGACTCGCGCAGCTGCTCCGGCGTCACGTCCGGGAAGACCGGGCCGCTCCGCCGAGGCTCTCGACGTAGTCGGCCGCCAGCTCGGCGGTTCGCCGCAGCAGCTCCCGCGAATCGCGTCACGGGTCGATCCTCTCACCGAGCGACCAGATGCCGGCCGGAAAGCGGAAAGGGCTGTTCTCGAGCCCGCGCTCGAAGCTCGCCGATCCGCTCGGCGACGCGGATCGAGGGTGTGTTCTCGAGCGCGATCAGGGAGATCAGGCGCGCCAGCCCGAGCTTCCGCCGAGCGCCCAGTCGCGGCAGGCGAGGGCCGCCTCCCGTCGCGTAGCCGCGCCCCCAGGCCTCGCGGCCGAGCTTCCAGCCGAGCTCTGTCTCGTACGGCTGCTCGAACCGGACGCGGTGGCCGTTCTCCCACGTCGCCGGGTTCCAGACGAGGAAGCCCACCCGCCCGAGGGTCGCGCCGTCCTCGCGTCGCTCGACCGTGAAGTTCCCGATTCCGAACCAGTCCCAGTGCCGGACCGTGCGCTCCATCATCTGGTCGACCTCCCGGGCGTCTTCGTGCCTCCCACGAAGCGCGAGGCTTCCTCGTCCTGCCAGAACGCGTCGAAGCGCGTGCATCCTCGAGCCGCGGGTCCGGCTGCAGCACCAGGCGCTCGGTGTCGACGTCACCGGTCGAGCGCGAACAGCTGCGCCTCGCGACGGCCGAGCATGATGTTCGCGCTCGTGCTCGAGCCCGAGCTTGCGCGCCACGTTCTCCGGAGGCCGTGTTGCCGTGGATGATCAGCGCGATCAGGCGGTCGGCACCGAGCTCGCCGAGGCGCGTAGTCGCGCACCGCGCCGGCCGCCTCGGTGGCGAAGCCCTGGCCCCAGTAGTCGCGTCCGAGCGTGTAGCCGACCTCGACCTCGGTCGGCCCGTTCGGCGCCGCGGCCCGCGTCGTCGGCTCCCACGTCTCCGTGTTCCAGACGAGCAGGCCGACGCGGCCGATCACGACGCTCGTCCTCCTTGCGCACGGTCGTGAAGAGCCCGAAGCCGTCGGCCTCCCAGCGCTCGATCATGCGCTGCACCGAGCGCTCGGTCTCTCGCGCGTGAGCGTGCGGCCGTCGCCGACGTAGCGCATCACCTCGGGGTCGGCGTACATCGGCGCGAGCGAGTCCGCGTCCTCCGGCACTGGCGCGCGCAGCGATGGCCGGTCGGTCTCCAGCGAGAGCATCTGAGCACCAGCTTTGCCAGAACACGATCGCAACGATCGCGGCCAGCGACGAGCACGAGGGTCAGCAGGCCACCGGCGGCGAACTGGATCTGCTTGCCCGGGTGCCGGGCTCAGCGCGGCGTCGAGCTGGGATTCGACGTAGCGGTTGATGCGATCCTCGAAGCGCTTCTCCATCGCTGCGGCATCGGCGTCGTGCTCCTTCAGCGGCGGGAACCGCTGCGCCGGACTCCGTCCAGCGAGAGCTCGTAGACGTGCTCGTGCTGGACGTCCTTCAGGTGCTGCTCGCCGAGGTCGCGGACGTTCACGCCCTCGGGGAGGTCGTTGCCGAGCAGCGCCCGCGTCGTCTCGGAGACGAGGATCTGGCCGCCGTGGCCCGCCGAGCAGATCCGCGCGGCGCGGACGACGTCGAGCCCGACGTAGCCCTCGTCGCCGACGGTCGGCTCGCCGGTGTGCAGGCCCATCCGCACGCGCACCTCGGCGCCGCCGCGGCCACTCGTGTGCGGCGAGCGCTCGCTGAGCCGTCCACTGCAGCGCGCACGGCGTCGCGCGCACGCGGGAACGAGTAGAAGAACGCGTCGCCCTGCGTGTCGACCTCGTGCCCGCTCGGCTGCCTGAAGACCTCTCGCGAGCAGGCGGCGGTGATCGGCCACCACCTGCCCGTAGTCGTCGCCGAGCTCCTGCAGCAGTCGCGTGGAGCCCTCGATGTCGGTGAACAGGAAGGTGACGGTGCCGCCCGGAAGAGCCACGCCGTTACCGTACAAAGGTGAGAGACGGCCCTGCAAACCGTCTATCCAGAAAGGAAAGCCACGCCAAAACGGGGCTTTGGTATCCGTGCTGGTATCCTAAGTGCGCGTAGCGGCGGATTAGGACAGGCCAAGGAAGTGCTATAGGGTCTGCCGAGCCCAGGCGAGAGCGGCCCGCCACCTTTCTCCCCTGTGGAATGCACGATGCATGTTCCGCCCTCGGGCAGCCGCTCTCGCTACATCTTTGAGTACGAGGTAAGTGAGCCGGCCACGCCCTCCGCTCTCCCTAGGGAGCGCCGTCAGTCCGGTGGAGGACGTGCCCGACTCGCGCCCAAGCAGACGTGCAGAGGCGCCGAAACCTGCGGAGTGGTCATTGCCTTAGGGCTCGTCCCCCTTTGGGTGATGCACTGCCGGCCAGCGCTGCAGCGGGTCGCCCGGTGCAACATAGACAGGGCCGGGCGACTCCTCCCTTGCTGGGGACGGGGCCGCCCCCAGTCCCTCGGCCGGGAGCCGCAGCCGCCCGGCATCTTCTTAGATCCCCTGCACGGGCGGATCTTGTGCCTTAGTTCGGAAGCTCCCGCGGTAGAAATGCGGACCGGACGCCCGGCGTCCCCATTGAAACCGGCAGCCCCTGTCGTTGCGTCTGCTCAGGTGGCCGCGCCCGCTTTGCGGTCGAGGGCTAACTGGCCCTACCCCCGGCCCTCGGCGGACGCGGCCCGCGCCGGATGTCCGTCGGCCCTTCTTGCCGCAATGCCGCGATTAGGTCCGATGGCGAAGAAGATGGGCCGGACGGATCATGGACAAGGACACGTCAGCCTGAAACCTTGCTTGTGTACCGAGCGGAGCCGATGCCCCCGGCGCCTGCGGCGATTGGCGCGCCAACAGTTCCCAGTTCTGGCCAACTGGCTTCTGTCGGGCTCGGCCCCGCTCGGCTGCCTGAGGCTACGGGAAGCCACGGATGGCCTCGCGCGCGCGAGCAACCAGGAACCGCTTGAACAGGTGCTTCTAGGGGTCGGCCTGAGCCAGCCACAGCCCTGAAGTCGTTACCGTAGAACGGTGAACCGGCTCGCGCCAGAGACGAGCCCGTACCTCCTCCAGCACGCCGACAACCCGGTCGACTGGTACCCGTGGGGCGAGGAGGCGCTCGCGCAGGCGCGCGGCCGAGGACAAGCCGATCCTGCTCTCGATCGGCTACGCGGCCTGCCACTGGTGCCACGTGATGGCGCACGAGTCGTTCGAGGACGCGGAGACCGCGGCGCTGATGAACGAGCGCTTCGTCAACGTCAAGGTCGACCGCGAGGAGCGGCCCGACGTCGACGCGATCTACATGGACGCGGTGCGTCGCGATGACCGGCCAGCGGCGGCTGGCCGCTGACCGTCTTCCTGACGCCCGACGGCGAGCCGTTCTTCGGCGGCACGTACTTCCCGCCCGCGCCGCGGCACGGGCTGCCGTCGTTCCGCGCAGGTGCTGGTCGCGGTCTCGCGAGCCTACCGCGAGCGGCGCTCGGAGGTGACGCGCGCGGACCGCAGCGTGCTGGTCGAGCGCGCTGCGGCAGGCCGCGGCCGCGGCGCCGTCGGCGGAGCCGCTGACCGAGTCGCTGCTGTCCGAGGCGGTCGGCGGCCTCGGCGAGCTGCACGACCCGGAGTGGGGCGGGTTCGGCGCGCGCGCCGAAGTTCCCGCCGGCCTCGGCGCTGGAGCTCCTGCTGCGGCGCGGCGAGGCTCGAGCATGGTCGCGACGACGCTCGACGGCGATGGCCGCCGGCGGGATGTACGACCTCGTCGGCGGCGGCTTCCACCGCTACTCGGTCGACGAGCGCTGGCTCGTGCCGCACTTCGAGAAGATGCTCTACGACAACGCGCTGCTCGTGCCCGCGCTACCTGCACGGCTGGCTCGTGACCGGCGAGCGAGCGCTACCGCGAGGTGGTCGAGGAGACGGTCGAGTACCTGCTCCGCGACCTGCGCGCTGCCCGAGCGGCGGCTTCGCCTCGTCGCAGGACGCGGACACCGACGGCGTCGAGGGGCTGACGTACACGTGGACGCGCGGCGAGGGCGCGCCCGAGGAGCTGCTCGAGCCGTTCGAGCACGGCCGCTTCGATCCTGCGCGGCGAGCTCGACCCGGCCACGCGGGCCCGGCTGCTGGAGATGCGCGCGCAGCCGCCCGCAGCCGGGCCTCGACGACAAGGCGATCGCCGCCTGGAACGGCCTCGCGCTCGGCGGCGCTGGCCGAGGCGGGCGCGCCGGCTCGAGCGGACCGACTGGGTCGACGGCGGCCGCGCGCTCGGCGAGTTCCTGCTCGGGCCGATCTCGGCCGGACGGGCGGCTCGTCCGCAGCCTGGCGCGACGGGCAGGCGAGCGGTCCCGGCTTCCTCGACGACTACGCCGACGTCGCGCACGGGCTCTACGAGCTGCACGTCGCGACCGGCGAGCTGCGCTGGCTCGAGGAGGCGCGGCGGCTCGCACTGCTCGCGGTCGAGCTCTTCGGCGACGACGAGCGCGGCGGCTTCTTCCTCGCCCCGGCCGACGGCGAGCAGCTCGTCGCGCCGCACGAAGGACGCTCGACGACCACCCGGTGCCGTCGGGCAACTCGATGCTCGCGCTACGTGCTGCTGCGGCTGGCGCGGATCTACGGCGACGACGAGCTCGAGCGACGCGCGGTCGGCGTGCTTGCGGCTGTTCGGCGCAGAGCCTCGGCCGCGGCCCGACCGGCGTTCGGCTGGGCGCTGTACGCGCTCGACCTCTACCTCGCCACGCCGCGCGAGCTGGCGATCGTCGGCGCCGCCGAGAGCGAGGTCGCGCGCGCGGCGCTCGCGCCGTTCGACCCGAACGCGGTCGTCGCCTTCGGCCCGGCCGACGGCGTGCCGCTGCTCGAGGGCAAGACGCTCGTCGACGGCAAGCCCGCGGTCTACGTCTGCGAGCGCTTCGCCTGCCAGGCGCCGGTGACCGAGGCAGCCGCGCTCTAGACCGCATCCGCTTACGATCCAGCGCGTGGCCCTGCTCTCGGTCGAGCACGTGACGCGGCGGTTCGGCGGGGTCGTCGCCGTCGACGACGTGACGCTCGACGTCGGGCGAGGGCGAGATCGTCGGCCTGATCGGCCCGAACGGCGCCGGCAAGACGACGCTCTTCAACCTGATCACGCGCCTCTACAAGCCCGACGACGGGCGAGATCGCGTTCGACGGCGAGAGCCTGCTGCGCACGCCGCCGCACCGGGTCGTTCGCCGCGGGATCGCGCGCACGTTCCAGAACGTCGAGCTGTTCGAGTCGATGACGGTGCTCGAGCACGTGCTCGTCGGCGCGCACACGCGCGGCCGCGGCCGCAGCGCCGCGCGAGCTGCTCGCCTACGTCGGCCTCGTCGCCGCTCGCGCACCGGCAGGCGGCCGAGCTCCCGTACGGCACGCGCAAGCGCGGTCGAGCTCGCCCGCGCCCTCGCCGCCGGGCCGCGGCTGCTGCTGCTCGACGAGCCGGCCGGCGGCCTCAACCACGAGGAGGTCGGCGAGCTCGGCGACGCTGATCCGCAACCTGCGCGAGGACTTCGAGCTGACGCTGCTGCTCGTCGAGCACCACATGGGCCTCGTGATGGGCGTCTGCCGACCGCGTGCACGTGCTCGACTTCGGGCGGCATGATCGCGAGCGGCACCCCGAGCGAGGTGCAGAGCGACCCGGAGGTGATCGAGGCCTACCTCGGGACGACGGCCGTTGCCTGAGCGCGCTGCTCGAGCTCGAGGACGTCGACGGCCCGCTACGGGCCGGTCAAGGCGCTGCACGGGATCTCGCTCAGCGTCGGCGAGGGCGAGGTCGTGGCCGTGCTCGGCGCGAACGGAGCGGGCAAGACGACGACCCTGCGCGCGATCTCGGGCGTCGGTCAGGCGCGACGGCCGGATCGCCTTCGCCGGCAAGAGCATCGCCCGCAGCTCGCCCGAAGCCACGACGCGCGCCGGGATCGCCCACGTGCCCGAGGGCCGCGGCACGCTCGACCGAGCTGACCGTGCGCGAGAACCTCCGCCTCGGCGCCTACACGCGCCGCGACCGCGCGGCGATCAAGGACGACGACGGGCGCGTGCTCGGCTACTTCCCGCGCCTCAGCGAGCGGCGCGACCAGCAGGCCGGGACGCGCTCAGCGGCGGCGAGCAGCAGATGCTCGCGCTCGCCCGCGCGCTGATGGCCGGCCGCCGCGCTGCTGCTGCTCGACGAGCCGTCGCTCGGGCTCGCGCCGATCGTCGTCGCGGAGATCTTCCGCATCGTCGCGCGAGCTGAACGAGAGCGAGGGCCTGACGGTGCTCGTCGTCGAGCAGAACGCGGCGCATCGCGCTGCGACGGCGCCGCACGCGCGTACGTGCTCGAGGTCGGCAAGGTCGCGGTCGAGGGCGACAGCGCGGCGCTGCGGCGCGACGAGTCCGTCCGACGGTCGTACCTCGGGTACTGATGCTGCTCGCCTTCGACTGGACGCAGTTGGCGCAGCAGATCGTGATCGGCCTCTCGTCCGGCGGCGATCTAGGCGACGCTCGCGCTCGCGCTCGTCCTGATCTACCGCGTCGACGGGCGTGGTCAACTTCGCGCAGGGCGAGATGGCGATGTTCTCGACGTTCATCGCCTGGTCGCTCGATCGCGACCACGGCGTCTCGCTACTGGGGCGCGTTCTTCCTCACGCGTCGCCGCTCTCGTTCGTCGGCGGCGTGGCGATCGAGCGCGTGGTGATCACGGCCGGTCGAGCGAGCGCCGGTGCTGACGGTGGTGATCGTCACGCTCGGCTCTGTCTGTCCTCGTCAACGGCGCTCGCCGCGCTGGATCTGGTCGCCGGAGGTGCGGAGCCTGCCGAATGCCGTTCCCGACGCGGCCGATCGAGATCGGCGGCGTCGCCATCTCGATCCAGGACCTGGGCACGATCGCGCGTCTCGCTGGGCGCGGTCGCGCTGCTCTGGCTCTTCTTCCGCTTCACGAAGCTCGGCCTCGCCTCGCGCGCCGCGGCGGTCAACCCGGAGGCGAGCGCGGCTCGTCGGCGTGCGCGTCAGCTGGATGCTCGCGCTCGGCTGGGGCTGGCCGCGGCGCTCGGCGCGGTCTCCGGGATGCTGACCGCGCCGGCCGTCTCGCAGCTCGACCCGAACCTGATGCAGCCGCGTGCTCATCTACGCGTTCGCCGGCGCCGTGCTCGGCGGGCTCGACAGCCCGCTCGGCGCGGTCGTCGGCGCGCTGCTGCTCGGCGTGCTGATCAACCTGATCGGCACCTACGTCGACTGCGTCGGCACCGACCTGCGGCTGCCGGTCGCGCTCGCGGTGATCCTGCGGCGTGCTGCTCGTCAAGCCGACCGGCCTCTTCGGCCGCGCGGCGGTGACGCGCGTATGAGGCGCTGGCTCGGGATCGGGGTCTGGGTGCTGACGGCGGCGGCGGTGCTCGCGCTCTACGCGCTGGCGCCGCACCTGGTGAGCGACTTCCACTCCCGCGAGCTCGCGCAGGCGGGCGTCTTCTTCATCGCGATCGTCGGGCTGAACATCCTCACCGGCTACACGGGCCAGATCTCGCTCGGGCACGGCGCGCTTCATGGCGGTCGGCGGCTACACGACCGCGGCGCTGGCGGTGCACGAGCACTGGCGCGACGTCTGGACGATCCCGCTCGCCGGGATCGTCGCCGGCGTGGTCGGCTTCCTGATCGGCCTGCCGGCGCTGCGCCTGTCGGGGATCTACCTCGCGCTCGCCACCTTCGCCTTCGCGGTGGCGATGCCCTCGCTGCTGAAGAAGTTCTCCGGGCTGACGGGAGGCGGCCAGGGCCTGCGGCTGCTCGAGCAGGCACCGCTGCAGGTGACCGGACTCAGCGGCACGGTCACGATCTTCGGCCACACGACCACCCAGAACCACTTCCTCTACTACCTGACCTGGGGAATCGGCCTGGTCGGCTTCGTGATCGCCTGGCTGATCGTCCGCGGCCGGCTCGGCCGCACCTTCCGGGCCGTGCGCGACAGCGAGGTCGCGGCGCGTCTCGGTCGGGATCGACCTCGCGCGCACGAAGACGCTCGCCTTTGCGATCAGCGGCGTCTACGCCGGCGTCGCGGGCGCGCTGCTCGCGATCCAGGCCGAGATCGTCAACCCGCTCTCGTTCACCTTCCTGCTCTCGATCCTGCTCCTCGTCGGCGCCGTCGTCGGCGGCCTTGGCTCGCTGCCGGGGATGGTGGTGGGCGCCTTCTTCGTCCAGTACGTGCCCGAGCCTATCGACGCGCATCTCGAGCAAGCCCGGCGTCCCGGACTTCCTCTACGGAGCCGCGATCATCCTCGTGATGATCCTGCTCCCGACCGGCGCGGGCGGGCCTCGCTGCGCCGAGTTGCCAGACCCCTAACAACCCGGCTATACCTTCGTCCCTAGAGGGGCTGTGACGAGGACGACTCACCTGATCCTGTGCGCGCTCGGCGCGCTGGCGCTCGCGACCGTCGCGTCGGGCGCCGCCTCCGAGACCGGGGTCACGTCGACGCAGGTACTGATCGGCGGCACGACGCCGCTGAGCGGCGCCGGCCTCGGCCTACCAGTCGGTGGCGAAGGGCGCCGCGGCCTACTTCCGCTACGTCAACGCCCAGGGCGGCGTGAACAAGCGGAAGATCAAGTACATCTACAAGGACGACGCGTACGACCCGTCCAAGACGATCGACAAGACCCGTGAGCTCGTCCAGCAGGACAAGGTCTTCGCGATCTTCAACAGCCTCGGCACCGAGCAGAACCTCGCCACGCGCGCCTACCTGAACGCGAGCAAGGTGCCGCAGCTGTTCGTCGCGAGCGGCGGGACGACCTTCGGCAAGGACTACAAGCAGTACCCGTGCACGATCGGCTACCAGCCGAACTACCGCGCCGAGGGCACGATCTACGGCCGCTACGTCGCCAAGACGAGCCCGAAGGCGCGAATCGGCGTCCTCTACCAGAACGACGACTTCGGCAGCTGACCTGCTCACCGGGCTGCGCAACGGTCTCGGCAAGAAGGCGAAGCAGATCGTCTCCAAGCAGGGCTACGAGGTGACCGACTCCGACGTGCAGTCGCAGATGGCGCGCCTGAAGGCGGCGAAGGTGAACACGCTGATGGTCTTCGCGACGCCGCTCGTTCACGATCCAGTCATTCGTCTACGCGCACAAGCTCGGCTGGACGCCGAAGGTCTACGTGAACGCCGTCTCGAGCGCGGCCGAACATCATGGGCCTCGCCAAGGCGGGCGCGGGCCAGAAGCAGACCGAGGGCTCGATCTCGATCGTCTTCCTCAGGGACCCGACCGACGCGCACTGGGCCAAAGACGCGGGCGTGAAGCTCTACCGCACGATCATGAAGCGCTACCAGGGCGGAAACCCGAACGACGTCTACGCCGTCTACGGGATGTCGGTCGCGCACACGTTCGTCGCCGCGCTGAAGAAGGCCGGCAAGAACCCGACGCGCGCCGGGATCATGCGAAGGCCGCGACGAGCCTGAACGTCAAGAACGACCCGTTCCTGCTGCCCGGGATCACGGTCAAGACGAGCGCGACCGACCACTTCCCGCTCGACCAGGCGAAGCTCCAGCGCTACCACAACGGGCACTGGGTCTCCGTTCGGCGGGCTGTTCAGGGTCAGGTAACGAGCGCGGGCTCGCCGACCGGGAGCGTGACCAGGTCGCGTCGCCTCACCGGCAGCAGGCTGATCACCGTCGACCGTCAGCGCGACGCCCAGCCACTGCGTCCAGCGCAGCGACGAGTCGAAGACGTAGATCCCGACCAGCGTCGTCGTGACCGGGAACGCCAGCTCGCCGAGTGAGGCGAGCAGCGCGGGAGTGCGCTGCAGCCCGTAGTAGTAGAGCCCGAGCGCGAACAAGCCGGTCACGAGCGCGAGCACCGCGATCCAGACGCTGTCGTGGAGACCGGCGAAGGCCGGAGCGCCGACGATCGGCAAGCGCGCAGGCGGCGGCGACCAGTCCGAAGGCAAAGCGAACCGTCAGCACGTGCTCGAAGCGCAGCCGCCCGGTCAGGAAGCGCCCGAAGACGGTGCCCATCGCCCAGAGCGTCGCGGCCGCGAGCGTCTCCGCCACCGGGATCAGGCCGTGCGCGTGGGGCTCGAGCGGGTGCGGCAGCGAGATCAGCCAGACGCCGACGCAGCGCGGCAAGCAGGAACCAGAAGAAGCCGCGCCGCGGCTGTTCGCCGAGCACGAGCCAGGCGCCGACGACGACGATCAGCGGCTGCACTCTGCTGCAGCACGACCACGGTGATGAAGTCGCCGTGGAAGATCGCCTTCGTGAACAGGATCGTCGCGATCGCCGAGGCGCCCGCGCCGACGGCGACCCCGGCTGCGACGTAGGCTGGGGCCGGCGCGCCAGAGCGCGACGCATCGCCGGGACGAGCAGCGGCAGCGTCACCAGCACGAGTGCACGACGTGCTCGCCGAAGACGATCGTCGCAGGCGCGAGGTCGAGTCGGCGAGCGGCTTGCGAATCAGGCCGTCGAGGCCCCACATCGCCGCGGCGATGCTGACGAGCACGACCCCGGGGATCCGGGCGAGGCGGTCTGGCATGTGCGCGAGCCTAGCCACTGGCCTCGCTCGTGGCGAAGGAGATCGTCGACGTTCTCGCGGCTGCGGATCACCCGCGCGTGCCCGTCGGCGACCAGCACCGCGGCCGGCCGCGGGACGGCGTTGTAGTTCGAGCCCATCGAGAGCGTGTAGGCGCCGGTCGCGGGGACGGCGAGCAGGTCGCCGCGGCGCGGCTCGGGCAGGCGCACGCCCTCGATCAGCACGTCGCCGGACTCGCAGTGCTTGCCGCAGACGTCGTAGGCACTGCGCGGCGCTCCTCGTCGGCGCGGTTGGCGAGCAGCGCGCTGTAGCGGGCGCCGTAGAGCTGCGGGCGCGGGTTGTCGGACATGCCGCCGTCGACCGCGACGTACGTCACGTCGTCGCTCGCCCGCTTGACGACGCCGACCCGGTAGAGCGTCACGCCCGCCTGGCCGACGAGCGAGCGGCCCGGCTCGAGGATCACCTGCGGTGGCTCGCCGGGCCAGCCGTCGTGCGAGCCGGGCGAGCAGCGTCGCGACGAACTCGCGGATCTCCGGCGGCCGCTCGCCGTCGACGTAGCGGATGCCGAGGCCGCCGCCGAGGTCGACCACGCGCGGGCACCCAGCTCGCGTCGCGGCGAAGTCGCTCGCAGCCAGTCGATCGTCTCGAGGCCGGCGCGCGGCGTCGAGCGAGCTGCGAGCCGATGTGCAGGTGGACGCCCGCGACCTCGAGCCCGGCCTTGCGCGCGCGCGTCGGCCGCCTCGAGCGCGTCGTCGGGCGGGAGGCCGAACTTCGAGCCGTGGTGAGCCGGTGCGGATCGTCTCGTGCGTGTCCGCCTCGATGCCCGGCGTCACGCGCGACGAGCACGCGCCGCACGCCGGCCGCCGCGGCCCGCTCCGCCTCGTCGAGCGCGTCGAGCACGACGAAGCGCACCTCGGCCTCGGCCGCCGCGCGGAGCTCCTCGTCGCTCTTGTTGTTGCCGTGCACGACGATCCGCTCGCCCGTCGATCCCGGCGCGCGCGGGCGAAGGCGAGCTCGCCGAGCGTCGAGACGTCGGCGCCGAAGCCCTCGTCCGCGAGCAGCCGCAGGAGCGCCACGTTCGGGAACGCCTTCAGGCTGTAGAGCGGCGAGCGCGTCGGGCGCGGCCTCGCGGTAGGCGCGGGCGGCGTCCAGCGATCGTCCGCTCGCAGTAGACGACGAGCGGCGTGCCGAACTCGGCCGCGAGCTCGGAGGCGCGCAGGCCGCCGACGCTGAGCTCGCCGTGCTCGACGGTGGCGGTCTCGGGGAAGAGCGAGAGCACGCCCGCGATCGTAGTCAGCGCCGGGCCAGAGCCTTGGGCAGCTCGAGCGCGAGCCGCGGGATCCGACGGCGGGCGTTGGCCAGGCGCTTCGCGGACCGCCTCGGTCGCGCGCTCGTGCACGCCGGCGCCGTGCCCGCAGAGAACGTGCTCCGGCTCGAACCGTGCGAGCTGCTTCGGCGGGGTCAGGCGCAGGAGCGGGTGAACGCCGAGCCGCTCGCCGCCGAGCGCGAACGAATGTGGACCGTGCCGAGCGCGTCGGCGCAGACGAGCACGCGCCGCTGCGGCCACCAGAGCGCGACCTCCTGCCAGCGCTTGCGCTGCACGACCGCCACCGTCTCGAACGGGCCGACCTGGCTCGAACGGGACGCGGTAGTGCGGAACGTCGAGCTGCTCCGCGAACGCTGCGCAGGCCCGGTTGTGGCGGTCGAGCAGCTGCAGCACGCCCGCGGCTCGCCAAGCGTTCGCGCGCGCTCCTCGACGCCGGCACCCTCGTTCGGGTCGACGAGCCAGACCTTCCCGCCGGCGAGTAGCGCGTGCGAGGCCATCTGCATCTCCGGCCTGTGTTGCGAGATCCAGCCAAAGCCGAAGTCGAGCTTCGTCGACGAAGCGCGGCGTCAGGTTCAACTCGGTGTCGTCGGGCATCCGACCTCCTCGAATCGATCGGAGCGATGCTAAAGTTCGCAGGGATGAAGCAGCTTCTCGAGTAGAGCAGGGAACAACGCGGCGGCGCCGCGTCGGTTCCCCTTGGCCTCTCGTTCGAGAGGCTTTTTCGTTTCTGGAGGCGGATTTGGACACGTACGACCCACACAGCGATCGAGGCGAAGTGGCAGCGGGTCTGGGAGGACGAGCGGGCCTTCCACGTCGCCGAACCCCGCGCCGGGCGCCGAGCCGCACGAACCAGCTGGTACCAGCTCGAGATGCTGCCCTACCCGTCGGGCGACGCTGCACATGGGGCACGTCCTCAACTACACGATGGGCGACGTCGTCACGCACTTCCGGCGCCGCCACGGCTGGCACGTGCTGCGCCCGATGGGCTGGGACTCGTTCGGCCTGCCGGCCGAGAACGCGGCGATCCGCGAGGGCGGCCACCCGCGCGAGATCGTCGAGCGCAACATCGACAACATCGCGCGAGCAGATGAAGCGGCTGGGCTGGGCGATCGACTGGGACCGCGAGGTCGCCGCGCACGAGCCCGGCCTACTACCGCTGGACGCAGTGGCTGTTCCTGCGCTTCTTCGAGCGCGGGCTCGCCTACCGCAAGGAGGCGCCGGTCAACTGGTGCCCGCACGACCAGACGGTGCTCGCGAACGAGCAGGTCGATCGACGGCCGCTGCGAGCGCTGCGGCACCGCGGTCGAGCTCGCGGAAGCTGGAGCAGTGGTTCTTCCGGATCACCGCGTACGCCGACGCGCTGCTGCGACGACCTACGAGGCTGATCGACTGGCCCGAGCGGACGAAGACGATCCAGCGCAACTGGATCGGCCGCTCGCGAGGGCGCCGAGATGCTGTTCCGCGATCGACGAGCTCGACGTGGACGTCGCCGGTCTTCACGACGCGGCCGGACACGCTGTTCGGCGCGACCTTCTTCGTGCTCGCGCCCGAGCACCCGCTGGTCGACGAGCTGATCGACGCGCGCCGAACGGCGACGAGCTGCGGCGAGTACGTCGCGCCACGCGATGGCCAGCGCGTCGAGGACGCGCGCCGGCCGAGGACGAAGACCGGCGTCTTCACCGGCTTCTACGCGATCAACCCGGCGACCGACGAGCGCGATCCCGATCTGGGTCGCCGACTACGTGCTGATGGACTACGGCACCGGCGCGATCATGGCCGTGCCCGCGCACGACGAGCGCGACCGCGAGTTCGCCGAGCGCTTCGACCTGCCGGTCGTGCCAGGTCGATCGACGAGGAGACCGGCACGCTCGTCGACTCCGGCGCAGTTCAGCGGCATGCCCGTCGAGGAGGCGAAGCAGGCGATCGTCGAGTGGCTCGAGCGAGCGCGGCCGCGGCGCGGCCCGCGGTCAGCTTCCGCGCTGCGCGACTGGGGCTTCTCGCGGCAGCGCTACTGGGGCGCGCCGATCCCGATCGTCTACTGCGGCGACTGCGGCATCGTCCCCGTCCCGGACGACGAGCTGCCGGTGCTGCTGCCCGAGGTCGAGGACTACCGCCCGAAGGGCAAGCCGCCGCTGGCCTCGAACGAGGAGTGGCTGAACGTCGCCGTGCCCGTCGTGCGGCGGGCCGGCGCAGCGCGAGGCCGACACGATGGACACCTTCGTCGACTCGTCGTGGTACTTCCTCCGCTACTGTCGACCCGCACAACGACGCGAGGCGCCGTTCGTCGCGGCGGCTGGTCGACTACTGGGTGCCGGTCGACCAGTACATCGGCGGGATCGACCACGCGACCGGGCACCTGCTCTACTCGCGCTTCTTCGTCAAGGTGCTGAACGAGCATGGGGCTGGTCGGCTTCCGCGAGCCGTTCGCAGCGGCTGTTCCACCAGGGCTGGGTGCGCCAGGGCGGGACGAAGATGTCGAAGTCGAAGGGCAACGTCGACCGCGCCCGACCAGCTGGCCGACACGTACGGCGCCGACGCGGTGCGGCTCTACATCCTGTTCGTCGGGCCCCGCCGACCAGGACATGGACTGGACCGAGGAGGGGATCGAGGGCATCGGCGCGCTTCCTGCGCCGGCTGTGGCGGATCGTGCACGAGGCCGCGGCGCGGCGCCGGCGCGACGGCGCGGCGACGGGCCGCTGGTGCGCAAGGCGCACGAGACGATCGCGAAGGTGACCGACGACATCGGCCGCCGGTTCAGTCTTCAACACGCCGATCGCGGCGGTGATGGAGCTGGTCAACGAGCTCGGGCGGCGACCCGTCGGCGCCGGGCGCGCGCTTCGCCGCCGAGACCGCGGTCTCGCTGATCCAGCCGTACGCGCCGCACATCGCCGAGGAGCTGTGGTCGGTGCTCGGGCCACGAGCGCCTGTGGGAGCAGCCGTGGCCGGTCGCCGACGAGTCGCAGCTCGAGCGCGAGACCTTCGAGCTCGTCATGCAGGTGAACGGCCGCGTGCGCGACCGGATGGAGGTGTCGGTCGAGCGAGTCCGAGGAGCGAGCTGGTCGAGCGGGCGAAGGCCTCCGGCGCGGGTGCAGGCGCACCTGGACGGCAAGGAGATCCGGCAGACGATCGTCGTCCCTGGGAAGCTCGTCAACCTGGTCGTCTAGAAGACCGTCACGCTTTCGGCACGAAGGCGTCACACACGCGTGACGACGTTGCTCGGGCACGCTCGACGCATGCCGGAGTTCCTCCTCCAGCGGCGGCGGCTCCTCCTGGCCGCCGCGGGCTCGCTCGCCCTGATCCTGCTCCTGGGGCGCTTCGTCCTGGGCGCGGGCACGACCACGCACGGCGGCACCCCTCCCCCGCCGCCGGCCGCTGGCGCGGGCGTGACCGGGCTGCCGTCCTCGCGGGTGGTGGTGGACGTCGTCGAGGCCGTGCGCCGGCCGGGCTCTACCGGCTCGCGCAGGGCTCGCGCATCGCGGACGCCCTCACCCGCGCGGGCGGGGCCACGGCCAAGGCTGACCTGGCGCAGGTCAATCTCGCCGCGCCGCTCGCCGACGGCGAGCAGGTCGTCGTGCCTCGGCGGGGCGCGGTGCGCGGCGGCGGCGGTGCTCTGGCTCCGCGGGCGGCGCCGCTGCGCCCGGTGCAGCTCAGCACCGCGACGCTCGAGCAACTCGACTCGCTGCCCGGCGTCGGCCCGGTGACCGCGCAGAAGATCCTCGACTACCGCCAGCAGCACGGCGCCTTCCAGTCGGTCGACGAGCTCGACGCCGTGCCCGGGATCGGGCCGAAGCGGCTCGAGCAGCTGCGCGAGCTGGTCGTTCCGTGAAGTCTCGGGTCGCTCGCCGCACAGGTACGCGGCTGCGCTCTGCCTCGGGCTGGCTGGCGGCGAACCTGATTCGCGGGTCGACGCCGGTGGCGCTCTGCCTCTGTGCCGGGCTCGCGCTGCGCAGCGCCGGGCGCGGTGAGGCGCGGCCGATCTTGCTGCTCGCGGCGCTGGCGCTGCTCGGCTGGTGGTGGGGCAGCGCGCGCCTCGACGCCCTCGACCGCAGCGTGCTGCTGGCGCACGTGGACATCGGCGCGAAGCGTGCTCGCGGTCATCGGCCCGACGCGCCACTCGAAGTTCGAGCTGCGCGTTCCAGCCCAGATCCGGCGCTTCGGCCGGCTCCGCTTCCGCGAGGCCGTCCTGCTCGAGCTGCCGCTCGGTCGCTCGCCGCCGCAGGGCGCCCTGATCGAGACCGTCGTCACGGTCCGTCGCCCCAAGCCGCCCAAGAACGGCTTCGACGAGACGACCTGGCTGCGGCGTCACGGGATCCACGTCGTGCTGCGAGCCGATCGCTGGCGTCAGATCGGCCGACGTGGGGGCTCGGAGGCATCGCCGACAGGCTGCGCCGAGCGCTCGCGCGGCTCGATCGCGCCCGGCCTCCACGGCGAGCGCCGCGGCATCGTCGAGGGTGTCGTGCTGGGCGACGAGCAGTCGCTCTCAGACGATCTGCGTCAGCACGTTCCGCGCCTCCGGTCTCTACCACCTGCTGGCGGTCTCGGGCCAGAACGTCGTGCTCGTCGCGGGCGGCGCGCTCGCGCTCGCGTGGCTGCTCGGCATCCCGCGCTGGCTCGGCCAGCTCGGGGCGCTCGCGGCGATCGCGGCCTACGTGCTCGCCGTCGGCGCGCAGCCTTCGGTGATCCGCGCCGGCGTCGCCGGGGCGCTTGTCTCGCTGGCCTGGCTCGCCGCGCGGCCGGCCGACCGCTGGCACTTCTGCCTGCTCGGCGCGCTCGTGCTGCTCGCATGGAACCCGTACACGTTGCTTCGACCCAGGCTTTCAGCTCTCGTTCGCGGCGGTGGCGGCGATCTTCGTGCTCGTGCCGAGGCTGCTGAAGACCTTCGAGGGCTACCCGCTGCCCGACGCGTCGCCGGCGTCGATCGCCGTCTCGACCGCTTGTGGGCTCGCAACCGCGCCGATTCTCTGGCTGCAGTTCCACGCCCTCCGCTGCTGACCGTGCCGGCCAATGCGCTGGCCGCTCCGGCCGTTCCGCCGCTGCTCGCGCTCGCTTTCGCGGCGGCGCTGGTCGGGCCGGTGTCGCAGCCGGCGGCGAACGCGATCGCCTGGCTCAACGGCTGGTTCGCGGCCTACCTCGCTGCCTGCGCACGACTCGTCGGCGGACTGCCCGGGAGCGCAAATCCGGTCGGGTCGCGCGCTTGCTCGTGCTGCTGTGCGTTACGGCCGTGGCGGGCGCCTATGCTTGGCGCCGATGGCTGAGCTCCTCTCCGCGTACCTGATCAGGGGCACCGACAAGCCGAAGGTGACGCGCGCGCTGCGACGGCTCCGGGACCGCGTCGGCGAGGACGCGACGGAGCACCTGAGCGCCCACGAGTCGAGCGGGGAGGACGTCGCCGCCGCCTGCAACGCGCTCGGGCTCTTCACGGTTGAGCGGCGGCTGGTCGTCGTCGAGGCGGTCGAGAGCTGGAAGGCGGCCGACCTGAAGGCCGTCCAGGAGTACCTCGAGCGGCCCGCGCCGACGACCGTGCTCGCGCCTGGTCGGCGACGACGTCAAGCTCGACTCCGCGCTCGCCAAGGCGGTCGCCAAGGCCGGGGAGGTGCTCAGCTACGACCTCCCGACGCCGCGGTCGGAGCAGCAAGGCCGACATGCCGAAATGGGTCCAGCAGCAGTTCCGTGACCGCGGCGTCCAGATCGACCATGAGGCCGCCCGCGCACTCGTCGAGCTCGTGGGAGAGAACGCACAGGAGCTCGCGACGGAGGTCGACAAGCTCACGACCTGGGCAGCCGGCGAGCTGATCAGCGGAGCGCGAGGTTGTCGAGCTCGTCCCTGCGAGGGCCGAAACGCCGCCGTTCGACCTGACCGACTCGTGGGGACGCCGGGACGTTCCGGGCGTGCTCACCGCCAGCGAGCGGCTCGTCGAGCGCTCGGGCGACGCCGCGCGCGACGTCTTGCTGCGCACGGCCGGTCTTCTGACGAACCACGTCGGCCGCGTGCGCGAGTGCCAAGAGCTCGACGGCAAGGCGTCCCGCCCGCCGCCGCGGCCGAGCGTCTGAAGCGAAATCGCTTCTACGTCCAGAAGCTCTACGAGCAGGCGCGGAACTACACGCCCGAGGAGCTGGGCAGCGCCGTGGTGCGGCTGGCCGACCTCGACCTGGCGCTGAAGGGCGGCAGCAAGCTCCAGGCGAGCTCGAGTTCGCCCGCGCGTTGATCGAGATCACCCGCTCGGCCGAGCCGGCAACGAGCGCCGCGAACTAGCTAGAGCCGGAGCCCGAGACGAGGCGGCGCGGCCTGCGCCTTCTTGCGGGCGGCGGCGTTCCGGTGCAGCGCGCCACGGGCGGCGGCCTTGTCCGCACCCAGCGGACGAGCGCGCGGTGCTCCTCGGCGATCCGCGCCTGGTCGCCCTCGTCCACGGCCGCACGCAGGCGGCGCGTGAAGGTCTTCACGGTCGAGACGTAGCGGAGGTTCTCGAGCCGCTCCTGGGCCGCGGTCGCGGACACGTTTCTTCTGCTGTTTGATGTTCGGCATGGCGTGAAAATGCCCGCAGCGCGGGCCGGGCGATGGTAGCAGCAGCCTCGAATTCACGCTTTCGGCACACCGGTCACGACACGTGGGCCCGCCCGAGGCTACGCTCGCAGCGGGGAGGAGGATGGTGGCCTCCGGCCTCTGCAGAGCCCCGGACAACCGGCCCGAACAGACACGTCCGAACGGGACATATGGGAGCCCGGCGACGGCAGAGCGCGTTCCTATACTCGCGCCCGTGGACGAGCATCCCGCGGCCCGCGGCCGGCGGCTGGCGTGGTCGACGGCGATCTTCGCGCTCGCCACCGGCCTCTCGCGCATCCTCGGCCTCGTCCGCGAGATCGTGCGCGTCGTACTACTTCGGCGCCGCCGGGCAAGATCAACGCCTTCACGGTCGCCTTCCAGGTGCCGAACCTCGTCCGCGCGCTCGTCGCGGACGCCGCGCTCTCGTCCGCCGTTCGTCCCCGTCTTCAGCGAGCTGCTGGAGAAGGGCGAGACGCAAGCGCGCCTGGCGGGTCGCGTCGACGCTCTTCTGGCTGATGCTGCTCGGCCTCGGCGCGCTGACCGCGCTCTTCATCGTGATCGCGCCGCTGCGTGATCGCGCCGTCTTCGGCGACCCGGCGGCGACAAGCAGCTCGCGATCGGGCTCTCGCGCGTGCTCTTCCCGATCGTCGCGCTGCTCGGCGTCTCCGGGATCATCGTCGGGATCCTCAACAGCTACGACCACTTCACCGTCCCGGCGCTGTCGCCGGTCTTCTGGAACCTCGCGATCATCCTCGGCCTCGTGCTCGGCGTCCCGCACGCGCGACACGATCGACGCGCAAGCTCTACGTCTACGCGATCTCGATCCTGATCGGCGACGGTGATCCAGGTGCTGCTGCCGGTGCCGTGGCTGCGCGAGCGCGACGGGCGCCTGCAGCTGGTGCTCGACTGGCGCGACCCGGCCGTGCGCCGCGTCTTCGTGCTGATGGTGCCGGTCACGCTCGGCCTCGGGCTGATCAACTTCAACGCTCGTCATCGACTCGATCTTCGCCGTCGCGCCTGATCGACCCCGAGCTCGCGCCGACCGCGATCGACAAGGCCTTCCGCATCTACATGCTCCCGCAGGGATGTTCTCGGTCGCCGTCGCGACCGGTGCTCTTCCCGTCGCTCTCGCGCGCTGCGCCGCCCGCGGCGACCTGCGACGGCTTCCGGCACACGGTCGGCATCGGGCTGCGCCAGATCGCGTTCCTGCTCGTGCCCGCGAGCGTGCTCTGCGGCCGTGCTCGCCGAGCCGATCGTCCGCCTGCTCTACCAGCGGGGCGACGTTCGCGCCCGGACCAGACGCCGGTGGTCGCCGGCGCGCTCGCCGCCTTCGCGGCCGGGCCTCGACCTTCAACGGCGACGATGCTGATGCTCGAACCGCGCCTTCTTCAGCCTGCAGTCGCCCTGGATCCCGACCGGCGGTCGCGCTCGGCAACCTCGGCCTGAACGCCGCTGCTCGACGCGGTCGTTCTACCGCTTCGGGACCTGGGGGATCCCGCTCTCGACCACGTTCGTGAACATCGCCGGGCACGGTCGCGCTGCTGGTGCTGCTGCGCCGGCGGCTCGGCGACGATCGAGCTCGCGCGAGAGCGCCGCGCGCGTTCGTGCGCATCGTCGCCGCCTCCGCCGTCGCCGGGCGCGCGTCGGCTACGGCATCTGGCGCGGGCTCGACGAGAGCTCGGGCGTCGGTCTCGCCGCGCAAATCGTCTCGCTCGGGACGGCGCTCGCTCGCGGCCGCGCGCCGCCTACGGCCTCGCCTGCCGGCGTCGCTCGGCGTGCACGAGCTGCAGGCGCTGCGTCGCTGCTGCAGGCGTCGACCCGACCGAGTGATCGCGCTTCCGGCCGCTCAGTGGAGCGCGACCTGCGCCCTGCGTCGAGGCATGGCTGGCGCGCGAGCACGTCGCCGCGTGGTGGCGCGACCCGCTCGAGAGTCGCTCGAGCAAGCGCCGTAAGAGGCGCTGGCCGAAGGCCGGCGATGCGACCGAGCACTACCGTGATCGTCTGGACGGAAGGCGGCCGCTCGGGATGATCCAGACCTACCTCGTCGCCGACCACCCCGAGTGGGAGGAGCTCGTCGGCGCGGCGCACGGGCGTCGCCGGCGTCGACCTCCTGATCGGCGAAGCCGACGCGGTCGGCCGCGGCCTCGGGCCCGCGATCCTGCGGGCAGTTCGCGCGCGCACGATCGTCTTCGCCCGACCCGGAGACGACTGCGCTGCGTCGCCACGGTCGAGGAGGCGAACCGCCGCTCGTGGCGGCGCGTTCGAGAAGGCCGGCTTCCGGCACGTGCGCGACGTCGAGGAAGACGGCCTTCCGCACCGCCTGATGCGGCTCGAGCGCCGCGCTACGCTCAGTAGCCCATGGAGCAGAGCCGCATCCGCAACTTCTCGATCATCGCCCACATCGACCACGGCAAGTCGACGCTGGCCGACCGCATCCTCGAGCTGACCGACACGGTCACCGGCGCGCGAGATGCGCGCGCAGGTGCTCGACTCGATGGAGCTCGAGCGCGAGCGCGGGATCACGATCAAGGCCCAGGCCGTGCGCGTGACCTGGAAGGGCCACGAGCTCAACCTGATCGACACGCCCGGCCACGTCGACTTCACGTACGAGGTCTCGCGCTCGCTGCAGGCGTGCGAGGGCGCGCTGCTCGTCGTCGACGCGGCGCAGGGGATCGAGGCGCAGACGCTCGCCAACGCCTACCTCGCGATCGAGAACGACCTCGAGATCGTCCCGGTCGTGAACAAGATCGACCTGCCGCAGGCCGACCCGGACGGCGCCGCGGCCGAGATCGCCGAGCTCGTCGGCGACGACGCCCGACGCGCGTGCTGCGCATCTCGGCGAAGACCGGCGAGGGCGTGGCCGAGGTGCTCGACGCGATCGTCGAGCGGATCCCGCCGCCGGCCGGCGACCCGGACGCGCCGCCGCGCGCGCTCGATCTTCGACTCCTCGTACGACCAGTACCGCGGCGTCGTCGCGTTCGTGCGCGTCGTCGACGGGACGCTTCCGACGCGCGCGAGCCGCTGCGCGCGATGGCGCAGGGCACGCGCTTCGAGGCCGAGGAGGTCGGCTTCTTGTCGCCGACGATGCGCGCCGCCGACGTCGCTCGGCGCGGGCGAGGTCGGCTACGTGATCACCGGCCTGAAGGACGTCATCCGAGCTGCGCGTCGGCGACACGCTCACCTCCGAGCGCAGCCCGGCCGCCGAGCCGCTGCCCGGCTACAAGGACGTCAAGCCGATGGTCTTCGCCGGGCTCTTCCCGACGGACTCCGACGACTACCCGGAGCTGCGCGACGCGCTCGAGCGGCTGAAGCTGAACGACGCGGCGCTCTTCTACGAGCCCGAGACCTCGCAGGCGCTCGGCTTCGGCTTCCGCTGCGGCTTCCTCGGCCTGCTGCACATGGAGATCGTCCGCGAGCGGCTCGAGCGCGAGTTCGACCTCGACCTGCTCGTGACCGCGCCGAACGTCGCCTACCGCGTGCGCGACGCAAGGCCGGCGAGGAGGTCGAGGTGCACAACCCGTCCGAGATGCCGCGCGAGGTCGAGCGAGGTCGAGGAGCCGTACATCAAGGCGTCGATCATCGTCCCGAAGGACTACGTCGGCGCCGGTGATGGAGCTGAACAACGAGCGGCGCGGGCGCTTCGACCACATGGAGTACCTCTCCGAGGAGCGCGTGCTGCTCGTCTACGAGCTGCCGCTCGCCGAGATCGTGCTCGACTACTACGACCAGCTGAAGTCGCGCACGCGCGGGTACGCGAGCTTCGACTACGACGTGATCGGCTTCCGGCGAGGGCGACGCTCGAGCGCGTGGACGTGCTGATCGCGCGGCGAGCCGGTCGACGCGCTGTCGCTGATCGTCCACCGCGACGGCGCCTACGCGCGCGGGCGCGCTGCTCGTCGAGCGGCTGCGCGAGGAGATCCCGCGGCAGTTCTTCGACGTCGCGATCCAGGCGGCGATCGGCTCGCGCGTGATCGCGCGCGAGACGGTCAAGGCGAAGCGCAAGGACGTGCTCGCCAAGTGCTACGGCGGCGACATCACGCGCAAGCGCAAGCTGCTCGAGCAGCAGAAGGAGGGCAAGAAGCGGATGAAGCAGGTCGGCGCGGTCGAGGTGCCGCAGGAGGCGTTCCTCGCCGTGCTCAACCTCGACGGGAACAAGCGATGAGCGACGGTCGCGCTCGGCACCTGTACGTCCACCTGCCGTTCTGCGCGCTCGCGCTGCGGCTACTGCGACTTCGTCACCGTCGTCGGGCAGCGACGGCCGGCACGCGCGCGTACGTCGACGCGCTGCTCGCCGAGCTCGGCGCTCGAGCGGGACGTGCTCGCGCCGACGGCTCGAGAGCGTCTTCCTCGGCGGCGGGACGCCGACGCTGACCGAGCCGCGCTGCGCTCGGAGCGGCTGCTGCGCGCGCTGCCGCCCGGCCGACGGAGGTGACCGTCGAGGCGAATCCGGAGACGGTGACGCCCGCAGCTCGCCGCGCTGCTGCGCGACTGCGGCGTCGACGCGGGTCTCGCTCGGCGCGCAGAGCTTCCAGCCGCGGCTGCTCGACGGTGCTCGAGCGGCGCGCGCGGCCGGACGACGTCCGGCGCGCCGTCTACGCGTCCTGCGTGATGCCGGCTTCGACAACATCTCGCTCGACCTCATCTACGGGATCCCGGGCCAGAGCGCCGCCGACCTCGACGCCGACCTGGGCGAGGCGCTCGCGCTCGGAGCCGGAGCACATCTCCGCGCTACGAGCTCGAGGCGAAGCCCGGGACGCGCTTCACGCACGCGCACGGCGACGAGCTCGGACGCCAGGCCGACGCGATGGAGTCGTACTTCGAGCAGCGTCGTCGCGCGGCTGACGGCGGCCGGCTACCGCTGGTACGAGACGGCGAACTTCTGCCGTCAGCCGAGCGCAGCGGGAGCGCGACCTACGCTCGCGGCACAACCTCGCCTACTGGCGCGGGCGGGACTACCTCGGCCTCGGGATCGGCGCCGTCTCCACAATCGCGGGCCGACGCTGGCGGACGACGCCGCGGCTGGGGCGCTACCTGGCGGCGCTGCAGGCGCGGCGAGCGGCCGGAGCGCGAGGTCGAGAGCTGCCGCGCACCGGTGCGCCGACTCCGAGCGCGTCCTGCTCGGGCTGCGCCTGGACGAGCCGCTCTCGCTCGCGCGGCCTCGCGGACGCGGTCGACGCGGGCGCACGTGGAGCCGGCTCGAGCGGCTCGGGCTTGGTCGCTCGCAGCGAGGCCGGCGAGCGCTCACGCCTGACCGAGCGCGGCCGCTTCCTCGGCGGCGGCGTGACGGCCGGAGCTGCTCGCCTAAATCCCTGCAAGTGCGCGAGCACGCGTCGAGATCAGGCTCACCGACTCGCCAGCGGGACGATCCTGCGCGGCGTCGTCGAGGGCTACGTCGCCAGCCGGGCAGCCGGTCGGCGTCGCGCACGCTCGTCGGAGCGAGTCGGGCTGGACGTCTCGCCGTCGACCGTCCGCAGCGAGCTAGCGGCGCTCGAGCAGCTCGGCCTGCTCACGCACCCGCACACGTCGGCCGGGCGCGTGCCGACCGAGCGCGGCTACCGCTACTACGCCGATCGGCTGCTCGAGCGGCTCGACCCGCAGCCGGGAGCGTTCCCGCTCGACCTCACCGACCGCGCGAAGCGAGGTCGACTCTGCGCCTGCAGGCGACGACCGAGATGCTCTCCGAGCTGACGCGGCTGCTCGCGCTCGTCTCGGCTCCGCCGCTCGGGACGGCGACGGTCCGGCACGTCGAGGTGCTGCTGCTCCAGCCGCAGGTCGTGATGGTCGTCGTGATCACCTCGACCGGCGAGCGTCACGAAGCGGGTCTTCCGCTTCGAGCGAGCCGGTCGATCCCGGCCTCGTCAACTGGGCGACGCAGTACCTGAACGACCAGCGTCGCCGGCCTCGAGCTCGGCAGCAGCCCGCTGCGCCGCCGCCTCGACGAGCCGGCGCTCGGTCGCGCGCGAGTCGGCCTTCCTCGCGACGCTGCGGCCGCTGTTCGACGAGGCGCTCGCCGCCGAGGAGCAGAGCCTCTACGTCGGCGGCACCGCGGGGCTGCTCGAGGACGTCCACGGCCGAGAGCTCGAGAGCTACCAGCGCCTGCTCGAGGTGCTCGAGAAGCGCGCGGCGCTGCTCGAGCGTGCTCAGCCAGGCGCTCGATCCGCGGCGCCCGTTCGTCCGCGTCGGCCCCGAGCTGGAGCATCCGGCGCTGCGCGAGCTCTCGCTCGTCGGCGCCTCGTACGGGCCTGACGAACCGCACGCTCGGCGCGGTCACGCCTGCTCGGCCCCGTGCGGATGGACTACGACAAGGCGATCCGCTCGGTCCGCGCCGCGGCGCACGAGCTCTCGCGCTTCGTCGAAGAGCGTCTACGAGGACAACTAGCCAGGGCTACACTTGGCGGCGATGGCGACGACGCAGACGCGACTACTACGAGCTGCTCGGCGTCGCGCGGTCGCGGACGAGGGCGAGATCAAGAAGGCGTTCCGCGGCTCGCGCGCGACGCTGCACCCCGACGTCTCCGACGCGCCCGACGCGGAGGAGCGCTTCCGCGAGGTCGTCGAGGCGTACGAGGTGCTCTCGAACCGGAGACGCGCGAGCTCTACGACCGCTACGGCCACGACGGCCTCCGCGGCGGCGGCTTCACGCCGACGACGCTTCGACCTCGGCAGCCTCGCCGACCTCTTCGCGCGCGTTCTTCGGCGACGACCTGTTCGGCGTCGGCGGCCCGTCCGCGCCGTGCCGCGCGGCGCCGACGTCGCGGCGCGAGATCGAGATCGAGCTCGCCGAGGCGGCCAGCGGCGCGACGCGGCAAGTGCCGTCTCCGGTCACGCGTGCCGTGCGCGACCTGCGGCGGCAGCGGCGCCGAGCCGGGGACGAGCCCGGTCGACGTGCGCCGACCTGCGGCGGCACCGGGCGGCTGCAGCAGGTCATCGCGCAGCGTCGTTCGGCGAGTTCGTCCGCACCCAGACCGTGCCCGGCGTGCGGCGGCGCCGGGCGCGTGGTCGAGCACCCTGCGACGGAGTGCGAGGGCTGCGGGCCGCATCGTCGAAGAGCGAACGCTCGACGTCGAGATGCCGCGCCGGGATCCACGACGGCCAGCAGATCCGCATCTCCGGCGAGGGCCACGCGGGCTCGCTCGGCGGCCGGGCGGGCGACGTCTACGTCCAGGTCCGCGTCACGCCCGGACCCGCGGCTTCGTGCGCGAGGGCAACGACATCTTCTCGCACGGTCGACCTGACGATGACCGAGGCCGCGCTCGGCACGACCGCTCACGTCCCGACGCTCGACGGCGAGCTCGAGCTCGAGCTCGAGGCCGGGCACGCAGCCCGGGGAGATCCGCGTGCTGCGCGGGCAGGGGCATGCCCGTGCTGCAGGGCTTCGGGCGCGGCGACCAGCGCGTGCTCGTCAACGTCCAGGTGCCGCGGCGCGCTGACCGACGAGCAGCGGAACCTGCTCGAGGAGTTCGAGCGCAGCGCCGGCGACGAGACGTACGAGCCGCGACGAGGGGTTCTTCGAGAAGCTGAAGAGCGCGTTCCGCTGAGACCGCGCCGCCGCGTCCGCCGGCCGCTCGGTCGCGCCGCGTCGAGCGTGCCGAGGCGGCGCGGGCGCTGATGCTCGAGCTCTTCCCGCAGGGCTTCGAGGAGCTCGACGCACGCCGACGGCCTCGAGCTGGTCGCGTACACCGACGACGCGGGCGAGGAGCGGCTCTGGGCGGCCTTCGGCGAGGTGCGCGCCGACGACGTGCGTGCCGGCTGGGAGGAGCGCTGGCGCGACTTCCACCGGCCGGTGCGCGTCGGGCGGCTCTGGGTCGGCCCGCCGTGGGAGCGCCGCCGGACGGCGCGACGCGATCGTGATCGACCCGGGCGCGCGTTCGGCACCGGCGGCGCACGCGACGACGCGCCTCTGTCTGGAGCTGCTCGACGAGCTCGAGCGCGGGAGCTCTGCTCGACGTCGGCTGCGGCTCCGGCGTGCTCGCGATCGCCGCGGCGCGGCTCGGGCTTCGGGCCGGTGCTCGCCGTCGACCACGACCCGTCGGCGCTCGAAGCGACGCGGCGGAACGCCGACGCGAACGGCGTCGAGCGTCGAGGTGCGGCTCGCCGACGCGCTGAGCGACGCAGCTCGCCGCGGCCGACGCCGCGGTCGCCAACATCTCCGCTCGAGCGCGTCGCGCGGTGCTCGCCGCGGCTCGACGCGCGGCACGCTCGTCGCCTCCGGCTACCTCGAGCGCGATGCGCGGCCCGCGCTCGGGTCTCCGCGCGCGAGCGGCGCGTCACGGAGGACGGCTGGGCGGCCGACCTGCTTCGGCGCGAGGAGTAGAGTCCCGGCGCCGTGGCGACCTTCTCCGTCCGCTTCCTCGGCTGCAAGGTCTCGCACGTCGACGCGCAGGCGATGCGCGAGCGCCTGCTCGCGCGACGGACACGTCGGAGCGCGGCGACGGCGCCGACGTCGCGGTCGTCAACACGTGCTGCGTCACGCACGAGGCGGTGCGCGAAGTCGCGCCAGGCCGCCGCGCGCGCGGCGCGCACGCACCGGCGCGTCTACGTCACCGGCTGCGGCGCGAACCTCGACGGCGGACGGCTTCGCCGGGCTGCCGAGAACGTCGTCGTCGTCGCGCCGCCGCAGCGAGGAGACGCCGACGCCGTCGCGCGGCGACGTCGGCGCGATCGGCTGCGTCCAGGCCGACGCGCGGCTCGACCGCGTCCGCGCCTTCGTGAAGGTCCAGGACGGCTGCAGCTTCTCGTGCAACTTCTGCGTGATCCCGCTCGTCCGCGGCGCGCTCGCGCAGCCGCCGCGCGGAGGCCGTGCTCGCGCGAGATCCGGCGCCGCGTCGACGCAGGGCCACCGCGAGGTCGTGCTCACCGGGATCAACCTCGGCTGCTTCCGCGACCGCGAGGCGGGCTACGACGCTGCCGCGGCTCGTGCGCGAGGCCGGCGCGATGCCCGGCCTCGCCCGCCTGCGGCTCTCGTCGATCGAGATCAACCACGTCGACGCGCGAGCTCGTCGCCGCGCTGCGCGAGACGCCGACGGTCGCGCGCCACCTGCACGTGCCGCTCCAGTCCGGCGACGACGGCGTGCTGCGCGCGATGGGCCGCCGCTACGACGCCGCGACGTACCTGCGGCGGCTCGAGCCGCTCGGCGACTTCAACCTGACGACCGACGTGATCGTCGGCTTCCCGGCCGAGGACGAGCGCGGCGTTCGCGCAGCACGCTCGAGCGTCGTCGAGGCGGCGGGGCTCACGAAGCGTGCACGTCTTCCCGTACTCGCCGCGCCCGGGCACGGCGACCGCCGCGGCGGACACCGGTCCCGCGCGAAGTCAAGCGCGACCGCAGCGCGCGCCTGCGCGAGCGCATCGCGCGCTGCGAGCCTCGCGCGCTGGCGCGCGAAGCTCGGCCGCGAGGACGTCGTGCTCGTCGACCGGCCGGGTCGCGGCTACGGCGACGACTACTCGCCGTGGCTCGTCGACGGCGCCGGTCGGCGAGCTCGTGTCGCGTCCGCGGCGCGGCGGTCACCGAGGAGGGGATCCGTCGCTGCCTGAGGACTGCCTCTTCTGCAGGCTCGTCGCGCGAGGGCGACCACGTGCACGCGGCCGACGGCTTCGTCGCCATCCGCGACATCAGCCCGAAGGCGCGACGACGCACCTGCTCGTGCTGCCCGAGCGGCACGTCTCGACCTTCCGCGACGATCTGCGAGTTCCCGGCCGACGAGGCGCAAGCGGATGCTCGACTTCGTCGCCGAGACCGCGCAGGCGGCCGGGCTCGAGGACTACCGGGTCGATCGTCAACGTCGGGCGCAGGCGCCGGCCAGACCGATCTTCCACCTGCACTGGCACGTCCTCGGCGGCCGCGTGCAGGGGCTGCTGCGCATGAGCCTGATCGCGCGGCATCGAGGACGAGCTCAAGGCAGGCGATGACGCGCGCGCGACGCCGAGCGCCGCGACGCGCTGCGGCTGATCCTCGCCAGCCTGCGGTCGGCGGAGAAGGAGCTGCAGCGGCCGCTGCACGACGACGAGGAGCTGCAGGTGCTGCAGCGCGAGCGCAAGAAGCGGCGTCGAGGCGGCGGAGGCGTTCCGCGGCGGCGGGCGCGAGGAGCAGGCGGAGACGGAGGAGCGCGAGCTCGCGGTGCTCGAGGAGTTCATGCCCGAGCCGCTCTCCGGAGGACGAGCTCGAGGAGATCGTCGACGACGCGATCGCCGAGGTCGGCGCGACGAGCATGCGCGACATCGGGCGCGTGATGGCCGACGTGATGCCGCAGGTCGCGGGCCGCGCCGACGGCTCGGCCGTCAGCCAGCTCGTACGCGAGAAGCTCGCCTGAGCCGGACCTCCCCGTAACAAGGCGCGCCCGGCCTCCTCCCCACTGCGAGCGTATCGAGCGAGAGCGCGCGTGTCTGTGCCGATGTCGTGCCGAAACGCGTCACGGTCGCGGCCGCGTGCGAGCCTGTCGCAGCGCCTACACTGAGCGCGCTGTGCAGGAAGTTCTCTCGACGTCTCGAACGACGTCGCCGCCGAGCTCGCCGGCGTCGGCGACGGCGTGCTCGACGCGCTGCGCGACCGGCTCGGCTGCACGATCCGCCTGCGCGGCAACCGGCTGACGATCGAGGGCGACGACGCCGAACGTCGCGCGAGGCGCGCGCGGTCGTCGACGAGCTCGTCGAGCTGGTCGAGGGCGGCCACGAGATCGGGCCGGGCACCGTCGACGCCGTGCTCGGCGCGCTCGACCAGGCCGAGGACATCCGCGAGGTCTTCGACGACGTCGTCTGGCGCCACCGCGGCAAGAAGATCGCGCCGAAGACGGTCAACGCAGAAGCGCTACGTCGACGCGATCCGCCGCACGCACGGTCACGTTCGGGATCGGCCCGGCCGGCACCGGCAAGACGTACCTCGCGATGGCGCTCGCGGTCGCGGCGCTCGTCGGAGCGCGAGGTCGGCCGGATCATCCTCACGCGCCCGGCGGTCGAGGCCGGCGAGCGGCTCGGCTTCCTGCCCGGGCGACATGCTCGCGAAGGTCGACCCGTACCTGCGCCCGCTCTTCGACGCGCTCTACGACATGCTCGACCCCGACCGGCTGACCGCGCTACATGGAGACGCGGCACGATCGAGGTCGCGCCGCTCGCGTTCATGCGCGGCCGCACGCTGAACGACTCGTTCATCATCCTCGACGAGGCGCAGAACACGACGCCCGAGCAGATGCAGATGTTCCTGACGCGGCTCGGCTTCGGCTCGAAGGTCGTCGTCACCGGCGACGTCACGCAGATCGACCTCCCGCGCGAGCAGGCGTCCGGGCTGATCCAGGTGCAGGACATCCTCGGCGGCGATCGACGGCATCGCGTTCGTCCGCGTTCGGCCACGAGGACGTCGTCCGCCACAAGCTCGTGCAGCGGATCGTCGAGGCGTACAAGCAGCACGCCGAGGAGACCGGCACGCGCGCGCAGCGCTGACGTGATCGTCGGTCGAGGTCGACGAACCGCAGCGGCGTCGAGGTCGACGAGGAGCGCGGCGGTCGAGCTCGCGCGCGCGTGCTCGCGCGCCGAGGGCGTCGACGACGGCGAGCTCGGGCTCGCGTTCGTCGGCGCCGGACGAGATGCGCGCGCTGAAGCGCGAGCACCTCGGCATCGACGAGGCGACGGACGTCCTCTCGTTCCCGATCGACGGCCGCGACGAGCTGCCGCGCCGGCGTGCCGCGCGCGCTCGGCGACGTCGTGCTCTGCCCGCAGGTCGTCGGCGACGAGTGGCGACGGCCGCTCGTGCACGGGCTGCTGCACCTGCTCGGCTACGACCACGGCGACGAGATGGAGGCGCGGGAGGCGCAGTGCGACGCGATGAGCCGCAGCGCCGCCCACGACCTCCTCGAGAGCGTTCAACTACGCGTTCGAGGGGATCATCCACGTGCTCCGCACGCAGCGGAACATGCGGATCCACTTCGCTGGTCGCGGTCGTCGTGCTGATCGCCGCGCGTCTGGCGTCGGCGTCGACGAAGCTCGAGCTGATCGCGCTGCTGCTCGCGATCGCGTTCGTGCTGATCGCCGAGATGATCAACTCGGCGATCGAGGCGGCGATCGACGTCGCGACGACCTCGTTCGACCCGATGGCGAAGCTCGCCAAGGACATCGCCGCCGGCGCGGTGCTGATCGCGACGGTGAACGCCGTCGCGGTCGGCTACCTCGTCTTCTCCGGCGAGGTCGCCGACCGCAGCTCGACGGCTGCTCGACCGGCTCGCGCGACGCGCCCGGCCGCAGCTGACGCTCGATCGCGCTCGTGCTGACGATCATCGTCGTGATCGCGACGAAGGCGCTACACCGGCCGCGGCACGCCGCTGCGCGGCGGCCTGCCGTCCGGCCACGCGGCGGTCGCGTTCGCCGGCTGGATGGCGGCGACGCTACGTCGATCAGCCGGCGCAGCACCGCTTCCTCGATCTCGTCGCTGACGTTCATCATGGCGCTGCTCGTGGCGCAGACCCGCGTCGAGTCGGGCGTGCACTCGGCGCTCGAGGTCGCGTACGGCGGCCTGCTCGGCGCGCTCGTCGACGCTCGTCGTCTTCCAGGTGTTCGCATGACCGAGCGGAGCTCGTACGAGCGCGCGCGTGCGATCGCCGAGCGCGCGTACGCGCCGTACTCGAACTACTTCGTCGGCGCGCGCCGTGCTGGCGCGCGACGGCCGCGTCTTCGAGGGCGTGAACGTCGAGAACGCCGCCTACCCGCTCGGCGTCTGCGCCGAGAAGGTCGGCGATCGTCGCGCGCGGTCGTCGGCCGGCTGCGGCCCGGCGACCATCGAGGCGATCGGGATCACCGCGTCGCCGTGCGGCGGCTGCCGCCAGTGGCTGTACGAGTTCCGGCTCGACCGGGTCACGTTCCGCAACCGGCGAGGGCGAGGTCGTCACGCTACACGCCCGCGGAGCTGTTGCCGGACACGTGGGAGCTGGACTGAGCCTCCGCGTGCGCGGCCGCGCGGCCGGCACGCGAGAAGTCACAGAATTCGTCACGAAGCCGTGACAGCACATGCGGCGACCAGCGCCGAGTATCGTCATCGCCTCAGAGGGCGGCGGGCATGCTTCCCCACCCGGGCGGGGGTGTGGACCGTCGAGGAGCGGGTTCGTCGCCGTCGCCGGGCGGCCGAACGTGGGCAAGTCGACGCTCGTGAACGCGCTCTGCGGCGGCAAGGTCGCGATCGTCTCCGACAAGCCGCAGACGACCCGCCGGCGCATCTTCGGGATCGCGAACGGCGACGGACTACCAGCTCGTGCTCGCCGACCTGCCGGGCTTCCAGCGGCCGCGCGACCCGCTCACCGAGCGCATGCAGCGCACGGTCGACGCAGTCGCTTCGAGGACGTCGACGCCGTCCTGCTCGTGCTCTCGGCGCGCGAGCGGATCGGCGCGGGCGACCGCTTCATCGCCGAGCGCGTCTTCGCGCTCGGCGTGCCGGTCGTGATCGCGCTGCAACAAGGTCGACCGGCTCAAGCCAGGCCACATCGCCGAGCAGATGGCAGACGGCGGCGCAGGCTCGGCGACGTTCCATGCCCTCCATCCGGTCAGCGCGCAGACGGGCGACGGCGTCGGCGAGCTGCGCGACGAGCTCGTCGAGCTGCTGCCGGAAGGCCCGCCTACTACCCGGCCGACCAGCGCACCGACTCAGCGCCCGAGACGCAGGTCGCCGAGCTGATCCGCGAGAAGGCGCTCCAGCTCACGCGCGAGGAGGTGCCGCACGCGATCTCGGTCGAGGTCGACGAGCTCGGCGACGAGAAGTCGTGCGCGCGACGATCTTCGTCGGAGACCGAGTCGCAGAAGCAGATCGTGGTCGGCAAGGGCGGCTCGATCGTGGAAGATCGGCACGCGCGCGCGCCCGGAGATCGAGCAGCTGCTCGGCCGCCCGGTCTTCCTCGAGCTGAACGTCAAGGCCAGGCCGAGCTGGCGCCGCGACGAGGCGATGCTCGAGCGGCTGGGCCTGTCGACGTCCGCTGCTCGCGCTGTTCGACGTCGACGGCACGCTGCTTCCTCACACACGACCCGCTTCTCGGCCGCCGCGCTGCGCGAGACGCTGAGCGAGGCACTTCGGCGTCGAGCTGCCGCCGGACGCGCGTCGAGCGCAGTCGACCATCGAGGGCCAGACCTCGTCTGCGGATCAGTGCGGCTCGTGCTCGCGGACGCCGAAGGCCTCACCGACGACGCGATCGACGAGCGGCTCGGCGCCTGGTGCGCGCAGTCTACGCCGAGCCGCTACCTCGAGCTCCTGCGCGGACGCGACTACGAGCAGCCTGGCAGCGCGGCGCCCGGGCGCAGAGGAAGCGCTCGAGCCGGTCCTCGGAGCAGCCGGCCACCGCCTCGCCCTGCTGACCGGGAACCCGGAGCCGATCGCCCGCGCGCGCGAGTCGGAGCGGCTCGGGCTCGCGCCCGGTTCTTCCCGACCAGGCCAGGGCGCGTTCAGCTGCGACGCGAGTCGCGCGGCGAGCTGATCGCGCTCGCGCGCGAGCCCGCGCAGGCGATTGGCCAGCTCGATCAGAACGGTCGAGGTCGGCGACACCGCCGCCGTCGACGTGAGCAGCGCCCGCGCGGCCGGCATCCGCGTCGACTGCGCGTCGAGCCCGGGACGACTTGAACGATCTCGCCGACGCCCTGATGCGCGGAACTCGCTAGCCGGGACCGACAGGGCTACACTCCGCGCGATGGCGCAGGCGCCAGCTCTTCCGACCGGCTTCGAGCTCCCGCTCGAGCCGCGGCTGCCGCGGATCGGCTCGATCGACCAGGTCGCCGCTCGAGGAGCGCGCCGCCTCGCTCGCGAAGCGCTCGATCAAGAAGGAGTCGAAGGTCTTCGCGCTCGAGCTCGCGCGTCGCGGATGACCGACCTGACGACGCTCGAGGGCGCCGGACACGCCGGGCAAGGTCGCGGCGCTGGCCTCCAAGGCGGTCCGCCCCGACCCGTCCGACGCGAGCGATGCCGTCCGTCGCGGCCGTCTGCGTCTACCCGAACCTCGTCGCCGACCGCGAGTCGAGCGCCTGCGGCGACGCGGCGTGAAGGTCGCGCTCGGTCGCGACGGCGTTCCCGTCGGGCCAGTCGCCGCTCGACGTCAAGCTCGCGCGACGTGCGCGGACGCGGTCGAGCTCGGCGCCGACGAGGTCGACATGGTGATCGACCGCGGCGCGTTCCTCTCCGGCCGCTACGCGAAGGTCTACGACGAGATCGTGCGCGGTCAAGGAGGCCTGCGGCGAGGCGCACCTGAAGGTGATCCTCGAGACCGGCGAGCTCGGCACCTACGACAACGTCCGCCGCGCCTCGCTGCTCGCGATCGCCGCCGGCGCCGACTTCATCAAGACCTCGACCGGCAAGCTCCGCCCGGCGCGCGACGCTGCCCGGTGACGCTCGTGCATGCTCGAGGCGATCCGCGACGTCCACGAGCGAGACCGGGCGCAGTGCGTCGGCATGAAGCCGGCCGGCGGGATCCGCACCGCGAAGCAGGCGATCCAGTACCTCGTGCGCTCGTGCACGAGACGCTCGGCGCCGACTGGCTGACGCCCGACCTCTACCGCTTCGGCGCCTCGTCGCTGCTGAACGACATCCTCATGCAGATCCGCAAGGAGAAGACCGGCCGCTACCAGAGCCCGGACTACTTCACGATCGATTGAAGCCGAAGCTGGAACGCGCAGGCCGAGGGCCCGCACGTCCAGCCTCGTTCGCGGTTACAAGATGCCGCGGTTGTGGAACGCCAGCTGCACGGCGGCCGCCGCGCTGGATCCGTAGAGCGCCTGCGCGGCCGCGACCGTCGCGGTTCGCGAGGTCCGGCATGGTCGTGCCCGGGAAGTCGAACGACCCCTGCAGGATGATCGTGTCGGCCTTGACGTGGCCGAGCGCCTGCGCGGATGTCCCAGAGCGCGCGCGACCAGATCTGGCCGTCGTGGTGCACCTCGCCGTTCAGGTCGGCCGGGTAGTGCAGGTTCGTGTCGACGCCGCCGCAGGCAGTGCGGGACCGGTCGCTCGTGTACGAGGTCGAGTCCCAGTCGGCGACGCACGGCAGCGGCTCGAGCTCGGGCACGCCGAGCGCTGTCGAGACGACGTCCGAGACCGTGACCGCCCAGTAGTCGCCGAAGCCCTCGCTGATCGCGCCGGCCTCCTCCGAGGCGAAGATGAAGTTCTGCGAGAAGTGGATCGCGTGGCCGTACTCGTGCAGGATCACCTCGCGCGTCCTCGGCGTCGTCGACGCCGCCCTTGCCGAAGCGGAGCTCGTCCTTCGGATGGTCGGTCGCGAACGAGTTGTCGACGCCCGAGCTGGTTGATCCGCACGTCCTGCGGCTGCGTTGTTGATCGGCGCGCCGCGACTGCCGAAGCCGAGGCTCTGGATGTACGTCTGCGCCTCGGTGATCCAGTAGTACGCCATCACCTGCTCGAACTCGTCCTGGTGCGCGCGTGTAGCGGAACGTGTTCGTCGGCGAGTACGCCGGGTTGCCGGTCTCGCTGTACGACGTTCGCGTAGTCGCCGCGCAGGAAGCCGCTGCCGTCGAGGTTCGTCAGCGTGACGTCGTGGTAGCGCCGCGGCCGGGACGGCGGCGTCGGAGTCCTTCTGGTCGGTCAGCGACTCGTCGCCGAGGCTCTGCACCGGGTTCGGCACGAACACCAGCGCGCTGCCCGTGTCGAGCTGCCGTTGCCGATCCTTGCCGCGCGCCTGCGACCGCCACGAAGCGCCACGGCCGCGACGAGCACGGCAGTGCCGATGAGAAGCCTGAGCCGCATCTCCGACCCTCCCTGATCGTACGATCCCTGGGTCGCACCGTAACCGCGTAGCTGGCTCGCGTCCACCGGCGGCTAAGCTTGGCCCAGAGTGGCCGAGCTCGAGCGAAAGCAGGATCGCACGCCCGATTCCGGCCGAGTGGGCGTACGCGCCCGCGCCGGAGTCGCGCGACGATCGTCCAGCTGCGCGAGCGCTACGGCCTCTTCATCGGCGGCGAGTGGGTCGAGCCGCGCCGGAGACCTACACGACGATCGACCCGCCGACCGAGGAGCCGCTCGCCGAGGTCGGCGCAGGCGACCGAGCGAGGAGGTCGAGCACGCCGTCGAGGCCGCGCGCGAGGCGTTCGAGAACGGCTGGTCGGCGCTCGCCCGGCTCCGAGCGCGCGAAGTACCTCTTCCGGATCGCGCGCATCCTGCAGGAGCGCTCGCGCGAGTTCGCGGTGCTCGAGTCGCTGAACGGCGGCAAGCCGATCAAGGAGTCGCGCGACGTCGACCTGCCGCTCGCCGCGGCGCACTTCTTCTACTACGCGGGCTGGGCCGACAAGCTCGAGTACGCGTTCCCGAACCGCACGCCGAAGCCGCTCGGCGTCGCCGGGCCAGATCATCCCGTGGAACTTCCCGCTGCTGATGCTGGCGTGGAAGATCGCGCCGGCGCTCGCCGCCGGGAACACCGTCGTGCTGAAGCCGGCCGAGACGACGCCGCTCACCGCGCTGCTCTTCTGCGACGTGCTGCGCCAGGCCGAGCTGCCGCCGGGCGTCGTCAACATCGTCACCGGCGACGGCCGCGCGGGCGCCGCGCTCGTCAAGAGCCGAGCGTCGACAAGATCGCGTTCACCGGCTCGACCGAGGTCGGCAAGGCGATCCAGCGCGAGCTCGCCGGCACCGGCAAGAAGCTGACGCTCGAGCTCGGCGGCAAGGCCGCGAACATCGATCTTCGACGACGCCGCGCTCGACCAGGCGGTCGAGGGGATCGTCAACGGGATCTACTTCAACCAGGGCCACGTCTGCTGCGCCGGCTCGCGGCTGCTCGTGCAGGAGTCGATCTACGAGGCCGTGATCGACAAGCTCGAAGCGCCGCCTGACGACGCTGCGCGTCGGCGACCCGCTCGACAAGAACACCGACGTCGGCGCGATCAACTCGCAGCACGCAGCTCGAGAAGATCCAGGAGCTCGTCGCGAGCGGGCGAGGAGGAGGGCGCGGAGATCTACCAGCCGCCGTGCCGCCTGCCGGAGAAGGGCTACTGGTTCGTGCCGACGGTCTTCACGAACGTCGCGCAGAGCTACCGGATCGCGCAGGAGGAGATCTTCGGGCCGGTGCTCTCGGTGCTCACCTTCCGCACGCCGGACGAGGCGGTCGAGAAGGCGAACAACACGCCGTACGGCCTCTCGGCCGGCGTCTGGACGGAGAAGGGCTCGCGCATCCTCTCGATGGCGCAGCGGCTGCGCGCCGGGCGTGATCTGGGCGAACACGTACAACCGCTTCGACCCGGCCTCGCCCGTTCGGCGGCTACAAGGAGTCCGGCTTCGGCCGCGAGGGCGGCCTGCACGGGCTCGAGCCCTACCTGGACGTTCGACATGAGCCGTGCTGCCCGTCCGCAAGACGTACAAGCTCTTCATCGGCGGCGAGTTCCCGCGCTCCGAGTCGGGTCGCACCTACGAGGCGGAGGGCCAGAACGTGCGCGCGCGGCCTCGCGCAAGGACGCTGCGCGACGCGGTGCGGGCGGCGCGCGGCGCGTTCCGCGAAGTGGGCCGGCGATGACTGCGTACAACCGCGGCCAGGTGCTCTACCGGATCGCCGAGATGATGGAGGCGCGCCGCGCCGAGTTCGCCGACCTCTGCTCGGGCGCGAAGGAGGTCGAGCGCTCGATCGACCGCTTCGTCTGGTACGCGGGCTGGGCGGACAAGCTCGCGCAGGTGCTCGGCTCCTCGAACCCGGTCGCCGGCCCGTACTTCAACTTCACCGTGCCGGAGCCGACCGGGCGTGGTCGGCGATCCTCGCGCCGGACGAGCCGCGCGCTCGCGGGCCTGGTCTCGCGGATCGCGCCGGCGATCGTCGGCGGCAACGCGGTCGTCGCGGTCGCCTCCGAGACGCATCCGCTCGCGGCGATCGAGCTGGCCGAGGCGCTCGCGACGGCGGACGTGCCCGGCGGCGTCGTCAACATCCTCACCGGCCAGCGCGACGAGCTCGCGCCGTGGCTCGCGGGGCACATGGACGTGAACGCGATCGACGTCACCGGCGCGGACGGCGACGTCGCCGAGCTCGAGCGGCTCGCCGCCGAGAACGTCAAGCGCGTCGTCCGCGGCGCGCGCCGACGGCCAGAGCGCCTGGGAGATCTCCGCCTTCCTCGAGCTGAAGACCGTCTGGCACCCGATCGGCGTCTGAGCCAGTTTGACCCGCTTGGGTCAGTTCGGAGGTGTCGCTCCGGACGTCTCAGATAGGGTGACCCAGAAAAGGAGTTGAGGCTCGTGGAGTACCCGGTCACCCTGATGGAGCGCGAAGACAGCGATCACCTGCGTCGGTTCGTCTACCACGGCCCGGAGGCCAGGCAGAAGGTCACGATCCACGTCTACTGGCACTCGGGCGAGTTCCCTGACTTCGCCTTCGCGGTGCAGGACGATCAGGTCCTCGAAGCGTTCCGGCACCCGTACGCGTACGAGTACCGCTCGGTCGCTGCGCAGGTCGGCCCGCCGGGCTTTGCGCCAGAATCCCGGCACGTGACCGGGACGCGGCGCTTCAGCCAGGCAATCTCCGAGGGCGACGGGATCTCGATCGTCGTTCCGGTCGACGACCCCGAGTCAGCCCGCGCGGCCGAGGAGCAGGGCGCCGAGGCACTCGTGCTCAACACCCACGTCGAGTCCATCCGCGAGGCGACGAGCCTGCCGCTGCTCTGGCGGCCGCACGGCTCGCACGATCAGGCGCTGGCCGCGGAGGCCGACGCCTGCGTGCTCGCCTTCGCCGAGCTCGCCGACGAGACGCAGCTCGAGCACGCGTACCGCTCCGCGCTGGAGCTCGGGCTGGAGTGTCGCCGTCGAAGTGCGGGACGAGGCGAGCTGGAGGCGGCGCTCGAGCGGGTCGACCCGGAGATCTTCCTGCTCGCCGCGGGGAGGACGGTGACGAGGGTCCGCTCGCAGCGAGCCTCGACCTGCTCCAGGATGTTCCGGCCGGGAAGCTCGCGATCGCCGAGCTGCCGGCCAGCAGCGCGCGACGAGGTGGCCGAGCTCGAGCGGGCGGGGATGGACGCCGTGATCGTGCCCGGCGGGAACGTTGCCGAGCTCGTCGGCGGAAGCCGACCCCGGCGTCTGAGGCGCCAGCCGCGACGGCGGGCGGAGCGCCGCTCTGGGGCGGGCCGAAGGTCGCCTTCGCGGCGATCCTCGCCGCGCGCGGCGGCGCTGCGGATCGTCGGCGTCGACTACGCGCCGCCCGTTCGCCGCTCTTCAGCCCCGACGAGCAGAGCATCGTCCCGCGCGCCTGGAACATGGTCCACGGCGGCGGGCTCGACCCGCACTGGTTCGACTACCCGACGCTGCTGATGTACGTGCTCGCGCCCTTCCAGGCCTGGGAGGCGCGCCGTCGCTACCTCAGCCGCGCGGCTCGTCGTGATCGCGCTCGCGCTCGGCGCGGTCGGCGGCGGCCTGGTGGCTGGGCGAGCCGGGCCTACGGCGGGGCCGCCGGCGCGGTCGCCGCCGCGGTGCGTCGCGGTCGAGACGACGCACGTCGCCTACTCGCGCATGGCCGTCACCGACGTGCCGCTGACGCTCGGCGTCGCGGTCGCGCTCGCGCTGATGGTCGCCGGGCGGATCGAGCTGGCCGGCGCTCGCGGCCGGGCTGGCGATGAGCTTCAAGTACCCGGGATCTTCCTGCTCGTGCCGCTCGTCGTCGCCGGCTGGCGGCAGTGGCGGCGCGCCTCGCCGATCGGTCTCGTCGCCGCCGTGGCGGCGTTCTGCGCGACGAGCCCGTTCTTCGTCGTCGCACCTCTCGAGCGCGGTCGGCGCGACGCGCTGCCGCGTGCAGCGGCTCGCGCGCGAGGGCTGGCTCGGCTTCGAGCACGACCACATCGCGCCGATCGCGTTCCTCGACCGGCTCTGGGAGGGGCTCGGCCCGGCGCTGCTCGTCTGCGTGCTCGGCCTCGTCGTCGCGCTCGTCCAGCGCCGGACGCAACGACCTGATCCTCGCCTCGTTCGTGATCGTCTACTTCCTCGACCTCTGCACGCTCGGCGCGCACTTCGACCGCTACGTGCTGCCGCTCGTGCCCGCGCTCGGCGCGCTTGCCGGGCGGATGCGCGCGCTCGGCGCCGGTGACGCTGCTGCTGCTCGTCGTGCCGCTGACCTGGACGATCCGCGACGACGCGCGGCTGACGCAGCACCGACACGCGCGTCGTCGCCCAGCGCTGGGTCGAGCGCCACGTGGACGCCGACGACGCGGATCGCCGTCGACCCCTCGCTGCCGCCGTTCAGCAGCAGCTGCCGCGTCGTGCAGGCTCGACCTGCCGCTGCCGAGCGAGGATCACCCGGATCCCGAACCGCGACCTGACGCGGCTGCGCGCTCGAGGACGTCCGCTACGTGATCGTCGACCGGCGCGGTCGCCGACCGCGTGCTCGCCGCCCGCGAGCACTATCCGTTCGAGGCCGCGCTTCTACGAGCGCCTGCGCGACGCTGAACCGCGGTCTTACTACGTGGCAGAAGGACCAGGACCTGAACGGGCCCTGGGTCGCGGTCTACAGTCCTCTAGCCGAAGAACGCGCGCGCCACTTCGTACCAGTCCTCGCGGCACGGTCTTCAGCTCGGCGGTCGCCTCCTCGAGCGAGACGTCGACGATCGCGTCGCCGTGCAGCGCGGCCATCCGGCCGAAGCTGCCCTCGTGCGACGAGGTCGGCCGCCTTCAGCCCGTAGCGCGTCGCGAGCACGCGGTCGCGCGGCGGTCGGCGAGCCGCCGCGCTGGACGTGGCCGAGCACGGTCACGCGCGTCTCGAAGCCGGTGCGCTGCTCGATCTCGCGCGCGAGCTGCGTCGCCGACGCCGCGCTCGAGAGCCGCACGTGCCCGAACTGGTCGACGCCTCGCGCGACCTCGTCGCTCGCCGACCCGTACGGAGCTCGTAGCCCTCGCTGACGACGACGATCGAGAAGTCCTTGCCGCGCTCGTGGCGGCTGCCGGATCTCCGCGCAGGCGTCCTCGACCGTGACCGGCTGCTCCGGGATCAGGATCACGTCGGCGCCGCCGGCGATCCCGCTCATCGACCGCGATCCAGCCGGTGTGGCGGCCCATCACCTCGACGCACCATCACGCGGTTGTGCGACTCGGCGGTCGTGTGCAGCCGGTCGATCGCCTCGGTCGCAGATCGAGACCGCGGTGTCGAAGCCGAAGGTGTAGTCGGTCGCCGAGAGGTCGTTGTCGATCGTCTTCGGGACGCCGACGACCGGGAAGCTCGTGCTCGGCGTGGAGCCGCGCCGCGACGCCGAGCGTGTCCTCGCCGCCGATCGCGACGAGCGCGTCGAGGCCGCCTCGCGCGAAGTTCTCGAGCACGCGCTCGACGCCGCCGTCCGACCTTGTACGGGTTCGTGCGCGAGGTGCCGAGGATCGTGCCGCCGCGCGGCAGGAGCCCGGAGATCTCGCGCGGCGCCGAGCGGCTCGAAGCTGCCCGTCGACGAGCCCGCGCCAGCCCTCGCGCACGCCGACGACCTCGTGCCCGCGCGTCGAACGACCGCCGCGCGACGGCCCGGATGACCGCGTTCAGCCCGGGGCAGTCGCCGCCGCCGGTGAGGATTCCGACCTTCACGGCGCAGCATCCTACGAGGTGCCGAAGGTGGGAATCGAACCCACACGGGCCTGACGCGCCACCGGATTTTGAGTCCGGCGCGTCTGCCAGTTCCGCCACTTCGGCTCGCATTCAAGACGTAACGGCTGCGGAGCGAGCGCGCCTTCCGGAGTTGAAAGCGCCAGCGGTTTGTCTCGATACTGCCGCCGGACGAAGCCGTCCTCCGGCACTCGCCGGGGCACTTCGCGACACGGACACGGACACGGATACGGGCTACGGAGGAGGAAGAGTGAGGAAACGCGTTTCGATTCGGTGCTCCTCGCAGCCGTCTGGCGCGCTGGCCCTGATTGCGGCCGGCTGCGGCGGCAGCAACAAGAGCAGCAGCGGCAGCACGGCGGCGGCGGCGGCGGAACGTCACGGCGCTGCCGGCCTCGTCGTGCAGGCCGATCCAGTACGAGGGTCGAGGCGACCCCGACTACCTGATCGCCTCGACCTGCCCGATGCAGGGCGGCTCGCGCACCCAGACGGTGCAGATGGCGAAGCGCGATCGCCTACGTCCTCGACCAGCAGAACTGGAAGGCCGGCGACTTCAACATCGCCTATCAGGACTGCGACGACTCGACGGCCCAGCTCGGCAAGTGGGATCCGGACAAGTGCAGCGCGAACGCCCACGCGTACGCGTCGAACAGCAAGCTGCTCGGCGTGATCGGCACGTTCAACTCGGGCTGCGCCGCGATCGAGATCCCGGTGCTGAACCAGGCTCCGGGCGGCGGGCTCGCAGCTGCTCTCGCCCGCGAACACGTACGGCTGCCTGACCGAGCCGTGCGCGGGTGACGAGCCGGAGAAGTACTACCCGAGCGGCAAGCGCAACTACGCCCGCGTGGCCGCGAGCGACCCGAACCAGGGCGCGGTCGACGCGGCGTTCCTGAAGAGCAAGGGCGTCAAGAGCGTCTACGTCCTGAACGACAAGGAGGCGTACGGCCTCGGCGTCGCGAAGAACTTCGCGGGCGCGGCTAAGGCGGCCGGCATGACGGTCACGGGCTTCGCGCGCCTACGACCCGAAGCAGGCGAACTTCCAGGCCCTCTTCACGCAGCATCAAGGGACCAGAACCCCGACGCGGTCTTCATCGGCGGCCTGATCGACGAGAACAGCGGCCAGCTGATCAACGACAAGGTCAAGGTTCTCGGCGACAACACGCAAGCGTCAAGCTGATGCTGCCGGACGGCTTCACCACCGACGCGATCTTCGATCGGTGCGGAGGGCGGGACGCCGGACGGCAGCCGGTCGTACTTCAGCGTCGCCGGCGTCGGCATCGACAAGTACACGGGCGCGGCGCAGACGTTCATCAACGGCTTCAAGCCGCAGCTCGAACGGCAAGCCGGTCGACCCGTACGCGATCCTCGGCGCCCAGGCCGCACAGGTCCTGCTCGACGCGATCGCGCAAGTCGGACGGCACGCCGCCCGACGTGATCTCGAAGGTCTTCGCCACCAAGGTCACGCGACGGCCTGATCGGCTCCTTCGGGTTCAACGAGAACGGTGACCTCACGGGCGCGAAGGGCGCAGCCGTGCTCTTCACGATCTACACACGGGCACGAACCACCTGAAGACGCTCCTGACCACGGCGCCCGACCCGAAGCTGGTCGACGCGCGCGCGCGCCGAGGCCTCGGGCTAAAGGCCGAAGCGCAAGACGACCGACGACGAGGGAGGGCTAGGACGCCCTCCCTTCGTCGTTCTAATATCCCGAGATCGCCGGTAGAAGCTCGCACCGAACAGCCCTCGAAGGGCACCGTCGCTCGAAGGCGGCGGCAGCGGCCGTCGGCCCTGTCGATCATCGGGCTCGGCTTCGTCGTGGTCTTCCTGGTCGTGGACTGGCTACAACCCGATCCACGAGCCCGGCGACCTTCTTCACCATCTTCCTGATCGGGCTCACGCAGCGGCTCGGTCTACGCGCTGGTCGCGCTCGGCTACACGCTCGTCTACGGGATCCTGCAGCTGATCAACTTCGCCCACGGCGACGTCTTCGCGCTGACGGGCCTCTTCGCGAGCAGCCTGATCACGAGCTACTTCCATCTGAGCGACGACCTCGAGCGCGATCTCGATCGTCTTCGGCGCTGCTCGCCGTCTTCCTGATCGCGATGGCCTTCGGCGCAATCGTCGAACGCCAGTATCGAGTTCGTGGCCTACCGCCGGCTGCGGAACGCCCCGCGGCTGGCGCGTGCTGATCACTGCGGTCGGGATGTCGTTCATCGTCCAGAACATCTCGCTCGCGTTCTACGGCGTGAACTTCCGCAGCATCCCGCCGCTGATCTCCGAGGGCAACGTCTTCACGATCGGCGGCGTCTACGTTACGCGTGGCAGGCTCGTTCGTCGTGCGCATCACGATCCCGGTCCTGATCCTCCTGACGCTGGCTCGTGCAGAGCACGAGGCAGGGCAAGGCGATGCGCGCGACCGCGCAGGACCCGAGGCCTCGGCGATGATGGGGATCAACGTCAACCGGACGATCTCGTTCACGTTCGCGCTCGCCGGCGGGCTCGCGGGGATCGGCGCGGCTGCTGTTCCTCGTCCAGTTCAACATCCGCTACGACACAGGCTTCGAGCTCGGCCTGATCGCGTTCACGGCCGCGGTGCTCGGCGGGATCGGCAACCTCTCGGGCGCCGTCCTCGGCGCGATCATCATCGGCATGATCCAGGCCTTCAACGAAGGCCCGTTCCTGTGCGCGCCGGGCAGCGACTGGACCCGCTCGATCGTCTTCGGGATCCTGATCGCGATCCTCGTCTTCCGGCCCGAGGGCCTGCTGGGCGAGCGCACGCCGGAGGGCGCGTAGTGGCCCGCCGCAGGGACCGGGCGCGCGGCGCCTACCGCTCGCGTACCGCGGCCAGGCGGCTCAACGCAGCGGCTGCACAACCTGCGGCGCCGAGTGGCGCAAGCTGCCCGGCCCGGTGCGGACGTTCATCGCCGATCGTGATCCTGCTGACGATCGCGATCACCTATCCGTTCTACCTCGTCGAGCCTGCCCACCGGGAACGTCGCCGCTGATCTACTCGTTCCCCGTCGGTGCGCTCGGCGGTGACGATCCTCGTCTTCACGATGATGGCCGTCGGCCTGAACGTCGTCGTCGGCTACTGCGGCCTGCTCGACCTCGGCTACGTCGCCTTCTACGCGATCGGCGCCTACACCGCCGGCTGGCTCGCCTCGGGCCAGTTCGAGCAGGTGAACTTCCACTTCGGCTCGGTCGGGATCAGCCGCGATGCGCGCGGGATCCACATCTCGATCTGGCTGGTGCTGCTGATCGCGGGGCTGCTGACCGCGCTACGGCGGAGTCCTGATCGGGCTTGCCGACGCTGCGCCTGCGCGGCGACTACCTCGCGATCGTGACGCTCGGCTTCGGCGAGATCATCCCGCAGTTCGTGCGCAACGCCGACAGCCTGCACGGCTTCGACCTCACGCACGGCACGTTCGGGATCAGCCCGATCGACTCGCCCGGCTTCGGCAACTCGGTTACACACCGCGGTCGGCCTGCCCACCGCCTACCAGCAGGAGTTCACCGCGCGACCGGCTCTTCTTCTGGACCGCGCTCGTGCTTCTGCTGGTCACGATCTTCTGCTGCATCCGGCTGCGCGACTCGCGCCTCGGCCGCGCCTGGATCGCGATCCGCGAGGACGAGACCGCCGCGGCGCGCGATGGGCATCCCGCTGATGCGGACGAAGACCTGGGCCTACGCGATCGGCGCGTTCTTCGGCGGCGTGGCCGGCGCCTTCATCGCTAGCTTCAACGCCGGCGCGTTCCCGAGCCAGTTCTAGCTTCAACATCTCCGATCTTCCTGCTCTGCATGGTGATCCTCGGCGGCATGGGCTCGATCTGGGGCGTGGTCGTCGCCGGTCGTGATCCTCTCGTGGCTGAACGTCGAGGGCCTCGCCAACATCGGCACCTGGCTGAACGACAACATCTTCCCGCAGAGCCACCAGATCGAAGTGGCCGAAGTACCAGTTCGGGATCTACGGCGATCATCATCGTGCTGATGATGATGTTCCGGCCCGCAGGGCCTGATCCCGGAGGCGCCGGCGCAAGCGCGAGATCGAGGAGGGCACTCGCGGTCCGATCGACGAGCCGCTCTACGAGATGCGCGGAGCGGACGAGCCCGGCGCGGGCGAGCGCGGCTCGCCGGGGCAGGATGCCGAGAGGATGAGCGAGCAGCCCACCGCCCCGGCGCTGGCGACGCCCCCGCCACCAGCGAGGGCGATCTGCTGGTCGCGCCGAGCGTGCGCAAGGAGTTCGGCGGCCTCGTCGCCGTCAACGACCTCGACTTCACGATCCCGCAGCGGCTCGATCGTCAGCCTGATCGGCCCGAACGGCGCCGGCAAGACGACGTTCTTCAACATGCTCACCGGCGTCTACAAGCCGACCGCCGGCGCGGATCGTCTTCGACGGCGAGGACGTCACCGGACAAGCCGCCGCACGCGATCACCGAGCGCGGCGTCGGCCGCACGTTCCAGAACATCCGGCTCTTCCAGCAGATGACGGCGCTCGAGAACGTGCTCGTCGGGATGCACTGCCCGGCTCAAGGGCGGGATCCTCGGCTCGATCTTCGGCACGCCGCGCGTCCGGCGCGAGGAGCGCGAGGCGCGCTGAGCGCGCGCGCGAGCTGCTCGCGCTACTCCGGCCTGCGCGGCGTCGACGACGAGCTGGCGCGAGAACCTCTCCGTACGGCGACCAGCGGCGGCTCGAGGTCGCGCGCGCGCTCGCGACCGAGCCGAAGCTGCTGCTGCTCGACGAGCCGACCGCCGGGCATGAACCCGCAGGAGACCGTCGACGTTCACGGAGTTCGTCGCCAAGCTGCGCGACGAGCGAGCGGCCTGACCGATCCTGCTGATCGAGCACGACATGAAGGTCGTGATGGGCATCTCCGACCGCGTGACGGTGCTCGACTACGGCGAGAAGATCGCCGAGGGCGCGCCGCAGGAGATCCAGAAGGACGAGCGCGTGATCGAGGCGTACCTCGGCAAGGCGGCGACCGCAGTGAGCGCAGCAGCGAGCACCGGCGACGCCGTTGCTCGCGCGTCGAGGACGTCCACACGTTCTACGGCACGATCGAGGCGCTGAAGGGCATCTCGATCGACGTGCGCGAGGGCGAGATCGTCACGCTGATCGGCGCGAACGGCGCCGGCAAGTCGACGACGCTGCGCTCGATCAACGGCGCTCAACCAGCCGCGCGAGGGATCGATCACGCTTCCAGCGGCGAGGACATCACGCGACGGCCGCCGCACGAGATCGTCGAGCATGGGCATCTCGCAGTCGCCGGAGGGCCGCCGGCTCTTCCCGCGCATGATCGGTGATCGAGAACCTCGAGATGGGCGCCTTCCAGCGCAACGACCGCAGCGAGATCCGCGGAGGACATCGACCGCGTCTACGCGCTCTTCCCGCGCCTCGCCGAGCGGCAAGCAGCCAGAAGCGCCGGGACGCTGTCCGGCGGCGAGCAGCAGATGTGCGCGATCGGCCGCGCGCTGATGGCGCGGCCGAAGCTGCTGATGCTCGACGAGCCGTCGATGGGGCTCGCGCCGATCTTCGTCGAGAAGATCTTCGAGATCATCGCACGAGATCAACGAGCAGGGGACGACGATCCTGCTCGTCGAGCAGAACGCGCTGATGGCGCTCGACGCGGCCGACCGCGGCTACGTGCTCGAGACCGGGCACGATCGCCCTCGCCGACGACGCGAAGAGCGCTGCGCGAGAACGAGCAGGTGCGCAAGGCGTACCTAGGCGAGACCTAGCCACCGTAGCGCTCCGGTCGCTGGGTCGACCGGTCAGTTCGAGACGGACGAGCGGGCAAAGCCCGCCCGTCCTACTAGAGCGGGCATAGCAAGCGACGCCCTCTAGCCGGCGACCCGGATCGGAAAGTACGGCGGCGAGAGCAGGTACCCGACGCGCGCTCGGCCGCCGGCGCGGCCGTGGGCCATTTCGAGCGCCGGCCTGCAGGTTGCGCACCGGAACGAAGCCGAGCTGGCGCGCGGCGACGGCGTCGCGGCAGCCGGCCACGACCACCGAGCCGAGCCGCCCGAGCGCCGGCGCGCAGCCGGCCCAGTCGGCGAACGGCAGCAGCGGATGGCACGTGCGACCGCTGCGGTAAGCGTCGATCGCGCGCTCGTCGGCGACGCGCACGCGCTCGGCTCCGATCAGCTCCTCCGGCTCGCGCGGCCCGGTGCTGCAGCGCGTGGAAGATCGTCCGGTACGGCTGCTGCGTCGGGTGCGCGAAATGGCGGTGGAAGCGGTGCAGCAGGATCACCGTGCCGCCCTCGACGAGCGGGAACGCCTCGCGCCAGAGCCGCAGCGCCAGCCCGAGCGCGAGGTAGGCGGCCAGCAGCGGGTTCGGCCGCTCGCGCGGCAGGTGCGGCGTCGTGCGGGGATCCCGATCACGATCGCGTCGAGCCGCTCGTCGAGCGTCGCCGAGCGCGCCTCGATCGCGCGCAGCAGCGCCTCGGCGTGCGCGACGGACGGTGGCCCGGCGTACGCGGCGGTGCGCTCAGCGTCACGGCGCATCGAGCGGATCACCCGGTTGCGGAGCGACGCCGGGAGCAGCTCGAGAACGCGCGCGCGAGCGGGGAGCGCGCGATGCGCTCGAGCGCCTCCGGCGTCGTACGGGTAGCCGCGGGCGGCGCCGCCGAGCCGCGGCTGGTCGAGCACGAGCGAGACGCCCGATCACCGGCACGCGGTCGGTCAGCCGCGCGCTCGAGCTGCGACTGCCGAGCCGCCAGCCCTGCGAGGCGCCGCGATCTCGAGCAGCGAGTTGCGCGGTCGCCAGCGCGGATCGCCTCGGCCGCGCCGCAGCCGAGCAGGAGCGACGGCCCGCCGTCGAGCACCGTCTCGCGCGCCGCTGACGGTCAGCACCAGGTCGGTGTCGACGAGGGCGCGGGTGGACGCGGCAGCGGCGTCGTGCCCCGACGGCTCGAGCTCGACGAGCTCCGGGCCTCGGCGTCGTGGATCTCGACGGTGCCGCGGAAGCGCCGCGGCGAAGCCGGGGAGACGATGCCGAGCCGCTCGAGCTCGCGCTGCTGCGGCCGGCGCGTGAGGCCCGTCGGCGACGAGCAGCGTCTGCCGCTCGGTCGGGATGCCCGCGCCGCTCGAGCTCGGCCGACGGCGGCTGCGAGCGCCGCCTGGCGCGGGTCGTTCAGCGCGCCCGGGAGCGGCAGCGCCGGCGGCTCGACCACGATCGTCGCGCGCCCGCCGCGCGGTCACGAGCGCCTCGAGCGGCTCGCCCGCGAGCGGGAAGCGGAGCGCGTCGCGCACCGCCGCGCGCGACGTCGGCGACCGGCGTCGCCCGGCGGGGGCGGCGCGCAGCACGACGGCGTCGTCGGGCACGTCGACGACGGTCAGGCGCGATGCCGAAGAGGAGCGGGACGCGCTGCACTACGGAATCGAGCGGTAGAGCCGCAGGAACGTCGGCGCGGAAGCCGCGACGCGGGCCAGAACCGCGACGCCGAGCAGGTTCGTCACCCGCCAGTCGGTCGTCATCGCCGGGTAGCCGTGCTCGTAGCGCCCAGCGGATCACGTGCTGCGGTCAGCGCGCGCCCGACGCCCGTTCCGCGCGCCTCCGGGCATCGCGTCGAGGCGCTGCGCGAGGTCGATCCCGTCGCGCCGGCACGCGCAGATCGCGTGCGGCCGGCGGTAGAGCAGGATGCTGCCCGACGCACCCGGCCGTCGCGCTCGGCGACGAACATGCTCGAACTCGCCGTTGTCGTCCTCACGCCATTCGGCGACGGACCTCCTCGAGCGTCTGCAAGCCCACGTCGCGAAGCTCGGCGACGGATCATCGCCGCTGACATCTGCGAGCTCGCAGGCGCGCGGCGTGCTCGAAGTCGTCCGGCGGTCCCGGCGCTGATCTCGACGCCGGCAGCGCGCAGCCTCCGCGCCGGTCTCGCGCATCGCCAGGTACCGAGGAGGCCCGAAGCGAGCCGGAACCAGGCGTCGACGAGCCTCGGCGTCGTAGCGAGGAACGAAGCACGCGTGGTGCGTGAGCCCGTCCTCGACCCACGCGGCCGCAGCTGCTGCGTAGAGATCGCGCATCGCCTCCGGTCGCCCTCGATCGCCGTGCCCCGCGATGTTCGCGCGCATCCACGAGCTGCCGAGCCGATCGCGAACGGCGCGCGCGACCAGAGTAGCCGATCGGCTCGAGCCGCGCGGTCGCCGCCGCGCCGGTCGCGCCGTCGGCGCGCCACTCGCGCTCGACCGCGCGTCGCGGGGCCTCGTGGAGCTCCGGGCAGCAGCGGCTCGGCCTCGTGGTGGCGCGCGTGACGGGCCGCCAGCAGCGCCGCGGCGTCGTCAGATGCGTCGTCGGTGAAGGCGACGATCTCGAGCCGGCCATGCGACGTAGACTCGCAGAGATGTCGCCGAAGACGCTGACGGGAGCGGAGCTGCAGCTCGACGACGGCCCTGCGCGCGACGCCGAGCTCTTCCTCGTCGACGGCAACAACCTCGCCTACCGCGCCTTCTACGCGCTCCCGGAGGAGCTCGCCACGAGCGACGGCTTCGCCGACGAACGCGCTGCTCGGCTTCGCGAACATGCTCTTCAAGCTGCTCGCCGACTACCGGCCGAAGGGCGTCGCCGTCGCCTGGGACACGCGGCCCGATGCACCGCGCCGCGACGCGGCTCGACGTCGTCTACAAGGATCGAGCCGCAAGCCGATGCCGGACCTGCTGCGCGAGCAGTTCCCGTACTTCCGGCCGATCGTCGAGGCCTTCGGCTACCGCAACCTCGAGTTCGAGGGCTGGGAGGCGGACGACGTGATCGCCACGCTCGCGACACCGCGCCGACGAGGCCGGGATCAAGACGACGCGTCGTCTCGACCGACCGCGACGCCTTCCAGCTCGTGAGCGACAACGTCGACGCTGATGATGACCGCCGCGCGGCGTCTCCGACGTCAACGTCTACACGCCCGAGCGCGTCGAGCTGCGCTACGGCATCACGCCCGAGCAGGTGCCGGACTTCATCGGCCTGAAGGGCGACACCTCCGACAACATCCCCGGCGTTCCCGGGCATCGGCGACAAGACCGCCGGCCAGCTGATCGCCCAGTACGGCTCGCTCGAGGAGGTGCATCGAGCACGCCGACGAGCTGTCGCCGGCCCGCGCGAAGCGCGATCCGCGAGCACGCCGACCAGGCGCGCGCCGTCGAAGGAGCTGGCGACGATGCGCCGCGACCTCGAGCTCGACTCGACCCGGCGAGCGTCGTGCTCGCGCCGCCCGACCGCTCGCAGCTGAAGGAGATGTTCCGGCGCTTCGAGTTCCG
>ERZ1370068.6412-contig-5396_pt1 | contig 53570 bp, 83 predicted proteins | sample MGYA00561227_ERZ1370068 | MGnify/ENA primary metagenome ERZ1370068 (study PRJEB38410, sample SAMEA6850437) | metagenome | study: Metagenomic assessment of the ecological functions of the soil: analysis of the soil microbiota associated with the... | reverse complement strand
ATAGCCGCTTTGCGTTGGAAAGTTTACGTATTGCTCAAAGCGGTGGAGATCGACGATGCGAATACCCCACCGCCTTTCGCAACTCTGACGAGTTCGTGCGCATCGACGGTCGAGGAGATCGTCGACTGAATCGCGCCGTTTCCTCCAGGGGATTAGAGGACGGGCCGGGTTCGCCGGAGCCTCGACCATTACGTGAAATGTCCGTTCCTGGCGATGCGCCGCGGGCGGTGGCTTCTCCAACGGGGTGCAGGTCCCACGCTCCAATAACCGCTCCAGCCGGGAGCGATCGCAGCCGTCATGGAGGCAGCAAAGCCGGATGAATATCTCTCCAATTCTGCTATTATCTTCCATCCCTGTGGAGATCGAACGTCGGATAGGTTTCCGCATCGGAGGACCGTCATGACCAATGCTTCAGACACAATGGTAGATCCCCAAGCCGGTTCGGATACGGCGCCGCTACGCGCCAAGTCGGGGCTGGATCATCGCACTCGGCGTCGTCTATCTGCATCGCCGGGTTTATCGCGCTTGGCAGCGTCGCGATGGCCACCGTCGCGAGTGTCCTCGTCGTCGGCGTGATGATGATCATCGCCGGCGTCGCCGAAGTGTTCAGCGCCTTCCAGATCAAGAGCTGGGGCAAATTCCTGCTCTGGGTCCTGCTCGGTGTGCTCTACATCGTCGCCGGCTTCGTCACGTTCCGAGAATCCGCTGCTCGCCGCCGTGCTGCTCACCCTCATTCTCGGCGCATCGCTGGTGGCCTCGGGCATCATGCGGATCATCCTGGCCTTCAGCATGAAACGGGAAACGCCCTGGATCTGGGTGGCGCTGTCACGGTGTGATCACGCTGCTGCTCGGCCTGCTTGATCTTGGCGCGCTGGCCGGTCTCGAGCCTCTACATCCTCGGCCTGTTCCTGGCATCGATCTCATCATGGCCGGCGCAGGCTGGATCGGAGTCAGGTTTCGGCCTGCGCCGCGGTCGCTGAAGGTGCAGGTGGCGGACTGCGCGCCACGCGGTTGATCGACGATAAGGAGGCACCCATGCGCTGGATCTACCTCGCCGTCATCATTCTGTTCGCCGCCGCGACGATCATCTTCGCGCTGCAGAACTTCGAGATCGTCACCATGTCCTTTCTCGGCTTCAATGCCCGCGTGCCGCTCGCCGCTGCTGCTCGCCGTCGCCCTACCTCCTGGGCGCGGCGGGCGGGCGGCGGCAGCCTGTTCTGCGCTGCTGCGTCGATCCTACGAAGGGTCCCAAAAGCGTCGTGGAGCTGGTCGGACTGCCGTTCCAGTTTTCGCCTCCGGCCGGAGGATGACGAGGGACGCGACGGCGCGCCACCTGACCGGTCTGGTCGATCTCGCTTCGGCACGGCGCATCCGGCATGGGGCTTCCTCGCCCCGACCGCTCTCTCTCCACGGCTTCGCGATGCCGGATGCCTATAGCCCGGCTTCCAGGTCAGTGAAACGCGTCCCACGCCAGACGGCCTGTGGTAGCGCTGAAAGCAAATTTGGGAGCTGCAATACCAAGTGAAATGCTTGTACCGCGGCTGCTTGCAGCGCTTCACGCCATCGTGCTCGCCGGCGCAGACGCCGCGCTTGCGCAAGGTTGGCCGAACCGTCCGATCCGTATGGTCGTACCCTACACGCCGGGTGGCTACACCGATCTGATGGCTCGGCTCGTCGGGCAAAAGATCTCCGAGCGCGCTCGGCCAGCCCATCGTCTTCGAGAACAAGCCAGGCGCCAACGCCATCATCGGCACCGACGTCCGTCGCCAAGGCCGCGCCCGACGGCTACACGTTCGGCACCGTGATCGCGGCGCATGCGGCAAACGCCACGCTCAATCCGAAGCTGCCTTACGACACGCTCAAGGACTTCACATACGTCTCGCTGATGAGCGTCGCACCGCTGATCATGATCGCGCATCCCTCGGTGCCGGCGAACAACGTGAAGGAGCTGATCGCGCTCGCGAAGGCCAAGCCCGGCGAGCTCAATTTTGCCTCGAGCGGCATCGGCGCTGCGGCGCATCTCACGATGGAAATGTTCATGAGCCGCACCGGCATCAAAATGCAGCACATTCCCTACAAGGGCACGGCCGGCGCGCTGCAGGATACCGTCGGCGGGCAAATCAATGTGATGTTCGACATCGTTGGTCCGCTGATGCCGCAGGTGCGCTCCGGCAACGCCAAGGCGATCGTCGTCACCGCGAAAGAGCGCATTCCGGCGGCATCCGACGTGCCGACGATGGCGGAGCAGGGCGTGCCGGATTTCGTGTCCGGCACCTGGGCCGGCATCATCGCGCCGGCAGGCACGCCTAAGGAGATCGTCGACCGCGTCTCGCGCGCGGAGGCCAAGAAGGCACTCGCCGATCCGGCATTGACAGGCAAAGCTCGCCGAGCAGGGTATCGTGCCGATGGGCGGCACCTGGAAGAATTCCGCGCGCTTCGTCGCCGAAGAGATCTCGCGATGGAGCAAGGTGATCACGGACGCTGGAATCAAGATGGAGTAATCGTACAATGCTGCAGGTAGAAAGAACAATTTCCAGCCGAAGTACACGCATTTGGGTGATGTCCCAGCCGAGGCGCCTCCCGCAGCGTTTTGGGTCATCGATAGGTTTTAAGCCCGGTGACTTCATGACCACAGGCATGAACGAGACAGCGAACTGCGTGGCTTTGCCGCGTTTTAAACAGAGTGACGCACCCCGGGCATCTCATGCGCTTTAAACTGTTCTGAGCCTCCACAAAGGAATCCATCATGGCCAAGATGACCAAGAATCAGTTGATTGATGCAATTGCAGAGGGAACGCAGGTTTCCAAAGGAGACGTAAAGGCCGTCATCGAGCAGATGGCGACTGTAGGCTATAAGGAACTGAATGAATCCGGCGAGTTCGTCATTCCTGGCTTCGTCAAAATGTCGGTCGTGAACAAGCCTGCTACTGAAGCCCGCAGCGGTGTAAATCCTTTCACGAAAGAGCCTATGGAGTTCGCGGCCAAGCCAGCCAGCAAGTCGGTCAAGGCGTCACCCCTGAAGGTTGCTAAAGACGCTGTTTGAAGCTGGCGGCTCACGGTCATGTGCCGACGCGTCCACCCGCTGCGACCATGCGGGTTGGCAGCACCGCGAAAAGGTCCGGCCTGCTCCAGGGGCCGGCGAGTTGAGCATCGACCTTCCGCCTGACGCGCCTCGAATCGCAGGCGCCACTGATGCGAGGCTCTGATCCTCGGAGCAGAGGACTGGTGACGGATGCTCGCGAAACCCCGCAAATGGACCGAAGAGAGGAGACCAGGCTGCTGATCGAAACTCGCGCCGCGGAAGGAAAGAGTGCCGGCGATGGCGCGAGCGCGTGCGCGTCACATGCGTCCGTTGGACGTCGGGGCCTCGCGAGTTGGGTTCGCATTCTGCCGCGAGGCCGAGGTGAGAGGCAGCTTTTTAGTTTTCGCGCCGCGCCGGCGTCACGACGCGCGTCTGGTTTGAGCGCTCACGGTTCATCAATCAGCTCCACAACGCCTGATTCAACCTCAATAATGCGGGTCGTACATTTGCGACTCAATAAACGCCATCATGTCGTTCGGCCGTGGCACGGTCGCAAGGCCGCGCTTATAGGCAACCTCGGCAACCGCCACCGCGATGTGTGCCGAGACATCACGGATCCGCGGCAGCGCTGGATAGAGGCTACCCTGTTCGATGTCATCGGGGTCGACGAGATAGGCCAGCGTGTGCGCGGCAGCCATGAACATCTCGTCGGTTACCAGTCTTGATCCGCTCGCGATCGCGCCGAGACCGACGCCGGGGAAGATGTAGGAATTGTTGCCCTGGCGCGGCACGAAGGTCTTGCCGTCGAGTCTTACCGGATCGTACGGGCTGCCGCATGCGAACAGCGCGCGTCCGCCGGTGTGGCGGTAAGCCTCCTCGGCCGAGCATTCCGCCTTTGAGGTCGGATTGGAGAGCGCAAACACGATCGGCCGCTCGTTGAGCTCAGCCATGGTCTGCAGCACCTCGGGCGTGAAGGCGCCGCCGACAGCCGCAACGCCGATGATCGCGGTGGGCTTGAGCGTCTGGATCGCGGTCAGGAAATCGCCGACCGGCGCATGGTCATGCGCGTAGCGAAGTTTGTGATCGGTGAGGCCCGCCCGATTCTTCACGACAAGGCCGCGCGAGTCGACGAGCCAGGTGCGCCTGAGGGCCTCGGCTTCGGATACGCCTTCCGCCATCATGGCAGAGACCACGAGGTCGGCGATGCCGGTCGCAGCCTCGCCTGCGCCAAGGAACAACACCCTCTGGTCAGCAAGTTTTCCGCCGTTCACGCGCAGCGCCGAGAACAGGCCCGCGAGCGCAACCGCGGCCGTGCCCTGAATGTCGTCGTTGAAGACATTTATCTCGTCGCGATATTTGTGCAGCAGCCGGAACGCCGAGTGATTGGCGAAATCCTCGAACTGGATCAGCACGCCGGGGAAAGCCTCGCGCGCAGCGGTGATGAATTCGTCGACGAATTCGTCGTAAGCCGCGCCACTCAGGCGCTTCTGCCGCAGGCCGATATAATAGCGATCGTTGAGAAAATCCTCGTTGTTGGTGCCGACGTCCAGCATGACGGGCAGACAGTACTCCGGGCGGATACCGGCGCAGGCCGAATAGAGCGAGAGCTTGCCGACCGGGATGCCCATGCCGTGCGCGCCGAGGTCGCCAAGGCCGAGGATGCGCTCTCCATCGGTGACGACGATAAGTTTGGCCGGATAAGGCCAGTTGGCCAGCAGTTCCGCGATGCGTCCGCGATCATTGGCGCCAATGAACATGCCGCGTGGCCGCTGGAAGATCAGGCCGAACCGCTGGCAGGCGAGGCCCACCGTCGGGGTGTAGATCAGCGGCTGGATTTCATCGATGTTGTCGCAGACGACGCGGAAGAAGAGCGCCTCGTTGCGATCGTGCAGCGAGTTGAGCGCGACGTACTTTTCCAGGTCGTTGGGCAGGCCACGCAGATTGGTCATGAACGCGCGCGACTTGCTCGTCCATCGAGAGCACGTGCGCGGGCAGCAGGCCGCGCAATCCCAGCGCATCCCGCTCCGCTTCGGTAAAAGCAGTCCCCTTGTTAAGTAACGGATCGCGTAACAGTGCCATGCCGCGAGGTGAATCGGAAGGCTGCGAACTGGGCTGGGCCCGGGCTGGCGCGTTCATGGTGTTTCCCCATAGGCAGCTTGTTATCTTTCGGAATCCGCCGGTTAAGCGGATGGCGTCTCGAGCAAGGTCGGAGATCGCGGTGACGACCTTGTACCCGCCGCGACATTGTACCGCCGCGACCTCTGGTACAAAGGGCAACACAAAGCGCACTGCGCCGCTCGAAGCTGTGAGTCTGCGCCGACGCTGGGCGGTCAGCCACGGGACGAGACAAGGCTGGAAGCAGCGCTATCGTCGAGATCAAAGCGCGATCTAGCTCAGAGAGAGGGACGCTTTCCTTTATCGTCACTCCAGATTCCGGGCTTAAAAGTAACCGGAAGGCATGCCACGCGCGTTGAGATCCAAATCAAGCAGCCGGACTTGATGTGAGCCATCAAGCCGGCAGCGACGGGATGCACAGTGAATGGCCAAGAGATCCCGCCAGCCCCAGGACTTGTTCCGGCCAGCCACGTCTCTGCTTCATGAACTCACCCGCACGATGAGTGCGGGCACTCTTGCTGTACGCAAGGACTTCATTGGCCTGGCTGCCGAGTACCAAACGCCCTAAACCGCGACGCCCATGTAAGGCCATCACGATGAGATCGCAGCCCTGCTTCTCAGCCGTTGCGATGATCCCTTCGGCGGGAGCGCATTCTGGCACGTGAACAAGCTCGAAGCTGACGCCAGCCGCCTTCGCTTGCTCGCCGGCTTCGTCCAGAATCCTCTGGGCCCACGCCGCTGCCGATTCCTGGTAGCGTTCAATCGGATTGGCCTTGGCTGATCCTCGCTTCGTGCGCGATCTCAAGGCCGACCACATTGGGAGTCACGGTCACAACAACGACGGGGACCTTGAGTTCTTTTCCGCCAATTTGAGGCCATGCGCCACGGCGCGGCTCGCCAACTCCGATCCGTCCGTCGCAATCAGGATTTTCTTGTAGATCATTAGGTTCCTCCCGGTGCTTCCTTATTGTCGTCTAAAGGCAATCCACTTTACCGGCCGCGACGGGCGATCGGCTTGCGGATGGGAAGGACACTTACAGCCCAGCCCCTGCGCACCTATGGCTTGATCCAGATCAATCGTGCCCGTTTAGGCAATGCTTTCTGCAGGTAGCCGCAACTTCGCTGGTTGATATGGATCGTATTTACTGATGGCAGCGGCTCTGCTGGCAGGCTGGTATTTCACGCGTGAATAGCCCTCGCGATGGATGCGCGCGCGTTACCAGGAGACCGTCTCGAACATTGATCCAAGTCAATGGCGCTGATTTCTCCTCCTGCTCCTGTTTAGGCTCGCAAAGCGCGTTTGTTGACCGTGCTCCTCAACGACCTTCGGCAACAGACGCATCACATCCCCAATCAACCGGAGGGAGGCCATGTTCCGTGCCGCTCTCGCTGCTCTAGCGGCAGTCGTTCTAGTCAGCGCCAGTCTGTCCAGATGACGCGTTCGCGCGCCGTGGAGGTGGCGGCGGGTTCGACGGCGAGTGGAGGCTTTCACGGAGGCGGCTACCGTGGTGGGCCGCGTCCGTCACATCCCATCACGCAGGTCGCCCAGGGCGTCCCGGATATCAATTGCTGGTCGTCCCGGTCGTCCGGGCTACTGCCAGTCGCGGGCCGAGGGTATTATCGGGGATACGGATACGGTGCGGCGGCGGTAGGGGCCGCAGCGGCTGGTGCCGCGGCCTATGGCGCTTATGGTGCTTTACAACAACTGCTGCGATGCGTACGGCAATTGGATCTGTCCTGGCCAGTATCCCTATTGACGCGCGCGCCAAGCGCACGCCGACGGCGGTTGGGCCAGTCCTTACTGCCGTCCTTTCTCCGATTTTGCCGCTTCTTCGAATAGGGCCAAAGCTAATCAGGCGACTAAGAAGTCGCATACCGCAGGCAGCTAATTGGTTTGGCAGATGCATCACTTGATCGCCCAAGACACTATCAAGACCGTGTCCGTGGCGGATTTGGCCCCCACCCGAAATGACGGTGGGGATGCGCGAAGTAAGCTTCAAGCGCAGGCGCGTTGGCGCGAGGAGATCAAGCCGTCAGGCAGCAGACTACCTGAACAAACTACGCATTCCCGGTTGTTGTGGGCCCAAATCGCCCGGCAATATTTGATCGATCGCCATCATCTTGTTCTCGCGCTGCGCGACGAGGAAGGCATCGGCGAGGCTCTGAGTCTCGGTCGTCGCCAGCCTGCGTGCGCTCAGTTTCGACGAATTCTGGGCAAGGCTTGAAGAGGCAAAACTGGGCGCATCCATTCGGCGATGAGGGGCGGCGGCGTTTGCTACAACGACATGCCGGAGACCATGGAGCGGCATGCAGGACGATCCCGCTTTCGCTCGTTGGCAGGAACTGCTCAAGAGGCCGGAGGGTATGCAAGGGATGAAGCGCCATTCAGTGAGTTCGAGGTGGGCGGACTTCCTGCGCTGCCGCTTGCCGCTTTTGCACGAACTGGTCGAGCACGATTTTTCCGGTTGCCGCTCTCCGCGGCTATGGCGTGCATTTGGCAAGAGGGCACGAAGCGGCTGCATTGCCCGGCTGGCTCTGGCTTCCCCCATTGAAGAGATTTTTTGCGCATCGCCAGCTACGCAAACCGTTTCGGAGGATGGCGGCATGAGTGATCAGGATTTGAAGTCCCGGCCGGGCTGCGAAATCTGGCAGAGAGAGGACGATTGAGCAAGCGGAGAAGGCGTTCGACATGTTTTTGAAGCGGCAAACAGGTCAATGGCACCGTTTACTCGTCCGGGAGCGGAAATGTCGAGGAAGGCTCTATCGCTCACTGAACAAAACATGAAGTCCGCGTTCGATAGCGCACGAAGAATTGCGCAGGCAACCGATCTTCAAGAGGCAATGCAAATTCAATCAGAATTCTTGAGAAGTCAGATCACGAGCGCCGGAGAACAAATGAAGCAGATCGCCGACGGCGTTATGTCGACGGCGAAGGATGTGACGGAGGGCAAGAAGGTTGGCGGTTCAAGCTGACGACAAGCCCTTCGGCTGCACGTTTCGGATGCCGAGGAAAGAAAATTTCGCAAGCGCTGTCACGGCAGGATGGGGTCAACTCGCAGACGATTACGTTGAGTAAATGGCGTGCGCGGTCCCGGGACCACAAGCATGCAATTCATAAACCTGGAAGTGGTCGTTGCTGTTTTGCTCTTTGTTGGATTGATGGCGTTCATCGCGCTGGTCTACACGTCCATGCGTGCTCTCTTAGCTCAAGCCGCGCATACAGTCGCATTCACCATTGGGCAAGCTTCAAACATCTTCCACCGGCTCTCGTCCATCGCCCTCGGATACGAACCAGCCGCCACCTGCTCCAGGCGAAAAGCCAAACGCCCAGGATAAAGGCTAAATTTCTCGGAAGACGTATCATGCGTAAGGCCCTGATTATCGCGGCAATGACGATTTTTGTGTTTGGCTGTTTTTGGCAGTTCGGACGTTGGCTATTGAGGTGGTCCGGGTACGGTCTCGGCCTGCGAAGCCTGCCTGGTGGCTACCATGAGTTCGTCGATAGCTTTGCAGAAAGGATCGCAGGGAGCCAGTGTCGGTGGATTGCCGGACCATGGTTGTTGATGAGCATGCGGCTTGATGGCCCCTCATAATTCTTCGTTCGTGGACGGCTGAAAAGAAGCGTCCACGGCGAATGGGTGTGTTCGTCTCGGCAGCGCTTCGCGGCCGCGATGTCGGTCGCGGCCCGCGTCGTGATTGGTTGCCGGGGGTCGCTTTCTGGGTGGGAGACGGATGGGGGACCGCGGCATATTGAGGGATATCCGGTGCGAGAAAATCCGCGTGAACGAAGGTTGTGTCGCGACTCTTCTGATTGCGGCTCTTGTGTATCAGGGCACAAACAGGCGTCGCAAGATCATGCACCGCGATCCTCGCGGCGCTGCTCGCCGGGTCGAAATTCGCCAGTCCATTCAATGTTATTCAGGCTGTCCAGCCTGGCGCGCAAAAATATTCCGCTCAGCCCGTCGGGCAAATCATCACGCTGTAATCTGGCCCGTCCCACCCGGGTGAGGGGCGTTTCGCGATCGTATCACCGGACGCGGGATGGGATGCGGTGGACGCGCGGCGCAGCGTCGAGCGTGTGACGTGATCGCAGGGCGGTTATCCGTGAGCGGGCACTCGCTGCGCAAGACGAACGGCGCTGATGCGTACGGCAAAACCGTGTGGTCCCGACACCCGTTGCTGGTGCCAAGCTGCCGGTGGCGACATCGATCCGACCGGATACGATCAGCCATCAAGCCGGCAGCGACGGTGACAAGACGAATTCGTCGCCGGGAGAGCACGGCATAAGCCGTAAAGCCATTGCGCAGGGAATGCCGGAATGCTTCCGCTGAACCTGTATGCTCGTGTGCGTTTTCTTTGCGCAATTTTGCACACGAGACCGCGGGTGCAGCGAGCACCCGGTCTTCCCTGCTCCTCTCTTCAAAGGAGGGACATCGAGATGCAAACCTCGGGCGAACCGCGCCGCGAGAACGCGAGGGTCACGTCTATCGTAGGATGGGTGGAGCGAAGCGATACCATCGTCACGCTCTCCGGCACTGATGGTATCGCTTCGCTCCACCCATCCTACGGAACTGTGTGCGCAGGGACGACAGCAATTGTTTGTCCCTGCCCGGAAGAAGGCGGCTAAGCGGGCTGTCTCGAAGGGCGAGCCCACCGGCGCTCCGAAGCCCCAGGGCCTGGAACCCGCCCCAGGACCCCCGTAACCGCCCGGCCTGCCTCGATTTCCGGCAGCCGGATTTCCCTTTGGTAACCTAAAGTTAACCAAGCTTAGCGTCTGGTTAGGGACGGAATGACGCGCTGATAGCCCTCGTTTTGACATGTTGGCAGGGGAAGCAAGACCCGGCTTTCGGCGGGCCCCCATGCGACACCAAGAGAGCTCTCGCGCTGGCGCATGTCGCCGCGCCCGACGCGCGGCTGTGGAACCGGCAGCCGTTTGCTCCCGGAGGAAATAGGGACACTTGCGTTGAGAGGATACCGCTCATGAATCCCGCCGACGTGGCTCCGTCAGCTCTGCCGTTGGTCTCCGCCGACGTGTCGCTGATCGCCCTGTTCCTGCAGGCCCACTGGGTCGTGAAGACCGTCATGCTGGGGCTGTCTGGCCTGCTCGGTCTGGGTCTGGGCGATCGCGATCGACAAGATTTTCCTCTATGCGCCGCACCAAGCGCGCCATGGACCGCTTCGAGCAGGCGTTCTGGTCGGGTCAATCGATCGAGGAGCTCTATCGCGCGCTGTCGGCCAAACCGACGCAATCGATGGCGGCGTGTTTCGTCGCGGCCATGCGCGAGTGGAAACGCTCGTTCGAGAGCCAGACGCGCTCCTTTGCCGGCCTGCAGATGCGGATCGAGAAGGTGATGAACGTCTCCATCGCCCGCGAGGTCGAGCGGCTGGAACGGCGGCTCTTGGTGCTGGCGACCGTCGGCTCGGCCGGGCCGTTCGTCGGCCTGTTCGGAACCGTCTGGGGCATCATGTCGAGCTTCCAGTCGATCGCGGCCTCGAAAAACACTTCGCTGGCAGTGGTGGCGCCCGGCATCGCGGAAGCGCTGTTTGCCACCGCTATCGGTCTCATCGCTGCCATCCCCGCGACCATTTTCTACAACAAGTTCACGTCCGAGGTGAATCGGCAGGCGCAGCGGCTCGAAGGCTTCGCCGATGAGTTTTCAGCCATCCTGTCCCGCCAGATCGACGAGCGGGCGTGAGGACGGCAAATGACGAGCGCATCGTGAGATCAAGATCATGGCGATGAACATGGCAGGTTCGGCTGGCGGCGGCGGTGGACGCCGCGGCCGGCGTCGCGCCGCCGTGATGGCGGAGATCAACGTCACGCCGATGGTCGACGTGATGCTGGTGCTGCTCATCATCTTCATGGTGGCGGCGCCGCTGATGACGTCGACCATCGATATCGATCTGCCGGTCGCCAGCGGCGGCAAAGTCGATCGCAGGCTCAACGCACCGCCGCTGACGCTGTCGGTCAAGCGCACCGGCGGGGCCTGCAATTCGAACGTCGAGCTCTATCTCGGGGATACGCTGATTTCGGCCAATGACCTGCTGCCCAAGATCAAGGCGATCCGGGAGACCCGGTCGGACGCCGAGAGCGTGGTATACCTGCGCGGCGACAAGGACGTCTGCTACACGGATATGATGAAACTTTTGGGGTATATTCGGACGGCGGGATTCAAGGCGAATATCGTCATCGTCCCAGAGCAGGGCTCATGAGCCATGAAGCGGCGCGCGACGGCTGACAGGCGGAGCGGGAAAGCTCAAGTGAAGGTCAAGGTCGACAAGACGGTCCTGGCATCGGTTGCCCTGCACGTCCTCGTGCTGGGCTGGGTGATGGTGTCGTTCTCGACCAAGGCGCTCGAAATGCAGCCGGAGGATTCGGTCGCCGGTCGATGTCATTTCGCCCGATCGAGCTTGCCAAGGTCATGGCCGGCATGAAGACCGGCAAGAAGGAAAATCCGAAGCCGCTGGTCGAGAAAGATCGCCGAAGCCAAGCCCGTCGACGATGCCGTCGGCAAGATCACCGAGAAGGCGCCGGTCGTGACCGAGACCGCGCCGCCGCCGCAGCCGAAGGTCGAGGAAAAGCCGGTCGAGAAGAAACCCGACCCGCCGAAGGTCGTCGAGAAGCCCAGAGAAGAGCCGAAGCAGGAGTCGGTCGAGAAGAAGCCCGATCCGGTCAAGCCTCGACCCGATCGCCGAGGCGATCAAGAAGGAAGAGAAGAAGCCGCCGCCGAAGCCGGTGCAGGCCGCCAAGCCGCCTGAGCCGCCGAAGCCGAAGATCGTCGAGCGGACACTTCGATCAGTCGCAGATCGCGGCGCTGCTCGACAAGCGCGACCCGTCGCGCCAGGCCGCCGCCGGCGACACGCTGAATTCGAACGCCGCGCTCGGCCTCGCCAAGGGCACGGCCGCGGACAATTCCGCGACATGGGGCTGCGATGTTCAAGCGAGCAGGTCGATACGCTGCTGGAAGAAGCCCTATGGCGGTATCGAGGCGGCAGAAGTCCGAGGTCGAGTTCGCCATCCAGTCTCAAGCGCGACGGCTCGCTCGAAGGCATCGCCGGTTCCGGAAGGCGCTCCGGCGACCCCTACCTGCGCGTCTATCCTGGAGAGCGCGCTTGCGCGCGATCATCGAATGCCAGCCCTATCAAGTCTGCCGCCGGCCTTTTTACGAGGAATGGAAATATGTTCACGCCGGTGTTCGGATAAAGTCTGACGGCTTGTCACGTGGCGGACACCGTTGGCAAGTGACAGATGCAGCAAAAGATGTCGACGCGATGACTGACAAAGATGGATTGCCGATGCAATGTTGTTCCGCATGGAGCCGCCGTCAGATCATCTCTGGAATCGGCCGCGCTTGGCGTCGACCGGCCTGCTCCTGGTACGCAGCGCGTATGCGCTGTCGCCGAAGCGCGCGTGCCGATTCCCGACGGCGAGTTTACGCCCGCTGCCGATCGCGATCCCGAATTTCGTCGCGGGCACGCCCGGCGATGCCGAGGTCGGCGTCGGCGTGTCACAGGTCATCACCAACAATCTCAAGCGCAGCGGGCTGTTCGCGCCGATCGATCCGGCCGCCTTCATCGAGCGCATCACCAATATCGACAAGCGCGCCGCAATTCCAGAGCTGGAAGCAGATCAACGCGCAGGCACTGGTGACCGGGCGCATGACGCGGCAGGGCGACGGCCGTCTGAAGGCCGAATTCCGCCTCTGGGACGTCAACACCGCCCAGCAACTCACCGGCCAGCAATACTTCACCTCGCCGGAATACTGGCGGCGGATCGCGCACATCATCTCCGACCAGATCTACGAGCGCGCTGACCGGCGAGAAGGGCTATTTCGACAGCCGCGTCGTGTTCGTCGACGAGACCGGGTCCAAGGAGCGCCGCGTCAAGCGGCTGGCGCTGATGGATCAGGACGGCGCCAATGTCAGATACCTGACCAAGGGCGCCGATCTGGTGCTGACGCCGCGGTTCTCGCCGTCGACCCAGGAAATCACCTATATGGAATTCGGCCAGGGCGATCCGCGCGTCTATCTGTACAACATCGAGACCGGGCAGCGCGAGATCGTCGGCAATTTCCCCGGCATGTCGTTCTCGCCGCGCTTCTCGCCGGACGGCCAGCGCATCATCATGAGCCTGCAGCAGGGCGGCAACTCGAACCTGTTCGTGATGGACCTGCGCTCGAAATCGACCACGCGGCTGACCGACACGCCGGCGATCGACACTTCGCCGTCCTATTCGCCCGACGGCGCGCGGATCTGTTTCGAATCCGACCGCGGCGGCAAGCCGCAGATCTACGTGATGGCGGCCACCGGCGGAGGCGCGCAGCGCATCTCGTTCGGCGAGGGCAGCTATTCGACGCCGGTCTGGTCGCCGCGCGGCGACTACATCGCCTTCACCAAGCAGGGCGGCGGACAGTTCGCGATCGGCATCATGAAGACCGACGGTTCGGGCGAACGGATCCTGACCTCGGGCTTCCACAATGAAGGGCCGACCTTCGCGCCGAACGGCCGGGTCGTGATGTTCTTCCGCGAACCCGGCGGCAGCGGCGGACCGTCGCTGTTCACCGTCGATATCTCAGGTCGTAACGAATTGCGGGTACCAACGCCTGGTTTCGCGTCCGATCCGGCGTGGTCGCCGCTGCTGTCCTGACGGGAACCCGGTCGCGTGCGATGCCGTTAATCGGCAAACATTGCCTAGCCTGCTGATTTTTCAGAGCAAATTTTTGCCGTCCAGCTGCAAAAGCAACGTCTCGGTAACGATGTTCCCTCAGAAAGACTTCATCTGGGACGGGTAGAACTACGTACCCGAACAGGACGCGTGCGCTGCCGATGCAGTTGGTCGACCAGAAAAACGAAGCAGTCGGGAAGAGCTGGAGCCGATACTCTACGCGGCGCTGGTCGATTCCATGTGCCAGAACTTCTGGCCGATGTTCATCGGCTCGGTCAGCACCGCCGTCGCCGCGGTCATTGACGGCGCTCAAGACCGGCAACGTGCTGCTGTGGCCGTGTGCGTGCGCTGATCATCGGCATCGGCACGGTTCGCGCCTTCCAGATGCGCAAATACGAACGGCGCACCCAGGTCGCTTGACGTTCGAGCAGGCCAAGCACTGGGAGCCGCGCTATGCGATCGGCGCCATGGTCTACGCCAGCGTGCTGGGCGTCTGGTGCTTCCTCACGATTTTCGGCAACGACGACGCGGTCGCGCACATGATCTGCGTCGCCGGTGACGGTCGGCTACACCGCCGGCGGCGCGGCCCGCAATTACGGCCGGCCCAAGCTGATCCAGTATCACATCCTGCTGGCTTGCGGCCCGATGTCGCTGGCGCTGGCGACGCACGGCCGATTTCTTCTACATCAGCCTCGCCGGCGCTGCTGGCGCTGTTCTTCATCGGCCTCAAGGGCATCAACCTCAGCCTGCACGCCATCTTCGTCAAGGCGCTGACGTCGAGCTTCCGTGAAGCCGCGCTGGCCGGCCAGTTCGATACCGCGCTGAACAACATGCCGCACGGCCTGTGCATGTTTCGCGCCGACGGCCGGCTTGCGGTGATGAATCACCGCTTCAGCGAAATGATGAATCTGTCCGACGATCTCATTCAGCGCGGCGCCAGCGCGGCCGACATTATCGCGGCCTGCATCACCTCGGATCGATTTCGGCGGCCAGCGGCAAGATGATCCTGTCGGAGATCGTGAACACCCAGGCCAGCGACATCGATTACGACCGATCCCGACGTCAAGCGGGGCCGGTCGCTGTCATGGACCTTCCAGCCGATGGCCGGGGGCGGCGCGGTCGTGCTGCTCGAAGACATCACCGAACGCCGCAACGCGGAAGCCCGGATCAGCCATCTGGCGCGTTACGACGAACTGACGGCGCTGCCGAACCGGGTCAATTTCCGCGACGAGATCGGGCGGCTTGCTGGCGAGTCCAGCAGGGCGCCGAGCAATTGTCGGCGCTGCTGTTCGTCGACCTCGACCAGTTCAAGCAGGTCAACGACACGCTCGGTCATCCCTGCGGCGACCAGCTGCTGTGCGCGGTGGCCGATCGCCTGCGCGAGATGCTGCGGCCCGGAGGACTTCGTGGCGCGGTTCGGCGGCGACGAATTCGTGGTGTTCCAGCAGAACATCCATTCCGCCGACGACGCGGCCGGTCTCGCCCGGCGCATCGTCGATCGCCTGAGCGAGCGCTACAAGATCGACAATCATCTGGTCGAGATCGGCGCCAGCGTCGGCATCGCCATGACCTCGCGCGGCGTCAGCGCCGATACGCTGCTGAAGAACGCCGACATGGCGCTGTATCGCGCCAAGGCGGACGGCCGCGGCACCTTCTGCTTCTTCCGCGACGAGATGGCGCAGGTCGTCGAAGCGCGCCGCATCCTCGAGCTGGACCTGCGCAAGGCGCTGGCGAACGAGGAATTCGAGCTGTTCTATCCAGCCGCTGGTCAATCGTCAAATCGGGACGGATATCCACCTGCGAAGCGCTGCTGCGCTGGAATCATCCGGTCCGCGGCACGGTTTCGCCGATCGACATCATTCCGGTCGCCGAGGACATGGGCCTGATCGTCGACCTCGGCCGCTGGATTCTGCGCAAGGCCTGCATGGAATGCATGAAATGGCCCGAAGGCGTCAGCGTCGCGGTCAACTTCTCGCCGCAGCAATTCCATCAGCGCGACGTGCTGAGCGAAGTCCGCTACGCGCTCGAGGTTTCCGGCCTGCCGGCGAACCGGCTCGAAATCGAGATCACCGAATCCTCGCTGCTGCGGAACACGCAGCTGACGCACGATGTGCTGTCGCAACTGCATTCGCTCGGCGTGCGGATCTCGCTCGACGACTTCGGCACCGGCTATTCGAGCCTGAGCTATCTGCATAACTTCCCGCTGCAGAAGGTGAAGATCGACCGCTCCTTCCTGGAGGGCATCGACAGCGACCGCCCGCTGACGCTGCTGCGCGGCGTGGCGCGGCTGTCGGCCGATCTCGGAATGTCGGTCGTGGTCGAAGGCATCGAGACCAACGAGCAGCTGGAGCTGATCAGCGCCGATGGCACGATCAGCGAGGCGCAGGGCTATCTGTTCAGCCCGCCGGTACCGGCGGCGCGGGTCCGGCAGCTCCTGAACGTGTCGCACGGCCGGCGGCTGCCCGAAGAGCCGTTGACGGTGATTTCCGTCGCGCTCGATCGCCTGAAATCAATGCAACTTTCGATTGCGCAATTGCTCGCATAGGTTAACCCTAACTCCGTTAAGTCTTTGCAATCACGTTAACGAGCTGTTAATCCTCTAGCTGCTCGTAGAAGTTGCTTGTAAGCGTTAGGAGTACAGCATGAGGTCCCCGGCCGGATCTACGGGCCGTTGGACGGAGTTCGGACCTGTTGGATCAAGTCGACTATCGTCTAGCGCAAACACCCGAAGAAAAGAAGAAATCTACAAGCCTCGATACCGCGCCTATCTTCGCGAAGGAGCTGTCAAGGAATCTCCAGAGCAGCGCGTCACCGATCAGTATGACGACCTCGCCGAATTCCTGGACATTTGGCGTCTATCTGTTCGGAGAGCTCTACAGTTCCGTTCGCATCAGCGTGCTGACCTCGGAGTGGCGGGAGTCTTGTTCGGCAGAGGCATTCGGCGAAATTCTGCATCCCCGGCTCGATCGGGGCGAGGTTATCATCGATCCCGCGCGTTTCGTCGCCGACCCTGACAAGGTCAAGCGGCTCCCGGAACTCCCCTATTTGACGCTGCGACTGGCCTATATGGCTTGCGAATACTTCAACGCCGATCTCGGGCTGGCGATCGTGCGTGCCGAGCACCAGGCGTTCTATCGCCGCGATGCTTCCTGCACGAGACCATCGCCGCAAGCCCCGCATGTTCCCGGGCCTGCTCAAGCCGGTCGGGCTGATGGCGGCGGATTTTCCGGCGATGAAGGAAAAGGTCCTCTGAGCGCTATCCGATGATGCGTTCGACCGCGTTCGAGCGGCGCATGCTGTTCGAGCGCCGCCAGCGCGCGCCGCGCGCGGTCGGCGCCGGCGGTCACCGAGTACGGGCCGGCCGCGATGGTTCCGAATTCCTGAACCAGGCGGCACTGCGGGTGGAATCAGCCGGTCCTGGGTACGTTGTCGGCCTGCGCCACCGCCTGGCGAGGCTCGTCGACTATGCCTGGGGCCGCTGATCTGCGTCCTCCGATGCCCACCAGCATATGAACGCCCAAATCTGGTGATTTCGGCCCGGTGTCGCTGCTTGCCTTCACCGTCGCGCCACATTTACAAACCATTAACTATCGCGGTCGCTTTTCACGGTTTGCCGGCATTTGATCGGGTTCTGGCAACATCCCATCAAGGTTGACGGAACGTTCGCTTAACCATCGCCCTGTAGACCGGATAACAGTCGAAAAACGTGAGCGTGGAGGCTCCGGAATGAAATATCAGATGCGTATCCTCCAGGGATGGAAGCTGGCGGCCGTGGTCGCGGTGGCGCTGTCGATGGGCGCCTGCGCCAAGAACAACGTCGGCGCCGATGGCGCGATGGCGAGCGCGGCGACCCCGGGCAGCCAGCAGGACTTCGTGGTCAATGTCGGCGACCGCGTGTTCTTCGAGAGCGACCAGACCGAGCTGACGCCCGCAGGCGATCGCGACGCTGGAGAAGCAGGCGCAGTGGCTGCAGACCTACAACCGCTACTCCTTCACCATCGAAGGCCATGCGGACGAGCGCGGCACCCGCGAATACAACATCGCGCTCGGCGCGCGGCGCGCCCAGTCGGTGCGCAGCTATCTCGCCTCGCGCGGCATCGATCGCGAGCCGCATGCGCACGCATCTCCTACGGCAAGGAGCGCCCGGTCGCGGTCTGTAACGACATCTCGTGCTGGTCGCAGAACCGCCGCGCCGTCACGGTGCTTGAACGCCGGCGCCTGACGCGTTCGACCTTTCGCAAAGCTCAACGACCGGCGCCTTCGGGCGCCGGTTTTGCTTTGGCATGCGAGCCAAGTGGATGCCGGTTCGCGCTAAGAACGCGTCAAGAAGCCAATCTAGCGTCGCGGATGATGAAGTCCCGGAGCAGCGCCATCGCCCGTTCAGGCGCATCGGGCACCACGGCGTGCCCGCAATCGGCAAACCGTTCGAACTGCACGAGATGCGGCGGGCAGCGCCGCTGCGATATCCGCCTGGCTCTCGATCGGGTGCATCGGATCGTCCTCGCCGCCGCATGCACAAGGGTCGGGCACTGGATGCGGTGGAGATCGGGGAACATGTTGAAGGTGTGGCTCTCGCCGCCCGGTTTGCGTGAACCAGTGCAGCGCCACCTCCGGCCGGCTGACCGCGCGGCGCGCCATGTCCGGGTCGCGCGGCGTCCGCGTATAGACAGCGGCAAGGCCGAGTCGTCGCCACGCGTCGACGCGCAGGCCTGGTCCGGGTGGCCTCGACCTCGAGGAACCGGCGGCGCGCCAGCGCGCCGACTTCCGGGCCGCCGAAGCGTTCAGAACAGCGCCACGCGCCGGTCCCGGATAGCGTACCTCCAGCGGCTTCGGTGCTGATCAGCACCAGCTTTGACGGGTGGGCCGGATGGCGCGTGGCGTAGGCCAGCGCGACCATGCCGCCGAACGACGCGCCGAGCACGATCGGGTCGACGATGCCGAGCGACGTCGCAGAACGCGCGCACGTCGTCGCCCCACTGCGCCAGATTCCAGCTCTCCCTGGGACCATCCTCGCTTCGGCCGTTGCCGCGGTGGTCGAGATAGACGATCTGGGCGATGTCGGCCAGGGCGGAGTAGGCGGGCCTGTAGATCGAGTGGTCGGAAGCCGGGGCCGCCATGAAGCAGCAGCAGGGTCGGCTTTTCCCGCATGCGCGGGGCCGTCGCGGCACCAGCTTCGCGCCCTCGACATCGAAGAACAGCGCGCACCCTCGTTCACGGACACGTGCATGAGCACGTCTCCGTTTGATGAACGGTCCGTCGTTGACCAAGGCAGCGCTGCTTGTTTCGAAGGGATACTAAACCATAGCCGGCAGTCGAGCGAGCCGGATGCGGAAACGCCAGTCACACTTCTGGCGTACTCCTCCTCTCAATGGTGATCTGCTTTCGATGTCACGCGATTTTCGTCGTCAGGGCAAAATGTCATCCAGATTCTCAATGCTACCGGCGCCGCGGCGATTGCCGTGACGCTGGCTTCGTCTGTGCAGACCTCGTCCGCACAGATCCCGTTTCCATGGCGAACGTTCTCCGCAAGGCTCCCCACAGGCCAGGCGCAATCCGACGATGCCGACCCGGAAATGCGGATCCAGCGGCTGGAGAACCAGCTGCGGCAGCTCACCGGCCAGAACGAGGAACTGCAATACCGCAACCGCCAGCTTGAGGATCGGCTGCGGCCAGCTCGGCAGCGCGCCGGCCGCGCCCGGCGGCCAGCCCCCGGTCGCGCAGCCCGACGTGGCGGCTGCGCCGCCCCGCGTTCAGCCCGGCCCACCGCAGGGGCAGCAGGGCTATCCGCAGCAAGGCTATCCGCAGCAGGCTTATCCGCAAGCCGCAGCCCGGCTAGTGACCAGCAGCCGCAGGTTGCCTCACCCGCGCCCGATCGTCCAGGACCCGGCAGCCCCGGCAGGCCGGGGGCCGCCGCCGCGGCGATGCCTTCGATCCCAGCCAGAATCCCAACGCTCCCGGCGCGCCGCGCGCGCTCGGCGGCGGTCAGATGCCGGTCGTCGAGACGAAGCGCCGGTCGGCGCGCCGGGCGGTCGCGGTCCCGGTGAACCGCTCAATCTCGGTGCGCCAGCCCGCGCGATCCGGTGGCGCCTTGCCGCCACCGGCTACAGCCGGGCCAGCCGCGCGCGCCGGCCCGGCGCCAGCGCCGCGCTGACCACGTTGCCGCCCTCGGCCACGTCCAAGGACGAGTTCGATCTCGGCATCGGCTACATGCAGCGCAAGGACTACGCGCTGGCCGAAGAGACGATGAAGAACTTTGCGCAGAAATACCCGAGCGATCCCCTGATCGCGGATCTCGCAATACTGGCTCGGCGAGAGCTATTTCCAGCGCCAGCAATATCGCGACGCCGCGGAGGCCTTTCTCGGCGTGACCACCAAATTCGATAAATCGGGCAAGGCGCCCGACGCCCTGCTGCGGCTCGGCCAGTCGCTGGCGGCGCTGAAGGAAAAGGAAGCCGCCTGCGCCGCGCTCGGCGAGGTGACGCGGAAATATCCGCGCGCCTCGGCCGGCGTCAAAGCGCGCCGTCGACCGTGAGCAAAGCGGGTCAAGTGCTAGCGCATGATCAGCCAGCATGCCCGGCCTTGACCGCGAGTGTGAGCGGTTTGCGATGACAATGCGCACCGACGACGACCACGCCCCGATCTCGGCACAAAATGCGAAACGTTCTGTTCGCGGACTGGAAGGCTGCGCCCGCGATCGTGCTGGCGGTCTCCGGCGGTCCCGATTCCATCGCGCTGATGTGGCTTGCGGCGCGCTGGCGCCGCGCGCTGGCGCGCGGGCCGCGATTGATCGCCGTCACCGTCGATCACGGCTCTGCGGCCCGGAGGCCGCGCGCGAGGCGCGCGACGTCAAGCGTCTCGGCGCGCACGCTCGATCTGCCCCATCGCACGCTGCGCTGGACCGGCGCCAAACCGAAAACCGGCTTGCCGGCCGCGGCGCGCGCCGCGCGCTATCGCCTGCTGGCACAGGCAGCGCGGGCGAGCGGTGCCACGCATATCCTCACCGCGCATACCCGCGACGACCAGGCCGAGACGCTGTTGATGCGGATGCTGCGCGGCAGCGGCATCGCCGGTCTCGCCGCGATGGCGCGCGAGACCGAGCGGGATGGCGTGTGGCTGGCGCGGCCGTTGCTGCGACGTTCCGAAATCCCAGCTCGTCGCGACGCTGAGCAAGGCCAAGATCGCCTTCGCCGACGATCCGACCAACCGCGACACGAGCTTTACGCGGCCGCGGCTGCGCGCGCTGATGCCGGCTCTGGCCGAGGAGGGCGGCGACAGCGCGCAATCTGGCGCGGCTGGCGATCGCGGCTGGCGCGGGCCAATGCCGCGATGGAAGTGCTGGTCGATGGCGCCGAGCGCTATCTCGCGCTGAGGGATCGCGATGATGCCTCGCGCTTCGGATCTCGACGCGTCGGCGCCTTTGCCGGTCTGCCCGAGGAAATCCGGCTCCGGCTGCTCAAGCGCGCGATCGACCGGGCCGGCCACGAGGGGCCGGCGGAACTCGGCAAGGTCGAAGCCCTGCTGGCGGCACTGGACCGGGCCGGTGCGAACAGAGGAAGAGCGCCGGCCAAGGCTGAAACAGACCCTTGCTGGTGCGGCTGATCAGCCTGACCGACGGCCGAATTCGCGTCGAGCCGGCGCCGCCGCGCCGTGGCCGGGCGATTGAAGCGCGATCGCATACCGGCGATCATCCGCTGTATATTCCGTCGCAGGCGTCTTAACCACTCCGGAAAACACCGGCATTTCGCGCCATTATTTTGACCGGGAATCGCGCTAAGATGCGCTAAATAGTCCTGCGTGGTTCCCTTGGCATCGACCGGGGCGCCACCTAGATTGTGGTGCAGTCGACCGGGGATTCTCGCTGACTACCCAAGGATATCTACTGCCAAGGACATAAGGCCGCGATCCGCGCGACCACGAAGGAAGATCGATGAACGCCAATCTGCGCAATTTCGCCCTCTGGGTCATCATTGTCTTGCTGCTGTTGGCACTGTTCACGCTCTTCCAGAATCCTGGTCAGCGCGCGTCCTCGCAGGACATCTCGTTCTCGCAGCTGCTGAGCGAGGTCGATCAGAACCACGTTCGCGACGTCGTCATCCAGGGGCCGGAAATCCACGGCACCTTCACCAACGGCTCCAGCTTCCAGACCTATGCGCCGAACGATCCGACGCTGGTCTCGCGCCTGTATAACGGCAAGGTCTCGATCACCGCGAAGCCGCCCGGCGACAACGTGCCGTGGTTCGTCTCGCTGCTGGTCTCCTGGCTGCCGTTCATCGCGCTGATCGGCGTGTGGATCTTCCTGTCGCGGCAGATGCAGGGCGGCGCCGGCAAGGCGATGGGCTTCGGCAAGTCGCGCGCCAAGATGCTGACCGAGGCGCATGGCCGCGTGACGTTCGAGGACGTCGCCGGCGTCGACGAGGCCAAGCAGGATCTGCAGGAGATCGTCGAGTTCCTGCGCGATCCCGGCAAATTCCAGCGGCTCGGCGGACGGATTCCGCGCGGCGTGCTGCTGGTCGGCCCTCCCGGCACCGGCAAGACGCTGATCGCGCGCGCGGTCGCGGGCGAGGCCAACGTGCCGTTCTTCACGATCTCGGGCTCTGACTTCGTCGAGATGTTCGTCGGCGTCGGCGCCTCCCGCGTCCGCGACATGTTCGAGCAGGCCAAGAAGAACGCGCCCTGCATCATCTTCATCGACGAAATCGACGCGGTCGGCCGCCATCGCGGCGCCGGCCTCGGCGGCGGCAATGACGAGCGCGAGCAGACGCTCAACCAGTTGCTGGTCGAGATGGACGGCTTCGAGGCCAATGAAGGCGTGATCCTGATCGCGGCGACCAACCGGCCCGACGTGCTCGATCCGGCGCTGCTGCGTCCCGGCCGTTTCGACCGCCAGGTGGTGGTGCCGAATCCGGACGTCGTCGGCCGCGAGCAGATCCTCAAGGTTCACGTCCGCAAGGTGCCGCTGGCGCCGGATATCAACCTCAAGACCATCGCGCGCGGCACGCCCGGGCTTCTCCGGCGCCGACCTGATGAACCTCGTCAACGAGGCGGCGCTGACGGCGGCGCGCGGCGCAACAAGCGCATGGTGACGCAGGCCGAGTTCGAAGAGGCCAAGGACAAGGTGATGATGGGCGCCGAGCGCAAGTCGCTCGTCATGACCGAGGAAGAGAAGATTGCTGACCGCCTATCACGAGGGCGGCCACGCCATCGTCGGCCTCAACGTCGATCGCGACCGATCCGATCCACAAGGCGACGATCATTCCGCGCGGCCGTGCGCTCGGCATGGTGATGCAGCTGCCCGAGCGCGACAAGCTGTCGATGTCGCTCGAGCAGATGACCTCGCGCCTGGCGATCATGATGGGCGGCCGCGTCGCCGAAGAGCTGGTCTTCGGCCGCGAGAAGGTGACCTCGGGCGCCTCGTCCGATATCGAGCAGGCGACACGGCTGGCGCGCATGATGGTGACGCGCTGGGGTCTGTCCGAAGAGCTCGGCACCGTGTCCTATGGCGAAAACCAGGACGAGGTTTTCCTCGGCATGTCGGTATCGCGCACGCAGAACGCTTCGGAGGCGACGGTTCAGAAGATCGACACCGAGATCCGGCGTCTGGTCGAGGAGGGCTACAACGAGGCGACGCGGATCCTCACCGAGAAGCGTGCCGACCTCGAAGCGCTCGCCAAGGGCCTGCTCGAATTCGAGACGCTGAGCGGCGACGAGATTCAGCGATCTGCTCAAGGGCAAGAAGCCGAACCGCGAGTCGGTGCTGGAGCCGACCACGCCGCGCGCTTCGGCCGTGCCGCCGGCCGGCAAGCCGCGCCCGCGTCCCGATCCGGATGCCGGCCTGGAGCCGCAGCCGCAGGCGTAAGCGTGACGTGCCCGTGCCGTCGGGTTATTCCGGCACACCGCTCGTGCAAAGCTCGGCATCAAGCCGGGCTTGCATTTTTGTGGCGCGGCGCCTCGGCCGATTGCGCGAGCATCGCGGGCAAATTGCCCGATGGGTCACGATCGTGTCCGCGCCTGACAGGCGCCATCGACATGGTCCATCTGTTTGCCGCCAACGCGAAGGGCCTCGGCGACAAGCCCAGGCGTTACCGCGCCGCAATCGAGCCAGATGGCATGGTCTGGGTATCGTGGCCGAAGAAATCTTCCGGCGTTGCGACCGACCTGACGAGAATGTGCTCCGGGACACCGCACTGCCGCTGGGCCTGGTCGATATCAAGGTCTGCGCGGTCGACGAGACGTGGTCCGGATTGAAATTCGTGATCCCGAAGGACCAGCGTGCCAAACGGTTGAAATAGTTTGTCGGAGTCGGGGAGTTCGGCATGCAGGTGATCGAATGCGACCTTCCACCCGGCAGCGCGCTGAGCCGGGAACTGATCGGAAATGCATACTTTCACGATCCTTACCGCGCGCCGCTGACGCGTCCGGAGCTTCGAATCGTCGAGGTATTCTTTGCGCTGTTCGGACACACGCCGATCTGGATGAAGCTCATCGCTGATCGTCCGCAACGCCATGCAAGGGTCTTCGGCCTGGAAGCGCCGACCGTTAACGAAATCACTGAAGCCCACCGTGCTGAGCGAGCTATCTGTGGGCGACAAGATCGGACCCTGGCCGATCTTCTTCATCGCCGACAATGAAATTGTCGCGGGTCGCAACAACAAGCATCTCGACTTCAGGCTGTCGGTACTGAAGGCGACCGACGGAGCCGCAACGAGCGTGGTCGTCTCAACGATCTGTACCGTGCATAACGTCTTCGGGAAAATCTATCTGTTCTTCATCGTGCCTTTCCATCGGAAAGGCGTTCGGTCGCTGATGTCGAACGCCGTGGTGGCGAAGCGACTTTGAATTCCCGATGGTTCGACGGCCGGTTTGTGTCTGCTCATAACGATTATGGTTGGCGTCCGATCCCGGCGTCATGGCATGTTCGCTTGCGACAAGAGCCCGATAACCGCGCCCGTCGTCGGCGTGCGCTGTTTGAGCGCGCACAAAAAGGGAGGGACATGATGCGTCTTCGTCACGGGATTTGGCGCGCTCGGCGCGCTTGCCGTGCTGACGTGGCCCGCCGGCTGCGCACCGCCGCCGAAATGCGCGGCGTCACATCGACCGAAATCAAGATCGGCCAGACCATGCCGTACAGTGGCCCGGTCTCCGCGTTCGGCGCGCTCGGCAAGGGCGAGGTCGGCTATTTCAAGATGGTCAACGAGCGCGGCGGCATCAACGGCCGCAAGGTCAACCTGATCTCGCTTGACGATAGCTACGCCCCGCCGAAGACCGTGGAGCAGACCCGGCGGCTGGTCGAGAGCGACGAAGTCGCGCTGATCTTTTCCTCGATCGGCACCGCCCACAACACCGCGATCGCCAAATACCTGCAGAGCAAGAACATCCCGCAATTGTTCATCGGCTCCGGCGCCTCGAAATTTGCCGACCTCACGCAATACCCGCAGGCGACATTGGGCGTGCAGGGGCCGTTCCGCTACGAGGCGCGGCTCTACGCGCGCTACGCGCTGGCCAAGAATCCGAATGCCAAATTCGCGGTGATTTCGCAGAACGACGATTTCGGCCGCGATTATCTGCTCGGGCTGAAGGATGTGCTCGGCGAGAAATACGATCCTGCTCGTCACCGGCCGCGACCTACGAAATCCAGGATCCGACCATCGACCTCGCAGATCGTCAAGCTGAAAGCATCCGGCGCCGACGTGCTGGTGATCGCGGCGACGCCGAAATTCGCCGCGCAATCGATCCGCAAGGCGTTTGAGATCGGCTGGCGGCCGATGACGTTCCTGTCCAACGTCGCGGTCTGGATGTCCACGGTGATGGAGCCGGCCGGGCGTCGAGGCCGGCACCGGCATTCTGTCCACCGCCTACGTCAAGGACCCCGACGATCCCGCCTGGAAGGACGATCCCGGGCGTCAAGGGCTGGCGGGAGTTCATGATCAAATACGTCCCCGACGCCGATCTGCACGACACCAACTACGTCAACTCCTACAACAGTGCGATGGCGCTGGAAGCGGTGCTGAAGGCCTGCGGCGACGATCTCTCGACCGAGAACATCCTCAGGCAGGCCTACGCCATCAAGGATCTGGAACTGCCGATGCTGCTGCCGGGCATCAAGGTCAACACTCAGCCCGACCGATCATGTTCCGGTCGACCAGATGCAGTTCATGCGCTTCAACGGCAAGACCTGGGAGCGTTTTGGCGAGCTGCAGACCGGGAATTAATCCATGCCCGGTCATTTCCGGGCGCGCGCCTCGCGCGAACCCTCAGATGTGCAATTGCACATCGGGGAATCTCGAGATCCTGGTTCGCCGCGGAGCCTGTCAGCGGCCGCGCTTTGGAAGAGTCCCGATAATTTTCAGGTGCGCGATCGCACAACCGAGGTCCGTTCATTCGGGCCAGCGGAAACGGCGAATGTCTTGGCCCAACCGACGCGGCCCGAACCAGCGACCGGCGTTTCGAACCGAGATTCCATGCCCGGGTCGCCGCCACGATGCCGCGAAGCATTGCAATTTAAAACAACGGACTAAGAAACCCTTAAAATTGCCTCTCCGTAGTTATACGGTGCAGCCACATCGGCGCCGCGCCCTCTTCCGATCCCCGAACAGTCTTGAACCTCCGGCAGACATGACATCGATTGCGACCATTCAATCTCCCTCGTCATCCCACCTCGGCGATGAAGCTTGTCGACCGCTGGCTGTTGTTGGGGAGCTATGGGCCCGCCGCGCGTCTTCACATGGCGTCGGTGTGATTACCCTTTCCGCCTTTCTGGTCGTCGATACGGGTTGGCTTTGGTATTCCCGATTGAGCCTCGCCAGCGCTAACCTGACTGCGTCATTCGGCTCGTTCTATTCACAGCCATCGCTTTCGATTCTGCGGGCTGGTTTCGCATCGGCTGGCTCACGAGACAGACCGCATCGGCCGAGCCCTGCGCGAATATGTCAGGCGCGTTGAGCTATTTGCCGTCGCGGCGCTGGTTTTGCACCGCTTGCAGTTGCCGTCATCGTGTTCTGCGGCCTCGGCGCCAGCGCCGCGCTCTTCCCGCTTCAGGATGCCCGGCTCGCCCAGATCGACCAATGGCTCGGCTTCAATTGGGTTGCCTTTGTGGAGGTCGCCAACTCCAGCGCGCTGGCAAGCTGGCTGTTGGTGAAAGCCTATCAAAGCACGGCTGCCGTACTGGTGGGCACCATCCTGTGGTTTTGCATTTCGGGGCAGGGCAACCGTCTCGCGGAATTTCTGGCGCTGCTGTGCGTGACATCCATCGGCATCGCCATCGGCATGATGATCCTGCCCGCGGCCGGCGCTTATTCATATTACCATCCGCCGTTGGCCAGCTACGAAAATTTCGGCGTGGGGCGCGGGAATGTGGCACTACGATCTCGTTAATGGCGCTTCGAACCGGCTCGACGTCGGTGATTGATTTTTCACGTGCCCAATTCCAATTGCCTGGTCACTTTCCCCTGGGGCATACGATACTTGCGATCATCATGACTTACGCCCTGCGCACCTCACGATATACCTTGATCCCGGCGCTGTTGATCAACGGGACAATGTTGGTGTCCACGATCCCGGAAGGCGGCCATCACCTGTTCGACCTGATCGTCGGCGGCGTGATAGCGGCTCTGGCCATTTCATTCGTCCGGCTGCCGCAGGGTGTCCGGCGGTGTCGATTGGCGACCAGCGGCGAATTCGGCCTGGCCAACGTCTGATCGGCAGGGCGCTGAGGGCTGCGGTCAGCGTTCGGGGCAACGGTCGTTTTCAGGCCATTGCGCCCCGAATTTTGCCTGAGCGGCGGCAAGCCTTAAGATTTCCTAAGGGCTGTTTGTCCTGTTGCTGGGTCGGGTGCGCGTTCCGCCGAGCCGGCGAGCGCGCGCAAATGGACTCTCGCATGACCAGGCCCGTATCCGCCCCTGACGATCGCTTCCGAGCCCGGCGCCATCCCTGCGTCGTTGCTGAACCTGTGCTTTGCGCTGTTCGTCATCAATGCCGTATTTTTTCCCGACCGCGTTCTTCGCCCATTGGTGGATCTTCGACGCCATGGAGCCCGGGTATCCTGACCGATTTCGTCAACGTCTGGTCCGCTGGAAAGCTGGTGCTCGATGGTCACCCTGCGTTGGCCTACGACTGGGATATCCAGAAGCAGGTTCAGGTCGCGGTGCTCGGCCAGAGCTATCAGGGCAACTTCGCCTGGCACTATCCGCCGCCGTTTCTGTTCGTCGCCAGCTTCGCTGGCGCATTTTCCCATATGCGGTAGCCTTTATCGGCTGGGCTGCGGTCAGCCTCGTGCCTTATCTCGCCGTGATGCGCGCGATCGTCGGGCGGCCGTTCGGCCTGTTGCTGGCGGCGGCATTTCCGGTGGTGCTCACCAACACCCTGGTCGGGCAGAATGGTTTCCTCACGGCGTCGCTGATCGGCGGCGCGCTTTATCTGATGCCGGCGCGGCCGGTACTGTCGGGCATCTGTCTCGGGCTGCTCAGCTACAAGCCGCAATACGGACTGCTGTTTCCCTGGTGCTGATCGCGGCCTCGCAATGGACCGTGTTCTTCACGGCCGGCGTGGTGGCGGTCGCGATGGCATTCGCATCGTGGCTCGCCTTCGGCACCGAGAGCTGGCAGGCGTTCTTCCACTGGATGCCGATGTTTTCGCAAGCCTTCCTCACCGAGGGCCGCGCGCCATGGGGCAAGATGCAAAGCATCTACGCGCTGGTGCGGTATTTCGGCGGCACCGAGCAATTGGCGTGGGTGTTTCAATGGATCATGAGTGGCGCGGTCGCGGTGCTGTTGGCGCTGATGTGGCGCAGCCGGATCAGCTATCCGTTGAAAGCCGCGGCGCTCGCGGCCGGCGCGCTGCTGATAACGCCATATCTGTTTCTCTACGATCTGATGGTGCTGGCCATCGCGGTCGCATTCCTGGTCCGGATCGGATTGCGCCAGGGCTTTCAGCGTCATGAACTGTCAGCGCTGGGCCTGGTCGCGGCATTGCTGCTGTTCTATCCGCTGGCGGGCGCGCCGACCGGTTTCGTGGCGACGCTGATCGTCTCGGGCTTGATCGCCCGCCGTGCGGGTCCGTGGTGGCGGCGCGAGCAGGCGCCGTCGCTGATGGCCGCCACCAGCGCCTAGGCCATGGCCACCCGCGTCAGAACGCGGCGCTGGACGTATATGCGGCGCGAGAGCGCGCGATGCTGATCGCGGACATCAAGAACAACGAGCCTACCGTGGTTCTGGTCGACAACTTCTCGGACAATTGGAGCAAGTGGCTCGCGGACAATCCGGACGTAGCAGGCGTGCTCAGGGATTATCGCCTGGTCGCAACCATCAACGACATCGAGATTCGAATCAAAGCGCACCGAGCGACATTCATCCGGCTGCCGAGCCATGCCGCCGTGTCGCGCAAATCCTACCAAAGCAAATCCTACCAAAGACGGTCGCGATGCACCTTGTCAGCCGGCCTGAATAGGTGTTCAGTTCTTTGAAGCGGATTGCAAAAATTCGCCCAAACACTGAAGACACGCGTGTTCTTGACCGGCTCTCCATCGGTATCGGGATGCGCCCAGGGACGAAAAACGCGCCATGGTTTACCGGCGGACCCATCAGGTGGTGAAGCGCCTCGCGGCGCGGCGCAGTGCCATTCTGGCGGCAGCGCGGGATGCCGCCGCCGACGGGGGCATGGCCGCGGTGCAAATCGCGCCGGTCGCGATCCGCGCCAATGTCGCCGCCGGCACCGTCTACCGCTATTTCCCTCCAAGGCGGATCTGATTTCGAACTCATCGCCGATGTTTCGCGCGATGAACTGGCCGCTATCCGCCGCGCGGCCGACGCAGCGCCGGGGCCGTCATCGGCGTTGGCGGCAGCCGTCACCACCGTTGCCGTGCACGTGCTGTCGCAGCGCAAGCTCGCCTGGGGCATCCTGGCCGAGCCGGTCGACGTCGACGTCACCGAATCGCGGCTGGCGAGCCGCCGCGAGATCGCCGGCGAGATCGCGGCGCGGATCGAGGCCGCGGTCCGCGCCGGACATCTGCCCGCGCAGGACACCGCATTGGCCGCAACCGCGCTGCTTGGCGCGCTGCATGAATCGCTGGTCGGCCCGCTGGCGCCGGACCATGCGGACGATCCGGGAAGGCTGCGCGACGCCATTCAAACCGTGACGCTGCTGGCGCTGCGCGCCGTCGGCGTGATGGACGCCCGCGCCCGCGGCCTCGTGGTGCAGGCGGTATTGCCGGCGAAAACGCTGGTGGGCGCGTAACGTCACGTTCTTGTCAGACGTCGATGCGCCGGCATCGCCGGACATTTCTGCCGCATTGGGACTTTAGAAAGGCCACTTTCCCAACTCATCCCACGGAGCAGCGCATGACCACGACATTCGGATCGGCCAAATGGCAGGGTGGTATCAAGGACGGCAAGGGCGCGATCTCGACCAAGAGCGGCGCGCTGAACGACTATCCTTACGGCTTCGCCAGCCGCTTCGAGGGCAAGCCGGGCTCAAATCCCGAAGAGCTGGATCGGCGCGGCGCATGCCGCCTGCTTCACCATGGCGCTGTCGCTGATCCTCGGCGAAGCCAAGCTCACCGCCGAGCAGATGGAGACCAAGGCCGACGTCACGCTGGAAAAGCAGGGCGACGGCTTTGCCATCACCTCCGGTGCATCTGACATTGACGGCAAAGATACCGGGCGCCGACAAGGCGAAATTCGACGAGCTGGCGGGCATGGCCAAGGCAGGCTGCCCGGTATCGAAGCTGCTGAATACCAAGATCACGCTGGACGCGACGCTGCTCGGCTAGATTGACTTGTCATTCCGGGATGGTCCGAAGGACCGACCGCAGATGTGCAATTGCACACGGGGATCTCGAGATCCTGCCTGCTGGCGCGCGCCCCGGAATGACGTTTCAAAAATCAGCACGGCACGCTCGCGCTCACATATCCGCGTCGCCGCTCGGGCCGACATAGGCGATGCGCAGCATGTTGGTGGCGCCGGGAGTGCCGAGCGGCACGCCGGCGACGATGATCACGCGCTGTCCGGCCTTGGCAAAGCCGTCGCGGAACGCGATCGAGCCGGCGCGGTCGACCATGTCGTCCTGATCGTGCGCGTCCTCCGCGACGACGCAATGCACGCCCCAGACCAGCGGACAGCTTGCGGCCCGGTCGCGAGGTTCGGCGTGATCGCCACCACCGGCGGCTTCGGCCGCTCGCGCGCGACGCGCATGCGCGGTCGAGCCCGAACTGGTCCAGCAAATGATCGCGGACAGATCGAGCGTCTCGGCGATTTGCCGCGCGGCGTCCGCGATGGCGTCGCCAACCGGTCGGCTCCGGCTCTGCGCGCTGCGCGTTGAGCACGCCGCGATAGGTCGGATCGCGCTCCACTTCCTCGCCGATGCGGTTCATGGTCGAGACCGCCTCGACCGGAAATTTGCCGGCGGCGGATTCGGCCGACAGCATGATCGCGTCGGCGCCTTCATAGACTGCGGTGGCGACGTCGGAAACCTCGGCGCGCGTCGGCACCGGCGCCTGGATCATCGATTCCAGCATTTGGGTTGCGATCACCACCGGCTTGCCGGCGCGCCGCGCCAGCCGCGTCATCTGCTTCTGCAGGCTCGGCACCCGCTCCAGCGGCAGTTCGACGCCGAGATCGCCGCGCGCCACCATCAGCGCGTCGGAGGCCTCGAGGATTTCGTCGAGCCGCGTCGATCGCCTGCGGCTTTTCGATCTTGGCCATCACAGCGGCGCGGCCGCGGATCAGTTTCTTGGCCTCGAGCGACGTCCTCGGCGCGCTGCACGAACGAGAGCGCGATCCAGTCGATGCCGGTCACCAGCGCGGCCTCGAGGTCGGCGCGGTCCTTCGGCGTCATCGCCGAGAACCGGCAGATCGGTGTCGGGCAGGCTGACGCCCTTGCGGTCCGACATCTTGCCGCCGATCACGACGCGCGTGACGGCGCGCTCGGGCGAGGTCTCTTCGGCGATCAGCCGCACCTTGCCGTCGTCGAGCAGCAGCGCGTGACCGGGCCTCAATGCCGCGAGAATTTCCGGATGCGGAAGCTGGACGCGGGTCGTTGTCGCCGGGCGTCTTGTCGGAATCGAGCACGAAGCTCTGGCCGTTCTTGAGCTGGACCGAGCCTTCGGCGAACGTGCCCAGGCCGCGAGCTTCGGTCCCTGCAGATCGACCAGGATGCCGATCGGGCGGCCGTAGCTCGACCTCGACATTGCGGATGGTCTTGACCAGCTCGCGCATCTTGTCGTGCGAGGTGTGGCTCATATTGATGCGGAAGACGTCGGCGCCGGCCTCGAACAGCTTGCGGATCATCGCGCTGTCGGAAGAGGCCGGGCCAAGCGTTGCCAGGATCTTGATGCGGCGCAGGCGTCTCATGGCTTGCTTCCGGGCGCGGCGGCGGACGAGCGCCCGGAGCGCCCGCCCGGCGGATTGGGCAGGCCGACCGCCGCCGGCGAATTGGCATGCCCGGAAGGCCTGCCGGGTCCGCCGGGCCAACCGTTCCGGGATCCCCGGCACCCGCTGACGCCGGCTGTTCGTTGGCTTCGGTCAGCTGCACGGTCCAGGCGCGCTGCTCGCCGGTGTCGACCTCGAAGAAGCCGGTGCGGTCAAACCGCGCGCCAGGCAATTCTCGGTGCCCTTGATGGTGAATTCCTTGTCGCGCGAACACATGAAGGCCTGTCCCGACCACTCGCCGCCGCGGTCGTAATCGAGCGCGTAGATGTAATAGAACCGCGCGACCAGCGTGCCGCGCAGCAGGCGTCTCGCAGGCCGCGCGAGCGAGACGTTCCACCAGCCCTCGGTGGTCCAGCCGTCGGCATCCTTATAGCCGAGCGCAATGCCGACCCGGCTCGAGGTGTTGTTGCAGAGACGAAAATCCGCCGCCGCCGAACTGTTCCACAGGCATAGCACGGCAAACGCCAGCGCCGGCATCAAACCGGCGGTCATGCGAGCAGAGGATCGATCGGGCAGATGGGAATCTCTTGCGGCCATTTAGTGAAGCTATATCAATTCGTTGAAGATTTCGCGCAAGCCAGCGGGCTGTCAACGGCCAAGCGGCGCGTTTTCAGGCATTGGATGGCCGAAATCGCGCCGGTTAACGCGCTATTTGCGCTTCGATATGGCAAAATCTGTGACAACTCCTACTTAAGATCAATGTCCTGCGCACAGCTGCGAGATGAACAGTCATGGCGATCGACGACAAAACCAGAACGGAACTTGAAGCCGCGGTGTTCCGGCGCCTCGTCGAACATCTGCGCGGCCGCACCGATGTCCAGAACATCGACCTGATGAACCTCGCCGGCTTCTGCCGCAACTGCCTGTCCAACTGGCTCGAAGGACGAGGCCGACGCCAAAGGCGCTGCGATGACCAAGGACGAGAGCCGCGAGGCCGTCTACGGCATGCCCTACGAGACCTGGAAGTCGACATATCAGGGGACGGCCAGTCCCGAGCAGCTCGCGGCGATGAAGAAGACGCCATAGCGGGCATTGACGCCCGATCTGATCCGATCGAAGCGCTGGCTTCCCGCGCATATGAGCGGCGCGGGACTTGCGGAACTGCCGCGATGTCGACGCGCAATTCTCGCCGAGCGACAGCGTAATGCCAGAAACTCCAGTTTCTTCATGTTGCCGGAAGGGGATTTCGCTATCTCCTGTGGGCGCGCTGTGGATGAACGCGCTGCTGGCTTGACGCAGGTCGTCCCACTCATCGAGGGTCATTCTGGATGCGGTGCGCGGAGCGTCGGCGCCTTCCGCCTTGAACTCAATCATCCGTTCAATCAGGAGTATCACGATGGCCACCTCTGCTGCCGCCCTCAAGGAAGAGCCTGCGACAACGATTTGCAAAAGACCAGCTCAAGGCCATCGTCGAGCGCATCGAACGGCTGGAAGAAGAGAAGAAGACCATCTCCGACGATATCCGCGACGTCTATGCCGGAGGCCAAGGGCAACGGCTACGACGTCAAGGCGCTGCGCACGGTCGTGCGGCTGCGCAAGCAGGACGCCAACGAGCGCGCCGAGCAGGAAACCATTCTGGAAACCTACATGCAGGCGTTGGGGATGTTGTGAGGCGGTTCAGGGCTGTCATACGCCGGGCTTGACCCGCGTCATCCATCGAATCTGCAGAAAATTCTCTTTGCAAATGGATTGGCCGGGTCATGCTAACGCGGGAGACGCGCTTCGCGCTTTTGCCCGGCAATGACGACATTGCCTCAGCGCAGCGATGCGGTCCGCATCACGAACCGACTGCGTCGCCAGCGTCGCAACTGCCGATCCGGTAAACTGGTCGGAGACGAGCTCCATCTGCGGATCGTCCGAGAAGCTCATGGACGACGATCGCCTGCGGCTTGACGAAATGTGTCCGCATCAAGGTCATGTCGGTGTCGCCCAGCACCGTCGCGGACATCGACGTGCTTGCGCTCGGCGCCAGGATCATGACGCGCATCCAGACCGTCGTTGCCGGTGGCAGCGGCGATCCGCGTCGATGTCGTGATCACGCTCGTCCCTGACCCTGCGGTCCCTTGGCGACGACCTGGTCGATCGTGGTGGCGGCCATCTGCATTGCGACGGCCGATGCGGTCCGGCCGCTGCGCGGTATCGGCGCGCTGGCCGCGACGATGTTCGAGCGGTCAACCGGTGAGTCGGCAGCCGGCGCATAGGCCAGCGCCTGAACGCGGCGGAAATGCTGGCGGTCGATTGCGGATCGGCGGAGGTGACCGCCTGGCGGGCGGTGATGGCAGCGATCTGCGCGGGAGTCGCCTGTTTCGGCGTTGTGGGGCGTCGCCCCAGAAGCCGCGGGCATTGATGATATCGGCCGGCGTCTGCGGTTTGCGGCTTCGGACTTCGGCTCAGGACTGACGGTCGCGGCGGCCTGCCTGGTTTTGCCGGCTGGGACGGATCTGCGCGTCGGCCGAGGCGAGCTGGAAGGTCGGCGCCAGCCTGGGGTTTCGAGCGCGGCATCGGCACCGGGTCGGGCGATTTGGCGGCAGCCATCAACGCCGTGCCGGAGCAGGCTTGCCGGCGACCGGGCGTTGGCCGCCTCGTCATCCTCGTCGTTCGATTTGCCCTTGAACAGGGCGGCGAACAGGCCCGGCTTGCTGCCCTTCGCCGACGTCTGTCGTCTGCCGCGTTTTTCGATGTCGGCGCGGGCGAGTTCATAGCCCTTCAGCGGGCTGCCGTCGGACGGAACGATGCACGGTGCGGCCGTCCGGGAACACCTTGGCCAGCTGGTCGTGCGTCATGCGCGGCCAGTGCCGAATGCTGCCGGTATCGAGATGGACGAAGGGCGATCCCGAGGTCGGGTAGAAGCCGACGCCGCCGCGCTGCAGGCGAAGGCCGGCGAGCGCGGATCTGCTCGAGCGGCACGTCCGGAATGTAGAAATCCATCGCGTGGCCGAGCATGTGCTGGCTGAAGCGGGCCACCCCGGAGGAGCGGCGGCGGAGCATGGCGTTGGTGGCGGGGGAGCGGTACGAGGAGATGATCTGGATCGGCTTCTTGCCGTCGACGTCGCGGTAGACTTCCCAGAGGATGTCGAACAGGCGACGATCCATCGTGGTCTGTTCCTCGGCTGCGCCAGTCGCGGAGATAGTGATTGAGCTGCTTCAGCGCCTCTTCGTCGTAGCGCCCGTCACGCTTGAAGGTGACGGTGAGGTCTTCGTCGGAATGGGTGTGGTGGAACGAGAGGGTGCGGGTCTCGTTGAGCGCGGTCGCGTCATGGACCGACGCCGGCTCCGGCCAGGAGCAACAGCGAGGTCAGGCCGAGCGTGATACCCGGCCTTCGGCAAACGACAGCGAGTTGAATTGGCGTGCGAAACCAGCCAGCACGTATGAGCCCACCCAGAGGACGACCGATCAATGAACTCTTTCGCTACCCCGTGTGGCGAAAGAGCGTTAACGCAGTCTTAACGCGGGAGGGTTAATCGAGATTTACCACCCCGTCCCCAAGTCAGCCTTAACCTAACCCGCCGAGTGTGGCGAAAAAGTGCCCACTGGTTAATTCTGAGGTGGAGAATGGTTAACGTAAACGACCTCGCTCAGATGAGCGAGGCCGTTGATTTGGCTTAGAATTTCGGGCCGACTCGTTGACCGCGGTAGACATCAGCGGGTGATCACCCGCCGCTGCGGCTGCTGCCGACTGCCGCCGGCACCGGGGCCGGCAGCCGTCGGTCCGCCGAACAGCCGCTCGAAGAACGACGGTCCGGAAGAACGAAGGTCCGAGAAGTGTTGTCGCTGGCAAAGCTGACGCCGGCCGGCAGGTCGATCCGTTCGGCCGGCCGTAGCTCGGCTGGGCATGCGCGACCACGTTTTCCAGATCCTTGCTTCTGGAGTTCGCAGCAGCGCCAGCATGGTGGCGTCGCGGCCGTAGACGTCCTTGCGCACCTGCAGCTTGCCGGCGTCATCCACGAACGCGGTCTGGTAGGTGATATTGACCGGGATCGGCGTCGGGAATTTCAGGTCGATCTCGCTGTGGCCATACATGCTGCGGATCTTTTCCGGCGTGTAGCGTTCGTTCGGCATCGTGATGTTGAGCAGCGTCGCGGCGTATTGATCCGATTCTGCACCCGCATGCAGCCGTGGCTGAACGGCGCGTTCCTCCTGGCGAACAGATGCTTGTCCGGCGTGTCGTGCTGATAGACCAGAAACTTGTTCGGGAAGTTGAAGCGAATGCGGCCGAGCGCGTTGGCTTCGCCGGGCGGCTGCGAGATGTGGATCGCTGCCGTCGCGGGCGCGCTCGAGCCTCAGTCCCATGCGTTGCAGCACGGTCGGATCCTGCTGCAGCGCCGGCAGATATTCGTTGTAGATGATCGACGGCGGCACGTTCCAGGTCGGATTGACCGTGATGAACTTCATCGTCTCGGTCAGCAGCGGCGTGGCGTGCTGGCCCGGCTTGCCGGTCACGACGCGTGGTGTTCCAGACCTGGGCGCCGTTCTGCATCACCTTGAGCGTGATAGTCGGGGATGTTGAGAATGACGTAGGCATTGCCGAGCGAGGCGCGCCGAGCTGGCGCGGCAGCCAGCGCCAGCGCTCCATGTTGACGATCACGGTGTCGATCTGGCGGTCGCGCTTCGGGCTGTTGATCGCCTTGACCGTACGGTCGTCGAGCACGCCGGTCGGCTTGAGATCGGCGCCCTCCTGGAATTTGCGCACGGCCTCGGCGACCTTGGCGTCGTAATGGCTGTCGTCGGCGTTTTCGGTGATGCCGAGCTTGGCGCGCAGCTGCGGCACGCGCGCATCTTCCGGCGCGACCGCCGGCCTGCTTCTTGGTGGCCGGCCTTGAACGCCAGCGCCGGCCCTTCCGCGATCGTGAACCACCGGTCCGTCGCCCTGGCCGCGCAACTCGGCGAGCTTCGCCTTCAATTCGCGGTAGAGCTTCGTGCGGCGGGTTGTAGCCGTCGAAGCGCCGCGGACGCGTCCTTGGCGGTCGCTGACATTCGTCAGCACTTCGGCTGGCATCGGTCGGATGCTCTGGATAGAGGATGTCGGCCGATGACCTGCGACCAGTGCATCCGGCCGCTCTGCGCCTGGCGCGCATAGTCCAGCATGCTGGCGGTCAGCTTCAGCTCGGCGTCCGCCAGCGCATCCGGCGTGGTCGCCGCAGCGAAATCCGGCACCGGATAGTCGGCGGCATTCAGACCTTCGGAGGCGGCATCCTTGAGCCGCGCGATCGACGCCCTTGCCGCTCGCAGTCAGCGCGCCGGCCTGGGTCCACAGCGGCGCGATATTCGCGCGTGGCGTAAAACTTCTCGACCGCGGCGCGTTCGGCCTTGCGGTCGAAATAGCGCAATGATTTGCCGCCCAGCATTTCGCGCAGTTTGTCGGCGACCGGCTGATCTGCCGGCGCGACGTTGCTCGCAGCCTTGACCGGTTCCGCGCGCGGGTTCAGCTGATGGCGTTGTGGTGGCCGCAGCCGGAGGCTGACGCCGGTGTGGTGGTCGCCGTGTCGTTCTTCGCTGGTATCTGCCGGCCGGAGCGGTGACGATATCGAGGCTTCGGCTTCCTGGTCACTTCGCCGCGTCGGGCACCGGTCGCGGTGGCGTCGAGCTTGAAGTCGTTGATGGTCGGAGGCGGCAGGTTGGCGGGTTCGGGACGCGGGATCGCGGCGTCGATCGCGAGCTCCGCGGCGCTGCTGCGGGCCGGATCGGCCTGGGCCAGTGCTGAGGTCGCGGACACCGTGAGGAAAGTCGCCGCGACGGCCATCAGCACGCGGTCAAATCCAGCACGGTTCTTCGAACGGTCACGCATCGTCACACCCCTTGGCGAAACTGCCCCGGCATGGAACAGTCTCATATCGGTTATCGCTCGCGGCGCGTCGACAGCTTCGCGCCTGCATGCAACGATTCCATGCGCAGACGATACACGTGCGCACTCGCATCCAACCAGCGCCACGCGGGCAACTCACGACAAACTGACTTCAAAGCGGTCCCCATTTCAACGCATTGCGCGCTTTTGCCACGCACCTTGCGGTTTGTCTGTCACCGCGCAAGCAACGGTTCAAATGGTTCCGGAATCGCTGATGTCTTGAGCCTCGTCAGTTTCGGACACCGGAGCGCCACAATTCGAGCATTGGTCTTCAGTTCGCATCGTTGCGCCGCCGGCCGGGATCGTCGGCGGCAGCCTCATCGAGCTTGCGGTAAAGCGTCGAGCGGCCAATCTTCAGCCGGCGCGCCACCTCCGACATCTGGCCGCGATAATGCGAGATCGCGAACCGGATGATCTCGATCTCCATCTCTTCGAGCGGCCGCACTTCGCCGGTGCTGGTCAGCATCGCCAGCGTCCTGGCGGTCGGCAGCGGCGCGATAGGTATCTCATTACCGGAAACCATGCGCCGGCGCCGTCGAGTGAAATGCCGGGTCAACGATCAGCGGTTCGACCTGGTGGGCATGTCCGGCATACGCCAGCGGTTGCGTGCGAGACTTGCGGAAAATCCGCAACGCCGAGCTGGTCGCCGTCGCTCATGACCACGGCGCGATACACCGCGTTCTCGAGCTGGCGGATATTGCCGGGCCAATCGAGTTGCGACAGGTGCGTCATCGCCTCGCCGCTGATGCCGGTAATGGTGCGATTTTCCTCGGCGCAGAACCGCGCCAGGAAGTGCCGCAGCAGATGCGGGATGTCTTCGCGGCGCGCTGCCGCAAGGCGGGATCGTCAGCGGCAGCACGTGCAGGCGATAGAACAGATCTTCGCGGAATTGTCCGTTTTTGACGCGGTCGAGCAATTTGCGGTTGGTCGCGGAAATGATGCGGACGTCGACCTTCACCGGCTTGCGCCCGCCGACCGCCTCGACCGTGCCTTCCTGCAGCGCGCGCAAGCAGTTTCACCTGCGCCGCCAGCGGCAATTCGCCGACTTCGTCGAGGAACAGCGTGCCGCCGGAGGCCTCGACGAATTTGCCCATGTGGCGTTCGGTGGCGCCGGTGAAGGCGCCCTTCTCGTGGCCGAACAGGATCGACTCCACGAGATTGTCGGGGATCGCGCCGCAATTGACGGCGACGAACGGTTTTGATTTGCGCTCGCCGCTGCCATGGATGGCGCGGGCGAACAATTCCTTGCCGACGCCGGATCTGCCTTCGATCAGCACCGGGATGGTCGAGGCGGCGGCCTTTCTGCGCGGTGCGCAGCACGCCCGCCATGGTTTCGCTGCGGGTGATGATATCGGCAAAGGTCAGCCGGCCTTCGCGGCTGTGACGGATGCGCTGCAGTCTCGCCCTTCAGCGCGCTGGTGTTGAGTGCGTTGCGCAGCGACACCTGCAGCCGCTCGATGCCGACCGGCTTGACCACGAAATCCTGGGCGCCGGCGCGCATCGCCGACACCACATTGTCGATGCCGCCATGGGCGGTCTGCACGATGACGGGGATGTTCGAGACCGGCTTCGCGGATCTTGGCCAGCACGCCCATGCCGTCGAGGCCGGGCATCACCAGATCGAGCACGACGGCATCGATCGACTGGCGCGTCCGGCGCGGTCAGCATGGCGATCGCGCGCGTCGCCGCGAGTCGACGACCAGGCGTCTGATAGCCGCATTTCTGCACCATGTTTTCGACCAGGCGGCGCTGCCACCGCGTCGTCATCGGCAATCAAAATGGTGGCAACCATGGCTTTCCCCGCACGTTACAACTATCTGTCTCGAATCGGGGCACTCTCGCCGATGCCGATTAACGCACTCTTAAACGTTGCCAAGTTCCTCGCCCGACCGGCCGCCACCGTCCAGGTTGAAACGAACACAGGTTTCGAACAAGATGACCTCGCGCTCCTCGTCCGCTCTCCGCAAGTCGACCGCTCCAACGCAAATCGGCCGTCAGACGAAATCCGCCGCCAAAACGGCACAGCGAGTCCGGCAAGCTGCCGGAATGGAATCTGGCCGATCTTTATTCCGGCATCGACGCGCCGGAAGTCGCGCGCGACTTGCAGAAGATGGATGCCGATTGCGTCGCGTTTGAGACGGACTACAAGGGCAAGCTCGCGGAACAGACCGGCGGGGAAGACGGCGGCAAATGGCTCGCCGAGGCGGTCAGGCGCTACGAGGCGATCGACGATCTCGCCGGCCGGCTTGGGTTCCTATGCCGGCCTGGTGCATGCCGGCGACAGCGTCGATCCCGCGATCTCGAAATTCTACGGCGACGTGTCGGAGCGGCTGACCGACCGCGTCGGTGCATCTGTTGTTCTTCGCGCTCGAACTCAACCGCGTCGACGATGCCGTGATCGAGCGCGCGATGCAGACGCCCGGAACTCGCGCATTATCGCCCGTGGATCGAGGATCTGCGCAAGGACAAGCCGTATCAGCTCGAGGACCGCGTCGAGCAGCTGTTTCACGAGAAGTCCCAGAGCGGCTATGCCGCCTGGAACCGGCTGTTCGACCAGACCATCTCGGCCTGCGCTTCAAGGTCGGCGGCAAGGAGCTCGCGATCGAGCCGACGCTGAACTTGCTGCAGGACCGCGCGCCGGAAAAGCGCAAGGCGGCGGGGCAGGCGCTGGCGAAGACCTTCAAGGACAACGAGCGCACCTTTGCGCTGATCACCAACACGCTCGCCAAGGACAAGGAGATTTCCGACCGCTGGCGCGGCTTCCAGGACGTTGCGGATTCCCGGCATCTGAACAACCGCGTCGAGCGCGAGGTGGTCGATGCGCTGGTGGGTTCGGTTCGCGCGGCCTATCCAAAACTGTCGCACCGCTATTACGCAGCTGAAGGCGGGCTGGTTCAAAAGAAGAAGCTGCCGCATTGGGACCGCAACGCGCCGCTGCCGTTTGCCGCGACCGGCACGCATCGCCTGGCCCGAGGCGCAGAACATGGTGCTGACGGCCTATCGCGGCTTCTCGCCCGAGATGGCTGACATCGCCGAGCGATTCTTCACCGATCGCTGGATCGATGCGCCGGTGCGGCCCGGGCAAGGCGCCGGGCGCGTTCTCGCATCCGACCACGCCGTCGGCGCATCCCTATGTGCTGATGAATTATCAGGGCAAGCCGCGCGACGTGATGACGCTCGCGCCATGAACTCGGCCACGGCGTGCATCAGGTGCTGGCGGCGAAGAACGGCGCGCTGATGGCGCCGACGCCGCTGACGCTGGCGGAGACCGCCAGCGTGTTCGGCGAAATGCTGACCTTCAAGCGGCTGCTGGCGCAGACCAGGAACGCCAGGCAGCGTCAGGCGCTGCTCGCCGGCAAGGTCGAGGACATGATCAACACCGTGGTGCGGCAGATCGCGTTCTATTCGTTCGAGCGCGCGATCCATACCGAGCGCAAGAACGGCGAACTGACCGCGCGAGCGCATCGGCGAGATCTGGCTCAGCGTGCAGGGCGAAAGCCTGGGGCCCGCGATCGACATCCGCCCGGGCTACGAGAATTTCTGGATGTACATCCCGCACTTCATCCATTCGCCGTTCTACGTCTACGCCTATGCGTTCGGCGATTGCCTGGTGAACTCGCTCTACGCGGTCTACGAGAACGCTGCGAATGGCTTTGCCGAGCGCTATCTCGGCGATGCTCGCCGCCGGCGGCACCAAGCATTATTCCGAACTGCTCAAACCGTTCGGGCTCGACGCCAGGGATCCCAAATTCTGGGACGGCGGGCTGTCGGTCATCGCCGGCATGATCGACGAACTCGGAAGCGACGACGATGGGCCGACAGCGGTTACGGTGACAAATTTCGGCCGCCGTCGCGCCCCATGGTGACGGCGGCCAAACGTGGAGCGGCTCATGATCGACACGCCGACGCGACGCGCGGTACTTGGAGCGGGAGTCTTTGCGGCCGGCTCGCTGCTTGGCGATCGAGCGTGGCGTCGCGCTGAGGCGCCGCTGGCCGCCGACGCCTGCCTGCCACGACGGCGACGAAGCCGACACTGCTGCAGACCGAGGGGCCGTATCTTCAAGCCGTCCTCGCCCGAGCGGATCGAACTGTATTGAAGCCGGGATGGCGGGGCAGCCGATCGAACTGGCTGGCTTCGTGCTCTCGCGCGCCTGCAAGCCGATCGCGGGCGCCTTGCTGGATTTCTGGCAGGCCGACGACAAGGGCCAGCTATGACAATTCCGGCTTTCCGCCTGCGCGGCCATCAGATTCACCGATGCGGAAGGGCGCTATCGGCTGCGCAGCGTCGTGCCCGGCCTCTATCCCGGCCGCACCCGCCATATCCATGTGAAGGTGCAACCGTCGCGGCGGCCGCTTGCTCACCACCCAGCTGTATTTTCCCGGCGAGGTCAAAGAACCGTTCCGACGGCCTGTTTCGCAGAGGAATTGCTGATCGCGCACCGCCAAGAACGCAGGATGGCTCGCCGGCCGGTTCGACTTCGTGCTCGGCTAGGCTGCGAGGATCGAACGGGCGCGCGGGTGGGGATACCGGGTCAAAATCCGTAAACAATTTGGCCCGAACGGGATGGCCAACCATGTTATACAGATTGTATAACGGAGCCCGAATGCCATGGCGAAACCCACGGATACCGGAACAAGTCAGGCGCCCTTCAGGTGCGCAAGATCGGCGCAATTCGATCGGGTTCATTTTGCCGAAGGAAACCGCCGGGTGCTTCCAACTTGAGGAAGGCGACCGCCTCTTCGTGGTGGAACAACCCGACGGTGGTCTGCGCCGACTCCAGCACGATCGGATTTCGAGAAGGCGATGGAAGTCGCTCGTCGTGGCATAGCGGTATCACAATGCCTGGCCGAGCTTGCCCAGTGACTGCCTTTTGGCTCACCCGCCAGATGGTTGTTGCGATCGACGAGCAACTGACGATTCATGGTGGCGCGAGCGGTGCGCGGACGGCATGCTCGAGTCTGCGCTCGATCGGCCGAGCCGGTGGCTTGAGCAGGCTGATTTGCTGAATTGGCGGCGGCCTATGCGTTCGGCATTGCGTAATCATTTGTTGTCGGCAACAAGCGTACTTCGCTGCTTGCGCTGTGCGTTCCTTGGGGTGAACGGCGTCGATTTCATTGTGCCTGAGGCTGAGGCAGCCGCGATGATTCTCGCTCGCTGCCGGCGAAGTGGATGAAAGGCTGATCGCTGGATCAGGACAATTGGCCTGCCGAATGAACCGATCAGGGCGTAATACCGTCTGCCGCCGTTGTTTCTGTGGGATTGTGGCTCTTACGCAGACCTTTGACTGACTGGGGACAACGATGGCAGACCATAGCGAAGTGGCCTACACCACGGCTGACGGCAACGATTATCCGGCCCATGAGCAGACCTATGAAGGTTTCATCATGCTGGTCAAATACGGCACCGCCGCCGTCATCATCATCCTCGCCCTGATGGCCTATTTTCCTGCTCTGATCCGTGCCGGCTACCGCCGACGCTGGCGGTGCAGCGTAAATTTGCATCGATCCCGGTCGCAAAACCGGTATTCAATCTGGCGAAAATAACGCTAGTTTGCTTGCGCGCGCTGACCCGCGCCGCCGGAGGGCCTATGAAGATTGCCGTTGCCAAGGAAATCGATCCGTCCGAGCCGCGGGTGGCCGCTTCCCCGACACCGTGAAGAAATTCAAGGCGCTGGGCGCCGAAGTGGCGGTCGAGCCGGGCGCGGGCATCAAATCCGGCCTGCCGGATTCGGAATTCACCGCGGCAGGCGCCACGGTGAGCGCCGATGCGCTGAAGGACGCCGACATCATCATCAAGGTGAAGCGGCCCGAGGCCAGCGAGTTGGCGCAGTACAAGCGTGGCGCGCTGGTCGTCGCCATCATGGACCCATATGGCAATGAGGCCGCGCTGAAGACGATTGCGGATGCCGGCGTGTCGGCGTTTGCGATGGAATTGATGCCGCGCATCACCCGCGCCCAGGTAATGGACGTGCTGTCGTCGCAGGCGAACCTCGCCGGCTATCGCGCCGTGATCGAGGCCGCGGAAGCTTTCGGCCGCGCCTTTCCGATGATGATGACCGCCGCCGGCACGATTCCCGCGGCAAAAGTGTTCGTGATGGGCGTCGGCGTCGCCGGCTTGCAGGCGATCGCCACCGCGCGGCGGCTTGGCGCCGTCGTCACCGCGACTGACGTGCGGCCCGCGACCAAGGAGCAGGTGGAAAGCCTCGGCGCAAAATTCCTCGCGGTCGAGGACGAGGAATTCAAGAACGCGCAGACCGCCGGCGGCTACGCCAAGGAGATGTCGAAAGAGTACCAGGCCAAGCAGGCCGCGCTCACCGCCGAGCATCTCAAGAAGCAGGACATCGTGATCACGACCGCGCTGATTCCGGCCGGCCGGCGCCAAAGCTCGTCAGCGCCGAGATGGTCAAGTCCATGAAGCCGGGTTCGGTGCTGGTCGATCTCGCCGTCGAGCGCGGCGGCAATGTCGAGGGCGCAAGGCCCGGCGAGGTCGTCGAAACCGATGGCATCAAGATCGTCGGCTACACCAATGTCGCCGGGCGCGTCGCGGCGTCGGCCTCCGGGCTTTACGCGCGCAACCTGTTTTCCTTCATCGAGACGCTGATCGACAAGACGAACAAGGCGCTTGCGGTGAACTGGGACGACGAACTGGTGAAGGCCACCGCGCTGACCAAGGACGGCGCCGTCATCCACCCCAACTTCCAGCCGAAGTAATTTCAGGAGAGAAGCCATGGAGCATATCGCGCAGGCCGTCGATCCCTTCGTATTCCGGCTGTCGATTTTCGTCCTCGCCGTATTCGTCGGCTATTTCGTGGTGTGGTCGGTGACGCCTGCGCTGCATACGCCGCTGATGTCGGTCACCAACGCGATCTCGTCGGTGATCGTGGTCGGCGCGCTGCTCGCCGTCGGCGTCGGCATGATCTCGAGCGGCTCAGGCTGGGCGCGCGGCTTCGGCTTCGTCGCGCTGATCTTTGCCTGCGCGACGAAGCCAGCCGGGCCATCAGCCGTCGCAACCAGCATCACTCACGAAAACCAATCAGCGGCGTATACGGTCTCACATAACCGACAATACGGCTAAATCGGCCAGATGAGATCGACGACACCTGCGCAGAATTCTTTGCTCTTCTCAATTCGGAGTGGATCTGGCGCATGACAGTTCGTCTTCCCGGTTACGCACGTTGGCTCAGTCATGGTTTTTGTGGTGAAGATGCAGTGCAGCCAGACCAGCGAGACAGCAGCCGGCGACCACCTCAGACCACCCGATCAGCCTCAGTGCTCAGTGGGCACAACCACCGCTGAGCACGGTGGTGGCACGTGTCACCTATCTTCCTCGAGCTACCATTTTCGCTATTTCCTGGCATGCCGCTGCCGACTCACGCCATCGTCACGACCACTGAAGGCCTTTGCGCCTGGCTGCTCGTGGCAGGCCACGTCAGTCACGATGGCACCGGATTTGCACACCTGCGATAAGCCTGCAACAACGACATCACCTCCCGTGCAACGCCGGAACGGTGCACCGGCGACGTCATCATCGTCTGCGCGATAAGCCTGCGGCCTTCCAGCGTGATCTGCGGCATCAGTTCCATGCTCGAGCATTCGCAAATCCATGTTTTCCTGCGTCTGAATACTAACTTGATGATGTCGTCTGCCGCCTTGCACGGCGATGTGATCCATTTACCACCGACACCGCCGGCGCTTCTAACGTCGAGGATGCCAGGCCGATTTCTGACAGCTCATGGGCCGCTTGGCACAAATGCGAAAAATACGCTTCCCACTGGCGTGGATCACCACGGCACGACCGCCTGTACCGCGCTGCAAGCGATCTGCCATTATCGCCAGTCAGGAAAATCATGGCGACGATAGCCGTCTGCCTCACCGTGATGTATGGAATCTTTGCTCACTTCGTAGTCGTTACCCAGCGCGATTGGTCTTAGGCGCTCAACGCGGTCTATATCGATCAGTCGGCAAATACCAATCCTCGGCGACTAGCTTTGTTTGTTATCTGCATTTCGTTTGATACGTCTGTCTTCATCCACTTCGCCTGCCGCCAGCGCCGTGTCGCGGCTGTAACCTCGAGCTGTGGAATCGACGCCGGTCCCTTTCGTAAACGCGCCAGCGACATCCGCCGCGTCATTTAAGATTACATAATCTCAGCCACCGATTCAGCGTTCCACTCGAGCGTGACAACATGCAATCCGCTGCCATGAATCGTCAGCTGTTCGTAAACGGATCTCGCGGCAATGATCTGGCCAGATAATAAAAGTGGCGAAATGTTTCAGTAGCTACCACTTCATGCGCCATATTTTTCATCTTATGAATCCGGGTCGCGTCACTGAAGGTTCGGGGCGCGGATACCGTCGACCAGCCACCACCCGGGCATTCCTGAGTGGCGGCACGCTCACCTTCGGCAGTGAACCCGATCAGCCCGTCTTGCGCACCTGAGCTCGATCGTCGTGTTCTGTCAGTTACCTGATCTGTATGTTGGCCATCCCGTTATTTGAGACCGCACGGATTGTATTGATCTCGCGGCCTGTCGAGCACCGACCTCAGCTTCTCTACTTGCAGTGATGCGTTGTTATTCTTTGATAATAACGGTCGGTACTCATGATCGGCCGCTGGATTACCCTTGTCGTCGGCCTGCTTGAGGCTCAGAACGCGCCATCGACACCATGCCGGCTTTCGGTCAATTCGATCGCTCTCGTTTTAACGTAAACGTCAGCCGTCGCCGGCACCAGTGACGGCTGACTGGCGTCGTGATCGATGGCGGACTCACTCTTGACGCGCCCGCGCGACGTAACCGATCAGCCGCAACTCGTCGTCGACGTGACCGGGTGGCATCAGGCGAATGAACCGGCAGTTCAGATAACTTGGTGCCGCCGGCGACGGCTTCGAGACGCAACGCTCGGTAGAGGCACCCTTCCGTGCGATTCTCGATAGCCGCATGGAAATGCAATCGCCGGGCATGAAACCAGACATCAGAACGGCGAAAAATTCTCGTAACTAGCGATCGAGCCCATGCGCGGTCGAAATCCAAACGATGCTCACGCGATTCAGTTCGCCGTTCTTGCGCTCGGCGTGGGACGTGTGATCCTCGATCGACCTTGCCAGCTCCGCTGTGCTCGTCTGCGACAGCTATCTCCCTGTGGCCATCTCCGTCAGCGCGTCGGCCTTAAATGCGCGGCATCATCACGTCGCCTTCATCAGCATAGGGATGCGCAGATTGAGCAGCTACCGCGCGGCGCACCAGCGATGAAAACGCTCGCAGCGTATCAGCCATCATGGCAGCTACGTATTCGCGCTTCCGGTCGCGGCGTTAATGGGGGAATAACCTGTGAAACGGCGAGTTCGCGATGGCTCAGCATCCTACCTCGCCGCTCACGCGCGATCGATCGCGCAGAAAAATTTCCTTTGTCCTTGGCGGCGTGTGTCAGTAAAGTGCGAACGTCTTGGCCAACACTTCTGTCATGGCGTCGGCTTTCATGGCACCGCCTGGTCGAGCTGTCGGTTCAGACGGCGTAACTGCCTTCAGTGGAGACTGCTCGGCAGTCTTCAATGTGCAGACTGTGCGCCCAGACAACCAATTAGAGTTCCGTCTGCATCCGCGAAAACCGATCCTATCATCATCAACGATTCGGGGCAACTAGTGTCAGCCTCTCCAAGCGTTATCGCGAGATCGATGCATCACTCCCTTGTCACAGATAAGCAGTACGAGCCGTAGCAAAATTCAAATAAACTCACGACTGTCTATATTGCACAGTGATGCATCAAGCACGATCGTATCAGCCCGCGCAGCGCATCGGCTCCGGAACCGCGCCGCGGTTGCGACCGACGATGTGCAGTGAAACCTGTGTTCGAAATCGCGAACATGACTCAGCGGAAATAACTAGAGTGCATTAATCGGCATCGACGATCGCTGAGATGGACCCAGCGGCGTGCGCCGCCACCGTCGCCGACGCATCATGCCATGGCAAGTCGTCATTCCGACTGTCGACGACCGCTTCGGACGGCACCCGTGCTTCGATGTGGCCTCTCAGCGCAAGTTGAACACTGGCTGCGGGCCGGCAGCAATGTAGGCTGCGACCGATCGGCAGCGGCTGCAATCGCTGCTGCATATCGGCAGCTGGCAGGCCGGCGCCTGTCCCATCACCCGTTAATGTGCGCGGCGACCTCCGCATTCCCGTGCTGAATGGCGTCGGCAAGTGGTGCGCCATCCGGCAGCGCAAGTCGCGTCGGCCTCCGCGATCCCAATCTCTCGTCGCTGACAGCGCGACGGCGGCGATCGGCAATTGCCGCGGCGTGTGCTGCACTGGCGGCGGGCACAAACCATTAATCTCGGCGAACTGGCGTCCGTCGGGGCAATTCAGTGCATCGCCTGCATGCTACCGCTGACGTCAATCCTACGCCAGCCGTAGCTATCCATTTGTTGCGGCTACCGAGAAACGTCGGCGGCTTTACCGACTGGCCCGTATACCGTCGCGGCGAAGACCACGATCAACCGACTGTATCGCCGGCGGCAGCCATCACGCCGAACCGTAACAGAAACTGCGTGCGCCCTGCCGGATCGCCATACTCGCCAGCGAAGACGCTGCACTGCGATCATATCGCGACCTGATGGCTGCGGCGACTTCTATCGCGAAATGACGGCGCAGTAACCGGCTGGCTTTGAGCAGACTGAATTATGGCGTACTGTCGACCGTATTGTGACCGTGGCTACGAGGTGACTGAGCAAGCCATAGCCACGACATGGATTGTCACGATAGTAATTGCTCGGGCTTCTGCTGGCATCGCGTGTTGAAATCGCTGCCGATGTTGTTGTGATGATACGTCGCCGTGTAGTTCTGACTGCGCATTGATATTTCTTGTCCTGACTGTCAGCGTCAGCCGCTGCGCATCGGCATGCCTGGTGTCGCTCATCACGCCTGACTCCTTCCACTTGTCTGGTGTATGGTTTCTCACTCACGGCTGCCGCACTGCCGACTCACTTCGTGAAAGCAAGCCAAGTCAGTGCGACCATCCCGCTAACTCAACTGGGGCATTGCCACCACTGCAAACCTCAGCCGGTCACAGGCTGGGTGCGCAGCTGGCCTGCACGGGGCGGAGGCATCAGCGGCCGCACGCAGTCGCCTGGACCGGCGGCCTATTCCCCGACCGCCAGGGTAGTGCTTTGGCTGGCTCACTCCGAAGGACTCAACGTTTCCGACATCGGTGCCGAATTTCTGCGGCGTCGCTGTTTGTGGCTGCCTGAAACTCGACTATGCGCGCCGGTGGCAGCGCGGTCTGGGTCGGCCGTCGATCGCCCATCGCGACGGAACGTCAGCACCGCCGCTCGGAACAACCCGCCGCAAGCTGGCGCTGAAGTAGCTCACCGATCGCGACTATCGATCGCGGAAGACCCGGCAGCTAGCGTCAAGCGCCGGCCGCCTCGGCATTGACATGGAGGATCGCTGCCAAATCGGATCCCGACGACACGGTATGACCAGATCGCCGTCTGTCTCAGCAGACCGTGCTTGTTTCATCGAAATCAACGACGAGCGTAAAGAACCATCGACCTGTCGTGGCAATAGCTGTCAGATCTAAAACGCCTGTGTCTCAACATCCCCGGCGGCCACGCGTCGAAGCCCGATGCGGTCAACAACACCTGCATTACCGGCCCCTGCAAGTCCGACGGTGCTGGCATGCGGCAATTTTATTTGGCTCGATCTGCAGCCGCAGGCAGCATCTATTCCCGAACAAGTTCCTTGTCTGTAGCACATTTTACGTTCGCCACTGATAGGCAACAGCCTTCAGCCATGGCTTCCATGCGCAGCTCAGACGTACGCCGCGACGCCTTCCAGCGCGATATACGCGTCTGACACACCGACAAAAATCGGCACATTACGCATTCATTTATCTTCGTCAGTATTTTCGGCACCTTCCGATCGCGAAGGTATCACACGCGACATCGCGCGCACGGCACCGCGGCGAGATCTTGGAGGCGTGATGTGGCCGGCCCAGCGATATCCGTCGCGCCAGCCTGTTCCCGGCCGTCGTCTTTCTTCGCTGTCGTTCCGCCCCACCAGCTTGCAGCCCAATGACTGTCACGGCCTCGGAGCAGTGAGAGGCTGAGGCACATCAGCTGTCGCTCCTGGCAGGGCAACCTCGGGCCTGGCCTTTAAAGCCGACAGAGAGGCAGGATGTAAAACGATCAGTTAACCTCCCGCGTTCATGCTCTTTCATCACTTGGGGATGAAATTAGTGGAGCTTCGCTTGGCTTTGTCTTCACAAATTAAGCTCTGTGGTGCAAGACTAAGCCAAATCCAGTTCTCTCCTTTACCATTCCGACAGCTCACCGTCACCTTCAAGCGCGACGAACATACGAAGAGGGCGCTGGAAACCACTTCCTCGACTGTGAGGTCGAGATGGATCGCGTCGCCTGTTCGGCGATCGCGGCAGCCGATCAATCATTCCACCGCCAGCGCCTGCCAGCATTATTCAGCCAGCATCTCGGCTGCGCGATGAGACCTGTCCCGGCGTAGCGGCACTCTGCCAGTCGTGCATCTGAACACCCGTCCGCTGGCACGCTCAGAGGTGTTGCCACGCCGTCGATCGATCTTCGAGCGTCGCTGGCGTATGATTTCGCCAGAGGCCGACATCAGCGCCGCGACGGCGGGAGAACGCAAAAAAACTTCTGGCTAAGAACAACTCGCCCGAAGGCACGATCAGGCTCACCGTGCCGCTGCCGCGACAACCGCCGAGAAGCCGACGAAACCGACCATCATCAACTCCCGCGCCGGCGTACGCGCCCGAAAACGCCAGTCAGCGCGAACCGCTGCAGACCGCCGTCATCAACGCCCGCGGCTTCTGGGACAGCAGCCGCGATAAGCGCCGACAACTTCCACGAGACCATCCGATCAGCTTTGGTGCCAGCGCGCCCGATCCGCGCGGCGCGCGTCAGCGCCGATCCCATGGCCCGTCAACGACACGAAATGCCGTGATGGGGCGCGTAACGACGTATGACCTCGGCCTGCTCGCGGCCTCGGGCAGCGCGGCATCTGGGCCATGCGTGCAGCGTCAGTAATCGTCGCATATTGCGGCCGGCCTCAGCGATGCGGCGGCATGACATACTCGACGATCAACGCTCGGCTTCTTCTGCCGGCTCGTCCACCAAACTCGGACCAATGTTGGGTATACACTGCCAGCAACTATTCCATCGCTCAGACTCGACTCCGGTGCGCCAGATTGCGCTAATTCAGAGTTGAGAAGTAACGCCTCACGGCAGCCAGCACCGTTTCGATCGTTGCGCTCGTGGGATCCACTGCTGTTATGGCGCAGCGCCTTGACGTCAAAGCCGTAGCCTTCATCGCGAGATAATTTCCAGCCGCTCGATGCTCGATATTGATAACTAGGTCAATATGCGACTTCTGGGTCGAATCGTCATACAAAGAGAACTGTTGAATCGAGGCGTTCCTTCGTCAGGAAGCATCGCTCATCCACGGAAAGTACACCACGGCGCATCGAGGCTGGATGAACGCTGGCAATGACGCGAGTTGCCGTGGCGGCGCCACTGACTCTTTGCTGTTTTTCCACTCCTCATAGAACATTAAATGGTTTCACGGCTCGTCCCTGGAGACTGCGCCCTGGCGTCGGCGTCGGTTGAAGGACAAGCGTCATCAGTTCGTCGTACTGGCTGATCCTGACTGGCTGGGTTCTGCGGCTCAGTTACCCAGTTGCACGAACAATACCATCTCGTTGTCTTCATTCAGGCTCTAGCAATTGTCACATTTTACCGCATCGCTATACGCCGCTGCTAGCTCGCCGCGTTCAGTAAGTGGTCATTCGATAATCGTTATTGCTATGATCCGCAGCGATCAACAGCCCGCGTCGGCGCCGGCGCGACACGAGAAAATGGATTACGCGTCTGTGCATCATTCATCGCGTATCGTGCATTCTTTCAATTCACCAGCAGCATTTGACCTGTCATTGCTGGTATTGCGCTTAACGGCATTCCGCCTCATGCCCAGCGCATGAGATCGCCGCGGCGCATCAGCATCCTGTCGGCGGCCTCGAAACTACAGCCCAGCCAGTTAACGTACGATACGCCTTCGGTGGCTAACCGGCGCATCGGGCCGGTCTCATGTTGTAGGCGGCTGCGAGCGTCGCGCCTTTGTTGTGTGAATACCTTCTCGTTTGCGATGATCCGCTGTGATCGTCTCAGCGTAAAGGCGCGACGGCTTGTATGTCACCGTCGTGATCGAACGTGCCGTATCACGCTGCCGGTCATATTCCCTCGGTACCATTATCGTAACATCGGCGCAGCGCATGTGACAGACGCGCACCATCGATCGCCGCGCGCCAGAACGCGGATCAGTCGGCATCATCTATGGTTCGCATCGGTGGTCACGATCCTCTCAGTATGACGGGCGAGCGTGCATTGCGTCGCCGAGAGACGGCAGTATCATCACCCGACGTTAATGCAAACAACGCATTCCCAGCACCCTGCCTTTAAGCCCCGACAACCCGCTTGCATCCGCATCGCGTCGTCAGGCGCCAGCTGCGCCGTACTCGCCGGTAACACGATGCAAAATGCGCCATTCTTCTCCCGCTACTATCGATGCGCGCCCGCATTCGCCGGCATTTGGCAGCAAACTGTGACATCGACAGGCCTGTTATCCACCACAACTGTGACGGCTGGCGAAATCCGCGGCGCGATCGTCGCGCGATTTGCTGCAGCGTCAGCTCGGAAGATCAGATCGACGGACGAGATGCTGATAGACTGCCGGCCGACATTGGCATGGACAGTTTTTGACCACCAGCAAACCCGTCAGCGCTTAAGGATTGCGCCATCCGCATGTGGCTCCCACCCATGGGCAGCGTCAGATAACGGGCGATTATCACCATCGGAACTGAACGGCTGTGACTGGCGCTATTAAGCGTTTTGTTTGCCGGGACAATTTGGCAACCGGTAGGCTCTGCGACCCTCCGGCCGAGACCAGCGCAGTGACGACTCCCGCCGCGGTCTGCGGCAGACGCGTTTGATCAGCGGCACCGAGCTTCGAGAAAACCAGCGCTGATATCTGAGCGTATCGCTGGCGCCATCATGTCATGGTAGCGGCGTCTATTCCCGGCGGCGGCGTGTGGCGCGCCATCGCTTGCCAGGCCGTGGTAATGCCGGGACGATCGGAGTCCAGGAGCGGCAGTGAGTAGAACGTGCGGCTACCGCACCGCGCTTCCTCAAACGCAGCGTCCATGCAGAACGCCATGCCTCAGCGGCTCCGGTAGCGGCGCCATCACCGTCGCCGCCATGGCGGCACGATCTGCAGCCGAACGTGCGACTTTGTATAGCTGAGCCGGCATTTCAATATCGCCGCCGATCATGTTGAAGGCTGTTCTGCTTGGAACCAACGCCCGAACGCCTCGGAAAGGCGACCGCGGCATCAGGCGGTAGCCGACAATCAGACGGCGCGTTATCCGGCAAAATAAAGAAGAAATTCTTTGCGACTGAAACTGAGGAACAACGTGTTTATCGCTG
>ERZ1370068.8510-contig-7357_pt1 | contig 53571 bp, 55 predicted proteins | sample MGYA00561227_ERZ1370068 | MGnify/ENA primary metagenome ERZ1370068 (study PRJEB38410, sample SAMEA6850437) | metagenome | study: Metagenomic assessment of the ecological functions of the soil: analysis of the soil microbiota associated with the... | reverse complement strand
GTTACGTATTGCTCCGACCCGAGCCGATCTGGTCGCTCGAGCTCGAGCCGGAGCGCCGATCTCGGTGCCGCGCTCCCGCCGCGGGTTGCAGCAGGCCGCGGCGCGCGCCGATGATCCAATCCGGCCCGATCAGCTGCGATGGTAAGGCAGCGATCGCTTCCGGCCGTCCGAGCCGCCCGAGATCCACGAGCCGCACGGCCCGATCGCGACCGGCGCGAGCTGGCTCGTGTTCAAGCCGCGCCGCCGCCGGCGCCGCCTACTGCCTGCTGCGGTAGGGCGGATTACGGCCTTCGGCCCTAATCGCCCTAGCGCGGCATCAGATCTGCAAGCGAGCGCCTGATCGAGATCCGCGATCAGGGAAGTCGGCCGCATCCTGGATCCCGAGCGAGAGCCGCACCAGCGAGTCGCGTGATGCCGAGCGCGGCGCGCTCGTCGGGCGTGCGAGTCCCAGAACGACATCAGCGCGGGCACCTCGATCAGCGCTCTCGACGCCGCCGAGGCTCGGCGCGATGTACGGGATTCGGCAGGCGTCGGTGAAGCGGAACGCGCCCTCGAGCGTCGCATCGAGCTCGAAGGTCACGACGCCGCCGAAGCCGCGCATCGTGCGCGCGCGCGATCGCGTGATCGGGGTGGCTCGCGCAGGCCCGGGATACCAGACGCTGCCGCACGCTGCGGGTGCGCTTCGAGCCAGCGTCGCCACGCGCAGGCCGTTCGCGTTGTGGCGCTCCATGCGCAGCGCCGAGCGTCTTGAGGCCGCGCAGCAGCAGGTACGCCGCGTGCGCGTCGATCACGCCGCCGAGCACGCCGATCGCGTCGCGCACCGGCGTCATCGCGCTCGGCCGACTGCCGAGCACGGCGCCGCCGAGCAGGTCGTTGTGGCCGCCGAGGTACTTGGTGGCGCTGTGGATCACGAGATCGGCGCCGTCGCGCGAGCGCGCGGTGGTTGACCGGCGTCGCGAACGTCGAGTCGATCACCACCTCGACGCCGCGCGCGTGGCACACGCGCGCCGCCTCGGCGACGTCGATCACGCGCAGGTACGGGTTGGTCGGGCGACTCGGTGAAGAAGAGCGCGCGTCTCGGGCCGGATCGCTTCGGCGAGCTGCTTGGTGTCGCTCGGCTCGATCACCGTCGTCTCGACGTCGAGCTTGGTCAGGTACTGCTCGGATGAACTGGCGCGTGCGCCGGTAGCAGTCGCTCGTGACGATCAGGTGCACGCCGCGCGGCAGCAGCGCGAGGAAGAGCGTGGTGGCCGCGCACATGCCCGACGCGATCAGCGCCGCGTGCTTCCGCGCCCTCGAGGTCGCAGAGCTTGCGCTCGACCGCGCGCCAGGTCGGGTTGCCGTAGCGGCCCGTACTCGTCGCGCGCGGCGCGCCCTTCCTGATACGCGCGCCAGCGTCTCGGAATCGGGAAACCAGAACGTGGACGTCTGGTAGATCGGCGTGGTGACCGCGTCGGTGGCTGATGCGCTCGCTCGCCGCCGTGCACGGCACGCGTCGAGTCGCCCGGAGGGTCGGGGCGCTTGCTCACGCTGTTCCCGCTTTGTTGTGGTGCTTAGCAGCGCGGGTGCGGGCCCCAGGGCCGGGTCGCGGGTCTGCAAGCACCGGGAAATCACCCGGTTTTTCGAGCCGGACCGCTCCAGCCTACGCGCCCGCGCGCGCGAGAGTCAACCGGCGGTTGGCGACCCGATCCCCGCGGTTGCGGTAGCAGCGACGCGCGTCGACCGCGGCGCGCATCGCGCGCCTCGTCGAGCCGCCCGCCGAGGAACTGCGTTCACCGCGCGGCTCGCGGCGGCCGGGTCGGCGATCGCGTCCTTGTAGCGGACCTCGATCAGCCCGAAGTTCGGGCGCGTCCGGCACAGCACGCGCACGCGCGCGATGTCGTTGCGGAACGCCTCCTTCATCGCGGCGGCCTCGGCGTCGGCGTCGGCGCTGCCGAGCCGGTCGATCATCTTCTGCTGGCTCGCGAGCACCTCGTCGAGATCGCGGCGCATGAACAGCACGCGGTAGTCGTTCTCGTCCGGGCAGGTCCTTGATCAGGAACGAGATCACCTTCACCGCCTTGCCGCGCGCCGCGCGCAGGTAGCGACTTGTCCGTCTCCTTCTCGAGGTTCTTGATCCGCTCGGAGCTCGAAATAACCCTTCGGGTTGTCGACGTCGGCGGCGCGCTCGCCGTCGGAGAGGATCGGCACGCCGCCCGCCTCGAGCATGTTGCATCATCATCGAGGTGCCCGAGCGCGGCAGGCCGCTCACCACCACGATCGGCTCGCCGCGGCTGCCGCGCGCGAGCCGTCGCAGCCCGCGCATGCGCCGCGCCGCGCACTGCAGAGCGTCACGCCGAACACGCCCTTCACGGCGAATCCGGCGACCAGCGAGAACGCGAACGTCCAGCAGCACGATGCCGAGCTCGCCTGCGGGCAGCGGGCCGAGCGCGTGCGGGTGCATGCCGAGCTCGATCGCGAGCACACGGGCCGCCGTGCCGGCAGCGCGGGCTCGCCGGGATAGAGGATCGCCCGAGCCCGCGCAGCCGGCGCAGCGGCACCTTGCGCGCTCGCCGCCGACCGCCCAGCCCTTCTCGTACACGCATCGCCGCCGAGCGACACGCGCAGCACGTGATCGCCCGGCTGCTCCGGCGCGCAGCCGCCAGAACACCTGGTGATCGGCGGTCGCGACCGGACCCGCCTCGAGCACGACGCCGCGCGGCAGCGCGAGCTGCGCGTCGCGCGGCGACGACGTCGGCGTCCGGATCGAGCTGCACGTGCAAGAGCTCCACCGAGCCGGGCGGCGACGATGCGTAGGCGTAGTTCGCGACGCAGCTGCGCGAGGATCACCACGAACGGCACGAACATGATCAGCCATCGGCAGCATGTGGTTGCCCAGGTATATGAAGTTCTTGAGCACGATCATCCCGGTCGAGCGCAGCACCTGGAGGATGTCGTGGCTGAACAGCCGGATCTCGAGCAGTCGCATCGCGATCTGGCCTTCACGCGCGCGAGCGCCTTCTGGTTCGAGACCGCCTTGTAGATCGGCCATCGCGAGCACGCCCATCACCGCAGGCCGACGAGCAGGTCGAACACCGGGTGCGCGTGCCCGAACAGGGCGCGAGCAGCGGGTCGAAGACCGCGTTCAGGAGGCGATTGAACGTCTGCATCGAGCCGCTGGATGTTATCTCGCCCCCGAGTGCGTCGCTCACGGATTCCCGCCAGGCGCCAGCGCGCATCGACGCGCGTCGAGGTGCGCCGGATCGACGCAGCTCCTCGGCGAGGATCGCGCGCGAGATCGCCGGGCGTCGGCGTGAAGCTCATCGTCGCGCTGATCACGGGCCCCCACACCGTTCGGGCAGCCAGGTACCTCGAGCGCCGCGTGCCTCGGCGGGGCCTGACAGCGCGTGGGCGCCCTGCCTGCGGGTAGAGCGGCCTTCGTCGATTCGCCGTCCGGCGCGGTGGTTCGCAGATCGCCTGCGTCGTGGCGAGGATGTGGGCTTCCAGTGAACGACCCGCGCGGCGACGAGCCGCGATGGCTGCTCGTGCCGAAGCTCACGCGCCTGGCGGGATCTGTCGGGGACCGGCCTGCGCGCGCGTAGTACTCGCGCCTCGAGCTGACCGAGGATCCACGAGCACGTCCCTCGTGGCGGGCTGACCCGCGCTTGCGCGGTCTTCGTGACATTGTCGCCTTCGGTCGAGCTCCCGCGACCAGGTCCCTGGGCTGCTTCGGCTCGCCAGCGTTGGTACCGAGTCGAGGATCTCTGGGCAAGGAAAACCCCGCCGTGCTGCTCGATGTACTGCTTGTGCTCGATCAGCTTGTCGCGGATCGCCTGCTTGAAGTAGGCGGCGCGCGCGCCGAGCTGCGGCAGCGCGGTCGATCACGTCCTCGACGAGGTGGAAGCGGTCGAGGTCGTTCAGCACCACCATGTCGAACGGCGTCGTCGTGGTCCCCTCCTCCTTGTAGCCGCGCACGTGCAGGTTCCCGTGGTTGGTGCGCCGGTAGGTGAGCCGGTGGATCAGCCACGGGTAGCCGTGGAAGGCGAAGATGATCGGCTTGTCCGTCGTGAACAGGACGTCGAACTCCGCGATCGGCGAGGCCGTGCGGGTGCTCCTCCGCCGGCTGGAGCCGCATCAGGTCCACGACGTTGATCACGCGGACCTTGAGCTGCGGGCAGGTGGCGGCGCAGCAGCTGCGACGGCCGCCAGCGTCTCGAGCGTGGGCACGTCGCCGCAGCACGCCATCACCACGTCGGGCTCGCCGCCCTGATCGTTGCTGGCCCAGTCCCAGATGCCGATGCCCGCGGTGCAGTGCTTGATCGCCTGGTCCATCGTGAGCCACTGCGGCGCCGGCTGCTTGCCGGCGACGATCGACGTTCACGCAGTTGCGGCTGCGCAGACACTGATCGGTGACCGTGAGCAGGCGTGTTGGCGTCGGGCGGCAGGTAGACGCGGATCACCTCGGCCTTCTTGTTGACCACGTGGTCGATGAAGCCGGGATCCTGGTGGCTGAAGCCGTTGTGGTCCTGCCGCCAGACGTGCGAGCTCAGCAGGTAGTTGAGCGAGGCGATCGGCCGCCGCCACGGGATGTGACTGCACACCTTCAGCCACTTGGCGTGCTGGTTGAACATCGAGTCGATGATGTGGATGAAGGCCTCGTAGCAGCTGAAGAAGCCGTGCCGGCCGGTCAGCAGGTAGCCCTCGAGCCAGCCCTGGCACTGGTGCTCGGAGAGCACCTCCATCACGCGGCCGTCGGGCGAGAGGTGATCGTCCTCGGGCAGGATCTCGCGCGATGTAGCAGCGATTCGGTGACCTCGAGCACGTCCTGCCAGCGGTTCGAGTTGTTCTCGTCGGGCTGAACAGGCGGAAGTTCTGGCGGTCGAGGTTCAGCCGCATCACGTCGCGCAGGTACTTGCCCTGCAGCCGCGTCGACTTCGGCGATCACCGCGCCCGGCTGCGCGACGTCGACGGCGTAGTCGCGGAAGTCGGGCAGCCGCAGGTCGCGAGCAGCAGGCCGCCGTTGGCGTGCGGGTTCGCGCTCATCCGGCGCTCGCCCTTCGGCGCGAGCTCGGCGAGCTCGGGCACCGAGCCTGCCCGTCGCGTCGAACAGCTCGTCGGGCCGGTAGCTCCGCAGCCACTGCTCGAGCACCGCGATGTGCTCGGGCCGGTCCATGTCGCCCATCGGCACCTGGTGGCTGCGCCAGTAGCCCTCGCAGCAGCTTGCCGTCGATCTCGCGCGGGCAGGTCCAGCCCTTCGGCGTGCGCAGCACGATCATCGGCCAGGTCGGCCGCTTCACGACGCCGCGCTCGCGCGCGTCCGCCTGGATCTCGCTGGATCTCGGCGACGACGCGATCGAGCGTCGCGGCCATCTGCCGGTGCATCGCCTCGGGCTCGTCGCCCTCGACGAAGTAGGGCCGGTAGCCGTAGCCCTCGAAGCAGCTTGTCGAGCTCGTCCTTCGGGATGCGGGCCAGGAAGCAGGGGTTGGCGATCTTGTAGCCGTTCAGGTGCAGGATCGGCAGCACGCAGCCGTCGCGCGCCGGGTTCAGGAACTTGTTGCCGTGCCAGCCCGTCGCGAGCGGCCCGGTCTCGGCCTCGCCGTCGCCGACGACGCACGCGACGATCAGGTCGCGGATTGTCGAACGCCGCGCCGTACGCGTGCGACAGCGCGTAGCCGAGCTCGCCGCCCTCGTGGATCGAGCCGGGCGTCTCGGGCGCCACGTGGCTGGGGATGCCGCCCGGGAAGCTGAACTGCTTGAACAGCTTCCTGCATCCCGTCCTCGTCCTGGCTCGATGTTCGGATAGACCTCGCTGTAGGTCCCTTCGAGATAGGCGTGCGCGACCAGCGCCGGCCCGCCGTGTCCGGGGCCGATCACGTAGATCATGTCCAGGTCGTGCTTGCTTGATCACGCGGTTCAGGTGCGCGTAGAGGAAGTTCAGGCCCGGCGTGGTGCCCCAGTGCCCGAGCAGGCGCGGCTTGATGTGCCTCGCGCGCGAGCGGCTTGCGCAGCAGCGGGTTGTCGAGCAGGTAGATCTGCCCGACCGAGAGGTAGTTCGCGGCGCGCCAGAGCGCATCGATCTTTCGGAGCTCGTCGCGGCGAGCGGTGCGCTGTCCGGCGCTGTCTCGGCTGGTCATGCTCAGTCCTCCATCGGCATGCTCGTGGAGCATCGCACGCGCCACGGCTGGGGCTGTCTCAGCACTCGGCAGCAGGCGTCGCAGGTCGAACCGGCGGACGCTCGCTCACCGCTGTGATCGCGCTGTGCCGCGTCGAAGCTCGCCACGCCATCGCCCGTCACGCTCGGCGAGCGGACGCGCGAGCGGCGCGGCGGCACGACGATGCCGCCGGGCGGCTCGCGCAGCTCGGCGGCGAGGTCGAGGCGCAGCGCGTTCAGGCCCGTCGCGACGCAGCCGGTAGCCGAGCCGGCCCCACCACGTGGGCAGGCCCGCGACTTCGACGCCCTCGCCGTCGAGCCACGCGCTCGGACACGCCGGCCGCCAGCACGCAGCGATCCGTCGCCCGGGGACTCGTAGGCGAGCATTCCGAGCACGGCGAGCACGTACTCGGCGCCGATCCACGCGTGCGGCACGTCGCCGAGGTGGCCGGGGCTGCGCGGATCGCGCCAGGAGATCTCGGGCCACTGGTTCCAGGCGCGCGGACGGCGGTCGCGCGAGGAAGAAATCGAGCAGCTCGTGCGCATCGTCGCGCGCGCCGAGGCGCACCAGCGCGCCGATGATGCGGATCTCGTAGGCGGTGTAGTTGTTCCAGTCGATCTCGCCGCGCTGGCGCCGCCGGAAGCCCGCGAGGTATTCGTCGTAGCTGTAGCGCGAGCGCCGCCTGCGGCAGGCGCTGCGCGGCATCGGTCGTGACGAGCGCGGTCGCGGTCGCGGTCGGGTCGAAGTCCGCCCACTCGACCGAGCCCGGGACGTAGGCGAGGCTGCGCTCGGCGATCGTCGTCTCGATCGACGCGTACAGGCATGCGCCGATCGCGTCGCGCATCTCGCGCAGGCGCGCCGCCTCCGCTCATCGCCGAGCGCCGCGCGAGGTCCGCGGCGTCGCCGAGGCCGCGCAGCGCCCAGAAGTCGTCCCAGTAGGCGTGAACGGGATGCGCGAGATAGCCCTCGTGGCTCGCCGACTCGGGCAGCAGGCCGTAGCACGCGCGCCTGCTCGGCGCTGCGGAACTCCGGCCGAGGCGCTGTCGCGCGCAGCTGCTCCAGATAGCGCGATCGCGCGCGAGCACGGCGGGCCACAGCTCCGCGGCGAACGTCGCGATCGCCGGTGAAGCGGCAGTACTCGGCCACCGTGAAGGCGAGCTGGCCGTGGCTGTCGTGCTCGGGCAGCCAGTCGGGCCCGTTGCCGATCGACCGCGCACGGGCACGTTGCCGTCGGCGGCCTGGTACGGCGCGTACCAGCGCACGGAAGTCGCGCACCGCGTCGCGTGCAGCCCATGCGCAGCAGCGCCGCCGACATCGTCGCGCCGTCGCGGATCCACGAGCGCGTGTAGCGGCGCGGCCCGGGCTGGAGCGCCGCGCCGTCGCGGTTCACCAGGATGTGCGCGGTCGCGGTGCGCAGCGCATCCACGCACGTCGGATTCGCGCGCCGACGCGGATCGCGACCGCGCCGAGCCGCTCCTGCCACGCGCGCGTCGACCGCGTCGACGGCGTCGCGCGCGCGCGATCGCGCGCCGCGCCTCGGCGTCGCACGGCGCCGGGCGGCTGCTCGGCGAACGGCACCGCGAGCTCCACCGCGCGCGGCAGCCCGCGGCGAGCTCGAGGTCCCAGCAGCAAGCGCGCCGGAGGCGTGCGCGAAAGCGTCGCGCACGTGCGAGCGCGGCGGCAGCTCGCCGCGTACGAGATGGCGCTGCGACGCCGCCCTGCTCGAACGCCGCGGCGCCGAACCCGCTCGGCGGGTCGAGCGGAATCACGAGCTTGCGGCCGTTCACGGCGACCGCGCCGTCGTCCCACGCGAGAGTCGCGGATCGGGCTCGTGCCGCCCATCCCTGGAACGACTGCCACGGCGGCGTCACCTGGAACGGGCGCAGCGCCGCGAACAGCCGCACGCGCTTCGGCGCGCGCCCGATCGTTCTCGACGCGGTAGCGCACGCGCGCGCACGCGGCTGGCCATCCGCGCCGTCGCGAACGCGGTCGTGGCGAGCGATCAGCTCGCGCCAGCGCCACGTCGGACGACGGAATCGGCAGGCAGCGCCTGCGCGAGCGATGAGCGCGACGCTCGGCGTCCGCCCAGGTGACGAGCTCGCCGTCGGCGAACAGGAACGGCTCGAGCGACGAAGCTGGCGCGATCCGGCTCGAGCATGCCCTCCTCGTTCAGGATCGCCGCGGTCGTGCCGCCGTCGACACCGACCGGTGTCCAGTAGGTCTGCTCGCGATGCAGCCAGCGCGGGTGAAGCCCGCGCCGCTCGCGCTGCCGCCACGGCGTGGAAGAAATCGTGGAGCGAGCGCGAGAACTCGTAGGCTCGACGCGCAGCGAGCGCGATCGCGAATCCGTCGGCGACCGGCCGGCTCGTGCAGCAGGCAGGCGCGCAGGTGCCGCGAGCGCGCGCCGCCCGGCAGGTAGACGTAGCGTGCGCGCGCCTCGGCCTGCTCGCGCCGACCAGAGCGTCGTCCAGGTCTCGCCGTCGTCGCTAGCCTGCACGTCGAACGCGCGCGGCTCGCCGCCCGGCGCCCAGTCGATCGCGATGCCGCCGTACTCGTGCTCGCGCGCGGAAGTCGAGCGCGAGCCACTGCGGCGCGCCCCGGGCTCGCTGCGCCAGCTCGTCGCCGCGGCGCCGTCGATCGCGTGCTCCGGCGCGGATGACCCGCCGCCGCGCTCGACGCGCGCACGCGCGGCGGCTCGCGCAGCGTAAGGTCCTCGAAGCGCAGGTCCTCGAGCCAGACGGTGCCGCGTCCGCCGGGCGGCGCGGCGATCGCGATCTCGATCGCCGCCGAGCTCGCGCAGCGGTCCGCCGCCGGCCGGTCCCCACGCGAACGTCACCTCGCTGCTGCGGATGCGCAGCGGCTGCCAGTCGGACGGGAACTCGAACGCGTCGCGGTGCCACCACCACACGTTGCGATTGGTGGGATCGACGAGCTTCAGCTCGAGCTTGTTGGCGGGCGCCGCGCCGCGCACGCGCAGCGCGAGCGCCCAGCTCTCCGGCATCGCGCGCGCGACGCGCCGCGCGCGCCACGACGAAGCCGCCGCCGCCCTTGAAGTCGAAGTCGAGCCGCAGGGCGCTGTGCCGTGCGGGCCCGGCTCGCGCGAGAGCGTGAGCCGCGCCTGACCCGACGCGACGGCGCTCCAGCCGCGCAACGTCGCGAAAGTCGTCGAGCGAGCTCGCTCTGCATCGCCGTCTCAGCCGAGCTCGACTCGAGCAGATCGTTGGCGTCCGTCGCGCAGGCGCTCGCGCAACGCCGTCCATCGCGACGCGCGCGCCGCCCGTCGCGGTACGGATTGTCCGTGCGCTCGAACGCGAGCGGCGGCGCCGTTCAGCTGCAGCGCCTGCGGCCCGAACCCGCGCGCGCCGACGCGGTAGGCAGACTCGACCGGCTGCGCCGCGCGATCTCCGCCGCTGCGCGCGCAGCCCGTCGAGCGCGCGCGGCAGCACCGGGTCGATGCCGAGCTCCGCGTTGCGCAGGCGCAGGCCGAGCAGGCACTCGCGCACGAGCCGCACCGCGATGCCCGCGCCGCTCGAGTACACGCGCCAGCCGCCCTCCACGCGCGACGCGCGCCCGTGCGCACCTCGTCGTAGCGCGCGGTCGCCTCGTAGCGATCCGCGAACGCCGCGTCGGAGCTCGAGGTGTAGCAGTTCGCCTGACGCAGCCGCGCGTTCGGGACCACCGACTCGCGCAGGCCGACCGGGTTCGCCTGGCGCAGCGCCCGGAAGAACGCCTCGGCCGTCGCCCAGGTGCGCCATCGCCTCCGCCTAGCGGAGGTGGGCGTGCGTGTACATGAGGCCGATCTCGCGGCCGAAGAAGGTGCTGGTCTCCGCGCGCTGGAAGTGGCGCTGCGAGCCCGCCGCGGTACGGCAAGCGGCCGATCGAACAGGCGCGCGCCGTCGGCGGCGAGCAGGTGTCGCCGGATCAGCTGCGACGTGCGCGCCGCGCCTGCTCGGGCGTGAACAGGTCCGCGAGGATCGCGTGGATCATCGGCAGCAGGCTGTAGCGCGACGCCGGTCTCGCGATCGCGCGGGTGCAGCCAGTGTCGCGACCTGCGCCGTCGCCGCGCCGAAGTGCGCGAGGCCCGCCACGACGCCGTCCGCGACGAGCAGGCGCTGGAAGTCGTCGCGGATGCGCGGCCAGCGACGCCTCGAGCTCGTCGGCGAGCGCCGCCGCGGCCGACGCGGCGCAGCGCCGCGCCAGCGTGTCGACCGTCTGGTGGTGCAGCGTGACCGTCCACGCGCTGCACAGGCTGCTCGGCGCAGCGCGGGATCGGCGGGCTGCAGCGAGTCGTTCCAGTCGCCGTGGCCGTAGGCCGCGAGCCGCGTGCCCGGGATCACGCGCCGCGCGATCAGCGCGAGCGCGCGCTCCACGTGCGCCGAGCACGCTGGCGCGCTCCGCGCTGCGCGTCGCCCTCGGGATGGAAGAACGGGCAGCGCCTCGTCGAGCAAGCGCGCGTCGCCGGACGCGAGCAGGTACTGCGCGAGCGCGAGCAGCGGCCAGAACACGATGTCGCCGTGCGAGTCGCCGGGACGGATGCCGCGCTCGCGCTCGAAGAACATGAACCACTGCGGCCAGTCGCCGTCGGGATTCTGGTTGCGCGAACACGCGCAGCAGCAGATCGCGCACCGGCGCCGCGCGCCCGAGCGCGAGCAGCAGCTCGACCGGGCCCTGGCACACGTCGCGCGTGCCCCAGCCGCCGCCCGAGTACTGCTCGAGCCGCGCGGCGCGAGAGTAGTGGATCAACGCGTCGTGCGCGAACCAGGGCAGGATCTCCGCAAGCGGTGCGATCGCCGCCGCGCGCGCGATCGCTGGCGCGCTGCAGGTCGAGCGGTCCGTCATCTGCGCCAGCAGCGCCGGCCGCTGCGGCGTCGTCTGCAGCGCACGCGCTCGCATCGGCGCACGGCGAGCGCGGCCGCCGACGAGCTGGCCCGGTGATGCGCAGCGCGAGCGATCGGGTCGCGGTGCGCAGACGAGCACGAGGAAGGGCTGCGCCGCGCGAGCGGCCGTCCTCGAACAGCAGCTCGTCGCCGCCGACCCGCTCGAAGTCGCGTGCCGGGCGCGGGTCGATGCGGAAGCCGCCGTCGGGAAAGCGCCGTCCGAGATCGGTGTCGGGGAGCAGGCCGCACGACGACGCCCTGCCCGATCGCGCTCGCGCACGCGCCGGCACGGCCTCCGAGCCGTCGTCGCCGTTCACGGCCGAGATGATTCGACATCGAGGAAGCGCCGGGCGGCCTTCAGCACGCTCGACCGCCAGCCACAGCTCGTGGCGCATCGGTGCCGGCCCGGCTGCGCACCTCGAGCACGCCGCCCGCGTGGCGGTAGATCCAGCGCGCGCGCGCTGGGCGTCATCTCGAAGGCCGACGGCTCGTCGAGCAGGAAGTCACGCGTCGTCCAGCTCCACGAACACGCGCTGGCCGTGGGAGCGGAACAGGCCGAGGTAGCGAGTGCGTGGTCGAGAGCAGGCGATTGATGCTGACGTGGCCCTGCGTGAGCATCGAGTGGAACACGCCGCCCATCCAGACGCGTCGAGGTGAGCGAGGCTTCGTCCGGGGTCAAGCGCTCGCCGCTGTGCACGATCTGCCCGTGCGGGCGCAGGCTCGCGCGCTGCTTCGCCGGCAGCACGACGATGCGCATCGGCGCCGTGGAAGAAGGCCAGCAGGCGGTCGCCGTCGTGCTCGGCCGCGCGGCGCTCGACCGCGAGTGGTGCGTCGCGAGCTCGGCTCGGTCGAGCGCGTGCGCATCCAGCAGCGCGCGCGCGCTGAAGAGCGTCGCGGCCGGCGCGCAGCCGGTCGCGTGCGCGCTGACGCTCCGGCGGCGGCTCTGCCTCCGGCAGCGCGAGCGCGCGCTCGACGAACGCGAGATCCGCCGGCGAGCTCGGCGCCGGGTGGTCGAGCTCGAGCCAGCCGAAGAAGCCGCGCGCGGCGTGCGCTCGCCAGGCGCGAGCTGCAGTGCGGCTCGTCCTGCAGCGCAGCCAGCGAGTGCTCGTGCTGGCGATCGCTCGCTCGGACAGCGTCGCCGCGCTTCAGCTCGACGGGCGCTGCCTTTGGCGCGCTGGTCGAGACCGTGATAGCGCGAGCGCGTCGGTGGCGAAGCTGCGTGCGCGCGCGAGCGGCCGACGAGCGCCCACGGATGGCGACCTCCGATCGCCAGATTCTGGCGGATCGCCAGCACGCATGCCGCGCGACGGATGCGCGAGCGGCGTGTGAGTCGACGTACTGGCTCGCGTAGTACTCGTTCAGCCGCACGGTGCCGTAGTCGGCGAGCGCGACGTCCTGGCGCAGGCAGATCGAGCGTCGGCGGCGCCTCGCCGGCGTTCTCGAGCTCGCACGTGCCAGAACCAGGCAGGCGCTCGCTCGGCGAGTCGGAGCGACACGCAGAAGCGGATGCCGGACCACTCTGCCGCGGACGTCGAGGCCGGTCTCGTCCGAGCTGGAGCGTGCCCGGGTCTGCGCGGGCCGAGCAGAGGCGTCCACGCGATGCGCTCGCCGCGGCGCGCGCAGGTACGAGATTCGCCGGGCCGCCTTCCGAGCTCGTTGCCGAGGAATGCGTTGAGCAGTACGTCGCGGCGGTCGACGCGCCGGATCGATGCATTGGCGTTGACTCTGCACCGGCGAGTCCCGACGGACTCGCCTGAGTGCGAGACGGGGCTGGGGGGTCATCGGCAGCGGCTAGTCCCCGGCGACGGTCAGGACCCGAGCGCGATGCTCGCGATTCGACGAAGGAGCACTGCATGGCTCCGCTCGCGCCGACCCTGCGCTGGCGGCGACTCGCCACACGCCTGGCAGCTCGTCGCGATCTACTGGACCTCGCCGTCGTGAAAATGAGGCGCGTTCCTGCTCGCGTCGCGGGACGCGCGTCTCGAGTTCGGCGCACGTTGCGACCACCTTCTGTCGTCTCGACATCCAGCGCCGGACGCGTAGAATCGCCTCCGAGGCATCGCGACGCCGAGCTTCTGTTCATGGCCGGGTGTTCATCGGGCTCTCGTTGTTCTTGATCGTCATCTCGGCGCTGCGGCAGTCTATCTGCGCCAGCTCGGCAGATCGCTGGCGCTGCGGCTCACGGGCAACTTCGGCGCGCTGGATCTCGAGACCACGCGTATACAGACCCAACTGACACACCAACCGCGATCGCGACAATCCCGACCAACGCATCGCCGAGGACATCCGCGACTTCGTCGCCAGCGCGCTCGGCCCTCTCGCTGTCGCTGCTCTCCCTGCGCTCTGCCGCACGCTGATCTCGTTCGGCGGGTCTTCTCTGGACGCTTTCGGTGGCTGGATGATTCCCACCGGAGACGGCGCTCAGCGCCAGGTGCCGGGGCTGCTCCTGTGGGTGGCGATCGACTTCTCGATCCGTCTCGATGTGGCTCACGCACCTGCTCGGCCGCCGCCTCGTGCCGATCAACTACGACCGCTTCCGCCACGAGGCGGACTTCCGCTACGGCCTGGTCCGCTTCCGCGATCACGTCGAGCGAGGGCGGCTCTCCGCGGGTGAACCGGGTCGAGCAGCTCGGAGCGGTCCGGATCGCTTCGCACCGCGCGTGGTCGATGTCTTCCTCCAGCTGATTCGCGCCGAGGTGCAGCTCAGCGTCCTCTACCGGGACGCTCGGCCGGCTGAGCGGTCATGCGTGCCGCTGATCGTGGCCGCGCCGTCACTACTTCCGAGGGTCTCGTACGCTCGGGCTGGATCGGTGCAGACGCGCGTCGCCTACGATCAGGTGTCGGGCGCTCTCTGCGTGGGTTCGTGAACGCCTACCGCGAGATCGCGCGCTGGCGTGCCAACATCGAGCGCTCTCGCGGCGTTCGCGGACGTGATGGACGACACTGCGCGCGACCTCGCCTCGTCGCCGATCCGCGTCGAGGCCGGGTGACACCGAGGAGATCCGGCTCGTCGACGTCCGCTCCGAGTCCGCCGTGGGGACGTCCTGCGTCGATGCTTGAACGCCGCCGCGCGCGCCGGCGATCGCATCGCCGTGGTCGGTTCGCCCGGGCCGGGGAAGACGACGCTCTTCCGCGAGCCTGCCGGACTTCAGGCCGTTCGGCGCGGACGGCCGGATCGAGCGGCCGCCGCGCGACCGCATGCGTGCTGTCGTTCCGCAGCGCGCCTATCTGCCGATCGGCACGCTGCGCGCCGTGGATTTCGTATCCGGCGGCGGAACGGAGCCTCGACGACGCGCGGATCCGGGAGGCGCTCGCGCTCGTCGGACTGGGTCATCTCGCCGACCGGCTCGACGAGCACCGCGCCGCTCGGAGCGGCGACTCTCGGCGCACGAGCAGCGGCTGCTCGCGATCTCTCGCGCGCTGCTCCAGCAGCCGGAATGGCTCGTGCTCGACGGGGCGACTTCCGGTCTCGACGAGCAGACCGAGCGCCAGATCTGCGAGCACGTTGCTCGCGCGATTGCCGCACGCGGCGTGATCGCCGCCGGCCTGCGGCCGTCGGCGTTGACGCTGATGCCGCGGCGATGGACGCTCGCGGAGCGCGACGGCGCCAACGTGCTGCTGGCGGCCTGACCGCCGTTCGATCGGCAGGAGTGACAACATGAAGGAGCCGATCCGGAACGAGACGGGCGGAGTCGAAGCTGACGCGCGGGCTGCGTGGCCGGGCTACCACGGCCAGCCACTGCGGAAACGCGACCGTCGCGACCGAATCTGGACCGTCCACTCGGGTGCCAGCGGTGCGTTCCGGCGATAGGCGGTCCACTCCCACTCAGGAACGTGTTGATCGGCGGCAGGTCCTCGCGGAGGAGCACGCGGCCGAGCCCGAAGCTGACCGGAATGACGGTGGCTCCGCTCTCGTGCCAGCTCCTCGACCAGGTCGCGTCGGCGGACTTCACGTAGAACCCGCGGCCCAGGTAGGCCAGCACCACCGGCTGGACCAGGAGCGTGTTGATCGACTCGCTGTCGGACCGGGTGTATGCGAAGGAGATCGGGTTCTGCACGAGAGTTCCGAGCAGGAGCCCCGCGATTCCCATTGTAGATCGCCGCGAACGCCGGGCCCACCTGCCGGCGCGTTCTGGCCCGCAGGTGCGGTGGGTCGCGGTCGGAAATACGAACAGCGGCCCCAAGCCCATCAGCAGGCCGGTCTCGCGACCCGGCCACGGAAGGACTGCCGAGATCGAACAGCTGCACGTCGCCGAACTCGGTGCGCGTCCCGCTGCCCCGGCCAGTCGGCACCGTCGCGGAGCAGAAAAGCTGGGCCGGATCAGCTTGGACGAACGGGAGAGCGAAGAGCTCGGAACGCGCGGGACGATCACGCGACGCGATCACGCGGTTGATCCTGCGCGTCGGTGCCGTGAACATCCGGCGAGTAGGCGTCCTGGAGGAAGATCTGCGGGAGCGTCGTGAGCGGATCAGGTGAACTCGGCGGCGACGCTCGAGGCGGTCCGATTCCCCACCTCTTCCTCCGCGCGCGTGGCGGCGTCCACGTGACCGTTGAGGTAGCGCAACGGTACATGCTGCGAGTGCGCCCGCGCATCGCGAAACGGGCCAGAGGACCCGCTTCGCCGAGCGCAAGACGACGTTCACGAGATGTAGCCGAGCCCCTTGAGGCGGTTGCCGGATGTCCTCGTCCGATCCCGCGTCCTCGAAGTGGAGCATCTCCTTCTCGAGCACGTGGGTGATGAACTCCTCGGTGGTCGCATAGCCGGCGACGTCCGCGATCTTGCGCACGCGGTCGTAGAGGTCGCGGTCGATCTTGACCTTCACGGTCTTGCCTCCGAGCATCGTTACTCCTCTTCGCGTTCGCTTCAGTGGATCGGCTTGCCGACCATGCCCGGCGCCGGCTCGATGCCATAGTAGGCGAGCAGCGATGACGGTGACGTCGGTGAGGTCGTAGCCGCTGCCCGCGAGCCTGCTGGTTCGATCAGCAGGATGCCCGGCACGACCTCGGGCGCCATCAGGTGGTTGCCCGACCAGCGCGACGGTGTTGTCCTCGATCACGGCCTCGGTGATCTCGCCGAGCGTCGACTCGTCCGACGCGCGCGTAGCCGCGGTCGTAGCCGACGATCAGGTCGGGCGCCTCGGCGCGCGCGCTCGCGCGCTGTAGCACGTCCTCGGCGCGGTCGACGCGCACGCACCACGCGCTGCGCCGTTCGCGGGATCGCGCAGCGCGACGCAGCTTCGTCGCGCAGCTCGCGCCGCGAGCGCCGTCGGCGTCGGCCGGCGCGCACGATGCCCTGGCCCTCGCGGCCCGGCGAGGTTCAGGTACAGGCCGTTGAAGCCGAGGCCGTAGGCGCGCGTCTGCGACCAGTCGACGTCGCCGGTCGGCGATCTGGCCGGTGCGCTTGCCGTCCTTCAGCGCGAGGTAGCCGTTGTCGCGCAGCCACGCGTTCAGGTGCAGCTTGCGCGTGTAGGGCTGGAAGCCGTGGTCGCTCATCACGACGAGCAGCGTGTCGGGCGGGCAGCGCGCTTGCGGATCGCGCCGAGCTCGCGGTCGACGTCGCGGTAGAAGCGCTCGATGTCGTGCGCGTGCGCGGCGCGACCGCCGGGTCGCGCGCCGGGTGCGGCGGCGCGTCGGGGTACTTCGGATCGCCGTGGCGCCACAGCATGTGGCACTGCGAGGTCGATGTCCGAGAGGTAGACGAACGTGCGTGTCGCCGGGCGCGAAGCGGTCGAGCGCGAGGTCGAGCATCGCGCTGCGTGTCCTGCTGCACGAGCGCCACCTGCGCGAGGTAGTCGTCGTCGCTGAACACGCCGTCCTTGAGCGCGCTCGGTCTCCTCGGGCATGCCCTGCGTGTAGAAGAAGCCGAGGTTCGGAACGAGCTCGTCGAGGAACGCGTCGGGGCTCGTCGAGCGTCACGCGCCGGGCTCGCGGGCGAGATGTTCACGGGCGACGCGTACACCTGGAAGCCGGGCGCGAGCTCCTTCGCGTAGAAGCGCACCGCGCCCGCGACCGACATCATGCCATCGGCAGCGCGTCGTAGTCGACCGTCGATCCAGTCCGACCACTCGCCCTGCTTGCAGCGAGCGCGCGCTGGTCGCCGACCTCGACGAGCGCGGCGTGCGGTCGGCGGTCGAGGTGGATCGTCACGCCCTTCGCGAGATAGTCGCTCGTCGCCCGGCACCGCGCCGGGCTCGAGGTGGAACTGGTCCGGCGGCCCGCGCAGGATCGCCGTTCACCGTGTCGGGCGCGCCGTCGAGGTCGAGGTCCTGCACGCGCACGAGCTGGATGTCGCCCTTCGATCTTGTGCTGGGCGACCGGCCGGTCGGTGTAGAGCGTGTAGGTGCCGTAGCCGCCGCGCACGTCGACGGTGCCCATGCCCGAGAGCACGCTTCGCCTTCGACGGCGGCGTCGGGAAGTTGCCGGGGATCCGGTACACCTCGACGTCGACGCCGTGCCGCTGCGAGCACGTCCCACCACGGCGTCCCGCCGCGGTTGTTGCGCGACTTCGGGCGACGAGGTCGGGATCACGTAGCCGAACAGCGTGGAGCGCGCTGCCGGGATCGTCTGGCCGGCGGCGTCGCCGACGAGATCGGCGTGTAGGTGGCCGGATCGCGGTGGATGAAGTCGAAGATCCCGTGCCCGCCCGGATTCATGCCCGGTCACGAAGCTCGACCACGCGACCGGGCTCTGCGGCGGCGTCGACGTGCCGAGCGTCTGGAAGCGTCCCTCGTCGCGCGAGCTTCGCGAACGTTCGGCATCTCGCCTCGTCGATCAGGCGGCTGCGAGGATCTCCGGATCCATGCCGTCGACGCCGACGCACGAACACGCCGGGCTTGTCGGGCGCGCGTCGCGGCGACGCGATCGGCAGCGCGGCGAGCGCGAGGACGGAGGCGCGCCGCTCACGCCGCATTGCGCGGCGATGCACGGCATCCGCTGCTGGCGCGCCGCGGGCTCCGGGAAGATCAGCGCCCGGCGCCGCGCCGCTCTGCGCGAGCGCTCGTCGGGTCGAGCATGCCCGCGCACCGCGCGCTGCGCGCCGCGCTCGGCGAAGATCATCTCGCCCTGCATGTAGCCGGCGACTCGGCTGGCCGAACAGGCGCATCACGCTACGCGGGAATGTCGACGAGGCGCGGCGTCTCGGTGGTGATCGCGCGGTTGCACAAGCAGCACGCCCGGCACGATCGACGGATCGACGCAGTGGTCGCCCGACCAGCTGCTGCGTGTTGTCGGTGAACACGTCTCGGTGACCTGGCGCCGGTCGCGCACTCCCAGCTGTGCCGGTAGCCGCCCTCGCAGCCGATCGAGCAGGTCGGGCGCGTCGAACTTCGGTACGGCCCGTCGGAAGAACTGGTGCGGCGACCGCGACCCGGCGCACGCAGCGCGTCGCCGTCTGCGGGTCGACGAGGCTGCTCGAGCTTCTCGCGCGAGCTCCTCGACGAGCGCGCGGTACTCGCCGCCCTCGGCGACGATGCCCGACTTCTCGCGGCCGCTGCCGGTTCACGAAGAGGCCCGGTGAGGCCGAGCGCTGAACGCCGCGCGTGCGGCGTCCAGTCGACGCCGTCGAGACCAGTCGCCGCTCGTGCGCGCGTTCTCGTCCTTCAGGTACGAGGTAGCCGTGGTCGCGCAGCCAGCTGTTCAGGTTCACGCCGCGGCGGAAGTTCGTGAAGCCGTGGTCGCTGATCACCATGAACGACGGTGTCGGGGTCGTCGACCGCGGTGCCAGACGCTTGCCGAGCAGCGCGTCGCATGCGCTCGTACACTGCGCCGATCGCGTCGCTTCGACGCGTCGGTGTCCTTGCCCGCGTTCGCGGGATGGGTCGGGTCGAGGTAGCGGTAGAACATGTGCTGCACGCGGTCGGTCGTGTCGAAGACGGTGGTGACGAGGCCGCTGCTTCGACGTGCGCGATCGCGTCGAAGAACATCCGCTCGCGCTCCTCGTAGAAGCGCATCGCCTGCTCGAAGAACGCCTTCTCGTCGATCGACGCGCTCGTTGAGCGCCCAGGTGTCCTCGGCGAGGCCGAGCGTCGCGAACTTGCCCTAGCTTCTTCGCGAGGTAGATCGCGTAGACCGTCGGGATGCGCTGATCGGCATCGCCGGGTGCTCCGGATCGATGTGGATCGGCGTCATGTAGAGGTTCGACCTCGGGCGCGACGCGAGATCAGGTAGAAGCTGCGCGATCCCGCGCACGGTGACGCCGAGCCCGGCCTTGAACGGCGAGCGTCGACCCAGTCGCTAGTACTCGCCGAGCGCGAGGTCGAGCGCGCGTCGACCGCCGTCGATCTCGAGCCGCGCGCGCGCCCGTCGCCGGCGGGCGCGAGCGTGAACGGCAGCGTCATGCGCCCGCCCGCGCGCAGCAGCGCGTGGTCGGGCCCGACGATGCGCGAGCGGATGCGCGCCGTCCTTGCCGCGGCGCAGCACGGTCTGCTCGCCGCCGATGAACGCCGCCTTGCCGTCGCGCGTTCTCGGTGCGAGAAGAACGAGAACGTGCCCTGGCTGCCGCGCAGGTCGGGCACGCACATGCCCGAGAGCAGGAGCCCGTTCTTGAACGGCACGGGCGGGAACGTGATCGGCACGCGCTGGATGATCGAGAAGATGTTGCTTGTCGCCGAGGAGCTTCCAGAACTGCTGGCTCTTCTGGCAGCAGCTTGATCGTCGGCTTGCCGAGCGGCATCGACGTAGCGGCCCGATGTTGAGCGACGCGCTTCGCCTTGCTCGATCGTCCGTCGACGAGAGCATCGGCGCGTAGGTGCACGGGTCGCGCGTGAGGAAGTCGTAGATGCCGTGGCCGGCGTCGCGTCGACGCCGGTCGCGAAGCGTCGACCACGCGACCGGCGACATCGACGGGTACGCGCGTGTCGAGCGGCCGGAACACGCCGCGCTCGGCGAGCTTCGCGAAGTTCGGCATGCGCCCTTCGCGCATGAACTTGGTCGCGAGGCCGGGATCCGATGCCCGTCCAGGCCGAGGATCACCACGCGCTTCGCCTGCGCGTGCTTGTACGGGTTGCCGACCGCGGATCCAGGCGGTAGAGCGAGCCGTGAAGCGGCCAGGTCAGGATGATCGCGAACGCGAGCACGAACGTGGCGATCAGCACCAGCAGCGAGCCCACGAACGCGAAGCCCGCGCCCGGGCCGATGTAGGCGTCCGCCGGCCCGGCGAGCGAGCGGCCGGCGACCGCGAGCGAGGCGGCGGTCCACGGGCGGCGGCGGTTCGTGCGCGGTGGGCAGCTCGTCCCAGATCCTGTACCCGCGGTCGCGATCGCGAGAATAGACTATCAGCCCCATTCGAACGGATGCGGGCGATGCGGTCCGCGTGTCTGGCTGCTGGTCCTGGCCTCTGCGCCTGCGCAGACGCGCGCGACGCGCTCGACCAGGCCCGCAAAGCGCTCGCCGAAACCCATTATTCCGAGGCGATTGCCGCCGCAGATGCGGGTCTGGCGCGCGGCCCGGACGAGGTCACCGAGCTGGGGCCTCGAGCTGGTGAAGGCTCGAGGGCGCTCGCGCGCGTCGGGCCAGCGGCGACCCGACGCTCGCGCAGCTCGCAGAAGCTCGCCGACGCACTGGCCCGACAACGTGCTCGCCGACCAGTACGCCGCCACGGCGGACCAGCTGCGCGCGCGCGGGCCAGGGCGCGGCGGCGATCGACGCGCTCGATCTGGGCCTGAAGCGGTTTCCGCAGGACGCCGGCGCTGCACGCGACAGATCGAGCAGGCGAAGGCGGCGGCCGCGCCCGAGCAGCGACGAGCTCGAGAGGCTCCAGTCGCTCGGACTACATCGACTAGCAAGCAGCTAGCGCCTACCTCTTCGGCCCCGAGGATCGCGCGGCGCCGCGCGCGGTACTCCGTCTCGGTGATCCGGCCCGCGCGGCGCTGCTTCCTCGAGGTCGGCGAGGCCGCGCAGCTGCTCGGGCGACAGGTTCGTCGGGCAAGCTTCATGCGCGGCATCGTCCGTGACCTCCCTCCGGGACTCTCCATCAGGATCTCGCGGCGCTCCACCTCGCCGCTCGGCAGCACGCGCGTGCGCGACTCGGCTTCGAGAGCACCGCGATCGCGCCAGTCGACCGCGACGCGCCTGATCGCGAGACGAGCGCCATCGCGGTGCCGGCGTAGAGCTTGAAGCTCGCTGCGGGTTCGTCGCCGACCCGCGGCTCCGGGATGCGCTCGTCGCGCTGTCTTCGGGATCTCCCAGTCGTGGCGCGACATGTGAACGTACAGCCGCTCGTCGCGTCGCGTACGCGACGAAGCTGGTCAGGAAGTCGTGGTCGAATACGCCCCACTTCTTCGTGTCGCGGATCGACCATCACGACCACTTCCTGGTTCGGGATCGGCCGCGGCGAGCGCCTTCGAGATGCCCTCGGCGACCGCGTAGAGCGCGTCGGTCTGGATCGCGGGACGCGCTGACTTGTCGCCCTCGAAGCTGATCAGGAAGCCGCTCGGCGGCTTCAGGTCGATGCGCGACAGGATGTGCGCGCACGCGCACGCGGCGCGATCGTGACCGGGTGCGAGATAGCCCTTGCTCGACGGTCGTCATCCAGCGCACGTCGGAGCGCAGGAACACCTTGATGCCGCTCTCCTCGAAGATCGGCACCGGGCGCGTGACGCAGCCGACCGCGAGCAGAGCGGCCGCAGCAGAGCGCGAGCGCGCGCAGCCGACCGGCGGACGCGCGCAACATGGCGGGCAAGTCTACCCGCGCCGGGTCACGCCGCTCCAGTCCAGGCGGCGACCAGCGCGATGGGTGAGACCAGCTCGCCGCGTACGCGAGCGCGAGCAGGTAGCCGAATGCGAAGGCGGGCCAGCGCCAGCTGTTCGGTCTCGCGCCGCATCACCGCGAGCGTCGAGATGCACTGCAGCGCGAACACGAAGAACACGCAGCAGCGCGGCGACCGTCGGCGGCGTCGAAGACGGGCGCGGCCGGTGCGCGGATCGACGTCGGCGCGGATCGCGCGCGCGCAGCGACGTGTCGTCGTCGTCCGACGCGGCGTAGATCTGGGCGCAGCGTCGCGACGATCACCTCGCGCGCGGCGAGGCTCGCGAGCAGGCCGACGCCGATCTTCCAGTCGAAGCCGAGCGGCGCGATCACGCGGCTCGAGCGCGTGGCCGGCGCTGCCCGCGGCGCTGTGCTCGAGCGTGAGGCGCGCGGCCTCCGGCGGCCGTCGCGCCCGGCGGCGCCGGCTGCGCGGGAACGTGCAGCAGCACCCAGAGCACGATCGAGCACGGTCGAGGATGATCGTGCCCGCGCGCCGCAGGAACGCGCGCGCGCTGCCCCACACCTGGCGCGCGACCAGGCTGCGCGGTCGGGCATGCGGTACGGCGGCAGCTCCAGGTAGAACGGCAGCGCCGTCGCCGCGCAGCAGCGTGCGCTCGAGCAGCGCCGCCGACCACGAGCGCCGCGACGCGCGCCGAGCAGGTACAGCCCGAGCAGCACGAGGCCCTGGAGGCCGAGCGGCCCGCAGACCGCGCACGGCGGGCACGAAGGCGCCGATCAGCAGCGCGTACACCGGCAGCCGCGCCGAGCAGGTCATCAGCGGCGCGACCAGGATCGTGACGAGGCGGTCGCGCGGCGACGGGATCGTGCGCGTCGCCATGATCCCGGGCACCGCGCACGCGTAGGACGAGAGCAGCGCCACGAACGCGCGCCCCTCGAGCCCGACGCGGCCCATCAGCGCGGTCGACCACGAACGCGGCGCGCGCCATGTAGCCGACGTCCTCGAGCAGGTAGAGCAGCGCCGAAGAGCAGCGCGATCTGCGGGCAGGAACACGATCACCGCGCCGACGCCCGCGATCAGCGCCGTCGGCGAGGAAATCGGCGAGCAGCCCCGGCCGGCAGCGCCGCGTGCACCGACGCGCCGCGGCCGCCGACGATGCCGCGTCGATCGCGTCCATCGCCGGCGTCGCCCAGGCGAAGATCAGCTGGAAGAAGATGCACCATCACGCGCGGCGAACAGCAGCGTGCCCGGCGACCGGGTGCAGCACGACGCGGTCGATCGCCTCGGTCGATGCGGCTGGCGCCGGGCCGCGCGCCCAGCGACGCTCGCGAGCACCGAGGCGGCCCAGCGCGGCGCGCTCGGCGGTGGCTCGGCGGCAGCAGCGCGCGGCCGGCTCCAGCTCTCGGGCTGCGCCGAGCAGCCGCACGCAGCGCGTCGAGCCCGAGCCCGCGGTGGCCGACCACGCCGAGCACCGGGATGCCGAGCGCGCGCTCGAGCCGCGGCAGGTCGAGCGTGCCGCCGCGCGCGTGCAGCTCGTCGGTCATCGTGAGCACGAGGCAGGTCGGGGCGCTCGCGCCGCAGCACCTGGGCCACGAACAGCAGCGAGCGCTCGAGGCTGCACGCGTCGGCCACGACGACCAGCGCGTCGGGCGCCAGCCGCGAGCTCGCCGTCGAGCACGCGCAGCACGACCGCCTCGTCCGGGCTGAGCGGCTCGAGGCTGTAGGTGCCGGGCAGGTCGATCACGACCGGCCGCGCGCCGCTCGACCGAGCGCGCGCCTCGCGCCGCTCCACGGTGACGCCGGGGTAGTTCGCCACCTTGGCGCGCAGGCCCGTCAGCGCGTTGAACAGCGTGGTCTTTCCCGAGTTCGGGGCCCCGATCAGCCCCAGCCGGATCGCCGCACTCGGGGCGCTCATCAGACGAGCGCGATCTGCACGACGGAGATGCGCTCGGCCTCGGCGCGCCGCAGACAGAACCGCGAGCCGCGCAATTCGTAGGTCGTCGGGTCGCCGAGCGGCGCGCGTCGGATCACGCGCAGCTGCGTACCGGGTCGGAAGCCGAGCTCGAGCAGCCGCCGCCCGATCGGACTCGATTCGTCGACCGTCTTGATCTCGGCGCAGTGACCCGGGTGCGAGCCGCGAGGCGGCATCGGTCTCGAAGAGGGCAGCGCGACGTTCATACTCGATCGAAAATGAAATCCGATTTCAAGACGCTCCGCAAGATCGAGATAGTTTGATCGACGAAGTGCTTGTGCCGGCACCCGGTTTGGAAGAGGATGGACGTTCGCCCGCGCCTGGGCGGATCCTTTGGGAAGGGGATGTTGATGCTGAAGTGTGTCGCGCGTCTGCGGTTGATCGGAATCGGGCTGCTGACTTTCGCGCTGGGATCGACGGCCTCGGCGGTGACGATGGGTGGACGCCGGTCGGGGACGTGGGCAATGCCTGCGACCCGCAGTCGCAGGGCTGCTTCGGCGCCGTGGAGTACTCGTACCTCATTGGCACGTACGAGGTGACGAACGCGCAGTACACCGAGTTCTTGAACGCGAAAAGCCGCCTCCGATCCGCTCGCGTTGTGGAACCCGCTGATGGCCGCGGCCGGCGGAATCGGCGCGCAGTGGGGTCTCCGGGCAGCTTCACGTACACCACGATCGGCGGACTCGCGAACAACCCCGTGAACTGCGTGTCGTTCTACGACGCGGTCCGCTTCGCGAACTGGCTCAGCAACGGGCAGGGGGCGGCAGCACCGAGACCGGCTCCTACACGCTCCTCGGTGGCACGGCGACTCCGAGCAACGGGCGACTCTGGCGCGCAACCCCAGCGCGACGATCGTCCTCCCCACCGAAAACGAGTGGTACAAGGCGGCTTACTACAACGGTTCGTCCACGAGCTTCTTCGACTATCCGACCGGCTCGAATACCGCGCCGACCTGCAGCGCACCGACGGCGACGCCCAATTCGGCGAACTGCAACAACGCGGTAGGCGGCCCGGTTTCCACGGGCAGCTACACCGGTTCGCCGAGCCCCTACGGCACCTATGACCAGGGCGGGAACGTCGCCGAATGGAACGAAGCCCTGAACGCCCTGCTCCTTCGCGGGATTCGTGGCGGGGGATACACCGACACCACGCTCACCGAGCTCGCGTCGATCCGGATCTTCGGGGGCGGTTCGACCGGACGGCATCAACCTCGGTTTCCGCCTCGCCGAGGTTCCCGAGCCGGGAACGGGTCTGCTCGTCCTGTTCGGGATGCTCGGGCTGGCGCGCTGGCGCCGGCCTAACACGTAGCACCCCGGCTCTCCGCTTCGCGCGCGACGAGCCCGACCCCTCGGGCCCGGGCTCGTCGCTTGTCTCCGTCAGCTGCGCCGCCCGGGCCGGTGGCCCCTTTCGGCCCCTCGGATTTCGCGCGCGCGATTTCTTGACGGGCTCCGGGCCCGCGTCTACCTTCGCGCGTTTTCGTCGCCGGAACGGGCACTTTCACGCGAAAAACGCGCCGGTTTAGAGCCGCGGCGGGGAGGCGATTCATGCTCGCGGAGTACGCCGGTGTCCTCGTCGTGGTCACGCTCGGCGTGATCATCGTCTGCGCGATGCTCGGCGTGCATCTCCTGCTCGGACCGCACCGCGAGTTCGCGGAGAAGCAGGAGCCGTTCGAGTGCGGCGAGCGCCAGATCCAGCGCGCCGCGCCAGCGCTACGCGGTCAAGTTCTACATGGTCGCGATCCTGTTCGTCGTCTTCGACGTCGAGGCGATCTTCTTCTACCCGTGGGGCGCGGTGTTCACCGAGCTCGGCTGGTACGGCTACGGCGCTGATGCTCGTGTTCACGATCCCGCTCGCGGTCGGCCTGCTCTACGAGTGGATGAAGGGCGGCACTCGAATGGTGATCTCCGCGGAGGCCCGCGCCCGCATCGACGCCGAGATCCAGAAGTACCCGCGCAAGCGCGGGGCGCTGCTGCCCGCGCTGCACATCGTGCAGGGCGAGCTCGGCCACGTGAACGCCGAGACCGCGCGCGCGGTCGCCGAGATCTTCGAGATCCAGCCCGTCGAGGTGATGGAGGTGGTCTCGTTCTACAACATGTTCTTCGACGCGCCGCAGCCGCGTCACCACGTGCACGTGTGCACGAACCTGCCGTGCTCGCTGCGCGGCGCGCGCGCGTGCTGTTGCGCGAGCTCGAGGCGCACCTCGGCGTCGACGAGGCGGGCAACACCTCCGACGGGCGGATCCATCTGGGCCACGAAGAGTGTCTCGGCGCGTGCGCCTACGCCCCGATGATGCGCGATCGACGACACCTATCACGAAGATCTCGACGCCGCGAAGGCCAAAGCCCTCGTGGACGCACTCGCATAGCACCCGCACATGCTCGATCGTCCCCTACACCACCCAGTACCTCACCGAGCACTTCGCGGACGACGAGTACACGACGCTCGCGGGCTACGAGCGCAAGGGCGGCTACCGCGCGGCGCGCAAGGCGCTCACCGAGATGGCGCCCGCCGACGTGATCCAGCTGGTGAAGGACTCCGGGCTCCAGGGCCGCGGCGGCGCCGGCTTCTCGACCGGCCTCAAGTGGTCGTTCATGCCGACGAACGGCGACGCAAGCCGAAGTACCTCGTCTGCAACGCCGACGAATCGGAGCCGGGCTCGTTCAAGGACCGCATCCTGATCGAGCGCGGCTCGCACCAGATGCTCGAGGGCATCCTGATCGCCGCGCTGGGCCACCGGCGCGCAGAAGACCTTCATCTACGTCCGCGGCGAGTACGCGGCGCCCGCGGCCACTCCTGCAGCGCTGCATCGACGAGGCGTACGCCAAGAGGCTACTTCGGCGCGAACGTGATGGGCACGGGCTTCCGCCACGACGTGGTGCTGCAGCGCGGCGCCGGCGCGTACATCTGCGGCGAGGAGACCGGGCTGCTCGAGTCGCTCGAGGGCAAGAAGGGCCAGCCGCGCAAGAAGCCGCCGTTCCCGGCACAGTACGGCGCGTTCGGCATGCCGACCACCGTGAACAACGTCGAGACGTTCTCGCACGTGCCGCACATCGTCGGCGAACGGCGCCGCGTGGTTCCGCGGCGATCGGCACCGAGAAGAGCCCGGGCACCACGATCTTCGGCGTGTCGGGACACGTCGATGCGGCCGGGCCTCTACGAGCTGCCGCTCGGCACGCGGCTCGACGAGATCGTCTTCGAGCACGCGGGCGGCGTCGCCGGACGGCCGCAAGGTGAAGGGCGTGATCCCGGGCGGCATGTCGATGCCGATCCTGCCGGCCGACCAGCTCGACGTGCCGATGGCGAACGAGCACCTGCGCGAGCGCAAGACGATGCTCGGCACCGGCGGCGTGATGGTGATGGACGACACCACGTGCATGGTGCGCGTCGCGAGCGTGATCACCTACTTCTTCCGCGACGAGTCGTGCGGCCAGTGCACGCAGTGCCGCGAGGGCACCGGCTGGATGAACAAGATCGTGAACCGGATCGAGCGCGGCGCCGGCACCCAGGAAGACCTCGCGATCCTGCTCGACGTCGCGGCGAAGATGGAAGGCCAGACGATCTGCGCGTTCGCCGACGCCGCGGCCTGGCCGGTGCAGGGCCTGCTGCGCCACTTCCGCACCGACTTCGAGGCTGCACGTGCGCGAGAAGCGCTGCCCGTTCCCGGGAGCTTCGAGCTCTGATGCCGCGCATCACCGTCGACGGACAACGCGATCGAGGTCGCCGAGGGTCGGACGCTGCTGCAGGCGCTCGACGACGCGGGCCTGCTGATGAACGGCGTCGACGTCCCGCACTACTGCTGGCATCCGAAGCTCTCGATCGACGGCTCGTGCCGGCTCTGTCAGGTCGAGGTGGAGGGCCTCCCGAAGCTCCAGATCGCCTGCAACACGCCCGTGCAGGACGGCATGGTCGTGCACACGAACACGCCGCGCGTGCAGCAGCGCGCGCGAAGGCGTGATGGAGCTCCTGCTCGTCAACCACCCGCTCGACTGCCCGATCTGCGATCAGGCGGGCGAGTGCAAGCTGCAGGACTACGCCTACGAGTACGGCGTGTCCGCGTCGCGCTCGCGCGAGCCGCGCCGCGCGCTGAAGAAGAACGTCTCGCTCGGGCCGACGATCGTGTTCGACCAGGAGCGCTGCATCCTGTGCCGGCGCTGCGTGCGCTTCTGCCCGCGAGGTGCTCGGAGACCGGCGAGCTCGTCGTGATGAACCGCGGCGATCACGTCGGTGATCGAGACGTTCCCGGGCGCGCCGCTCGACAACGACTACTCGATGAACGTCGCCGACATCTGTCCGGTCGGCGCGCTCACCACCAAGGACTTCCGCTTCAAGATCCGCGTCTGGTTCCTCGACGACGTGCCCGGCGTGTGCACCGGCTGCGCGAACGGCTGCAACATCCACCTCGGCGTCGCGAACAACAAGCGTCTACCGCTACGTGCCGCGCCGCAACGACGCGGTGAACGACACCTGGATGTGCGACGCGGGCCGCATGTCGTACAAGGAGATCGGCGCGCCCGACCGGATGCGCCGCGCGCTCGTGCGCGGCGAGCTCGGCGTGCCGGAGGCATGCGAGTTTCCCGCCGCGGTCGCGGCGGCCGCGCGCAGCGTCTGGCTCGCGTGCGCGACGCGAAGGGCGCGGGCGCGATCGCGGGCATCGCCTCGCCGCACGCGACCAACGAGGATCTGCTTCGTGTTCCGGCGCCTGCTCGAGGCGCTGGGCGCCGGTGGCGCGCCGGCGTGGCGGTGCCGCGGGGTCGCGCCGACGGCAAGCTGATCAAGGCCGAGAAGGCCGCGAACGGCGCCGGCGCGCGCGCGCTCGGCTTCGGCGACGCGGCGGCGCTGTGCGAGCGGATCCGCTCGGGCGGCGGTGGCGGCGCTGATCGTGCTCGGCCACGACGCGCTCGGCGCCGACTATCTCGGCGGGATCGACGCGCTCGCGCGGCCTCGACACGCTCGTCGCGCTCGACAGTCACGCGTCCGGATCTCCAGCGCGTCGCGCACGTGCTGTTCCCGACGCGCGTCGCGGCCGAGAAGCACGGCACGCTCACCAACCACGCGGGCCGCGTGCAGACGGTGGAGCCGGCGGTCGAGCCCGCGTTCGACGCGCGCTCCGAGGGCGAGGTGCTCGCCGCGCTCGGCGCCGCGCTCGGCCTGCCCGGGCTTCGACGGCCGCTTCGACGCGCACGAGGCCTCGAAGGCGCTCGCGCAGAGCGTGCCCGCGTTCGCCAATGCCTCGCTCGACGCGGTCGGGCCCGGCGGCGTGCCGCTGGCGGGAGCGGCTCCGCGTGATCGTCGAGGTCCTGATCAAGTCGCTGTTCATCCTGCTCGTGGTGGTGGCGGCGATCGCGCCGGTGATCACCTGGATCGAGCGCAAGCAGAGCGCCGTGATGCAGGACCGGATCGGCGCGAACCGCGCCGACATCAACGGCATCACCGTGCTCGGCCTGCTCCATCCGCTCGCCGACGTGATCAAGCTGCTCTCGAAGGAAGACGTCGTGCCGCTCGGCGCGAACCGGGTGATGCACCTGCTCGCGCCGCTGGTGGCCGCCGCGCCAGCCGTGGTCGCGTTCGCGGTGATCCCGTTCGGCGGCGTCTACACGTTCGGCGAGCTACACGCTCTCGCTCGTCGCCGCCAATCCCGACTGGGGCCTGCTCTACATCTTCGCGATCGGCTCGATCGCCACCTACGGCACCGTGATGGCGGGCTGGTCGAGCAACAACAACTGGTCGCTGCTCGGCGGCCTGCGCGCGTCGGCCCAGATGATCTCGTACGAGGTCACGATGGGGCTCTCCGTCGTCGGCGTCTTCATGGTGTTCCAGACGCTGAAGCTGCAGGACATGTGCGCTCGCGCAGGACACCACGCTTCCGCGTGCTCGGCTTCCTGCAGCACCTGTTCGGCGATGCCGCGTGCCGGCGTGGCTCGACTGGGTGCGGCTGCCGGCGTGGGGCCTCTTCTACCAGCCGCTCGGCTTCCTGATGTTCCTCACCACGATCATGGCCGAGAACAAGCGGCCGCCGTTCGACATGCCCGAGGGCGAGTCGGAGCTGATCGCCGGCTACTTCCTCGAGTACTCGGGCATGCGCTTCGGCCTGTTCTTCATGTCGGAGTTCATCGAGGTGATCGTGATCGCGGGGCCTGATCACGACGCTGTTCCTCGGCGGCTGGTCGGTCCCCTATCTCTCCACGCAGACGATCGTCGGCGCGATCCAGCCCGGTGTTCAACGAGGGCTTCGCGAACGGCCTGTGCATCCTGCTCCACTTCGCGACCTTCATGCTGAAGGTGGTGGTGATGATCTGGGTGCAGATGCTGCTGCGCTGGACGCTGCCGCGCTTCCGCTACGACCAGGTGATGGACCTGTGCTGGAAGATCATCCTGCCGCTCTCGATCGTGAACATCTTCGTGACTGGCTTCGTGATCCTGCTGGTCCAGGGGACGCCGTGACGGTTCCCGTGTTCCTCTTCTACCTGTTCGCCGCGCTGGCCGTCGCCTCGGCGCTCGGCATGGTGCTCAACGCGCGCAACACGGTCGCCGCGGCGATGAGCCTCGTGGTCACGATGGTGGCGCTCGCGGTGATCTACCTGCTGCTCGAGGCGCACCTGGTCGCGGCGATCCAGATGATCGTCTACGCGGGCGCGATCGTGGTGCTGTTCCTGTTCGTCGTGATGCTGCTCAACCTGCGCGGCGACGACTTCGCGCCCGGACGTGCTCGCGCTCGCGCGCGGCTCGCGGGTGCGCTGCTCTCGGCGTGTTCGCGGTGGCGATGGTCGCTGCGCCGCTCGGGCAGCGCTGCCCGCGCCGCCGCCGCTGCCCGAGGGCTTCGGCGGCTACCGCTCGGTCGGGCATCGCGCTCTACACCGACTACGTGCTGCTCGTCGAGATGGCGTCGCTGCTGCTCACCGCGGCGATCGTGGGCGCGCTGATCCTCGCGAAGCGCAAGATCGATCGAGGGTGATCGGATGATTCCGCTCGATCACGTGATCGGACTCTCGGCGATCCTGTTCGCGATCGGCGTCGTGGGCGTGGTGACCCGCCGCAACCTGATCGTGATCCTGATGTCGATCGAGCTGATGCTCAACGCCGTGAACCTCGCGTTCGTCGGCTTCAACCGGCTGTGGCCGGTCGGCCCGCACGGCCCGAGCTACGACGGCCAGATCTTCGTGCTGATGGTGATCACGGTCGCGGCGGCCGAGGTGGCGGTGGGGCTCGGGATCGTGATCTCGATGTTCCGCAACCGCGACTCCGTGAACATCGAAGACGTGAGCCTGCTCAAGTGGTGACGACGAGACGAGGCCTGACCCGCTGCTGCGCTGGATCCCGCTGCTGCCGCTGCTCGCGGCGGTCGTTCCACGGCGTGATCGATCGGCGCTGGTGCGGCGCCGCGCGCCGCGCGCGCTCGTGATCGCGCTCTCGTGCGGCAGCGTCGGCGCTCGTTCGCTGATCTCCTGCTATCGCGTTCGTCGAGCTGCTCCGACATGCCCGACGGCGCAGCCGCGTGCTGGTCGACCGCCTCTACACCTGGTTCGGCGCCGGGATCGGCGCGACGCGCTTCACCGCCGACCTCGCGCTGCGCGCTCGACCCGCTCTCGGCGGTGATGGCGCTCGTCGTGACCGGCGTCGGGCTCGCTGATCCACATCTACTCGGTCGGCTACATGGACGACGACCACCGCGACGACCGCGGCTTCCAGCGCTTCTTCTGTTACCTGAACCTGTTCACGTTCTCGATGCTCGTGCTGGTGCTCGCCGACAACCTGCGTGCTGATGTTCCTCGGCTGGGAGGGCGTCGGCCTCTGCTCCTATCTGCTGATCGGCTTCTGGTACAGCGACCGCTAGCAACGCCTACTGCGGCAGCGAAGGCGTTCATCGTCAACCGCATCGGCGACTTCGGCTTCCTGATCGGGATCTTCCTGCTCTTCGCGTCGCTCGTGTCGGCGCGGCGTGCCGCGGGCGTCGGCTTCGCCGAGATCTCGCAGAACTTCGCCGCGATCGCCGAGCGCCACGATCGCGACGCCGCTGGGGCACGGCCGTGGCGCCTGGTCGACGTGATCGGGCTGTGCTTCTTCGTCGGCGCGGCGGGCAAGTCGGCGCAGATCCCGCTCTACGTCTGGCTGCCCGACGCGATGGCCGGCCCGACGCCGGTCTCGCGCGCTGATCCACGCCGCCACGATGGTGACGCGCCGGCGTCTACATGGTCTGCCGGCTCGTCGTTCCTCTACGCGGCGGCGCCGCGTCGCGATGCGCGGTGATCGCGTGGACCGGCGCGCTGACGGCGCTCTTCGCGGCCACGATCGCGATCGCGCAGACCGACATCAAGAAGGTGCTCGCGTACTCCACCGTGAGCCAGCTCGGCTACATGTTCCTCGCGCGCCGGCTGCGGCGCGCTACTCGGCGCGGCATCTTCCACCTCGTCACGCACGCGTTCTTCAAGGCGCTGCTCTTCCTCGGCGCCGGCTCGGTGATCCTCGCGATGCACCACGAGCAGGACATCCGCAAGATGGGCGGCCTGCGCCGCGGATCCGGCTCACGCACCTCGGTGTTCTTCTGCGGCGTGTTCGCGATCTCCGGGCTTCCCGTTCGCCTCGGGCTTCTTCTCGAAGGACGAGATCCTCGCGACGGCGTACGCATCGCACGTGCCCGGCCACGAGGTCGCTGTACGCGATCGGCGCTGGCTCACGGCCGGGATCACCGCGTTCTACATGTGGCGGCTCTACTTCCTCGTGTTCAGCGGCGAGACGCGCGCCGCGCAGAGATGTGCGAGCACGTGCACGAGCCGTCGCCGCGTGGTCACCAACCCGCTCGTCGCGCTCGCGGCGCTTCTCGCTCGTCGGCGGGCCTGCTCGGGCTTCCCGCAGCTGTACGGCGACGCGCTCGGCATCGAGCACTCGCACAGCCTCGCGAACTGGCTTGTCGCCGGTGTGGCCGGCCGCGAGGCGCACGAGATCGCGCACGCGACCGAGCTCCTGACTGACTGGCGCCGCGGTGGCGATCGCGCGGCTCGGCTGGGCTGATCGCCTAGCTGCCTCTACGCCGCGCGCGCCCGAGCTGCCCGCGCGGATCGCGCGCGGCGCTCGCGGCCTGCACGCGCTGCTCGCGAACAAGTACTACGTCGACGAGCTCTACGACGCGGTGATCGTGCGCCCGCTCGTGCGCATCTCCGACGCGGTGCTGTACCGCGGCATCGACGCGGGCGTGATCGACGGCGCCGGCGAACGGCGGCCGCGCGCAGCTCGTGCAGCTGGCTCGCGACGGGCGGGCTGCGCCGGCTCCAGTCGGGCCTCGCGCAGGGCTACGTCGTCGTCGATGCTCGCCGGCACCGCGGCGATCCTCTGGTACCTGCTGAGGTAGCGATGCAGGACCGAACGCTGCTCACGATCGTCACGTTCCTGCCGCTCGCGGCGGGGCTCGCTGCTGCTCGCGATCCGGCGTCGCGGCGCGCGCGCTCGGCACGAGCGGGCCTGCCCGATTCGGCTCTGGCGCGCGGTCGGGCTTCGCGCGCGACGCTCGCCACGTTCGCTGATCTCGATCGGCTCTGTCACCGGCTTCGATCCCACCGAGACCGACTATCAGTTCGTCCGAGCACGTGCCGTGGATCCCCGACTACGGCATCCACTACTACGTCGGCATCGACGGCATCAGCCTGCTGCTCGTGCTGCTCACCACGTTCCTGATGCCCGATCGTGCTGCTCGCCTCGTGGAACGACATCGCGCGCTCGCTGCAGCAGCTACGTCTTCTTCATGCTCTTCCTCGAGACGGGCATGCTCGGCGCGTTCGTCTCGCTGAACCTGTTCCAGTTCTACGTGTTCTGGGAGCTGATGCTGGTGCCGATGTACTTCATCATCGGCATCTGGGGCGGGCCGCGGCGCGATCTACGCCGCGGTGAAGTTCTTCCTGTTCACGATGGTCGGCTCGCTGCTCGATGCTGATCGCGATGCTGGTGATCTACAGCCTGTTCTACGCAGCAGACCGGCGCTCTCACGCTTCGACCTCGTCGCGCCGCCGGGCAGCCATCGCGCCGGCGCTGCTCGACACCGGTGATCCCGACCGGCGGGCCGTCTGGTGGCAGACGCAGTACTGGCTGTTCGCCGCGTTCGCGCTCGCGTTCGCGATCAAGGTGCCGATGGTGCCGCTCCACACCTGGCTGCCCGACGCGCACGTCGAGGCGCCCACGGCGGGCTCGGTGGTGCTGGCGGGCGTGCTGCTGAAGATGGGCACCTACGGCTTCCTGCGCTTCGCGCTGCCGCTGTTCCCGGCGGCGATCGCGGACTGGACGCCCGCTGATGCTCGGCGCTCGCGGTGATCGGGATCGTCTACGGCGCGCTGCGTCGCGATGGTGCAGGACGACATCAAGAAGCTGGTCGCCTACTCGTCGGTGGCGCACCTCGGCTTCGTGATGCTCGGCATGTTCGCGCTGAACGTGCAGGGCGTCGTCGGGCAGCGTGCTCGCAGATGGTGAACCACGGGCTCTCGACCGGGCGCGCTGTTCCTGCTGGTCGGCATGCTCTACGAGCGGCGCCACACGCGGCTCGATCGCCGACGTTCGGCGGCGTCGCGCAAGCCGATGCCGGTCTACGCGGCCTTCTTCGGCGATCGTCACGATGTCGAGCATCGGGCCTGCCGATGCTGAACGGCTTCGTCGGCGAGTTCCTGATCCTGCTCGGCGCGTTCCTCGCCGCAGCCGCTGGTTCGCGGTGGTCGCGACGAGCGGCGTGGTGCTCGCCGCCGCCTACATGCTCTGGATGTTCCGGCGCGTGATGTTCGGTCCGGTCGACAATCCGGAGAACCGCAAGCTGATCGACCTCGACCTGCGCGAGAAGGTCGGTGCTCGTGGCGATGCATCGATCCCGATCGTCTGGATCGGCGTGTACCCCGACCCGCTGCTTGCGCCGCGATCGAGCCGTGCGTCGTCGGCGCTGCTGCAGCGACGTGCAGCGCGCGACGCCGCGCTGCGCAGCCGGCGCCGGCGCGGCCCGCTCGCGCTCGCGCTCGCCGGAGGAGGGCGCCCGTGACACCGCCGCCAGCTCAACCTCTCCGGTGATCCCGGTCCGGTCGCGGCGGTCGGCACGGGGCGATGTTCGTGCTGGTCGGCGAGGTCGCTGCTCTCGCGCGCGAAGAGCTTCCTGGGCACGCCGCTCAGCGCGTCGTACATCGGCATCGCTGCTCGTGGTGGATCTCGGTCGTCTCGCTCGGCGCTGGCGGCGTTCGATGGCCGCCGGAGGCCGCGCACTCGGGCAGCGCGCTGGTGTTCGACGTCGGCCATCCGATGTTCCAGCTCGATCCGTTCTCCGCGCTCGATCACCGCGCTGATCGCGCTCGCCGCGCTGCTCTCGTGTGCGCTGTCGATGCACTACCTCGACGAGCTGCGCATCAACCACGGCGAGTTCTACGCGCTGATCCTGTTCGCGACCTCGGGCATGATGCTGCTCGTCGCCGGCGGTCGACATGCTGCCGGTGTTCCTCGGCCTCGAGCTGATGAGCATCCCGATCTACGTGCTCGCGGGCTTCGACCGCCGACGGCTGCCGCAGCAACGAGTCGGCGATCAAGTACTTCCTGATCGGCTCGTTCGCGAGCGCGATCCTGCTCTACGGCGTGGCGCTGCTCTACGGCGTCGTCGGGCAGCGACGTCGTTCGCGGCGATCCGCGCGGCGTTCGACGCCGCGCCAGCCCGCTCGCGCGTCGCGGGCCTCGCGTCTCGTCGATGGTGGGCTTCGCGTTCAAGATCTCGTCGGTGCCGTTCCACCAGTGGACGCCCGACGTCTACGAGGGCGCGCCGTCCGCGGTGACCGCGTTCATGTCGCGTGACGGTGAAGCTGGCCGCGTTCGCGGCGTTCCTGCGCGTGCTCGCGCTCTCGTTCGAGCCGCTCGGCGACGCTGCTCGGCGAACGTGCTCTGGGCGCTCGCGGCGCGCACGCATCGTGGTCGGCAACGTGATGGCGGTGATCCAGGAGAACGTGAAGCGCCTGCTCGCCTACTCGAGCATCGCGCACGCGGGCTATCTGCTGATCGGCTTCGTGCCGGGCACCGCCGAGGGCTACTCGGCCGGTGGTGTTCTACCTGATCGCCTATCTGTTCATGAACCTCGGCGCGTTCGGCGTGGTGGTGGCGCTCGCGCACCGCGGCCAGGACTGCGAGCGCATGAGCTCGCTCGCCGGGCCTCGCGCAGCGCGCGGCCCGGGCTCGCCGCGCTGATGACGCTGTTCATGCTCGCGCTCGCAGGCATCCCCGGCACCGCCGGCTTCACCGGCGAAGTTCCCGATCTTCTCGGCCGCGGTGCGACGCGGGCTACGTCTGGCTCACCGATCCTCGGCGTGCTGATGAGCGTGGTGTCGGTCTACTACTACCTGCGCGTGCCGGTGTTGATGTACATGCGCGACCCGGGCGAAGAGACCCCGCGCCGCGGCGCTCGACAGCTGGCGAGATCTTCGTTGCTCGACGGTGTGCGCTGCGGGCGTGCTTCTATCTCGGCCTGTGTCCCGAACGGCTCGCTGCCGGTGCGTCGGACGCGCGAATGCACTGTGCTCGACTGGGCGCGGCACTCGGTCGCCTCGCTGATGGACGGAACCCACGCGGCCGTGCGCTAGGTTGAGATCCAGGAGGACCCCATGGTCGATGCGCAGTACATCCGCAAGCTCTACGAAGGCGCTACCCGAAATGGTGACGAAGGGCGACGTCGACGGGGATCGTCGCGCTCGTACGCCGACGACGCCACGATCGAGGACCCGATCGGCGCGCCGCTGCACCGCGGCAGTCGACGCGATCCGCAAAGTTCTACCAGGCGCGCGGCGGGCACGGTGACGATGAAGCGCGTCGGGCCCGTGCACGTGGCCCGGGCGCGAGGCCGCACGCCGCTCCTGCGTGCTGATCCGGGCCCGAAGGCGGAAGAAGCGGGCGCTCGACATCATCAGCGTGATGGCGTTCCGCGACGGCGGGCGAGATCGCGGCGATGCGCGCGCGTTCACCGGAGCTTCGACTGCGATGCGCCCGCGACACGCCCAGGGCCTGACGGGTGGCACCAGGCGCAGGCGGAGGCCGCCGCAGCGCGCCGGAGAAGCAGCCCGCGCCGGGGCGCCGAAGGAGTCGCCATTCTGGCATGCGCTCTGGGACCAGGTGCGGGCCGATCGCGATCGCGGTGCTCGTCGCGCTCGCGATCCGCGCCGGTGCTCGATCGAGTCTACTACGTGCCCTCCGGGCTCGATGCTCTCGACGATGTTCATCGGCGACCACGTGTTCGTCTCGAAGTTCACGCTACGGCGCGCACGTTCCGTTCACGCGCGTCAAGCTGCCCGCCGCTGCGCGATCCGAAGCGCGGCGAGATCGCCGGTGTTCGCGCTCGGCCGCGGGCCGAACGGCTGTGACCTGCCCGCTCGATCAGTGCCCCAACTACCCGCGCCGGGGGCTTCGTCAAGCGCATCGTCGGTCTGCCCGGCGACACCGTGGCGTATCGCGATGGAAAGCTGTTCCTGAACGGGAAGGCCGATGGAGCGCGCGCGATCTCGGCGAGACGTTCACCGACGAGCGCGGCGTGAGGATGCGCGTGCTCGAGGAGGACCTCGAGGGCTGCCGCCACCACGTCGCTCGACATACCCGGCACCGGCGGGCTCACGCAGGGAGCCGATCACGGTCCCCGCCCGATCACTACTTCCTGATGGGCGACAACCGCGACAACTCGAACGACAGCCGCGCGTGGGGCACCGTGCACCGCGACGATCTCAAGGGGTCCCGGTGCTGATCAACTACTGGTCGTGGAACAACACCGCGCAGCTGGCTCGCGATGCTGAACCCGATCACCTGGCTCCAGCTCCTCTTCGGCGGAGATGCGCTGGAGCCGGATCAGGCATGACGCTCTCGTGCGAGACGCGGTCCAGCGCCCGCGGCCGGCACGGCGCCCGTCGAGCCGCTGCGCCGGCTGTCGCAAGCGAAGCCGCGCGCCGAGGTAAGGTCCGCCGCGTGGAGCCGCGCGCTGACGCCCGCTGGCGCCGGCCCCGCGCGCAGCGACCGTCGTCCGCGTGCGCCTCGGCGCTCGTCGGCGCTCGTCGCGGCGATCTACGCGCCGACTGCGTCGATCACGAGTATCTCGACTGCGACGACATGGCGAACCTCGTCTGGAATCCGGACGTCGAGCCGTCGTCGCTCGCCGAGGCTCACCCGCACGCGATCGCTGCTTAGAGGCCGCTCGCCTCCCGAGGCTGGGTGCCGCTTTCACGGCGCTCGCCCACCAGCTCGACCGCGCGCTCTGGGGCGCGAAGGACGCGGCCGGACGCGCTGCTCGAGAACGCGCGCGCTCCACGCGGCTCTCGGCTCGCTGCTCCTGCTCGCTGGCGCTCCACCGGCTCACCGGCCAGCCTCGCGCCGCGCGTTCGTCGCGAGGCGTCCGCGCCGTCCACCCGCTGCACGTGGAGTCCGGTCGCGTGGGCGATCGAGCGCAAGGACTGTGCTGTCCGGCGTCGTTCTTCGCGGCCCTGCATCTGGCAGCCACGCGCGCTTATGCGGAAGTCCCCGACCGCCGGGCGCCGCGTCGGATCGCCGTGCGCGTGTCTCGCGTGCTTCGCGCTCGGTGCTCAGCAAGCCGATGCTCGTCACCGCGCCGTTCGTGCTACCGCTCACCAGCACCGACGCCTGGCCGCTGCCGGCGGCTCGCGCGCGCCGCGGTGCGCGAGAGGCGGCCGATGCTCGCGCTCGTGGCTGCTCGTGTCGCTCGCCGACGCTGCACAGCCGGGCACTCGACCGGAGCGCATCGCGGTACCTGGGGCGCGGTCGCTCTCGCTCGGCGACCGCGGCAGGCAAACGCGACTCGTCGCGGCCGCCGACCTGTCTGCGCGACGCGTTCTGGCCGGCGCACCTCGCGGCCTACTACCCAGCATCCGGGCGCGCCGCTCGGCGCGCGGCGCCTCAGCACCGCCGCGGCGCTCGTGCATCGCGGTCGCGACGATGCCGCGCGCGGACTGCGCCGGCGCGCGCCGTGGCTGCTGGTCGGCTGTGGCTCGCGAAGTGCCTCCGGGCATGCTGGTCCGAGTGACCGGACTCGTGCAGGTCGGCATGCAGGCGCCGCGCCGACCGCTACACACCTATCTCCCGCTGATCGGGATCGCGCTGGCGCTCGCGTTCAGCGGCCGATGCGCGCTCGCGCGCAGCGCCGCGCTCCAGCGCCGCGTCGCGGCGGCGATCCGGGGTCGCGTGCCATCGCCGCGCTGGCGGCGCGCCGCGGTCCGATCAGGTGGCCCTACTGGCGCGACTCGCGCGCGCTCTACGAGGCGCATGCGCAGCGTGGATCGGACGCGGTCGGCGTATCCGGGCTGCGCCTCGGCATGGTCGAGGCGATCGACGGCCACTTCAGGCGCGCCGCGACCCACTCGCCGAGCGCGCGCTCGCGACTGCCGGCCGAGCTATCGGCCGCGCTGCGTGCTGGAGCCAGCTCGCGATGGCGCGCTATCCACGCGCGCCCGAGGCGTCACACCGGCCAGCGCGCAGGACGCACCGCGGCGCTGTGCGCGATCTCGGCTTCGCCGAGCGCACCGGCCAGCCCAGGCGGCAGGCGCGCGAGATCCACGCGCGTTCAACGCTCGCTCCAGGGTGTCTTTGGTGGCGCCGAGGACGCTCCGGTCGAGCGCAGCGACTGGCTCCGCCTGCGCGCGCGCAGCCAGCGCACCGTCACCGACGCCGCACGGTGAGACGCTCAGCGTCGAGAGCTCCATCAGCGGAACGGCGGTGCGGCGCGAGGTGCCGATCCAGCGCCTTGTAGGCGGGCGTGTCGAGACTCGTCGCGCGGTGCGCGAAGTGGTCGAGCACGCGCTGGCGCAGCGCGTCGACCGCGCGCGCGTCGAACCACAGGTCCGGGCGCGCGCGCACGATCCGATGCTCGCGCTTCGAGGTGCGCGAGCAGATCGCGCGCCGCCGCTTCGCCAGAGCCCGACGTGCGCTCGCCACCTCGCGCAGCGCAGGCGCCTCGAGCGCCGCGTCGGCGAGCAGCGCGGCGATCGCGTCGCAGCGGCCTTGCTGCGCGGCGCGGTCGAGCGTCGGCCGGTGCTTCGCGAGCCGGACGCCTTCGCACCTCGACTTCGAGCGCACCCGCGCTCGCGAGCCGCGTCGAGCGCGAGCTCCGTGGCCTCGCGCGGCACGTTCCCAGGCAGCGTCGCCGCGCAATGCGCCGCGCGGGCATGCCCGGGCGCAGCGGCTCGGCCGCGTGATAGGCGTCGAGCGCCGGCGAGCAGTCGCTGCCGAGATCGCGTCGAAGCGCGTCCGGCGTCGAGCACGCGCTCTGCCCGCGGTCTCGACTGCGCCTGTCCTTGCTGCGCAGCTCTCGATCGCCGCCGCGATCTCGCCGGCGCGCCGACCGGTCTCGCGCGCGAAACCGCGCGCGTCGGCACCCGCCAGGCCGGCGCGCGCAGCCGCACGCGTCGGTCTCTCGCGTCGCGCCGAGCGCAGCTGCTTGCAGCTCGCGCCACAGCTCGGCATCGCTGCGCCGCCGGTGCGGCGGCGCCACGTCGAGCACGGTGCCGCCGCCCAGCGTCGCGCCGATCGCGGTGCGCGCGAAGCCGCGCAGCACGAACCGGTCGCCCGGCAGGAGCGCCATCGGCCGCCGACAGGTGCAGGCGCGCGAAGCCGCGCTCGTCCCGGAGATCCAAGCAGCAATCTCGCCGATCGGCGCGATCCGCGCGAGCCGCTCACGCAGTGCCCGCGAGCAGCGAAACCGGCATTAGGCGCGTCGACGGGCAGCGCCTCGGCGAGCCATTCGACCAGCGCGCGTCGATGCGTGGCAGTCGGCGACGATCGCATCGGGCGCGGTGAGCGACGAGCCCGCGCGCAGCAACGCCTCGAGCGCGACACCCGGAGAGGTTCACCGCGCAGCGCATGCCAGGAGCGACACGCTGTCCCACCGCGACGCCGTGGCTCTGCAGCCCGCGCACGCGCGCGCGCCGGTCGTCGGGCAGCAGCGTCACCGCGTCGCCGACGCGCAGCGGCGCGCCGATCAGCGTGCCGGTCACCACCGGTGCCGAAGCCGCTTCATCTCGAAGCGGCGGTCGATCGGCGAGCCGCGGCGGCCCGCGCGCGGCGTGCGCGCGTCCGCGCCAGCCGCGGAGCTCGGCAAGCGCCGCGCGCAGCTACGTCGAGTCCCGCGCCGGTCAGCGACGAGACGCGGCGCGATCGGGGCGCCCGCGAGCGGCGATCGGCGCGAGCAGCGCGTCACCTCCTCGCTCGGCGCAGCTCCGCCAGCTCCGTCGTCCACCGACGTCGATCTTGGTGAGCGCCACGATCGCGCGCGTGATGCCGAGCAGCTCGCAGATCGCGAGGTGCTCGCGCGTCTGCGGCATCACGCCCTCGTCGGCCGCGACCACGAGCAGCACGCAGGTCGATGCCGGTCGGCGCCGGCCACCATCGTGCGCACGAGCCGCTCGTGGCCCGGGCACGTCGACGACGCCGAGCCGCGTGCCGCTCGGCGAGGTCGAGCGGCGCGAAGCCGAGCTCGATCGTGATGCCGCGCGCCTTCTCCTCCGGCAGCCGGTCGGTGTCGACGCCGGTCAGCGCGCGGACGAGCGCGGTCTTGCCGTGGTCGATGTGACCGCGCAGTCCCGAGGATCAGCGCGTCCGTCAGCGCGGTCCAATGCGGTCGAAGCCGGTGTACGGGCGCAGCGCCTCGGGGATCGCGATCGAGCCGTCGGCCTGCTGGTGGTTCTCGAGCAGCGCGATCAGCGCGCGCGCGATCGCCGACCGCCGTGCCGTTCAGCGTGTGCACGAGCTCGTTCTTCTTGCTGCCCTTGCGCCGGAAGCGGATCTTCGAGCCGGCGCGCCTGGTAGTCGGTGCAGTTCGAGGTGCTGGTGACCTCGCCCCAGTCGCCGCCGCTCGCCGCGGCCCGGCAGCCACGCCTCGATGTCGAACTTGCGGTAGGCGGGCGCGCCGAGGTCGCCCGCGGCGATGTCGATCACGCGGTACGGGATCTCGAGCGCCGTCGAAGCATGCGCTCCTCGATCGCGCAGCAGCTCGCGCGTGCATCGCCTCCGAGTCCTCCGGGCGCGTGAACGCGAACATCTCCACCTTCGTGAACTGGTGCACGCGGTAGAGGCCCGCTGCTCCGCGCCCGGCGGCGCCCGCCTCGGTGCGGTAGCAGTGCGGAGATGCCGCCGATCTTGATCGGGCAGCTCGTCCTCGTCGAGCACCGCGTCTGCGTAGAGGCCGCCGAGCGTGATCTCGGCGGTGCCGATCAGGTCGAGGTCGGTGCCCTCGACCGAGTAGATCTGCGTCTCCGGCCCGCGCGGGCTGAACGCCATCGCGTCGACGATCCGGCGCCGCGCGAGGTCGGGCGTGGTGTAGATCGCGGAAGCCCTCCTCGAGCAGCAGGTCGAGCGCGAGCCGCTGGAGCGCGAGCTCGAGGATCACCGCCTCGCGCTTGAGAGGAAGTAGAACTTCTGCCCGGTCACCTTCGCGCCCGACTCGAAGTCGAACAGGCCGAGCTGCGGCGCCGAGCGCGACGTGATCGGCGCGGCGCGAAGTCAGAAGCGGCGCGGCTCGCCGACGCGGCGCAGCTCGCGGCAGTCGGCCTCGCCGCCGCTCGGCACGTCGGGGTGGACGAAGTTCGGGAACGCCGCGATCGCGCTCGTCGAGCGCCGCGCGCGCGTCGCGAGCTGCGCCTCGAGCGCGGCGACCTCCTCCTTGCGGCGGCGACCCTCCGGCGGTGTGCGCCTCGCGCTCCTCGGGCGACGAGCTTGCGCTTGCCGGACTCCTGGTGCTCGTTGCGCAGCCGGTTCGCCTCGTTCAGCTCGGTCTGCAGCGCGGCGCGCCGCGCGCTGCGCGGCGACCGCGCCGTCGATGTCGACGCGCGACGCGCGCGCTGCGCGGCAGCTCTCGGCGATCTCGTCGCGGCGTTCTGTCGAGGCTGCGCGGGTCGAGCATGGTCGCGGAAGGGAAGCACGTTAGGTCGCAGGCGCCGGCAGTAGCGCGCCCGGCGAGCGTGCCGAGCGCGCGCCGGAACATCGCGATGAACGCGCTCGGCGTCTCGTAGCCGAGGTCGAGCGCCACGGACGTCACCGGCTCGCCCGACGCGAGCTGCTCGAGCCCGCGCAGCAGGCGCGCCTGCTGGCGCCACGCCGCGAACGCGAAGCTTCGTCTCGCGCGCGAACAGCGCGCTCGAGCGTGCGCGCGCGACGCGCCCGCGATGCGCGCCCAGTCGGCGAGCGTGCGCCGGGTCGCCCGGATCGGCGCGCAGCGCGTCGGCGACGCGCCGCGCGCGCGCGGGTCGCGCGGCAGCGGCAGGTGCAGCGGCGCGGTCGGCGCGCGCGCGGATCTCGTCGGCGATCACCGCGACCAGGCGCGCCTCCGGGCCCGTCGTCGCGGTAGGGCTGCGCGAACTCGACCGCGCGCAGGATGCTCTCGCGCAGCGAGCGCCGACACCTGCACCACGCAGCACGCGCCGCCCGCGAGCGAGTCCGAGCGCGTCGGACAGGTAGATCGTGCGCATCGACACGCGACCGGTCATCCGGATCGCAGTGGCCGCACGCGCGCGGGCACCCAGACCGCGCGCTCGGGCGGCACCACCCAGGTGCCGTGCTCGGTGGTCACCGTCATCACGCCGCTCGACGCGTAGAGCAGCTGCGCGAACGGGTGCTGGTGGAGCGGGATCTCGGTCGCCCGGCGCGTACTCGGCCGCGAGCCCCTCGAGCGGCCGCGCCGAGCGCATGCGGCACGACGGCGCGGCGCGGCGCGCGGTTGACGGATTCTCGACATCGATTGTCATGATACAGCGAGAGAACGTCGCCCGCGCGATCGGCGCAAAGTCGCCGCATGAACACCTTCCACCGCTGGTACTGCCGATCGGGCACCTGGCGCCACACCGTGCGCGAGCGCCTGCTGCCCTAGGTGCTCGCGGGCGTCGACCTCGGCGCCGACGTGCTCGAGATCGGGCCCGGGCCCGGGCTCACCACCGACGTGCTCGCCGAGCGCGTCCGCCACCTCACCTGCGTCGAGAAGGATCCCGCGCTGGCGGCGTCGCTCGCGCGGCGCGCGCGGCGCGCAGCGTCGAGGTGGTCGAGGCGCGACGCCACCGACCTGCCGTTCCCGGCCGGCCGCTTCTCGGGCGCGGTGTCGTGCACGATGCTGCACCACGTGCCCGTCCGCCGCGCGCTGCAGGACCGCCTGCTCGCCGAGGTTGGCGCGCGTGCTCTGCGCCGGGCGCGTGGCTGGTCGGCTCCGACAGCCTGACGAGCCTGCTGTTCCGGCTCGCGCACTGGGGCGACACGATGGTGCTCGGTCGATCCGGACTCGTTCGGCGGCGCGGCTCGAGCGCGCGGGCTTCACCGGACGTGCGCGTCAGGCGCGTCGAGCGCGCGCGTTCCGGTTCCGGGCGCGGCGCGCGCGCGCCAGCGAGCTGCGCGTCGACTGCTAGAGTGGCCCGAGCCGCCCGCCGGAGGACTCCATGGGCGACCCGCACGCGATCGACGACCTCGCCGCGCTGCGGCCGCATCATCGGCGAGCCGATCCCGGGCTCGGCCAGAAGAACCAGGCACGATCTCCGACGAGGCGCGCGAGTACATCGAGCGCGCGCCGTTTCCTCGATGCTCGCGACCAGCGACGCGGACGGCCGCCTCGACGCGCGTCGCCGAAGGGCGACGGCCAGGCTTCTGCCTGATCGAGGACGAGCGCACGCTCGTGATCCCAGACCGGCCCGGCAACAAGCTCGGTCTACGGGCTCCAGAACATCCTCGTCGAACCCGCGCGTCGGCGTGATCTTCATGCTGCCCGGCACGCCAGAGACCGTGCGCGTGAACGGAACCGCGACGCTCACCGCCGATCCCCGATCTGCTCGCGCGGCTCGCCGCGCGCGGCAAGCCCGCGGTGCTCGCGATCCGGATCCAGCGTCGAGGAGTGCTTCCACCACTGCGCGAAGGCGTTCATCCGCAGCCAGCTCTGGAAGCCCGAGACCTGGTCGCCAGCGGCTCAAGATCTCGTTCGGCAAGATGGCCGCGAAGCGCATGAAGCTCGGCGACGACGTCGCGGCAGAAGTTCGACGCCGCGGTCGAGGACGACTACCGCAACAACCTCTAGCGCGCGCTCGTGGCTCACTAGCGCGCGACGTGCTAACGCGCTCGGCCAGCCATCGAGCCGCCTCGAGCACGGGCGGCGCCTCGGGCATCAGCGCGGTGAAGATCTGCACCGGCAGCGAGGCTGGTGAAGTGGTAGCTGCGCCGCCTCGGGGCCGGTCGACCGCGACGTGAGCACGCCGAAGAAGCGGTCGTCGATCAGGAACACGAACGTCGCCGAGCGCGACACCGGCCGCTCCTCGATGCAGCGCTGGCCGCGCGCCGATCACCTTGAAGCGGTGATCGCCGGTGCCGGTCTTGCCGCCGACCATCGCGAGCGCGCCGTCGGCGCGACGCAGCGCGCCGCGCGCGCGCCGGCGGTGCCGCCTTCCACGCGTCGACCATCGCGCGCGCGCACCACCGCGCACACCTCCGGGCGCAGCACGCGCTCGCGGCGACGCCGGCGTGCGGCTCGACGACGCGTCTCGTACGGCGTGTCGGCGGCGAAGCGCATCGAGTCGATCCGGCGCAGCGGCAGGCGCACGCCGTCGCTCGCGATGATGCCCATCAGCTCGGCGAGCGCGGTCGGCCGGTCGGCCGACGCTGCCGAGCGCGGTCGCGAGCGAGGGCACGAGCGACGGCGAACGGATAGCCGGTGCGTCTGCCACTGCGCGTGGATGCGCCGGAACGCCTCGCGCTCGAGCAGGCGTGCGGATGCGCGGTCCTGCGCGCCGCGATGCCCGGTGCGGAACAGCCAGCGGTACGAGTCGAGCGCGCTCGCCGCGGCTCGCGTCGAGCACCTCGCGCGAGCGTCGCGTCCGGGTGCTCGCGCAGATAGCGCGAGCAGCCAGCAGCTCGAGCGGGTGCACGCCGCGCGATGTAGCCGCGGTCCGCGAGCGACCAGCGCGCGGGATCGGACTGGCGCGTAGAGCTTCGTCGACGCAGCTCGTCGGTGAGCGGCGCGTCGGGCAGCACTGCGCGCGAGCGCTCGTAGAACTGCGCGAGATCGACGCTCGGATCGATCGCGCGGATCGCCGCGGCGACCGCCTTCGGCGACGGGCGCGCGATTGCGCGTAGAGCTTGCGCGAGCGCCGCGTCGGGCTCGAGCGCGGCGAATGCGCGAGTACGCCTGCGCGAGGAAGACGCTGCCCTCGGAGTGCGCGAACGGCCAGAGATAGGCGCGCCGGCGCGAGTCGTCGTCGGGCGCGGCCGAGGATCGCGTCGAGTCGAGCTGCGTGGTCATGATGTGGTGCGACGACGTCGCGCATCAGCCGGATGAACACGAGGTTCACCGAGCGCTGGAACGCCTCGCGCACGCTCAGGACGCCGCTCGTCGTCGGCCTTGTCGAAGTTCGCGAAGCGGTGCTCGCCGCCGCCGGTGAAGAACGCTCGTAGCGGGCTCGCCGAGTAGCGGCGCTCGAGCGACGCGTCGAGCACGCTCGGCGAGCGTGCGCGTTCGGGTGCGCAAGATCAGCTCCTCGCTGCACCCAGCGGCGCGAGCCGGTCGCGCGGCCCGGCATCTGCGAGCGCCGCGCGCTCGGCGACGGGCAGCGGCGCGAGCCGGTCGCAGTCGCGCGATCAGTCTCGAGATAGGTCACGAGCGTGCGCAGCTTCGCCGTCGAGCCGAGGTCGAGCTTCACGCCGTCGTTGAGGTCGAGCGCGCCGTCCGGGTTGTCGACCTGCGCGCGCGAGCGCGGTGCGCGTCGGTGCCCGCGCTCGTAGACGTTCAGGCTGAGACTGCACGCCGTCGGTCGCGCCGGCGTCGAGCAGGCGCATGCCGACCAGGCCCGGTCGCCGCGGCGACCTCCGGAGTCGAGAAGCGATCGACGCGCTGCGCTGAGCGAGCTCCTGCGCGCGCACGTCGAGCGTGCTCTCCGACGCCGAGGTCGAGGCGGTCGAGGTCGTAGAAGCCGCGCGTGCCGAGCAGTCGCGGCCAGCCGCGCGCGCACCGGGCCCGCGAGCCGTCGCGCGAGCCGCGGTCGCGCGGGTCGGGATCGCCGGTGCCGGCCGGCGCGGAAGTCGATCTGCGAGCGCCGCGTCGCGCAGCTCCTGCGAGATCACGCCCGCGCGCGCGAGCAGCGGCAGATAGTGCGCGCGTCTGCGCGGTCAGCTCGTCGGGGTGCTCGAGCAGGAGCGTGGTCGGGCGGCGCTGCGCGACGAACAGCGACAGCGCGAGCACGTAGGCGCGCGACTCTCGCTCGCGGTCGGGCCTCGACGCGATCAGCGGCGGCGCGAGCAGCCGGTTCATGTCGTCGAAGCTCGCGCCGTACCAGGCCGCGCAGGCCGTCGCCGAGACCGATCACCTCGCCGACGCCGGCACTGCCGACGAGCGGCACGCGCGTTCAGGTAGTCGACCACGATCTGGCGCCGCGCGTGCGATGGTCAGTCGCCGTCGCGGTAGGCGCGCAGGCTCGCCGACAGCATCTGGCGCAGCTTCTCGCGCGGCGGGCTCGGTGATGCCCTCGGGCGAGTGGCGGAACTTCTCGATCTGCGTGGCGCAGCGTGCTGCCGCCCGGGCCGACCCGAGTCCGGTCGCGGTCCAGAGCGCGCGCAGCCGGAGCGGTCCCACTCCGACGGCGGGATTGCGGCGCGGCGTGGCGGTGTCGAGCAGCTCGCGGTTCTCGATGAACAGGAGCGACTGCGACCAGCACGACGGCGGGATGTCGTCGAAGCGTCGTGTACGCGTGCGACGGGTTGCGTCGGCGCCGAACAGCGGCGCGCCCGCGCGGCCGCGTGATGTGCAGGCCCGCGCCTGCGGCTTCTCGCGGTAGGGCGGGGAACAGTCCCAGGCTGCGCGATCCGCGCGAGCGCCTCGTTCGAGCGCGCCACCAGCGCGACCACGTCGAAGCCCTGCGCGTGGCAGCAGCGACGCTCCTTGCGCAGGTCCGCGTAACCCATGCGCCGGTCGTACGGACCGGCCGGCGCGGGCAGGTCCCAGCTCGCCGCGCCGGCCTCACTGCGAACGCGGCGTCGCGCGCCGCGCTGTGGAACAGGTACGCCTCGAAGCCGAACGATGCGCATCTCCAGGCCGCGAACACGGCCGACGCCGGTGGCGATCAGCAGCAGCGAGCGTGAGCCGGATGCCGAGCCGCGCCGCGCGACCGCGGCGGTGTCGGGCAGCGCGCCGGAGTGCCCGGTGCCGGGGCGTCAGGCGTCTCGACGAACGGAAGGGGCTCGGCCTGAGACACGGTCAGGGCTCCAGAGGACCGCGAAGTCGATGCGCCTCGGAACGTAGGTACCATGGATTCCAGTGGAGGTGTCACCGATACATCGCGGTTGATTACACGCAGCGCCCGCGGCGCGAGTGCACGCGCAACCGTGCCGATCTCTGTCGCGACGAATGCGCGTCCAAGTCCGCGGAATGCCGGGCGGCTCCGACCAGGCAGGCGAAGCGGCGCGAGCCGGACCACCGCGACCGCCACCAGCCGGTCGGCTGGCCCGTGTCCACAGCTCGACCCGCAGCCGCGCCGCGCGCCGGCGATCCGGCGAGCCAGCGCGTGCGGGTACGGATCGGTCCGACGCGGCCGAGCGCGAGAAAGTGCACCTGTAGATCCTGAGTGCACCGCGCCACTCGACATGCGCGCCGACGCAACGCTCTCTGCCGCCGCGTCGACGAGCGCCACCACCGCGCCGCCCTGGAGCGCCCCCACGCTGTTGCGCACGTAGTCCGCGACCGCGAGCTCCACGACGCCGGCATCTGCGCGTCGAGCACGCGACAGCCGATGCTGCTCGCAGAACAGGCCGCGCAGGCCCGGACTCGTCGTCCGCGAACGCGAATGCGCCCTCTTCGCGCACTGGACGAACGGCATCGTGTTGTCGCGGCCGCGGGATGCGCGTGAACGTCATGCCGCGACCGCGCCGGGCCGGCAGCGCGCTCGCCGTCGACGACCTCCACGTCGAGCACCACCTGGGTCGGCGCCCGCGCGCAGCGGCGCGCCCGTGACCTCGAAGTCGCGCGCGTCAGCGGGCGCAGCAGGTGCAGCTCGAGCGTCGAGGTGACGCGCCCAGTCGGGCTGACCGCCGCAGCGCGAGGTTGCCGCCGATCACGTCCGCCGCCGACGCCGAGCAGCGCCCGCGCCGACCGCGCCGGCCCGACTTCGCAGCTCGGCTACCGCGGGCGCTCGGACCGCAACTCTCGCCGCCCGCCGCCAGATCTCGGGCGCAGGTCGCGCAGCATGTGCGGGCTCGGCGGGTAGGGTCGGGGGGGCGAGCCATGGTGTCCAGGGTCCTAGACGAATTTTCGCCGACGCGCGAGAATAGAACACGTTTCACACGCTGCTCCCACGAGGTCGAACCCCATGCACATCGGCTACACCGAGAGAGCAGGAGGCGCTGCGCAAGGAGATCCGCGCGCATGACGAGCGCCTCCTGACGCCTGAGATCCGCGGCGGCGCTCGCCGCGGAGCACGGTGTCGGCCCGACCCACCGCAGCGTCGTCCGCCAGATGGGCGCGGACGGCTGGCTCGGCATCGGCTGGCCGAAGGAGTACGGCGGCCAGGGCCGCTCGCCGATCGAGCAGTTCATCTTCTTCGACGAGTCGATGCGCGCCGGCGCGCCGGTGCCGATGCTCACCATCAACACGGTCGGCCCGACGATCATGCGCTACGGCACCGAGGAGCAGAAGGAGTTCTTCCTGCCCAAGATCCTCGCAGGGCGAGATCCACTTCTGCATCGGCTACACCGAGCCCGGCGCGGGCACCGACCTCGCTGCCGCTCACGACGCGCGCCGTGCGCGACGGCGACGAGTACGTGATCAACGGCCAGAAGATCTGGACGCAGCCTCGCGAGCGACGCCGACTACATGCTGGCTCGCGGTGCGCACGAACCCGAGGCGTCAGAAGCACAAGGGCATCTCGATCATCATCGTGACCCGACGGACACGCCCGGCATTCACGGTCGAGCCGATCGCACCTGCTGGGCGAGCACGACATCAACGCGACGTTCTTCGACGACGCGCGCGTGCCCGGCGGCAACCTCGTCGGCGAGGAGAACCAGGGCTGGAAGCTGATCACCGAACCAGCTCAACCACGAGCGCGTCACGCTGTGCTCGTCGGGCGTGCTCGAGCGCACGCTCGACGAGACGCGCGCGTGGGCGCAGCGCACCAAGCTGCCCGACGGCCGCGCGTGATCGACCAGGAGTGGGTGCAGATCAACCTCGCGCGCGTGCACGCCAGGCTCGAGTTCCTGCAGCCTGATCAACTGGAAGGTCGCGTGGACGCGACGCAGGGCGGCGCTGCGACCCGGCCGACGCGTCGACGATCAAGGTGTTCGGCACCGAGTTCTACCTCGAGGCGTTCCGCCTGCTCGATGGAGATCGTCGGCCAGCGCGGCCTACCTCGAGCGCGGCTCGCCCGAGGCGGTCGCTCGACGGCCAGCTCGAGATGCTGTACCGCGGCCTGCTGATCCTCTCACCTTCGGCGGCGGCACCAACGAGATCCAGCGCGACCTGATCGGCCATGTTCGGTCTCGGCCTGCCCGCGCGTTCCGCGCATGTAATCCGGCAGACAGGACGAACCACCATGGACTTCTCCTTCACCGAAGATCAGCAGGCGATCGGCGGACCTCGCGGCGCAGATCCTCGACGACCGGGCGACCCACGAGCAGCCAGCGCGAGCTCGAGACGCGCGGCGGAGCCGCGCTTCGACCGCGAGCCTGGGCCGCGCTGCGCCGACGCGGGCCTGCTCGGCATCGCGGTGCCCGAGAGCGTCGGCGGCGCCGGCCTCGGCTTCCTCGAGGTCGGCGGCGATCCTCGAGCAGGTCGCCGGCGCCACGCGGCGCCGATCCCGCTGCTCGAGACGGTCGTGCTCGCGCGCGCTGCCGATCGCCGAGTTCGGCACGCGCGGCGCAGCGCGCGGCGTGGCTGCCGGACGTCGCCGGCGGCGCAGGCGATCGCTCACCGCCGCGCTCGTCGAGGACGGTGCCGCCCGCGACCGCGCGGCGCGCGACGGCGACGGGTGTCGACTCACCGGCAAGAAGCTCTGCGTGCCCGCGGCGGAGATCTCGCCGACCTCGTGCTCGTGCCGGCGATGTCGACGGCGCAGGAGACGCTCTTCCTGGTCGATGCCGAACGCGGCGGGCGTCACGCTCGACGCGCTCGGCGACCACGAGCGGCCAGCCCGACGCCGCTGCTCGACGCTCGACGGCGTGCGCGTCGGCGCTGACGCGGTGCTCGGCGAGCGTCGGCGCACGGCGCGCAAGATGCGCGCGTGGTCTCGAGCTGCGCGCGACTGCGCGGCGCTGTGCATGCGTGTCGCTCGGCGCTGCGAAGCCGGCGCTCGACGCTCGACCTCGGAGTACACCAAGACGCGCAAGCAGTTCGACCAGCCGATCGCGATGTTCCAGGCGGTCGGCCACCGCGCCGCGGACGCGTACATCGACACCGAGGCGATCCGGCTCACGAGCTGGCAGGCGGCCTGGCGGATCTCGGCCGGCCTCGACGCCGCGAACGCAGGTGGCCGTCGCGAAGTTCTGGTGCGCCGAGGGCGCGCGAAGCGCGTCGTGCACGGCCGCGCACCTGCACGGCGGCGTCGGCGTCGACAAGGAATACCCGCCGCACCGCTACTTGCACGCGCGCCACCTCGAGCTCGCGCTCCGGCGGCGGCACGCCGCAGCTGCTTCAAGCTCGGGAGGCTCCTGCGCCGGCGGAGTAGCGCAGCTAATCGGCGGCGCGCCGAGCTGCCAGTTCGCCGACGTCGATCCAGCGCTCGAACTTGCGCCCGATCCGCGCGAGGTGGCCCGCCTTCGCGAAGCCGAGCCGCTCGTGCAGCCAGTCACCGACGGCTCGTTCGGCAGCGCGATCGCGCCGATCGAGGTGGCGATAGCCCGCGCGCGAACGATGCGCCGCACCAGCTCGGCGATAGAGCGGCGCTGCCGAGCCCCTTGCCCTGCGCAGCCCGTGGCGCGGGTAGATCGTCGACTCGGTCGCGTGCGCGGTACGCCGCGCGCTCGCGGAAGCGCCCCGCGTAGGCGTAGCCGAGCAGCGTCGCCTCAGCTCGACCGAGCACGAGCCACTCGTGCGCGGCGAGCAGCCGCGCGATCCGGCGCAGCCATCTCGTCGGCGGACACCGGTCGACCTCGAACGTGATCGCGGTGTTGCGCGATGTACCAGTTGTAGATCGGCGCGCGACCGCAGCGGCGTCTGGCGGCCGTCGCGGATCGGATCGCCGGCGCATCGCGTCACTGCGCCAATGCTGCCGCATCCGCTCAGAACGAGCGCGAGATGTGCACGACAGCCTCGTGCCGCCGCGCGTCGCGTTCGCGGATCACGCGTCGAAGTTGTGGTTGTAGTCGACCTGGAGCTGGGTGTGGAACAGCGAACCCGGTGGCGATCCCGGCGCCGACCGGCTAGACCAGCCGTTCTGCTTGCGGATCCTGCCCGCGAACCCGCGAGCGCGGCCCAGCCGCTCGCGGTCGAGCCAGCTCGCGGCGCCGCCATAGGCGGAGACGCTCAGAACGTGAAGAACAGCAGCTCGTAGCGATACTCCGCGAGCGCGAGCCGCGGTGCCAGTGCTTGGGCGTGGTAACCTCGCCGACCCGCCGCGCCAGAGCAGCGGCGGGCGCGCGAGCGACAGAACTCGCTGGCCGCCCGGGCCGCCGCCCACGCGCGGCTCCGAGAAGCGATCGAGCCCCCAGCCCCACCCCCGCGTGCACCTGTAGACCGTCTCGGTGGCGCTCGCTGGCCAGGGATCCTGGCAGGCCCGTCGCGAGCGACCGCGCAGGTCGAGAAGTCGCAGCAGCCGGCAGCGCTCGCGCTCCGCGCTGCCGCTGACCGGTCGATCCCGCCCAGTCCTTCCCAGTTCGCGCGCCAGCGCCGGTACACCGCGTCGAAGCCGACCGCGAAGCCCCGGCGCGCCAGCTCGAAAGCAGGTTGCGCTCGAAAGCGAGTCCCAGCGCAGCTGCCGCGCGACCTGTCGAGCTCGAACGTGTCCTGCGGCAGCGACGAGCGCGGCTCAGCGTCGTTGCGCTCGCTGAAGTAGAGGTACTTGGGGCCTCCGCGAGGCAGCGAGAACGAGAACATGTTGTCCGGCTTCTGCGGATCCACACCGTTCGCGTGAACAACGAGCGGGCGTCCAGCCGGGCTTCGACCTGCCGGCGGTAGCCGACGCCCGATCGCCGCCGCGTACCCAGCCCTTGCGCAGTTCCTCGCCCCGCGTGCCAGGCCAAACGTGCCGCCGACCCACTGCGAGCTGTCGAACGGCACGGGTGTTGTTCTCGAACGCGACCACGGCCTCGAGCCCGCCGTCTGTGGCCGTAGCGCGTAGGCGCCGCCGATACGTCGCGTTGTAGACCCCGCCCGACCGTGGCGCGCAGGAACCGCCGCTCGTCGGGCCGGCGCCAGAAGTACGCGCGAGGCGAAGCCGAGCAGGGTCTGCCTGAGCCGCCGGAACCAGGTCCCGCCGCCGATGTCGAACGCGGAGGCGGAGCCGATCGCGCGGCTCGATCTCCGCGTCGTAGCTGAACACGCTGGTGCGGAAGCCCTCGCCTGCGCGCACCGAGCGGTAGCTCGTGCCCTGGTCCCAGGGGTCACGACGAAGGCGGTTCCTCCGCGCGCGCCGCGAACGACAGCGCGATCGATACACCCAGCACTGCAGCGATCATCAGATATCACCATCACCGGCAGCTGCCGATCGCGTCAGTCAGTCTTTCTTGTCTTCCCACGTGACCGCCAAAGTCGCCTGGCCGCCGTCGAGCGCGGCGATTGCATTCGAGAGCGTGTCGGTCGTCGATGGCAAATCACCGCAGAAATCTGCTCGCTCGAGAGGTCCGCGGCTCGAACGACCCGCGGTGCCGGCGCAACAGCCGTTCCACGCCGCCCCGAGTGCCTTCCGCTCGGCGCCGTGACGCCGAGCAGAGCAATACGTAACTGAACGAAGTATTACC